>Ga0074046_10000303_pt1 | contig 44014 bp, 38 predicted proteins | sample BogForMeECP23OM3_FD_94441 | JGI IMG/M metagenome (GOLD analysis project Ga0074046, IMG submission 94441) | Bog forest soil microbial communities from Calvert Island, British Columbia, Canada - Bog Forest MetaG ECP23OM3 | ecosystem: Environmental > Terrestrial > Soil > Wetlands ... | reverse complement strand
TGTTGATTCTACGTGCGAGGCTCTGCCATCTTCAGCACGGAGTGTCCCATTTTGGGAACTTTACAAAATTTTACACAAAAATCCTGTAACGCTTTTCGCTCAAATTGCGTTTATTCTTGTGGTCCCGGTGTCAGGAGCTGTGGGGTGGCCACATCCCGAGAGAACATTGACTTCCAAAGTGCGCCTACTCAAGCCGATATCTAGCTACTGTCTTACTCTTAGCGAAGGAAGCCGCCCCACGGCGCGAAGATTTCAGCGCCGTATCCTGCCAGTATCGCTGCCGCTTTCGGCCCGGGGTCGCCGTAAACCTCGAACCGGCTAAGGCTCGACGTCTCCAGCAGCTTAGGCACACCCTGCTGCACCGCCGCGCCTGTCAGATGCGCCAGCACGGCATCCGAGTCAGCGTAAGTTTCGATGAGCCGGCAGCGTTGGCGATCAGCACTGAGACACCACTCGTAGCCGAGGGCGCCAGTTTCCTGTTGGGTACTCGCGATCATTTCCTGTGCGATGCTCTCGAAGCTGTCGGACTTCCCCTCGTGGATGGTGAGATCGACGAGAAAATACACTGTGGTCGTGGCCATACTTGCCTCCTTGATTGTCGCTGTCGGTTAGTGGCTGGCAACGAGGCGGAGGAGCTTCTCTGCGGCTTCTCCGGGATCCTGGGTGGCAAAGTTCTCGTCCAGGATGAGGAGTGAGGCAGCAGGATCAACTTCTTCCACCAACTTGCTTGCCGACCGGCCATGTATTGATTGCGCTTCCGCGATCTGCGCGGCAATCACAACCAGCTTCGCCTTCGTAGCCTTTAGCAGGATGAGGGCGTCGCTCATCCCCAGAACGGTCAAGGCGTTGTAGCCTGCGCCGCACAGCACTTCCCGCAGGAACGTGCACACGTCCGTCGAATCGTAGACGCAGAGTATGGGTGGCCTGGCATCGCCGGCTTTTCCGCGCGAATAGCGCGAGCCTAAATAGGCCGCAGTGATGGCTTCTCCGACCGAGTCATAGACTTCAAACTGGGAGACCAGGTTGGTCACCTCAAGGATTTTGCGGATAGCCGGCGGTACTCCGCTGAGCTTGAGGTCACCTCCCTTGGCTCGTGCGGCTTGCATCAGGCGCATGAGCGCTCCGAGGCCGCTGCTATCAACGAACTCTACCTGCTCGAGATGCAATACGATGTCGCCATATCTGACGATGGCGTCTTGAATGGAATAGTGCAGGGTATTGACTTCTTTCCCGGCTACGATACGTCCCTGACACTGAATGATCAGGACATCGCCAACCGGACGGCTCTCCAAGCGCAACGGCATCACGGCCTCCATGTTCTAAACCAAGGATTTCTATGTTGGCATCTTAGGCCACGGCAGTGTACACCAACTGTCCGGTCGGAGCCAGAACTTACACTATAGACGCCTGATTATCATCGGGATGTTAGCTGTCATACTACTATCATCATAAGTGGTGTATAAGTTGTACATTTTGGTGGTAGTAAAATAGTTGACATTGTGCCACTGTAGTGCTAGAGTCTGCCTAACCTCAAGCAGAAGTTGTATTTCCCATATTGCCCACCTCGTTGCGTTTCTACAACAAAAGTGTCAAAAGGTGCTTATCACCGAAAAGGAGAGTCGAACTGTGAAGAACCATGTCATCTGTTCTGCTGCTGTGGCAATTGCGATTTTGGTGTTTTCCTTGTCTGCCGTGACCCAAGTCTCGGTCACTACCTATCACAATGACAATTATCGCAGCGGTGTTAATGCGAGCGAAACCATTCTGACGCCCTCCAACGTCAATGAGGTAAGCTTCGGCAAACTCCTGAAGCTTCCCGTCATGGGACATGTTTTTGCGCAGCCGCTGTACGTACCAGGAGTGAACATCAATGGCACGATGCACAATGTGGTGTACGTGGCCACAGAGCACGATCAGGTGTACGCATTCGACGCCAACAGCGGGCAGCAGCTTTGGCAGAAAAGCTTTATCGGCACCTTCGGCGATAAGCAGATCCTCCCGGTTTCCAGCGACGACGTTGGTTGCACCGACATTGTGCCCGAAATCGGCATTACCAGTACGCCGGTCATCGATCTCGCCAGCAACCAAATCTATGTGGTGGCCAAGACCAAGGAGATCGTCAATAACGTCACCACTTTCTATCAAAGGATGCATGTCCTGGACATCCGCAGTGGAGTAGAGAATCTGTCGGATCTATATTTTGGTGCGCCGATTACAGCGACAACGCCCGGCACGGGCTCGGGATCGGTGGACGGATACCTCACCTTTGATCCGCTGGTCGAGGGTCAGCGCGGGGCGCTGGCGCTCGCCAACGATTTGGTCCTGGTTTCCTGGGCCTCGCATTGCGACAACGGAAACTATCACGGTTACGTGATTGGGTTTAGCAAGTATTCGCTGCGTCCAATTGGCGCGTATGTCAGCACGCCCAATGCTTACGATGGAGGTTTCTGGGCCGGCGGTTGGGGCCCGGCGGTGGATTCCTCCAACGGTATCTACGTCCCAACGGGGAACGGGCTCTTCGACGTAAATGTTGGTGGGACCGATTATGGCGACAGCATCCTTCGCCTTTCCTGGGGCGGCATCAAGCCTTTCGTAGTCGACTATTTCACGCCGTGGGACCAGGGAATGCTGAACTCCGACGATACCGATGTTGCCTCTGGTGGCATTGTGCTGCTGCCCGATCAACCCGGTGCACAATATCCCCACCTGCTGGTTCAGGCTGGAAAGGAAGGGACCATCGACCTGGTGGATCGCGACAATATGGGTCACTACAACCCGGCCGGCGATACCCAGATCGTGCAAACTTTACCGGGCCTCATCAACGGAATTTTTGGTGCACCGGCGATGTGGAACAACAATATCTATTTTGGCCCTGTGGGCTCCCCAGCGGTGGCCTTCTCCTACAATCCTGTGGAGCAACAGATCGTGTCGCCCTGGACCTCGAGAACCTCGGAGGTTTTTGGTTTCCCTGGGACCATTCCATCGGTCTCTGCCAATGGCACCAGCGACGCAATTCTGTGGGCCGTCCAGACTGACGCCTTCGAAAACGGCCCAGCGGTGCTGCGCGCCTACGATGCCACCAATCTGGCAAAAGAGCTCTACAACTCAAACCAGAACCCGCAGCGCGATCAGGCAGGAGTGGCAGTGAAGTTTGCTGTTCCCACCGTCGCCGACGGCCTGGTTTTTGTCAGCGCGATGAATGAAGTAGATGTCTATGGGCTGCTCAACTAGGGCGCTTTCAGTCTCGGTGTGTCCGGGTAGAGCGGCGCCTCTTCAGCTGCGCTTCGGGCAAGCTTTCAAGCCCGCTCTACCCGGGCTGCGCTCACCAGGAAAGAACCGGCCTTGAAGCGGCGCTCCATCACCCCAAACCGCGCAAAAGTGGCGTGGATTGGGGCCCCGAATCGAGCCGCTCTATTTGAGTTTCTCGGATGTAGCAATTCCGAGCACGATCTAACCTCACTCACCAGTTTGGAACTGTGCCAACGCTGGCGTTTCCTATTCCGCATTTCTCGGTTAGTCTGTAGCATCTGGTTTCGGCTAAGTGCGAATTGCCGTCCCCCGGAGGTCCGATGAGCTCGGAAATGGAAGCGATGGACAAAGCGAAGGAAGCTGCCGAAGAAGGCAAAGAACGAAAGCACATGGCCCCGGTCAGCCTCACCATCGCGATTCTGGCGGTGTTCGTAGCGATCGTGTCCCTGCTGGGACATCGGGCGCACACCGAAGAGATCCTGATGCAGACGCGCGCTACTGACCAGTGGGGCTATTACCAGGCAAAGAACATGCGGCTGAATAACCTGGAGGCACTGGACGAAGTCTTGACGGCGCTGGAGAACACCAAGGCCGAACGCGCCGAGGAGGTGCAAAAGCACTTCCACCAAGAGATTGACAAGTATGGCGAGCAGAAGAAGGACATCCAGGCTGAGGCTCGCGGGTTGGAGGTCGAGGTGAACCGCGCCAGCCGGCGCGCCGATCGCTTCGACCTAGGCGAAGTGTTTTTGGAGATCGCGCTGGTGGTCACGTCCATCACTTTGCTGACCGATAATCGCAGGTACTGGTATTTTGGGATGTGTCTGGCGGTGGTCGGACTCGTGGCGGCCAGCACTGCCTTGCTAGTGCACTGAAGACGTTGCGGCGAAAGGCGCCCCGCTGAAATTGATATTTTCTACGGCTCCCAGCCCTGTGCTCCGACCAGCGGCACGAAGCGGCAAAGGTCGTGCTTCGTGACCACGACTTCCCTGCCCTCCTTGCGGAGGACGAGTACCTGCTGTTCGTAGCGATCGCCCACCGGCACAACCAGTCTGCCTCGTTCCGCAAGCTGCGCGACCAGGCTTTCGGGAATTCGCGGTGCTGCTGCAGCCACCAGTATCCCTTGGAACGGTGCATGTTCGGGCAGCCCGAGGCTGCCGTCGCCGTGGACCACGTGAACGTTCCCGTAGCCTAGCCGCGCCAGGATCTCGCGCGCTTTATTCGCCAGTTCTTCATGGCGCTCGATGGTCCACACCTCGGCGGCTAGCTCTCCCAGAATCGCGGCTTCATATCCGGTGCCGGTGCCAACTTCCAGCACATGGTCCGCAGGCTGCAGCTCGAGCGCCTCGACCATGGCAGCGACGATGTATGGCTGGGAAACGGTTTGCCCCGCGCCGATGGGCAGCGGATGATCGCCATAAGCGTCCCTGCGGTCGCCGCTGGGGATGAACTCTTCGCGAGGAGCTTTGCCCATGGCGGCCATCACGCGGGGATCGCGTATGCCGCGCGAACGTAGTTGCTCTTCAACCATGCGAATGCGGAGGTCAGTCAGGGGGATGGGGGACATTTTGCATTTCTTAACTGCTTCTTATCTCTTCCGCTTCCGCACCAGCAGATCGAAGCTGACTACGCCATTCTCATCGCGGATCGCTTGAAACGTATATTCGCTGTTGATCTTGTATTCGAACTGGATGACTTGCTGGGCCGAACGGGTGAGGTTCGTAATATAGGTTAGGGTCACGTTGTTCGATACCTGCTGCTCCACCGTGAGCCGCGCGTTGGGATTGTTTTCCGTCCCTTCTAGCGAAGGATTGATGCGGATCGAACTCACCCCGAACAGCCTCTGGACGCGGTTCGAGGCTGTTTGATTGATGGCCTGTCCGAGCACCGCACTGGTAGCGCTCTCGGCGAACCCAAACTGGGAAGTCCCCCCTGAAGTGGTGTCAGATTGGGTGCGTCCGAAGGCCAGCAGAGCGACGATGTCGTCACTGGACAGCGGAGGATCGGAACGATAGGCGGTGGTAAGACGCTCCAGCGTCCCGTGCAGCCCGATCGTGATGTCGTAGTCCCGGACGCGGGTGGTGGCTTCCACGTCGAGCACTGGGTCGATCCGCACCGGGTCGGTGAACGTGATGTCTCCGCGTTCCAAATGGTATTTGGTCCCTCCAATCTTAAGATCGCCCTCGGCGATGTTAATTCGGCCCAACAGCACCGGTCGGGCCGCAGTACCGCGCAGCCGCAGGTCTACACCGCCCGACAACTTGGCGAGAGAGGTCTGCACCGTCAACTCCGGTGCGGAAAGGATGCGAACATCGAGGTGCAACGCGTTGAGGGGCGACTTCGGATTAGGCACCGCTGCGGGGCTGGCCTGCGCCAGCGCGTACTGCAGGTCCGTCGATGGAATCTGTGCGAAACGCGTGACTGTTACATCGCCTTTCAGAGAGGCGTTCTGAAGCGTGCCCATTAAGTGCAACGACTGATCGGAGGTAACGCTGATGCCCGCGTAGCGGAAGCGGATCTCGTTTCCAGCGGCGGTGAGGTCAAAACTAGGAGTTCGGCCATAACTGACAAAACCGCCAAGGGTCACCAGTCCGCCGCCGATGCGCGCCGTTAGATGTTCCACTTCCAGCTTGTCGAGGTTAAATTTGAAGCTCCCGTTGATGTCGCCGAGCCCGGCGGGCAGGTCGATCCTGGAAAGGCCGGCGTGAATGATCTCGATGCGTCCGTTCATTAGCGGCTTCGCTGTGTCGCCGGTCATGGTGACGCCAAGGTTCGCGGTGCCGTAGGAAGTGATGTCGGGATCGAGAGTGTGCACCAGCTTGAGGTTGACGTTGCCATCGGCGCGCAGATCCAGCCGGTGATCAGTCTCCAGCCCCACATTCCCGCTCAGGGCGAGACGGGAATCTTCGCTAATCAGCACGCAATGTCGCACTGCGACCACCCCGTCAGCCATGTGCAACTCGACGGGCCCGTCGCTTGCAATGGGGACCTTCTGCACTTCGACTTTGAATTCATTGATTTTGAAATCCCCGTTTAGAAGTTTCGGCCGCTTGAGCGGTCCGGCCAGAGTGGCTTGGCCCGCCATCGAAGAATGCCCCGTGATCTTCCCCTTGATCTCTTCCCGCAGGAAGGGATCGATATCGAGGTTGGAGAATTGCAGGGTCATGTTACCCGGCATGTCGCCACGCAATTCGACATTTCCATCGAGCGACAAGTTTCCCTTGGGAAAGTTCGAGCGGGCCGTGAGCTGGATCTGAGCGCTGCGGGTCGCCGCCTTGACGGTAAAACCACCGACGCGCTCCCCGTTCAGCACAAGGTCGCTCAACTGCAAATAGCCGTTGACGACCGGTTCGTCGAGTGTGCCGGAGCCTTTCGCCGCGAAAGCGGCGGAGCCAGCGGTTTCCAGCCGTGCCGATTGCAATTCTGGAATCTCCGCCAGATCGAGGCCTGCGCCGTTGAGATCGAAGGTGATGCCTTTGCTGTTGAGGTTGTAGGTCGCAGAACCCGCTATCACGCCCCGCACAACCAGTAACCGAATGTGATCGAACTGCGCTTCGTGATCGGCGAACGCCAGGTCGGCGCTGGCAGACTTGACGGGACGGCCGTAGGCTTGGGCCGCACTCAAGGTAAATTGCCCCTGACCGTGGGGATTTCCCTCCGTACCCGCCGCTTGCAAAGTCGCATTCAAGGTGCCTGTCACGGGGTAGCTGAGACCAGCGGCGCGCTGAAATTCCATAACGTCAGCATTGTGCACTGCAGCCCGAAGTTGGAAGAGTGAATCCTCGGCGAAGTTGCCCTTCGCCAGTGCAGCCGTCCAGTCCCCATTGAGGCGAGCGCTGCCCTCCTGAATGATGGCGTTGTGCAGGGCAACCTTCGACAGGGAGTACTGCACGTCGGCCGAGAATTGATCAAAGTGAATGCGTCTCGGCTGCAGAGCCGGGCGCGATGGCGCGGGCGCAGGCGGCGGCAGCGATGAAGCGTGAAAAACCGACTCGCGCTCCGATAGTGGGTGGGCCGGATGCTCTGGAGGCTTCGCAAGCGGCGTAAAAATGTAGGTGAAGTTTGATGCCTCAACGTGGCCGGCAACCAGGGAATCCGCAAGCCGGCCGCTGATTGTTCCGTTGAATCTTGCTTCGCCTGCCAGTTCGACCGGCGAAGGCGCATAGCCGAGAGCCAGCACGAACGGCTCGAACTCTTTGAGGCTGGTAGCAGCGAACACTATTTTCAGGTCTTCCGCAGTCGTACCCAACGTGCCCGAAGCGGTCAGATTGGTGTGCGGAGTGATGAGATTCAAGTTAGCGATGTCCAGGACCTGAGGATGGAGCCGATAGTGGGTGCGCAGGCTTCCGCTCACCGGAATCTCGGCATTCTGAATTTGAGGCGGCGGAACAATGTCGAGCGCGAGCTCACCCTGGGCATCCGCCAGAGATCGCGTCCAGGAGAGGTCAACGGTGCCGCCAACCCTGCCGGCCAGTTTCAGAGCCTCGACTGGCAGCGACTTGGTCGAGATGGAGCGCACCAGTTCCGCCATCGACACCCCGCTCACACGGAATCGCGCCGTCCCGTGCTGAGGGCCCGGCCCCTTGATCTTTGTGGTCGTCTCATCGAGAGACTCGGCCTTGGCAGACCTGTTTGAGCCAGAGTTCGGTCGTCGCGAGTTGCTCTTCGGCGGGGGCGCTATGGACGCGGCTGAAGTCGATGCCAGAAGATTATCAACGACGGCTTCGCCGGTTACTTCCCCACCCAGCAAACGGCCCGCTATGTGGGTGAGGGACAGGTGATCGTTGTCGAGAGCGAAATCCGCGCTTGCACTCGTGTTACGCAGGACGACGCCTTCCTGCAGATAATCCAGCCCACGAATCGCGACCATGCCACGCGATGTGCGGCTCGTCTCAGAATATTTGCCTGCGCCGCTGGCGGTGAGCGTACCCGCGCGGAACGTGTAGCTTCGGGTGATTGCGCCCAGTTGTGCCAGGTTCAACGTGGTGTTGTAGGCAACCTCGATTCGGGGGTTGTCGAAGTTGGTCAGCTTTCCCCGCGCCTCCAGCGACGATCCCTCTGATATGAGCTTCAGCGACTTGAACTGCACTGTGTCGTGCCACAGACTGAACTCTGCCTGCGCCTGAGCGGCAACATCGCGAAAGTCCCGATATTTTGCATCGATTTTGCCAACTTGCAAGGTGCCGTCAAAACGCTGGTCTCGGTGGTCATAGCTCATCGATGCGCCGATGTCGTCTGCGCTGAAGTCCAGCGGCAGCTCCTCATCGTTCAACAACAGCATGCCGTTGCGAAGATCGGCACGCCCGATGGCCAAATCAAAAAGCTGTTGCACTGGCTTCACAGTACCGCGCTTGACCTTCGGCTCGGGTGCGTTGGTGCTCCCGTCGGGATAGACGATGAGGTGAATGACTGGATCCTCAAGCCCCAGATACCTAAGGTGCACTCGCGTCTCCAGGAAAGAAACAATGTGCAGGCGCACGTGCGCGCGATCGGCATGCATATACGGCAATTGCGCCGTCCCTTCGCGACCGTGGATGGTCAGATTGCCGGCATCAAATTCCAGCTTGCTGAGGTTCCAGTGGAAGGACTCCAGATCGACCCGGCCGCCGGTGGCATCTTCGAGAGAGGCGATCACCTTGCGCCGGACGAAGTCCCCGAAGTGCGGGCTCCGTAGATACCAAACGCCCGCAGCAGCGAGCGCCAGCAACACGACACCGATCCCCGCCTCAATCCAGAGGCGGGTATGGGAGCGTCGAGTTGTTGTCGGGTCAGGCATGGTCAATTAACGCCCGAGGCTCTCGGCTGATCGGCTGGAATGTCCAGCGCGGGAATTGGTACGCCGCTTCGAATCTCAGCCTGCTGCCGCAGGTTGTGCAGCCATGCATCCAGCAGCTCATCCATATGTTGCTGGGTGAGGAGCTCGCGAATCCTGGGTTCGACATCCTGGAACGGAACAGCCTTGGCCCCAGTTTTTTCCGGATCGGGCAATAGTTGGCGCTGGTAATAAGCCTCGACTTCCTCCGGTTGCACGTGCACGTTGGGGCGCAGGCGCACTTCCACGAAGTTCATAACTTGTACCTCGGTCCGCAGGTGGGCCTTCAGCAGCTCGTCATTAAGGCCATAGCTGGCAAGCAACTTCTGCCAGCCGTCATCCTGCTTCCCCTCCGGGAACTGCGCTCGCAGCTTCGCAACATCGGTTTGCAAATCGTCTTCCGAGGGCTGCAAGGAGTTCGCGTCGCTCATCTGGGCCTTCAGTAATTGGCGGTCAATAAGCCGCTGCAAGGCAGCTACGCGATCGGCTTCTCTCGCTTGGGCGACAGGCTTGCGCTGCATAAATAGTTCATAGCAGACGGCCTCGTCCCAATCGCTGCGAAAGATCGGCTTGTGGTTCACCGTGACCACAACGCCATCGATTATTTCCCCGGCAAAAGCTTGGAGCACTGCTGTCGCCAGCAAGAGCAACGTACCCATCGCAAAATGAACAATTCGTCTCATTAGAATGTCTGTCCAATACTGAAAAATATGTTGATGTGCCGCAGCGTTTCCACCGTGGGCTTATCCAGAATGGGATACCGCGTCGGGTTGAAGTTGTAACCAAGATCGAAGCGCACGGGCCCAACCGGCGTCTTGTAGCGCAAACCCGTTCCGATGGCCTGCGGGTTATAGGCGAAATTGCATCCCACCGTACTTCCCTTCTGGGAGCAGGCAGCGATTGAGGGCTGATGGATCCGCACCAATCCACTTGCAATCTGACTTGCGGTAGCGAAAACGTTGCCCATGTCGTGGAAGAAGACGAACGCCAGATCGTCGCCAACAAAGGGGAGCGGGACTGGCGGAGTGCGTACTTCCAGGTTGTTCACGAACAGGCCCTGGCCGCCAATAGGATATCCGGTCTGCAAGTCGCGAGGACCCGCCTGGTTGATGGAAAAGCCACGCAAAGAATTGCCTCCTCCAGCAAAGAACAACTCCGGCAGCGGCACGGATGTCGCCTCCGACGGCAAGGTCGTTCCCTCCGGTGGGGGGCCTAGAAAGTTGTTATTGCCATAGGCGTGCAGGATTCCGATCTGGGTGTTTCGCGCCAGCACCCATTTCTTCTTGAAGGTGTAGTAAGTCGAGTTCTGGAGCAGCACCTTGCCAAAATTTGCTTCTGAACCCAGCGCGCTGGTGGCCAAGCCAAGGTCGACGAGGTTGTAACTCCCCTTGTGCGAGTCAATGGGGTTGTCGCGGGTGTCACGCAGATAGGTGAAACTCGGAATCGCAAGCCGGACCGGCTTCGAATACAACGATTTCAGTGTCGGATCAATCACCAGGCTGTTAGGATCAATGGATACTCGCTGCCAGCTCATGCGGTAAAGCAGCGTTGTTGTCCGGCTATATTTCTGTTCTGCCTGGAGTGTCCCATCGATTCGTTCCGAGGTGAAAGTGTTCACGTCGGCCTCGTTGTCGTAAAAACCGGTGACGTTGAAGCGCCATTTCTCATCATGAAACTGGCGCGGCATATCATAGCTGACCAAGATACGACGAACCAGCAGGCCCACCCGTGCGCGAAAAGTCAGGGTCTGATCGCGACCGAACATATTCAAGCGCGTGATTTCAAACACGCCGTTGGGGCTGACTCCGGTACTCCCTTGCGGATTGCTGGTGGTCGGAATATTGCCGGTGGCGAACTCAATTCCACCGCCGTAACGGAAAGTCCAGCGCTTCGCTTCCTGAAGATTGAAAAGCACGTCCTTGGAAGGCTCCAGCCCGTCAGGATTTTGGACAGCCATGTCCACTTCGTTGAACAGGCCCAGGTTGTACAGCCGCCGCTGAGAGTCCACCATCCTGCTCTGGCTTAAGGGATCGCCGCCCTCGATGCGCATCTGGCGCTCCACAATGTAAGGACGGGTGAACTCCAGGCCGCTTACGATCACGTGATCGACAAACACCTGCTGACCCTCGGTGATGGTGTAAACCACGTTCATGCGCTGCGGCTGGTCCGGGGCGGGGGTTGCCGCGGCTTCGAACTGCACATTGGGAAAGCCGTGGTTGAAGTAGAAGAGAGTGACGTTGTCGCGATCGCCGGAGACATTCGCATCGCTGTAGGGTTGATTGGGAAGGCTGCTCACCAACCGCTCCAATCTATCCAGCGGGTAGATGTGGTTGCCCACAATCTGCAGCGAATTCACCAGTGTCTGCGGACCTTCTTCGATCTTGATCACTACAGCGATCTGGTCTTGCTTGCCTTCATAGTTCTGCTGCAGGTCGGAGCTCACCTTCACGCCGAGAAAGCCGTTCGATTGGTAAAGGTACTTGATGGACGTCAGGTCCTCGGTCAGCAGTCTCTGGCTGAAGCGGCCATTCTTCAGGAGCAGACTGGCAGGCTGGATTGCCATGCGCTCGGTGATGGTTCCTGCATCAAAGTACCGGTTGCCTTCCACCTTGATTGCAGCCAGCTTATGCCGGTCGCCCGGGTCGATGACGTAGAGAATGTTGAGCTGGTTTTCCGCCGGGGTCGGGCGCCTTTCCACTTCAACGCCTACATCAAAGTATCCCTTTATCTGTAGATAATCACGGAGGTTGCGGCGACCCTCGTTCAACAGGTCGTCGTCCACTGAGTTTTCCTGGTACACCGGCACCAGCTTTTTCAACTCTGCCTTGCTAACCTTCGCGCCTTCGGAGGTGATGGCGACCGTCGGCCCCGCCTCCACCTTGAAGATGTAATTAAGTCTGTTCGTGTCCGGTTGGTACTGCCGGTCGGTCAGCGAAACTTGTGCCTCTAGGTGGCTTTTCTTCTGATAGTTCTTGCGCAGCCGCTCAAGCGCTCGCGTCACATTTTCCTGCTTCACGATGGCGCCGGTTCTTAATTTCGTCAAACTGCGAATTTTGTCTGGCGGGATACCGGTATCTCCGTCCAGTTTGACCTCGCCCACGCGCGCCACAGGACCCGGCACGACATGGAAGGCGATCGCCATCTGTCGTGTCTGATCGTTGGGTTTGAGGTCGTAAGCAATCGCGGACTTGTAATACCCATTGTCGGCCAGCACTTTCTTCATGCGCTCAACAGCGCGATCTACCTCCTCGCGTGAGAACATCGTCCCGAGGTCGAGCTTGCTGGAGTCGACAAGCTGATGGGGCTTAGGATTCGTCTTCTTGGGGGTGCCGTCAACATTAACGTCGCCATAGAAGTAGTTCTCCGTTGCCGCAAACACCAGAGAAACTCCGTCCGGCTGCGCGTGTTCCGCTTCCACTTGAAGGCTCCGGAATCGCCCCGTCGCGTAGAGCGCTTCCAGGCTGCTGTGCAGCTTGTCATGGTCGAGAGGCTGGCCTGTCTGCTGCGCCAACAGCTTACGTAGGATCTCGGGATTGGCACCCGCGATACCACGAAACTCGATGCTGCGAACGATCTGGCCCTGGTATTTTGCGAGCGCACTAAGGCTGCCAGCCGGGCTGACCTCGGAAGAACTGAGCTCCTGCTTGTTCATTTCTGCCGGTTGGGACGTTTGCGGCCATGCCATAGAGCCACTGAGCACCCCCAGTGCGATCAGCGACGCAAGCTTGTACAGCGATGGCGTGATTGGCTCCCTCAAGCTTTGACCTTCAACCCTGCCCTCAGCCCGCAGACCTCTACTGGCGGGGCTCGCCGGACGTAATTGTCCAGGCACTCGCGTCCGTCGCCATGCTCGCTGTCGCGCGCGAAAACCCTCTTACGCCCGTCATAGGCGGCGAGGTTGACGTAGAGTCCCTATAATAAACAAGGAACCCGTTCCCCGAGCAGGTGTCGTTGTTGGATTTCACTGAACGATACTCCCGTCAAATTCTGTTTGCACCGATTGGCGCTGAAGGACAGAAGCAGCTGGCCTCCGGGAAAGTCGCTATTGTAGGCTGTGGCGCCACAGGTTCGGCACTGTCGTCGTTGCTCGCGAGGGCCGGTATTGGTTACCTGCGCATCATTGATCGGGATTACGTCGAGCCCAGCAATCTGCAGCGGCAAGTGCTGTTCGATGAGTCCGACGCTGCCGAGTCGCTGCCCAAAGCCGTCGCGGCGGCGCGAAAAATCCAGAGCTTCAACTCGGAAATTGGCGTAGAGCCGCACGCTGCTGACTTAACACCAGAGAATGCTGAAGAATTGCTGGGCGGCGTCGATCTTGTTCTCGACGGCACCGATAATTTCGAAACGCGCTACCTGGTCAACGACTTCGCTGTCAGCAAAGGAAAACCGTGGGTTTACGCGGCCGCCGTCGCCAGCTACGCGGTTACCATGACCGTGCTTCCCGGTGAGACCGCCTGCCTGGCATGTATCTTTCCTGAGTCGCCTCGCGGCATAGTCGAGACCTGCGACACTTCCGGCATTCTGAATTCGGCGGTCAATTTCGTTGCTTCCATCGCCTCCACCGAAGCGCTCAAGCTGCTGGTAGGCGCCCACGATAAGCTGCGGCGCACTCTATTGTCTTATGACGTATGGACTGATGATTTCTCGGAAATCAGTACCGCGAAACCTCGCGCTGGATGCCGTGCCTGCGGCGAGCATGATTTTGTGCACCTCGCCGGCGAAGGACGCCCTCATATCACGCTGTGCGGACGCAATTCGGTACAGATCCACGAGCGCCAGCGCCCGATCGATTTTGAGGAAGTGACCCGCCGTCTGACTCCACATGGTCTGGTGCGTCACAACGAGTTCGTTCTCAAATTCTGGCGCGAGCCCTATGAGTTGACCCTGTTCCCCGACGGAAGAGCCATCATCAAGGGAACCACCGATACCGCCATCGCGCGCAGCCTCTACGCGAGATACATCGGGTCGTAACGAGGAACTACTTGCCTTTGGGAAAGATCACCGACAGTACGACCGACACGACCAACACTCCCGCGACCACGCCAAGCGCAACACCTATCGAAATCTCAACGTAGCTCGAGGCCAGCATCTTCAATCCGATGAAAATCAGGATGATCGACAACCCGTAATGCAGGAAGTGGAATTTCTCGATCATCCCAGCCAGCGCAAAGTAAAGCGAGCGCAATCCCAGAATCGCGAATACGTTGGACGTGTAAACAATGAAGGGCTCGCGGGTCACCGCCAGCACCGCGGGGATGGAGTCGGTGGCGAAGAGAAGGTCAGTGGTTTCCACCATGAGCAGCACAACCGCGAGCGGCGTGGCGTATCGCAGCATCCCGCGCCGCACAAAGAACTGACCACCTTCATAGCTTTCCGTCACCCGAAACAGCTTGCGAAAGAGACGCAGCACAGGATTCGCTTCAGGACGGATATCGGTGTCCTCCTGCCGCAGAAGCTTAATGCCGCTGTAGATGAGGATTGCGCCGAAGATGTAAATGAACCAGTGGAAGCGGTTCAGCAAGGCGATGCCGGCCGCGATGAAGGCGACACGCATCACTAACGCTCCGATGACGCCCCAGAAGAGCACCTTGTGCTGCAAATCGGCAGGCACGCGAAAGTACCCAAAGATGAGCAGGAAGACGAACAGGTTATCGACGCTGAGCGAGAGTTCGATCAGGTACCCGGCAACAAACTCGAGCGAAAGTGCAGAATTCGGGCGCGCATGGCCGACCATCGTATGCCCGAAAAAAAAAATAAGCAAAGCAAAGCAGGCCGCCAGCGTGATCCAAACGGCCGTCCATGCGATCGCCTCGCGCAGTCGCACCACATGCTTCTCGCGATGAAAGAGGCCGAGATCGAGCGCCAGCATCGCAAGCACAAACAGATTGAAGACCAGCCAGAAGATCCAGTTGGACGGCATTGGCGTTGCAGAAGCCATTGTAGCGGGAGGCGGTGCAGCAATTAGCAGGTAGCAAAACCTCCAAATGCGTGGCTTCTAACACCTAAGGGCTCCATGTTGTAATCTAATGCTTCATCATTATCGGAAAGGACTACTCAATGCCTCGCCAACCCGGCGTTTATGCGACTTTTGACACCAGCGAAGGAACCATCGTCTGCCGTCTGTTCGAACAGGACGCTCCCATCACCGTGAAGAACTTCATCGAACTTGCAGAAGGCACACGTGAATGGACTGACCCGCGCACGCGCAGCAAAAGCAAGGCGCCGCTGTACCACGGCACCATTTTTCACCGCGTGATTCCTGACTTCATGATCCAGGCTGGAGACCCCACGGGAACCGGCATGGGCGGCCCCGGCTATCAGTTTCAGGATGAGACTAAGGGTTCGCCTCACAAGTTCGACAAGGCGGGCAAACTGGCCATGGCGAATTCCGGTCCCAACACCAACGGTTCGCAGTTCTTCATCACCGTGGCGCCGACGCCGTGGCTTACCGGCAATCACACCATCTTCGGCGAGGTGGTCGAAGGCCAGGACGTTGTCGATAAGATCACCAGAGTCCCGCGAGGCCGCCAGGACAAGCCGAACAAGGACGTGGTGTTGAACTCGGTGCAGATCGAGAGGGTATAAGAACTTTCCAAGGCTAGACAGGCCGCCAGTCGGGCGGCCTCAAGGCTTTCTGCGCCCTGCCATGCCGCGATCGATGCTCCTCCCAGTCAGTTCATAATTTTTGTAGGCAAATTCGGGTCAGAGGTGTAAACTCCCGAAAGCTCAGGGTTGCCGAGAGATTTGTTCGGCGCTCGTTCAGCGACAAAAGAATCTCTGGAACTCGCAGCCCCCCAGTTACCCTCACGCGCCGGGACCGCGCCCATCGGCCCGCGTAGCTGGTTGAAAGCTGGGTTCCACTTCGGTGATCTTGAGGTCTCAAGCTTTTACGTACCCACAGGAAGAGACTCCGAATTGTCTATGGCCTCGTCGCGCATTGGGTTTCAACTAGATCACGCAGAAGCAGATATCACAATTTGGAAGGAAGCGCTATTCGGCGCTGATCTTCTCTTGCTCCACGCCTCTCCCGTGTACTACGGGCTCGGCATTCCGCACGGCGATGGTTCCGCCGTAGTCCTGGTTCCAGGATTTCTCGGCACCGATTCTTATCTGTCGCAATTACGCTCATGGCTGGAGCGCATCGGCTATCGCGCGTACTTCTCCGGCATCGGTCTCAATGCAGACTGCCCGAACATCTTGATCCAGCATCGCTTGAACGAAAACATCCAGAAGGCGCTGCTGGAAACCGAGCGAAAGATCCACTTGATCGGCCATAGCTTGGGCGGCATTATTGCGCGCTCGGTCGCTAACCAGAGGCCGAACGACGTCGCGTCGGTCATTACGCTCGCCGCGCCTTTTCGCGGCACCGTCGCTCATCGCACCGTGCTTCGTGCCGCCGAACACGTTCGCATGCAAATCCTGGCAGAGCACGGTTCGGGCGTGCTGCGCACTTGCTACACCGGTCGCTGCACATGCAACTTCCTCGACTCTCTGCGCCGCAAGATTCCGAGTTCTGTCCTGGAGACGGCGATCTACACGCGTAACGATGGGGTGGTCGACTGGCACTACTGCGTGACCGGAAAAACCGACAACGATTTTGAAGTTCCCGGCACTCACATTGGACTGGCATTCAACTCTTCGGTTTACGCGATCATCGCCAAACGTTTGGCCCTGGCGCACACGGAGGACTAGAACAATGATTTGGAGCGACGCGTTTTCTGGTCACGAAGGGCGCGCCGCGACTAATGACGTTCCGTTGTGTATATGCATAGCTGTCCCGATTTGGCAACGAGTTATGTCACACTCCTGCTGTGACATAGCGTGAGTTCCATAATGGGAATTTATGTGGAAATATTCCTATTTTGTTGCTGCACCGGAGCGGCGATGTCTCAAACTGAAACACAGGCACAGTTGGACCCGCATTGTGGCGTGTCAATCTCAGGTGGCAGCGTCCTCGATTCGAGTTCAACTGCAAGCTACAACCGTCGAGTTGCTCCGATCAGGGCATCGCAAGGAGACTTTCTTATGCGGCGTTCATTTGTCTGCGGTCTTGCATCATTTGTACTACTCACCGGTCTCACCTGTTTCTCACAACAGGACTACATAGCCCGGTACAGCGCCTTCACCGCTTTTTCCTATCTCAGCACACCGTCGATAAATCTGACGCAGCGCGGATTCGATGCTGACTTTGGCATCAACGTTAAGAGTTGGTTAACCATCGGTGGCGATTTCAGTTATAACCATGGCAGCTCTTCGTTGCTGCCTAACTACCTTAATTCGGCCACACAGCAGAAACTAGCGCAGTTCCTGCCCTTGCTCCCACCGGGGTTCGACGTCGCTACACCTTACGATATTTCGACCTATACCTACGAAGCCGGGCCGCAATTCAATTATCGCGGGCTGAAAAAGTTCACCCTCTTCGCGCGTCCAGCGCTTGGTGCACTGCACGCGAACGTAACGACCAAGCCGTACAGATGCCAGCAGCCCGAACTAGAGTGCGGCCCAATTCTCACGCAAATTGTTAACGGCCTTCTGAGCGGGAGAACGTCGGCTTCTGACACGGTGGTGTTTTACGGCGCTGGAGGGGGGATTACCTGGGAGGCCACCCATTACTTTGGTATTCGTGCAGCCGTCGACGTCGTTCACTATGATTTTTTCTCGAATATATTGAACGGGGGCCGCAACAGCGTGCGGCTCACCGTGGGAACGAAGTTCAATTTTGGACAGAATATTTTAGGGAAGTAGTGAACGGTTAGACGGTTGGCCGTCGTTTGGCTGAGTTGATAGGTGTACCTTCAGGATCGCAGCTCACCCGCGATCCGCAACGTGAGCAAGGTATATGTGCCCGCAAGGCGCGGAAGGCCGTGCGGGCATGGGTCTTGCTTGTTCCCTCGCCGGACATGGCAATGCTTGAGTGGGCCTGAACCCCTTCACCCGTAGATTACTTAGCCAGGTGAGATTTGTTATGCGAAAACTTGCTGCCGTAGAACATGCCAGGGCAATCATGACGGAAGGAATGGAGTGGGGAGTCTGGAAGTGGCTGCTGGAGAAAAAGCGCGTGCGGGCCATCGCCGATGAAGCGAGAGCTGCCCTCGACGAGGCCGAAAAGAAGGTTAAGGCAGCCTGGAGCGACGAGTGGAAAATCGCATACAACCAACTCGTGTCGCAGAACGGGGCGAAACGAGGGCGGAAAAACAGCAAGGCCGGGACAAAACCAACACCTCACAAGATGGACCCTGAAATCGCCGTCGCCGTTAAGCACGTGCAGGAAGCGGATGACCAAGCCTACAACGCGCACGAGGACGCAGAAGATGCGTTTGCTGAAGCCGAGAAACGAATGAGCACCAGCATGGCCCGCGAAGGGGCGCGCATGGCCCTGGTAGCCTACGACTTGCATGAGGAGGCCATCCGCAAGGCTGAAGCGCTGGCGCGCGCGAAATGAGTGTGCGACTTGGCGCGGCAACGAACATTCTCCCCGGACGCCGCCTGCGTCTTCTGCAGGCCGCCTAACCAGCTCCTCCAGCCTAGTCCGCAAACCTTGGCCTGACCATCTCGAGAGCAGATCTCCTTGCAGATGCTTCTTGTCTTCTCATCTCTTGCGCTTAGCGCGCATGCTCGCGGACTCGTCCTTCGATTGCCAGAGTGCATGAATCGCGATGGCAAGATTGGCCTGCGTCCACGCGAGAGGAGTGTGCTCGTTGGGGATGAATCGTCCGTCTCTCAAGTAGTAGAGTTCTGGACAGCCCCCACTATTTGTGATTTGTCCTATCGCTCGGTTTAGAAATTCGATCTGCTCGGCCAACTGACGTCTTTCTCCGTAGATTACCGATAAGAGGGGATCGAACAGACACCACTGGGCTTCGCATCCAGGCTGCAATAGCTCGTCACGAAGCTCTGTCCGAGCACTAAAATCACCTGCGCGCATATCGGCTGGCAACCACTTGTCGTAGTCCTGGCAGTAGTAGGAATCGCCTATGTATCGCCTTATACCAACCGAACCCACCAGTCTGGCCCGTATTAGGGAAAGTATCCAATTCTGCATTTGAGGATCGTTGATGGGCCCCGAAGGACTGACAACCTTCATTGGGTAGATGAGAAACAATAACGCTGCATCTGTCCTTCGGTTAGGGGGCGCTTCGAACGGGAGTTGTTTCCGAAGCGTCCGCAGGCCGTGGTCGATAAGAGTTTGTAAATCTGTAGCTTCTACGTGGGCGCGCCGTTTTCGATCGTCTTCCAGTTCTTGGAACTCGAGAAGAGCGGCAACCACCGCTCCAACGCTGGAGCAATTGACCTTGCGGCTTTCTTCCCAAGCGCCACTGTCGAGGTCCTCCCAGTATCGGATGGCCTGGAAATACGCTGGGAACAGGTTGTACAAATCACGTTCATCCTCGCTCAACTGGAACTCTGGATTGCTGGCAGCTAAGCGCAACCTGAGCCAAACTACATAGGCGAGCGCATCGTTCTGCGCGTGGGCCCAGTCTCCATGAAGTTCTTTGAGATTCCTGGAGTTGAAACGAACATGGGGCCTCTTTTGAACGTCCTGGCTCAGTTCTGGCCGATCAATGATGGCAACCATCTTGTGAGCTTGGGTCTTCAAGAAGGTCGTCAGGCCCGCCAACGTCTTCAGCGCCGACTCCGGATCCCCGCACTGCCACCGGGAGAAGGCAATCATTGCATTATCACGCAGCCAAGCATCTTGATACCCAGTCGGAGACTCGACCGTCTGGCTGGCACTCGCTGAATAGACACCATTCTTGTTGGGCTGAATGGTCAGGGTCCCCCAGTCTTCCGCCTTCTTGCGCAGGGCCTTTAGTTGGTTGCCGTAATTCGATTCGGTTAGAGGGGGAAAGAACCTGCCTGGAGGGCGGCTAGACGGTTTTCTTGTGGAGTGTTCTGTCATAAGACTCAAGTTTCCACATCACAAAAGCGAGTCCGAAAAATACAATGGCCTCAAACACTACGAGCAACATACACAAACATGGGTGCTTGGTGTAGCTCCGGTTCCACCACCACAAGACCCAAAGTGCAACAACCGGCAGCAAGAACACCAAATATCTCAGCAAATCAGCGATCGGCAGCAGAAACCATATCATGTCACCCGGCTCTCTAATGAACGATTCCCACCTTAGACATGACATTAACTCGGGAGAGCCATCGATCAAAGCGGGCCGCAATTCCTTTTCGATGTAAAGTGCGACACGCAAAATACGCATCTTGACGTCTCCGTACAAAATACCAAGAATCAGAAAGGGTGCCGGCAAAAAGGCCAAAATTACCGCCGGAACCTTGAGCGTGTCCGGGTCTTTTGCCCCAAGAGCGACGATCCCGCTACCAAGAGCGAGGATACCGCTGCTTAGAGCTATGCTGTAGCTCATGAACTGGCCCTGGAGCCCGAGAAATGTCGTAATTTCGTATCGCAGAGCTTCGTACTCAGCAAGCTTTATTTTGAGGGCGTCGTCAGACGTCACATTTCCCCCGGACACTAGAGATCATCAACCGTGACCTCTATTTGGCATCGCAAGATTCGAGCAGTATACACTTGTCCGTCTCCGCGGGTGCAGCTCTTTAGACTTTCCTCATACGGCGTTCTCGCCGAGATCTACGAGCGCAAATAAAGCCCTCGGCAATTCTCGCTCCCAGCGGTATCATGTTCTGCGCGGAGAAAACTATGTACTTCGAACAGTTCTATCTGGGATGTCTGGCGCATGCCTCCTACATGCTGGCTTCGGAAGGTGAAGCTGTCGTCGTCGATCCGCAGCGTGATGTTGAGATTTATCTGGAAGCTGCACAAAAACAAAATCTCAGGATTCGCTTTATCTTCGAGACTCACCTGCACGCCGACTTCGTCTCTGGGCATAACGAGCTAGCAGCCCGAACCGGCGCGACGATCTACATTGGAAAAGCCGCCGGCGCCACATTTCCGCATGTGGACGTCACGGACGGCTTTGAGTTGTCGGTTGGCAAGCTCCGCATCAAGGGGCTCGAGACCCCTGGCCACACGCCAGAGAGCATCTGTTTGGTCGTCACGGACGAAGAAAAGTCCCAGCGGCCTTGGGCAGTATTCACCGGAGATACGCTCTTCATCGGCGATGTCGGGAGGCCCGACCTCTCCAAGGCGCACACGCCGCAGCAACTCGCCGGATTGCTGTACGATTCCTTGCATAACAAGCTGCTGAAGCTGCCCGATGACGTCCTGGTTTATCCCGCCCATGGCGCCGGCTCACTGTGTGGCCGCAACATGCGGTCTGAGCGCTCGTCCACCATCGGCACGGAGCGACTTACTAACTACGCCCTGCAGATCAAGAGCCGGGATCAGTTCGTCCGGCAGATGACAACCAACCTGCCCGCCCGTCCTGATTATTTTCTCGAAGATGCGGCCATCAATCGTGATGGCGCGACGCCGCTCAGTGAATTGCCCGAGTTGAAGTCGGTCTCCGCGGCAGAACTGAAGACCATGCTTGGGAGCGGTGCGGTTGCGCTCGATGTGCGCCGGGGTGATGAGTTTGCCACAGGCCATGTTCCCGGCTCGGTCAACATCGCACTTTCCGGTCAGTTTGCTTCGTGGGCGGGAGCGGTTCTTGGCCTTTCGTCGCACCCGGTGCTGATTGCCGATACGCCTGAGCAGTTGAACGAAGCACGTCTTCGCCTGGCTCGGGTCGGGATTGAAGACCTGACAGGTTTTCTTGAAGGCGGAACCAGAGGATGGGAGGAGGCAGGCTTCGCTTTGCAGCAAGTGCCACAGATCACGAGTGAGGAATTGAACTCTCGCCTGCACAAGGGCGGCGTACAGGTGCTCGATGTTCGCCGAGAAGGCGAATGGGAAGCCGGACACATCGACGGCGCGGACTGGTATCCGCTGGATCGCTTTAAGGCCGCGCTGCCCAAGATCGAGCAGGACGCGCCCGTCGCAGTGCACTGCGCTGGTGGCTATCGCAGCATGATCGCGTGCAGTCTCTTGCAGCGGGCCGGCTGCGACGTGGTCAATGTCGTCGGCGGCTTCGACGCCTGGAAGAAAGCGCAATTGCCGACGACCGCTGGAGCTGCAGTTGGCGCATAGGCGCCACCGCTCAGCATTCCGCTTCAGTATCCGTGCTCGCTGCCTTCGTCCAGCTTTACCTTGCCCCGGAACATCCGGTACACGAATACGAAGTACCCGACGGCGATGACCATGGCGATCGTCCACCATACCAAGCCAACGGTCAATCCGTGCGCACCTGCGGCGGTGTTGTAGATTGTCAGGCTGTATTGGGCACCGGTGCTTGCCGGTAGCACATTGGGATACACCGCAAACACAGCTCCCACCAACATCCCCGCGATGTACCCGCACGATGCCAAGAATGCGCCTTTCTCATTTCTCCGTGAATGAGCGAAGTAGAGGTAGGCCAAACTGCCGAACACGATCACAGGCACCAGATATCCGATGGGCCATTTGCTGTAATTATCGAGCACGTGCGGTACGACGAACACCGTCGCGATCAGGCTGACGATGGTAAGTAGTACCTGCACTGGCCATAGGGTTGAAGCGGCTTTTCGCGCCTTCAGATTCAGATCGCCTTCGGTCTTGGTCGCCAGATACAGCGAACCATGAATGGCAAGCGTCACCAGCGCAACCACGCCGCAGATAACTGTGTACCAATCGAGAATCCCGTTCTGCTCGCCCACACGCCAGTTGGTCCATAAGGGCTCGAAGAAGAAGCCGTCCGTCTGCAGTGGCACGCCGCGCACCACGTTGCCCAGCGCTGCGCCGAAAAAGATGGCCAGCAGGATACTGGCGAGTCCGAAGATAGCATCGAAAAAGCCCTTCCACAGCTTGTCTTCGATGTGAGTTCGCAATTCAATGCCGATGCCACGGAGCATCAGCAGCCATAGCACCATCATCAGGGGCAGGTAGAAGCCACTGAAGCTGGAGGCATAAAGCAGCGGAAATGCGAAGTACAACGTTCCGCCGGCAGCCAACAGCCAAACCTCGTTACCGTCCCACACGGGACCGATGGCGCGGAGAATGGTGCTGCGCTCCGCGTCGGTCTTGGCAATGAACAGATGAACGGCGCCGGCCCCGAGGTCAAAACCGTCGAGCAATACATAAACTGTAACCATCACTGCCACAATCATGAACCAGATCGTTGCCATGGCTATCGCACCCCCGCCGGAATGACCGGAACAACATCAGCGTTCTCTCGCGATGGTTCAGGTCCCTGTTTGATCTCGCGCATCACCAGAAAAACGAAAAGCAAGGAAAGCACGCTATACATTCCCAGGAAACCAAGGAAGCTGAACCAGCCGTTCCCTGCGGAGACCATCTTCGAGTAACCGTCCACCGTGCGCAGCAAGCCGTAGATCAGCCAAGGCTGACGGCCAAGTTCAGCGGTCATCCACCCGGCTGTGTTCGCTATGTATGGAAAGGGCGCCAGCAGCAGTAGGATCCATAGCATCCAGCGCGCGTTGTACAACTGACTGCGCCAAAGCAGCAAAGCCGCAATCGCCGAAACTGCTATGAACAGCGTCCCCAAGCCGACCATGATGTGATACGCGTAATAGAGCAACGGAATGTTGTCGGGCCAGTCTTCCTTCGGAACGTGATTTAGGCCCTGTACCTCCGCATTCCAACTGCGCCAGGTCAGGAAGCTCAGCATCTTCGGAACCACAATGGCGTTGTCAATCTTCTTTTCGGTGACATTTGGCTGGCCGAGGATGACCAGCGGCGCCCCGGGCTGTGTCTCCCAGAGCGCTTCCATTGCGGCTAGTGTGACTGGCTGTTTAGCAGCAACCATACGCCCCGCCCAGTCGCCGGTGGGGAAGAGCTGCAACACACTGACGATCAACCCGGCGATCACGCCGAGGCGAACAAAGATACGGCCCTGCTCCTCATGTTGCTTGCTAAGCAAGTAGAACGCGCCGACCGCACTCATAACGAATGCGCCGGTTATGACCGCACCGCTCATGTTGTGGGCATACTGCAACCCCGCCCACGGATTCAGCACCAGTTGCCAGAAACTGGTCAACTGGAACGAACCGTCGGCGGTGCGCTCATGGCCAACCGGGTTCTGCATCCACGCGTCGGTGGCAATAATGAAGTAGCCCGACAGCCACGAACCCAGGAAAACCATCAGCGCGGCAAACCAGTGCATTCCCCTGCTCAACCGCTTCTCGCCGTAGAGGAACAACCCTAGAAATGCGGATTCCAGAAAGAACGCGAAACAGCCTTCCATCGCGAGCGTCTGTCCAATTACTCCTCCGGCAAAGCGCGAGAAATGCGACCAGTTGGTGCCGAACTGAAATTCCATCGGGATTCCCGTCACCACACCGATGACAAAGTTAATCCCGAAGATCTTCGCCCAGAACCGAGCGGCCCTGTCATAACGCTCATCGTTCGTCTTGAGAGCGAGAGTTTTTAGAATAACAATCAGCGGCGCCAACCCCATGGTCAACTGCGGAAAAAGATAGTGATAGGTCACTGTGAACGCGAATTGCAGGCGGTGGATCAAGAGTGCACTATCCATGCATAGACCTCGATATAAAGAAACGTTCCGGCATCTATAAGCGATAAAACCGGCTCAGCAACAGCTTGCATCCATTGTCGCGCAGCGGGCACAGTTCTTATGTGACCGATGTCACAAGCTGACGCAAGAAGTCCGTGAGGCAGTGACTTGGCAGGAGGAGCAACTACGGCTGTCACCGTGACCGATAACCGAGTCTTCTCTCGTACTGCTGGGTCTAAACTGGTGAGGATGCGTCGTCCACATCTCGAAGAGCTCTTGTGCCTGACACTATTGGCGCTGGCTGCCGTGGCAGTATTGCTTGCTGTTGAGGTCCAGGCTCAACAGAAAACGAAGCGCCTCATTCTGAAGGACGGCTCTTACCAAGCGGTAGTGAAGTACGAAATCCAGGGGACTCGCGTGCACTATTTCAGCGCGGAGCGCTACGAATGGGAAGACATCCCCAGTTCTCTGGTGGACTGGGAGGCCACCAAGAGATACGAAGCCGACCTTGGCAGCGGCAAACTTGCCACCGAACCCGAGACACCACAGGAAAAGGAGGAACGCGAAAGAGAAGAAGCCAATTCCGTTGAGATCGCCCCCGGTCTGCGCTTGCCCGGAAGTGGAGGGGTTTTCCTATTCGACCAATATCAGGGCAAACCGGAACTGGCGGAGATTGTGCAGAATGGCAGCCAGCTGAATAAGGGCAAAACCAAGAACACCGTTCGCTCGACCCTGAACCCGTTAGCAGGTACCAAGCAGACGTTCGAACTCAAGAGAGCGCATGCGCAGATTCAGTCGCATGTCCTGCGGCCCACCATCTACGTTGACATCGACGAAGGTCCGCTGAACGACGTCCCTCTGAGTGACCGTTTCCGGATTGTACGTGCGGCAATGAAGAACGGCGCGCGTGTGGTCGGAATCCTTAAAATCACGGCCTCTGGGAAAATGAGCGAACAGAATACCGCCGTCCCTGCCACCGTGGAAAAACTGGGGACTGGCGAGTGGGTAAAAATCACTCTCACCGCAGACCTCGGACCCGGCGAGTATGCCGTCATCGAGATGCTCGACAAAGATGAGATGAACCTGTATGTGTGGGACTTCGGCGTGAATCCTAACGCGCCAGCAAATCCCAACGCGCTAAAGCCGACAGAAAGAGCGGCAACGCAGAATTAGCGGTCAGCTGTCGACCGGCAAGGGTTAATGCTAACCAGCCTCTTCCCATCCTACGATCCCCAGTCCGGCAACGGAGATATTGTCTCGACCCGCCTGTTTTACGTGATACATCATATCGTCCGCGAGCTGGACAATGGCCTCCGGAGTTGCGGCGTCCGTGGGATAGCATGCGATCCCGACGCTGGCCCGCAGACCCACGCGGGGCGTTTCATCCGGGAGCCAGACGTTAGTGTGAAAAACCCTCATCAAACGTCTTGCGACCAATAGTGCCGCTTCTTTGGATGACTGTGGCAGGAGGGCGGCAAATTCATCACCCCCGTAACGAAATGCGGCATCCACCAAACGCAAATGGTCGCGAAGGGATTGTCCGACCTGGCCTAGCAGCTTGCTGCCGATCAGGTGCCCATGTTCGTCATTGATCTGCTTGAAATTGTCGAGATCAATAAACAGAAGGCTGAATTCGTAACCGAAGCGCCGGGAGCGGTTCACTTCCTCGGCAAGCATCGTAAACAGGTGGCGGGCGTTGTACAAACCCGTACAGTTATCGGTGATGCTGAGTTCCTGAACGCGGCGAATGGCACGGGCGTTCTCGATCGCGATGGCAGCGTAGTCGGCAAGAGTCTGTAGCAACCGCTCGTTACGCCTATAAACTCGCATGTCAACGTTCATCAACTGGATGATGCCCAGCATTTTGCCGCCGGTCCCGACCGGCACGCAGACGATGGAACATCCGTCGGCGAAGAACCCGTCATGGTTGTTCTGCTGGAGGCGGGGATCTCGGTTCACATCAGAAATGACAATTGGTTCGCGCTTTCCAACCACCCATCGGGCCAGGGTCTCGCCAGTCTTCAAGGTGAGAGCATTGACGCCCTCCCAGCCTTTTCCAGTGATCGCCGCGTAATAAAACTCCTCACCGCCTTCATCGAGCATCAGCAGTGACCAAGTAGCCGGCTCAAAGTAAGCCGCCATCTTCTCCATGATGGTCCGCAGGATGGTGTCGAGGTCGAGCGAGGACGTGAGCGTCTTGGCCACGTCGTGAAAGATATCCAACTCGTAGGTTTGGCGGTTCTCGTCCGCTGCTGGAAATGGCATACCAGCCCCCGACACGGGCGTCATCTTCGGTCCACCCAAAGCGACACAGGGGACCCCGACAACCCCCAACTCCAAGACGCTTCGGTCAGACACACTACCGGGAGTTTATCCTGTCATTACCAAAAGGTGACGGCTACTCCCGTCCGGCTGCGTTGCGGGTACATCTGCAGTTGAGCATACCACTTAATAATCGTTCAGAGGCGCCCGGGCGGCATGACAACCTGGCTCCGGTTTGACACTGCCAGCACTACTTCATATGATTCGACAAGAAACCGGGCTAAACCCAAGTGGCCAAGTCATTTGAACAGACCGGGAGTGGCGCAGGCAGATTCGGCGAACGCCTGCGGCGGGAGCGCGAGATGCGTGGCATCTCACTCGACGACATTGCCGCGGCGACCAAGATTGGCACACGCCTGCTTCGCGCGCTCGAAGAAGAGCATTTCGACTCGCTTCCGGGCGGCATCTTCAATAAGGGTTACGTCCGCGCATACGCCAAGTACGTCGGCATCGACGAAGAAGAGGCGGTTGCCGAATATCTAACCGCCGCCAGCGAGACGGCTCCTGATGTCCGACTGATCGCGCACCAGAACTCTTCCACTCACGGCGACGCCAGCCAATCCGGCAGTGTCGCGTCTCGTGGCGGATTTCCCTTCCTTCCCGTCATCATCCTTCTGCTGGTAATAGCTGGGGCGGTGGGAGGCTGGCATCTTTATCAGCAGCGCCAGGGGGAGCGTCGGGAATCGAACAAAGCCCACGAAGCCGCTGCAACGCCCTCCAGTTCGGTGGGCTCGGCCACCATTCTCGAATCAAGCGGCAACCCAACTCCGGAACCAGTTGGGGCGACTCCCTCAGCGCCAACGCCAGAGAATGCCAGTGCTTCGCAAGCGGCATCGTCCGTCCGCGGCCCGGTTCAGACAGTAGAAGCTGCAGAAAACTTACCGCATCCCTCCAACTCCGGGACAGGCACGGCAGGCTCTGAAAGCGGCGCGCCGTTTGAAGTTACAGTCCGAGCCAAGGATCGCGCGCGGGTTGAAATCAAGTCCGACGGTAAGATCTTGGTCAAGGGAGTGATGAATCCCGACGACGTGAAGACCATCCATGCTACAAACAAAGTGGTGTTTTGGACCGCTAACGCCGGCGAAATTGAGCTTTCATTCAATGGCAAGATCATCCCGCTGAATAGCGGCGGGAACGATGAGCAGGTGCTCGTCTTCAATTCACGCGGACTGTCGCGTCTGACGACTCAATGACCCAAGCACGGGTTAGATCACCTGCCCAACTCATCATGAAAAACATCGGAGAAAGCGTGGTACGCATCGAGGCCGACGCGCTGCGCGCACTGGCCGACCGTCTCGCTGGACCGATGGCGGCGGACTTCCACCGCGCCCTTGAGTTGCTCTATGGCTGCACGGGGCGCGTCGTGGTTACAGGGATGGGTAAGAGCGGGATCATCGCACGCAAAATTGCCGCCACTCTCACCTCCACGGGAAGCCCGGCTCTGTTCCTCCACCCTGCAGAGGCGCTGCACGGCGATCTCGGAATGGTCGTTCGTGGCGACGTCGTTCTGGCGCTGTCGGCAAGCGGAGAAACCGATGAGATTCTGCAACTGCTCGCTACGGTGAAGCGGCTGAGCGTGCCGCTCATCACTCTGACCTGCGATACCATCCACTCGGCTTCTGAAGAGCCGCGGAGCCGCTCGACCTTGGCGCAAGCCGCTGATATCGCTCTCGATTGCTCCGTTGCCCATGAGGCTTGTTCGCTGGGCCTTGCGCCAACTGCCTCGACTACCACCATGCTTGCCCTCGGCGACGCACTCGCGGTCGCGCTCTCCCAGCGTCGCGGATTCAAGGAGGAGGACTTCGCGAGCTTGCACCCCGGAGGCAAACTAGGCAAGCGCTTCGCGAGGGTATCGGCGCTCATGCACACTGGAGAGGCAGTTCCAACGGTAGCTCCGTCAACCCCGATGACCGAAGTGATATACGAGATGTCGCGAAAAGGCCTGGGAATAACCACCGTCGTGGATCGCACGAAGCTCGTCGGACTCATCAGCGATGGGGACCTGCGGCGCCTGCTGGAGCGTCACGGCAAACATGTGCTCGATCTCACCGCTGCCGAGTGCATGACGCGCTCGCCTAAGGTTGTGGGGCCTGAAGTCTTTGCCATTGCCGCGCTCGACATCATGGAGCAGAAGAAAATCACTTCCCTTCCCGTGGTCGACGAAGCGGGAAACCTGAGCGGCGTACTGCATCTGCACGATCTGTGGGAAACCGAGATGTTGTGAGCAGGATCACGCTTCGCTCTTCGCTATTCGCCAAAACCGTTGCCATCCCGACCCAAGGCTTCAGTCACCTCCAACCTTGTCATCCCGACCGAGGGCTTCAGCCCGAGTGGAGGCATCTGCGGTTCGAAGATGGCGAGCTAACGTCCGAAGCAACGTTTTCCTTTTCGTTTCCGTCATACCCTAGAATCAATACCTTAGCCAAAAATCCCCGCCAAATAATAGAGCCCCAATGGGTTACACGTACTTAATACATTTGCAAGGACTTAGGAGCACGCCAAACACCCTTTCGGAAACTGCGAGCTCGACCTTATTCCTCAACCATAAACGCTGATTACTGACAGTTGGCCCTGGCAACTGTTTTTTCAAAGAGCTTTCCCCGCCTGCACACTGGGTGCGGCCACCGTTGGGACACAACACCTCTAGGCGTCAGTGTAGCGCGTTATCGGCCGATGTCAAGTTACGAAAGTACATGTACCGCCACGATAGTGGACAATTAACTCGCGGATTCCCCGGGCGGACAGTAGATCCGCCGGCGGCCTAACTGCTTTCCACGAACCCCATTACAATTTCCCGTTCGCGTGGCCCATCGAGCTCAACCAGCACCACTCGCTGCCATGTGCCCAATAGCAGCAGGCCGCTTTCCACCATCAGGCTGGCCGACGTTCCAATGACCGTGGACAGGATGTGGTCGGGCACATGCATCGGGTTGTGGGGATGCCGGTAGGAGAGTTTGGGAACCATATGCTCGAAGGCGTCGAGCATGTCGAGATCGGTTCCCGGGTCGAGGTCGGCGGTGGCCAGCGCCGCAGTGGTGTGCAACAGATTTAGCTGGCATATGCCGGTCTTCTCGGGATAATGCTTCCACAGCAATGCCTCGAGCTGCTCGGTGATGTCCAGGATCTCACGCTTCTTGCGGGTCTTGATCGTAAGACGATGCATAACTCACCTGTTTGCCTGGTGTAAACAATCTCAACCGCACGCGCCAAGAGACTGCCTGACCCGGCCGCAGCAGCACCATTCCAGTGTCCGTGTTTCCCCAGCCTTTGCTGTATGGATCGGGCAGGTTGAACTGCGGCTCGATCGCAATAAAACTCTTACTTGGCGGCGCATACACCTGTATGGACTTGATGTTCGGGGCCAACGCCGTCAGCTCCAAACCATATTCTGCCGCTGGATCAATGATCTCGGAAACCGTGCTCCCGTCGGGGCCAGGGATGAGATCGGAAAAATTGTCGTCCAGATATTGCGTGCCCAAAGCCCGGCCGCCAGGCGCGCTGAAGTCGTACGGCGTGTCTTTGACGGGAACTCGCTTGCCCGTCACAAATGAATCGTCATAGTTGTTCATGATTGCCCGAGTTTCGCTTGGCAAGTGTAGCCTGACCTGCTGCCGATCGCCGCTTGGCAACACAAAATAGGGATGCCAGCCAATGCCCATCGGCAACGGTTCACGACCTCCATTCCTGACACTGACCAGCATGTCGAATTCATCATTCTTCAACGTGACTTCCACCCTCACGCGGCTGTCGGAAAGCCAGTGCCCTCCAAAGTTGCCGGCGTCCAATGAGGCTTTAACCGTTGATTTCTGAGGCCCGTTGCCGTAGTAGACGCTGACGAACTTCGAGTTCAGCATGAGACCATGAATGGCATGCCTTTCGGCGCCGGGATTGTCGCCACTCCAATTGGCAGGCAAGGTAATGGTCTTCCCCGCAACGGTCGCGGTGATGGTCTTTCCGTCAGCCGAGACTTTGCCGCGAATGCGGTTGGCAAACGGTAGAAGAATGGCGCCGCCAAGCTTGAACACCTGGTTGCCGAACTGGTCGTCGCCCTTGTCCAACATATGCTCAGCCTCGAGCAATGATGGCGAGTTCAGCAAGTTGATCTCGCCTTTTCCGGGTATGTATGCCTTGATCTGCAACACGGCCATGCCGCGCCCCGGAAGCACGGTGGCCTCCAGGAACTGCGGCTTGTTCTGATCATCTGAGCGAGGCCGCTGGAGAACCACCAAAGGCTCTCCTCCGATCTCGATAGGTTGCGATTGGCTGACGGCTTTGCTACCTGCAGGAGCTTGCTCACCGCGCACAACCCACGGCAATCCAAATACTAGAACGGCGATTAGGATCAAACACCTGAATGGGTGCTTCAACAGTGGCATTTGGTCACTTACCTCGAGTTTGTTTGGTTTGCCATGTAGAGCTGGCGTCCTCGTGCCAACCTCGGGGCACAATCATAGCCGTTTCGGGCACACATTTGGAAATGACGATCGGGGTTGGAGGAGGAAAGCCGCCAGACGATTAGCTGGCGGCTAACGAAACTTCAGAGGACCGCGGCGAGCTGGCGACGCCGTTGGGCCAGCGCTGACTGGATAAACGTGACCTCGCGTCCCAACATGTCGGTGGCTTCCCGGCAGAGATCGGGCTGCTCGCGCATCAAGACAAGAAACTGAGTTCGTGGCACATGCAATATCTCGGACTCGGCAAGCGTAACCGCCGTCAGGCTGTACGGGTGACCGGTGAAGCTGGATGGCAGCCCCAAAAGGGATCCCTCGCCGAAGTCCCGGTTCAGTTTTGGCAGGTTCTTTACACTCATGCGCACTTTTCCCCTACACACGAGGAAAACACCGTCGGCGTGACCGTCCTCCCGAAACAACACATGAGCGGACGGATATTGCAGCCTGCTGCCTGCCGCTTCCAGACTATTCCTCAATTTCTCTGACGTTTTTAGGATGTTTGCCCTGGGACCCACATTTTTCATTTAGCAGTTATGCCAAACAAATGTGCCTCTGTGCTGTGATTCGAATCACAGGTCTCTGTGAGGTGACAACGGGCATCCCGTCTCTCGGCCTAAGGCCCGAAAGACCGGATACCCGCTTATCCAAAGGCTCGTCGCCTCACTGAAGCACGAGGTGCGAGAATGGCGGGACGTACGCCAGGAGGTAGACGTATATCCCGACTAATGCAGCGAGAGCCAGACTATGGAAGAAGACATAACGCAAGATGTCACCCTCATGTCCGTACCAATTGGTCGCGGTACTGGCGACGACGATGCTCTGCGCGTCGATCATCTTGCCCATGACACCACCGCAACTGTTCGCCGCTCCCATTAAGACTGGTGAGACGCCGACCTGTTGCGCGGAAATTTTCTGCAGGCTGCCGAAGAGCACGTTGGACGAGGTGTCTGAACCGGTCAGCGCCACGCCCAGCCAGCCGAGCAGAGTACCGAAGAACGGGTATAAGTGACCGGTTCGGGCAAAAGCCAGACCCATGGTGGCGTCCAGCCCCGAGTATCGGGTCATGAAACCGATGGCCAGCATGGCGGCAATCGTGAGCAGCGAAAATCGGACCTTGACGATGGTTTGAAGATAGACCTTGAAGATCCGGCCCAAGCTGAAGCCCATGACGAGTCCGGAGATAAGACCCGAAATGAGAATGCTGGTCCCGGTCGCACTCAGCCAGTTCAAACCGAAGACGGCGCCTTCCTTAGTCGGTTTGGGAACTACGGGCGGCATGCGCATGGACAGCTTATTCAAACCTGTCACCGGGAATTGAGGATTGGTGATCTTGCTGGGCGGTGTGCTCCAACTCGCGGTCGAGGTGAACACCTTTTCCGGCGTGTTCATGATCTTCTTCCCCGTGGGAGTTCCCCAGCAGAAGACGATGACGCTGAGAATGACCCACGGTACCCAGGCGCGAACGACTTCGCCCGTGCTGTAGCCGTGCGCGGCACGGTGCTCGGTCTTGGTCTCTTCACCTTCAAAGGTCCAGACGCGCTTGGGATGCCAGACCATCAAAAAGCCGATCAGGCAGGCCATCGAAACTAAAGCAGCGATCACGTCCACCAGCCAGGGGCCGTGATGGTTTGACACCCAATACTGCGTGGTGGCGAAAGAAGCGCCCGCCACCAGAATTGCCGGCCAGATTTCCAGCATCTCGGAAAATCCGACGAAAGCCCAGATTAACCAGAACGGCACAATCAGAGAGAACACAGGCAGAATGCGGCCCGCCATCGCTCCCAGGGTTATTTCGCTGAAGCCCGTGACTCCAGCCAAGGCGATGATCGGCGTACCTAGCGCGCCGTAAGCCACCGGCGCGGTGTTGGCGATGAGTGACAGGCCCGAGGCCTGCAGCGGACGGAAGCCCAGTCCGATGAGCAGCGCGGCGGTGACGGCGACCGGGGTTCCGAATCCGGCGGCGCCCTCAAAGAAAGCGCCAAAGCTGAAGGCGATGAGCAGCAGTTGCAGGCGGCGGTCCTGGGTGACGCCCGTCAAGCTATGCTTCAGCACTTCGAAGCGACCGCTCTCCACGGTGAGCTGGTACATGAAGATGACGTTCAGCACAATCCAGCCGATGGGAAAGAGGCCATATCCAGCGCCAAGCACCGCGGTGGCTCCGGCCATGCGCACGGGCATGTGAAAGCCGAAAATGGCAATGAGCAGAGCTGCAGCTAATCCGAGCAACGCCGCATAGTGAGCCTTGATATGCAGGGCCAACGCTCCCAGCAGCACGATCACCGGAACCGATGCGATCAAAGTCGAGAGCCACCAGACTCCGGTGGGATCGTAGCCTTGCGCCCACGGTTGAGAGAGAGGAGGGATCTTGAGAATGAAGATGGCGATGATGACCACGACGACGGTGAGGATGACGGGAAGCAGCATGTTCTCCGATGGCGGAGCTTGCTTGGCGGGAGTGCTTGCTGTGCTCATGAGTTGATTACCCATCTCTGCCGGGAGACTTCGGCAGGCACTTTCTTTTTAGTTTTTCAATTCCATGAAACCCTTAATCGCCAGCGTGCAGGACGGCACGAAGATGAATAACACTGCTGGCGCGATTAACACCAGTTTCCCGATTCCGAGGGCGCGTTCCCCGTTATCCCGGTGACACCAGGCGAATACCTGACGGGAGTCGGGATGAGGGCGCTAGCCCGAACGCGCCCTCCGAATCGGGAACTCGGTTGCGCCAGAAGGTTTACACAGTGTGAATAGCAAGTCAATACAGTTCTGACTTCCGCCTTACCGCTTTCCGGTGAATAGGGATACAGATTGCAAACCGCTTCGTCCGCCTCCCTGCGCCAAGCGTTACAATGGGCAGGAAATTCGAGTCGCCAAAGAGGACTTATGTCATCGCTGATGAGCACCGTCGCACCCGACACCACGGAAGCCGCCCGCCGGCTGCTGGACGCCGCGCAATGTGCGCTGGTCGTTGTTGACATCCAGGAAAAGCTGCTTCCACCCATCTTCAATAAGGAAGCCATGGTGCGAAACTCGCAACTGCTGATCCGGCTGGCGAAGATCCTGTCCATTCCCGCGATGGTGACCACGCAGTACAGCAAAGGCCTCGGCGGCACAGTGCCTGAGATCGCTTCACTGCTGACCGAGGTGAGAACCATCGACAAGCTGGAGTTCGGGTGCTTTGGCAGCGACGAATTTCGCTCCGGCCTTAAGAAGCTCCCTGGCAATCGCAACACGGTGTTGCTGTGCGGCATGGAAGCTCACATTTGCGTGACCCAGACAGCGCTGGGCGCGCTGAATGATGGCTATCTGGTTCACGTGGCTTCCGACGCAGTCGGCTCGCGCTCGGAGTCGAACTGGAAGATCGGGCTCGACCGCATGCGCGCTGCCGGCGCAGTCATCTCCTCCACCGAGATGATGATGTACGAGTTGCTGCGCTGCTCGGGAACACCGCAGTTCAAGGAGTTGCTGCAGTACATCAAATAGCGGCGCTCGCTTGAGAGCTATTGACTGCTTGATAATCTTCCTCCATGAATAGAGACTCTTTCCATTTTGGGAAGGAGCGTTACCACTCAGTTACATCCCCCTCCCCCCCGTCCTTCTTTAGAATCATAGGATTACAAACCTTTTCCCGGCAAACGATTGAAGTCAAGAGGCTTACAAGTAAGTTCATTTATTGCCTCACTTACGAGGAGGGATTTCCCTCGAATCAAAGGGCAGGGTGAGAGAAGTAGAACTGGCACAGTAATCAACTAATAATCGATCCCGTACCGATCCACTGCTCGCCGTCCACTGACTTGTCAAAGATCGTCGGCCTCCGGTGTCCGCCGAAACGGGCCTCCGGAGGCTAGAGACACTAAGCCTCAAGTAGCTAGTCTAGTGATCTGCTTAACATTGTCGGTGATGGCGGTCACGGGTAGCGGTGACGGGCTCAGGCGGTCGCGGTACCTGCTGTCGCCGCGCCCCCGAGGCTATGCTACAAAGGACACATGGACCCGACGGTGCGCAAGTACACCAGCTTCGATGAAATGAAGCGGCAGTTGCGAATGACTGGGAACGGCCGTGCGCTATGCGGCGGAGCGCGGCTTGATCTTGCTCAGGGGCGCCTTGCCTGCGGCACGCCGCAGGTCATAGTCAGCTTGAAGATTCATCCAGAACTGCGGGGTCATCCCAAAGTATTTGCCGAGTCGTAGAGAGACGTCGGCGCTAATCGCCCGCTGTTCCCGCACGATCTCGTAGATTCCGGGGAAATGCAAGGCCTTGGCCAGTTGATACGCCGTAATCCCCAGGGGCTCCATGAATTCGGTGCGCAGAATTTCCCCAGGATGAGCAGCCATCGTTTTGTGCTTTCGCTGCGCCATGTTTTTTGTCTCCTCAGTGATAGTCCGTGATTTCGACGCCGTAGGCGTTCCCCTCGCGCCACGCGAAACAGACGGGGTACTGGGATACTATCGCAACGCGTTACTAACGTCAACCGTCACTGTGGTAACGTCCGTTTGAATAAGGCGGTGCCTCGACGTCTCGCTGCGCTCGTCACTCGGGATGACAAGCATGAGTGGCGAATCGCGAAGAGCGGACCACCTCTCACGCCTGGCTGGCCGCGATTTGCACATAGGGCTGAGGATCCCGCGCGCGCGGGCGACGCGAGACGGCGGCAATCTTCGGCAGAGTGCCCATGTACATGGCAATCTCGTCGCAGGCATTCTGACGCGGGCATAGCTGGCAGTCTTTCAGCGCCTTGTCAGGAAGCGCCTCTTTCTCCACCTCGCGGAAGCCCATGCGTGCGAAGAAATCGGGAATGCGGGTGAACAGGCACACGCAAGTCACGCTTTGCTGTTTCGCCTCCTTGAGCAAGGCGTCGACGAGCACCCGTCCCGCACCTCTGCCCTTCGACTTCGAAGTGACGGTGATGGAACGGATTTCGGCAAGATGCATGCCGTAAAGGTGCAGTGCGCCGCAGCCGACGATCTCGCCCTCGTTCTCTACCACGATAAAGTCGCGGATGTTCTCGCAAATTTCCTTCAGTGAACGGGGCAGCAAGGTACCGTCACCCACGTGGACCTGGATCAAGTGTTCGATGGCAAAGGCGTCGGGAAGTTTGGCGTTACGTGCACGCATGGGCAGCTCCTGAATACATGGATATTTTTTCTTTTGCAGCGTGCAGGGCTTCCCGCACGCGTTGGGGGGCAGTGCCTCCTTCGACGTCGTGAATGGCCAGAACATTGGCCAGGGTCAGAGCGTCATAAAACTGCTGATCGGCCTGAATTCCGCACAGCGCGAAATCTTCCGGCGACAGTTGCTCGAGTTCGCAACTCTTCTCCAGACCCAGCCGGACCGCCTTGCCAACCAACTCATGTGCGCGTCGGAACGGCACGTCCTGGCGAACCAGGTAAGCAGCCGCGGCCATCGCGTTCATGAAGCCGTGAGTTGCCGCCCGCTGCATGCGGGCGTAGTCGAACTCCACAGTGGCCATGAATCCGGTGGCCACGCGCAGCATGCTTGACACCTGGCCGGCAGCCGCAAAGATGGGTTGCTGCGTCTCCTGCAAGTCTTTGTTGTAAGCCAGCGGCAAACCTTTCACGCTCATCACGAGAGAAGTTGCATTGGCCCAGAGCGTTCCCGCTTTGCCACGAATCAGCTCCAGCGCGTCAGGGTTCTTCTTTTGCGGCATGGCGCTGCTGCCGGTGGAGAATTCCTCCGGAAGCTTCACGAAGCCAAACTCCGTGGTGGAGAAGAGAATCAACTCCTCCGCCCAGCGGCTGAGGTGCAGGGCGACAAACGATAGGGCCTGCACGAACTCGATGGCGAAATCGCGATCGCTGGTCGCGTCCATGCTGTTTGTGCTCGGGGCCTCGAAATCCAACTGCCTTGCCATGGCCTCGCGGTCCAGCGGAAGAATTGTGCCGGCCACCGCGCCTGAACCCAGCGGGCATTCATTCAGTCGCTGGCGGCAATCGGCCAGACGGCCCAGGTCGCGGGTGAACATCTCGACGTAAGCCAGCAGCCAATGCGCTACCAGCACCGGCTCCGCGCGCTGAAGGTGGGTGTAGGCGGGCATGGCGTTTTCGCCGGCGGCGTAGGCCTGATTGACGAACTCGCCGACGAAATCCACCAGCAGCTTGCAGACCGCATCAATCTGCTTGCGAACGTAGAGCCGCAAATCGGTGGCAATCTGCTCGTTGCGGCTGCGGCCCGAGTGCAGCTTGTAGCCTGCTTCGCCGGCCAGCTCGATGAGGCGCAACTCCACGTAGTGGTGCACGTCCTCGATGGAAGGATCGTCAGCAGCGGGAATCTCTTCCCGTGCGATTTGTTCGAGGGCGAGGACCGTCCGGGCAAGCTCCTCCGCGTTCAGCACTCCGGCCCTGGCGAGCGCGGCGGCATGCGCCTGGCTCGCCGCTACCTCGAAGGGCAGCAGCACGCGGTCGAAAGGAAACGACCGCTGCCACTGCTCGAAGTCGGCATTTTGTGACTGACCGAAGCGGCCCGACCACATCTTCATTTCACTGTCTCCGCGTGAACCAACGCGCGCGACCGCGCAGGCAGGCCCAGAATGCGGATGAATCCTTCCGCATCCTTCTGGTTATAGTCAGTGCCCATGGTGAAGCTGGCGATGTCGGGACGATAGAGCGAACTCGCCGACTTGCGTCCGGCGACGTCAATGTTGCCCTTGTACAGGGCCAGCGTGACCGTGCCGTTCACGTCGGCTTGCGAGCTGCTCACGAATGCTTGCAACGATTCGCGCAGTGGGGTGAACCACAGGCCGAAATAAACGACCTCGGCATACTTGAGCCCGACGTGCTGCTTGAAGTGCATGAGATCGCGGTCGAGACAAAGGGCCTCGAGTTCGCGATGCGCGGTGAGCAGCAAGGTTCCGCCCGGCGTTTCGTAACAGCCGCGCGACTTGATGCCGACAAAGCGATTCTCCACCAGGTCTATGCGGCCGATGGCGTTGCGAGCGCCGATTTCGTTCAGGATTTCGACGATGGCCACCGGATCGAGCGTTACACCGTTCACCGCGGTGGGCAAGCCCTGGCGGAACTCGATGGTCACCTTTTCGACGGCGTCGGGTGCATCCTGCGGAGACTTGGTCCAGGTCCACGTGGTGGGCAGCGGGGCGTTGTTCGGATCCTCGAGCTCGCCGCCTTCATGGCTGACGTGCAGCAGGTTGCGATCGCGGCTGTGGATCTTCTCGCGGCTTGCTGCCACTGAAATCCCGTGCGCCTCGGCGTAGTCGAGGCAGTCTTCGCGCGATTGCAGCGTCCACTCGCGCCAGGGCGCGATGACCTTCAGCTCCGGTGCCAGCGCCTGGTAGGCATGCTCAAACCGAACCTGGTCGTTACCCTTGCCGGTGCAGCCGTGAGCGACCGCGCTTGCGCCTTCACGCAGCGCCGCCGCCACCTGGTATTTGGCGATGATGGGGCGCGCCAGCGAGGTGCCCAGCAGGTACTTGTGCTCATATACCGCGCCCGCCTGGATGGCGGGGAAGACATAGTCCGTCAGGAATTCCTGACGCAGGTCATCCACGATCACTTTGCTCGCGCCGGTGGCATAAGCTTTCTCCACCACCGCTTCGATGTCGTCGCCTTGGCCTACGTCGGCGACGTAAGCGATAACGTCGCAGTCATAGTTCTCCTTCAGCCAGGGGATGATGATGGAGGTATCGAGGCCTCCGGAATATGCAAGTACGACTTTTTCACGCATTGGCGCTCCTCGGCGGGAAGCGGTAAACACCGCCTTCCAGCAGCAAAACAAGAATGGCTTTCTGAATGTGCAGGCGATTTTCCGCCTGATCGAAAACAACCGAACGGGGTGAATCGATCACCGTTTCTGTAACTTCGTCACCGCGATGCGCCGGCAGGCAGTGCATGAACACCGCGTGCTTCGCCGCACACGAGAACAGGTTCTGATTCACCTGATAGGGCGCAAAAATCCTGCGGCGGTCGCCTGCTTCAGATTCCTGTCCCATGCTGGCCCACACGTCGGTGTAAACCGCGTCGGCGCCGGCCACGGCGTCCAAGGGATCGTTGACCACTTCAACGCTGCCACCTGAGACGGCAGCCAGGGCGCGGGCAGCGCCGCTGATGTCCGGGTTCGGCTCGTACCCTTTGGGTGTAGCAACCGAGATCGTCGCACCGAGGCTGGCAGCGGCGAGCATCAGCGAGTGGGCAACATTGTTGCCGTCGCCGACATAGGCGAGATGCACGTTGCGCAAGTCTCCGAAATGCTCCTGCAACGTAAGCATGTCGGCCAGGGCCTGGCAGGGGTGCTCCAACTCGCTCAAGGCGTTGATGACCGGGATGGACGCGTGTAGCGCCATGTCGGTGACCGTCTGGTGCGCGAACGTGCGCAGAACAACGCCGTCCACCCAGCGCTCCAGGTTGTGCGCCACGTCGCTGAGGCTCTCGCGCGCGCCCAAGCGCGACTGCGTCTGGTCCACGAAAAACGACACGCCGCCGAGGCTGTTGATGCCTGCCTCGAACGTCAGTCGCGTCCGGAGCGATGGCTTCTCAAAGAACAGAACAATCTGCTTGCCAGACAGAGTTCCGCGGTAATCCGACGGGCGTGCCTTCATGGCCGCCGCCAGCTCCAGCGCCGACGCAAGTTCTTCCGGCATGAAGTCCTGGATCGAAATCAGGTCGCGGCCGGTCACACCGGGGTGAACGTAAGGATTCACGCCTGGGGGAATCGTTGTTGCAATCAAAATAAAACCTCCTTCCAAATCGAGGGCCAGAAAAACAAAATGTTCAGGGATGAGCGGCGTTTAGCAGCGTCGCTCGAGAGCGCGGTCAAACCGGGGAGGCATCATGAGGCGATTACCTCCGTGCCGCAGTCAATAGGATGAGTAAAGAATCCCGGCAACACTTCCGCGCGGGTAGCGGGCAATATGCGTACGCGCGTGACGCCCTTCTTCAAGGCACGGGTGCAGGCTTCCAGCTTGGGCAACATGCCACCGCTGACCGTGGCTTGCTCCACCATCGATTGAATGGCATTCACATCGAGCCAGCGAATGACGGTGCCTTCGGCGTCCTTCACCCCGGGGACATCGGTGAGATAGATGAGCGCGTCGGCGCCGCAGGCCACTGCGCATGCGGAAGCCATCTGGTCTGCATTCACGTTGTAGTACTCGCCATCGAAGCCCAGCGCGATACTGGCGACCACCGGAACAACTCCCGCGCTCCACAAGCGCTCGATCCACGGAAAATCAACCGCGCAGACCTCGCCCACGAAGCCGAGATCGGGCTGCTTTTTCCTGGTGGCGCGGAAGATGCGCAGGTCGCCGCCGCAGATACCGATGGAAGGCTGGCCGGCGTCGCCGATGGCGGCCACCAACTGCTTGTTGAGCTGTCCTCCCAGCACCATCATGGCGACGTCGCGGGTCTGCAAATCGGTCACCCGAAGTCCGTTGACAAAGGTGCTCTCGCAGCCGAGCTGCTTCAAGGTCCGGCTTAAGGCCGCACCGCCGCCGTGCACGATGACCAGCTTGTGCCCCTCGCGGCACAGATTCGGAATGGTCTTGGCAAACTTGCTCACCAGCTCTTTGTCGTCGAGCGCGGCTCCGCCGATTTTCACCACGAGCTTCATTGCAGTCCCTCCTTCTCGTCGAAGCCGAACATCAGGTTCATGTTCTGTACGGCCTGTCCGGCGGCGCCTTTTAGAAGGTTGTCGAGGCACGAGACCAGCACCGCTCGCTGGCCATCGGGCGAAAGTGCGAAACCGATGTCACAGTAGTTGGTATTCACTGAAAACTTAATCTGCGGCAGACGCGCTGCGCCGAAAATGCGCACCCACGGCTTGCCGGCATAAAACTCGCGCAATGTCTGCTCCAGTTCCTCAGCAGTCGCTGGTTTCGCGAGATTCACATAAATGGTGGAGAGGATGCCACGCGGAATCGGCAACAGATGCGGCGTAAATTGCAGTGATCCGTCGTTAAGTCCGAGCTGTTCCAGCATTTCGCCGGTGTGCCGATGTCCAAAAACGTTGTAGGCGGAGAAGTCACCGTCCACTTCCACGAAGTGCGTCTTGGGTGTGGGCTGCTTCCCCGCTCCGGAGACGCCTGATTTCGAATCGCAGACGATCCCGTGCTGCAAATCAACGAATCCGGCGCGAATCCAAGGGGCCAAGGCGAGAATGATGGACGTCGAATAGCAGCCCGGATTGGCCAGCAGCATGGCGTCTTTGATGGCATTGGCGTGCAGTTCGGGCAAACCGTAAACCGCCAAAGCATCGAGCGACGACGAATTTTCCTCGAATCCGTACACCTTGCGGTTCTCTGCCTGCCTCAATCGCCAGGCGCCGCTGAGGTCAATCACACGAAAACCTTGGCTGATGGCTTCGGGAACCAGTTCGCGCGAAAACTCGTGCGGCGTGGCGAAGAACACAACATCAACGCCCGTGTCCCTCATGCGCTGCCACGAGAAGCTCTCGAACGGAAAGCCGCCATTGCCGGCCAACTGCGGATAGGCATCGGCCAGATCGCTGTACGCGCCGCTTTCGCCATTGCGCCGGAGCAGTAAGGGCTTCTTCGTTCCGCCGTGGCGGGCGAGCAGGCGCACCAGCTCGAATCCCGAATAGCCGGTGGCGCCAAACACGGCGGGTTGTACAGACTTATTCATGTTTATACAAAATACCCGCGAATGCGCTGTGCCAGCTTCCCGGCCACGCCCGCATTCGGTACGATCGCTAAAATCGTGTCGTCACCGCCGATGGTGCCAACAACTTCATCCCACTCTTCCGCGTCAATGGCCGCGGAAACCGGTTGCGCGCTGCCGGGACTGGTCTTGATTACGACCAGGTTCTGCGCCGTCTTCACGTCGTACACGAACTCCTGGATCAGGCGCTCAATCGACGGGAGATGGATCTCGGCTTCCTCGCCCTGAGGAACTTTGTAGCCCTCCGCAGTCTTCACCAGTCCGAGCTCGTGAATGTCGCGCGACAGCGTCGCCTGCGTCACCCGATGGCCGCGCCGATAAAGCAGCCCCCGCAGCTCCTCCTGGCTGGACACCTCCCGGGAGGAAATTACATCGCGAACGGCGGCATGGCGTGACAGTTTCGACATAGCATAAATATACGTCTATATGCATATTAATACTTCAGGGTTGTATGTCAATAGTTTGGGAAATTATTTTGCAGGGGGCGAATGGAGCGGGTAGAGCGGGCCTTCAGGCCCGCGTCCAGGCTAGCCTTTGAAGATCGCGCTTTCCGCCCACTGCACCGCAGTGGGCGGAAAGCCTTACCAATTAAAGAATGACGTTAAAGCGGCGCTGAAGCGCCGCTCTGCCCGGGCTTCGGCAATCTGGGAACCGCTCTCAGGGCATCGCGTGCGCGATTACTTGTTGGGCACGAGGCGGGCCTTCTCGTACTGGCTGAAGACCGCGTTCGCGCCTTCGTGCGCCGGCGTACCAGAGAGCAACTGCTCTTTGCGGTAAACCAGACTGCTGGCATTGTAGGTGGCCAGCTCGAAACCGTGCCCGTGCGTGATGGCGTCGGTGGGGCAGGCTTCCACGCAGTAGCCGCAGAAAATGCAGCGGTTGTAATCGATGTTGTAAACCTTGGCGTAACGCTCGGCGCCGCTCACGCGCTTCTCCGCGGTGTTCTCGGCGGCTTCAATGTAAATGCAGTTCGAGGGGCAGGCGGCCGCGCAAAGGAAACAGGCCACGCACTTCTCCAGCCCGTTTTCGTCACGCTGCAGCACGTGCATACCGCGAAAACGGTCCTGGAACATCGCGCCGCGCGTGGGGCCCGGACCGTCGGGATAATTTTCGACGGTGGTGGGCTTGAACATCTCCATGAAGGTAACGCTCATGCCCTTGGCGATGGCAGCGATGTTTTTCGCGATTCCCATAGTTCGTAAGTATACCAACTGGGTGGGGGCCTGGCGCGCGACCGGAACCCCGCGCTAGCTTCTCGCTTCCAACTGTTCGTAATGATGTTGGGTGTGACCGGCGACAATATACGCCATGGCGCGAACGGTAACCGGAGCGCCGTTGGCCACTCCCGAGCGCTGCCACACGTCAGGCGGAAACGACTTAAGGAGCGCTAGCGTCGAGTTGCGAACTGTCTGAAACTCGCTCAGCAGGTCAGCCAAGCTGCGAGTGTCCGAGTGGGCTTCACGGACATAGTCGTCCTGCTCGAATCCATGCAGTTCGTTCTGGTCGCCGCGAGCGAAGCGCAACGCGCGGTAGCTCTGGATGCGCTCGGTGTCGCACAGATGGCCGATGATTTCTTTTACGTTCCACTTTCCCGGCTGCGGGCGCGCTGAGGCCGCCTCGTCCGAAAGCGAACCAAGCAGCTTGCGATAGGCGTCAGGCTGCGCGGAGAGGAATTCGATGAGGTTTCCATTCGGGACGCGAGCGATGTAGTTGGCGTAAAAGTCGGCGTATTCGGATCGGTCGGGACGGGTAAGCATGGCACAAAAACTCTGCCACAGGGCGGGACGGGTAGGCAAATGGCGCTTGGCAATTGGCAATTGGCAATTGGCAATTGGCAGTGATCTCCGCACCCACTACTAAATGTCAAGTACTAAGTGCTGACTTTCTCATTCCAGCCCAAACTCTTTCCACCGCCTCGTCACCTGCTCTTTGGTCTTCTCGTCCATGCGAATCTCGTCGGGCCACGGGCGGGTGAAGCCTTCTGTTGGCCACTTACGCGTGGCGTCTACGCCCATCTTCGAACCAAAATCCGGCAGCCGCGAAGCGTGGTCCAGCGAG
>Ga0074046_10000302_pt1 | contig 44061 bp, 44 predicted proteins | sample BogForMeECP23OM3_FD_94441 | JGI IMG/M metagenome (GOLD analysis project Ga0074046, IMG submission 94441) | Bog forest soil microbial communities from Calvert Island, British Columbia, Canada - Bog Forest MetaG ECP23OM3 | ecosystem: Environmental > Terrestrial > Soil > Wetlands ... | reverse complement strand
GGTGCAGTACTACGCGATCGGCGCGTTCGGCACCGACCGGTACCCGCCCTTCACGCTGGCCGAGGACCCCGCTTATCCCGCTCACCTGGAGGTGGAGTACCCGCAGCGGCTGTCCCGCGGGCTAGCACTGGTGAAATGGTGGCTGCTAGCCATCCCGCAGTACATCATCATCAGCCTGTTCACCGGGGCGGGGCTGTGGGCCCCGTGGGGGTGGCGGGTTGGCCACCCGAGCCCCATGCTTCGCTCAGCTTCTCCTTCAACAGCTGGGGCTTGTACAACGTCGGCAACGCGGGTGGGGGCTGATCGGCGTCCTGGCCGTGATCGCCGCGGTGGTCCTGCTGGTGACCGGGCGGTACCCGGAGCAACTCTTCGACTTCGTGCTTGGCCTGAACCGGTGGGTGCTGCGAGTGGCCGGGTACGCCGGGCTGATGACCGATGAGTACCCGCCGCTCCGGCTCGACATGGGCGGCCCGGATCCGGGCACCCTGACCCTGCCGCCGGCGGCGGGGCCCTCTTCCAGCAAGGGAGGGCTGCGGCTGGACGTGATCGCGTTCCTCTGCGTCCTCGCCATTGGATGCATACTGATCATCTTCGGAGTCCTGCCCATCGGGGGCCCGATCGTCGCCTGCGCGCTCATCACTCTCTTCGCAGCCTGGAAGCACCATCGGACCTGAGTCGGACGACTCGCTGCTGGCACCACGAGCGCTGTAATCCAGATGACTCAGCCATCCGCCGGATGTAGCTGAGAGATCTGATCTGGGCGCGTCGTCAACCTGCACGCGCCCGGCATCGGCCCGCGAGCGAGCTACCGAGTAACCAAGTAAGTAACAACCGCCACCGGCAAGGGTGAACGCCAGCGGACATTCTGGCCGCTTTCTAGCCGCACGAGGACGCTCAACGCTGCCGCCTACTGCGCACCAGTGAGTACCGTTCAGGCAGGTCAGCAGCGGAATGAACAGATAGCGGATGCGGCCGTAGATGCCTACGGATCAGAAGGTCGCGGGCCCGATCGGCGCGCTGTACGTTTCGCGCCAGACGCTTTCAGCTCGCGCCGGGCCATCTTGTCGAGCGTCGCGGCGAGCTGCTGTTCCCGTTCCTCACGGGTATGGAGGTAGATCCTCGCAGCGCGGGTGGACGAGTGACCCATCCGGTTCATCAGCTCGCCGAGCGAGGCGCCCGCTTAACGCGAAGTGATTCCCGGTGTGCCGGAGATCATGGAAATGCAGGCCGGGCATGCCGAGTGACGCGACTACCTGCGGCCATCCGGACATCTTGTTGAAATTGCCCGCCGCAGCGGACCGCCCTTGGCCCCCGGGAACACCCGTGAGCCGGGCTCGGCTCGGGCGAAGACGGCCAGGTGCTCGCGCAGCGCCGGGATGATCGCATCAGGGATGCCGACGACGCGACGCCCGGCCCTGGACTTGGGCGGCCCGAGCAGTATTTCCCCTGTTGAGCGCTCGATCAAGAGCGGTGCCGCGGCGCGGCACCGCTGGCGTCGCTTGACGCCGGAGTTTCTACGGACACTCCGGCCAGAAGATAAGGGCCAGGCAGCAGCCTGCCCGGACCGGATGCGGGCCATCCCCTGCAAGGTGCGGGTCGGCTTACTACAGGACGGCCTGCGCTGAGTTGACAGCAACGATGACAGCAACAGCAACGACCAACGGCAAGCGGCAGCGACCAGCGACCAGCGACGAACACTGGTACGATCCGTAGCAACTTGGGATATGTCCGGCCTGAAAAGCGGACGGTCCGGGCGCGAGGAGGCCAGGCCGGGCGGTCGCCAACCGGCCCCGGTTGGCCAGAGCCGATCTCTCAACGTTTCTCACAGACTGGTTAGACGGCACCGGACCAGGGGCACCCGCATCGGACACCCGGTGGACCCTGACCTGCGGATACGGATTCCGGCGCACTTGCCGGACGCGCGGCATTGATCTATGGATCAAAGGTCATAACGGTGCTCTACAGCCTATGAGGAAGGGTGCTTCGAAGAAGACGCCTGCGACTGCCGCGGCACGGTCAGCTTTTGAGCGCTTTTTGCAGCTCGCTGGTGATTTCGTCAGTCGTGGCCTCAACAGAGCGCTTCACGACTTTGGTGGCACCCGTAAACGCCGCGTCGAATGCTCTTTCGAGAGTCGGCTCGCCGACCGCGATGAGCCCTGCCTGGTCAGCAGTGAGTTCCTCAGCCGCATCATGGAGTTCCTTGCGAGGCAGAGTCCCGCCCCCGAACCACTCAGGGATTACACGGATGTGCGGGCGGTCAATCCGCCTGACGATGCTGGGTTTGCCGTTCTCCTTATCGATGACGGCCGCGTCGTACTTGCCGATCGCCTTTTCCTCGTGCAGCTGCTCGATCGCGTCCAGGTCCGCTATTGCGGCCGTGACAGTCTCGTACGCTGCGGTGTAGAGAAGCAGCTGGCTTTCGTCGGCCATGGTATCTCCCCCTGGTCGGGTACCCGATGGACAGGTTCAACGCTAGTTTGCCGTCATGAGCATTCGCTAGACAGGGTCGACAGGGAGATAGCCGCGCGTTGAAGCGCGCCTGGCAGGTACGCCGCGGGACGGAGCCAGCGAAGACGGGTAGCCGCGCGCTCGCTGTCGTGGCCCATCCGCGTCATCAGGTCCTTGAGGGCCGCGCAGCTGTTGGCCGCGAACTGGTTACCTGTGTGCCGCAGGTCGTGAACAGCGATCCACTCGGGCTTGTCTGGATCGCTCTTGACCGCCCCCGCGCTGGACATGCCTGGATCTACGACATCGAAATCAACTCAGAGCACCGGGGTAAGGGCTACGGCCGTGCACTCCTCCAGGCGACAGAGCAAGAAAGCGTCCGGCACGGGGCCAAGTCACTCAGCCTGAACGTCTTCGGGACCAACACCGTCGCTCGCGGCCTCTACGAGACTTCCGGCTACGAGATCGCCGCAGCGATCATGCGCAAAGACCTGCACTAACCGGAGTCCATGCTAACTGGATCGGGGCGCTTCACCCCGCACCCCCGGCCCTCCCTGCTGATAGTGCGGGTTCGATTCCGGTCACCCGTTCTGAGGTAAAGCCCAGGTCAGGGCAATCATACGCGGGCGCAGTCTGGGCCGCTCCGTGATCCACGCCGGAAATCGCCGTGCGGGCCAAACCGGTCCCGACCCCGCTAGGCCGGGATCTTGGCCTTCACGTCGACCCTCCCTCGCCGGGTCGCGTGCTACTTGACGCTGATCCGCGTGCCCAGCTCGGCGCCCTGGCAGATCTGGCGCATCACGCCCGCGGCGGCGACGTCGAACACGTGCATGGTCAGCGACTGCTCGTTGGCGAGCACGAACGCGTTGGTGTCCATGATCCGCACCCCGGCGGCCAGCGCCTCGTCGTAGGTCAGCCTGGTGTAGCGCACCGCGTCCGGATTGAGGTGCGGATCGCTGTCGTAGACCCCGTCCACCCCGCGCTTGGCCACCAGCAGCGCATCGGCCTCCAGCTCCAGCGCCCGCTGCACCGCCGGGTAGTCGGTGGTGACGTAGGGCTGGCCGATGCCGCCCGCGAGCAGGACGATCATGCCGCGGTCGAGGTGATGCACCGCGCGGAGCCTGATGAACGGCTCGGCGACGCTGTGGATGGGCACCGCGGTCATGACCCGGATATCGGTGTCCGTCCTGGCCGTGAGCGCGCCCCGGAGCATCAGCGCGTTCATGATGGTGCCGAGCATGCCGATGTTGTCCGCCTCGGCGCGGCTGATTCCCCACCCCTCGGCCATCCGGCCACGGAAGTAATTTCCGCCCCCGACCACGACCGCCACCTGAACGCCGAGATCGTGCACGGAGAGAACTTCCTCGGCGACGCGCGAGAGGCTGGCTGGGTCTACTCCCGAGCTCCCTGTTCCGGCGAGTGCCTCGCCGCTCAGCTTGACGACAACCCTGCGATAGCGAGGAACGGTCAAGGAGAACCCCCATCCTGGCCGCCCGGAGTGGCAACCGCGCCCACGCTACCGTATGCGCATATGCCTTTCATCTGCATATGACGGAACCGGCGCCACGGGACCAGGCCGACCCAACCGCGCTGAAGTGGGTGAACATGATCCCAGACCCCGGCGAGAAAACGGTCTGCTTGGCCCGGTCGCGCGAACGGCGCGGTTAGGGCACGAGGTCAAATTCAAGATCAATATCCCGAACGGGTGTGGTGCGTGCCACCGGGACCAGTTCCTGCGGGCTCGGGCGTGACGAAACCTGGCTGGCCCGCGCGGTGCGGCTGCTATTCGGGGTGATCCGTGGTTTCGCCGTGGCCGGTAGCCTCGGCCAGGCGCTTACGGCAGGCCTCGATCTCGGCTTCGGCCGTGGCGCGGTCGGCCCAGGTTTCGGCCTGTACCAGCTTGCCGGGTTCGAGCGCCTTGTAGACCTCGAAGAAGTGCTGGATCTCGAGCCGCTCGAACTCCGGCACGTGGTGGATGTCCCGCAAATGCTCCATCCGGGGATCATGGGCCGGCACGCAGAGCACCTTGTCGTCGGCGCCCTTCTCGTCCCGCATCCGGAACATCCCGATGACCCGGCAGTTGATCAGGCAACCGGGGAACGTGGGTTCGTCGAGAAGCACGAGCGCGTCCAGTGGGTCGCCATCGTCGGCCAGGGTGTCCTCGATGTATCCGTAATCCGCCGGGTACCTGGTCGACGTAAACAGCATGCGATCCAGCCGGATCCGGCCGGAGGCGTGATCCATCTCGTACTTGTTCCGCTGTCCCTTGGGAATCTCGATGAGAACGTCAACGTCCACTGGTTCGCTCCAGACCGGTCCGGGTGATTAACTCCATTGTTCCGCAGTGCTGGCCACCAGGGGGCGACCCCTGGCACCCTCCGCAGTATTAGCCACGGGGGGCGACCCCCCTGGCACCCCCCCGCACACCGCGGTCAACACTCTGTCACTGATCTGGGCGAGGTGGTAGGTCATGGTGCGCCGCACATGGGTAGCGGCCGTGCTGACGCTCGCCATGATCAACGTGTTCACGCTCGCGGCGGGTATCGCCGTGGCCCGCATGCTTCCGCCGCGGCTCGCGGCTCTGCGGGTCCCGACCGTCGCGGCCGGCCGGGTGCGCGGCGCGGGCACCGTGCTGGCGCCGGGAACCGCGGGCGGCTCGCTGCCGACCGCGAGCGGGTTGCGGTCGGCGCTGGCCGGCCCGCTGTCGGCGGCCGCGCTCGGCCCTGCGGTGTCGGCGGTGGTGGCCGACCCGGCCACCGGGCGGGTGCTGCTGTCCCAGGACGGCGCCCGGCTGCTGACGCCCGCCTCGACCACCAAGCTCGTCACCTCGGTCGCCGCGCTGGCGGTGCTCGGCGCGAACGCCACGTTCACGACGCGGGTCGTGCACGGCGCGACGCCGGACCGCATCGTCGTGGTCGGCGGCGGTGATCCCACGCTCGCGGTGAACCAGTTCCCGGCCCAGGACTATCCCCAGCCTGCCACGCTGGCCAGCCTCGCGGCCGCGACGGCGCGGGAGCTGAAGGCTGAGGGCCGCACGACGGTGAGCGTCGGCTACGACACGTCGCTTTATACCGGCCCGGGGTTGGCGCCCGGCTGGCCGGAGAACTACGTCACCACGGGCAACGTCACCCCGATCGTCTCCCTCGAGGTGGATCAGGGCCGGCTGACCACGGCCGGCACCCCGGAAGACTCCGATGACCCCTACAACCTCCGCCCGCGCACCACCGACCCCGCGGGCATGGCGGCCGACTCGTTCACCGCCCTGCTGGCCGCGGACGGCATCCACGTCACCGGATCCCCGGTGGCGCAGGCCGCCCCGGCGCACGCCGCGAGCATCGCCAGCGTCTCCTCGCCGCCGCTGTCGGCCATCGTGGATCAGATGCTCGAGGAGAGCAACAACGTGATCGCGGAGAACCTCGCCCGCCAGGTCGCCCTGGCGACCGGCCAGCCCGCCTCGTTCAGCGGGGCGGCCGCCGCGGTGACCGGGGAATTGCGGCGGCTCGCCGTCAGCACCGGCCTGAGCCTGGTGGACGGCAGCGGCCTGTCCCCGCAGGACGCGATCGCGCCGACCACGCTGGTCAAGGTGGTCGAGCTCGCCACCGCCGACGCCCGGGTGCGCTCCCTGCTGGCCGGCCTGCCGGTGGCCGGCTTCTCTGGCACGCTGTCCGCTGGGCAGAGCGTGTTCGCCGGGATCGGCGGCGCGGCCCTCGGCTCGGTCCGGGCCAAGACCGGCAACCTCGGCACGGTGACCGCCCTGGCCGGACTGGTCACCGACAAGAACGGGACGACGCTCGCCTTCGCCGTCATGGCCGACCAGATCCCCACCGCGGGGATGCTGCGGTCGGCGGCGAACGCCATCGACGAGGCCGCCGTAGCGCTGGCCAACTGCGGCTGCCGGTTACGGGCGCTATCCGCAAGCACGTACCGTTGGACTGTGAGCAGCACGCAGATGATCGACTGGGACATCGCCATTTCCACCGGAACCCGGTGGGCTAGGCCCGGGCCACAGGTAAGCCTGGCCGAGGCGCGGCGGACGGTCTCAGAGCTACGCGACCTCGCCGGCGCCGTTCAGCAGCCGGTCTACGAGGTCACCGGGATGTCGGCCGCCCGCGACCACTCGCTGGGCCGGGTCGCGGTGGTGGACCGGCCGGGGTGGATCAGGGCGAACGTGGACGGCTTCCGCGTCGTTCTCGAGCCGCTGGTGGAGCAGCTGAGGGAACGCGCGCCGGGCGGATCGGCCGGATCCCGGCCGGGGTCGGTGATGACCGCGGTGGGATCGCGGGTCACCGGCATCCAGGCCGGGCTGATCCTGGCCTACCTGTCCTCCCGGGTGCTTGGCCAGTACGAGCTGTTCCTGCCGCCGGAGGCCTCGCCGGTCGACGGCGAGCAGCCGGGCAGGCTCACCCTGGTGGCCCCCAACATCGTCATGGTCGAGCGCGAGCTCGACGTGGACTCGCACGACTTCCGGCGCTGGGTGTGCCTGCACGAGGAGACGCACCGGCTGCAGTTCACCGCGGTGCCCTGGCTGCGGGACTACGTGCAGAGCCAGATGACCGAGTTCCTGCTCGCCTCCGAGCTCGACCCGGCGGCCATCCTGCAGCGGATCCGGTCGGCGGCCGACGCGATGGCGGGCGCGGTGCGCGGCGGCGACGGCGGCAGCCTGATCGACGCCGTGGCCACCCCGCGGCAGCGCGAGATCATGGACCGGCTGACCGCGGTGATGACGCTGGTCGAAGGGCACGGCGACTTCGTCATGGACGCGGTCGGGCCGCAGGTGGTGCCCTCGGTCGCGCAGATCAGGGAGCGGTTCAACGCCAGGCGCGGATCGAGCGGCCGGATCGAGCAGACGATCCGCCGCATTCTCGGCATCGACCTCAAGATGAAGCAGTACGCGGAGGGCTCCAGGTTCGTCCGCACGGTCGTGGACGAGGTCGGCATGGCCGCCTTCAACAAGGTCTGGACATCGCCGGAGACCCTGCCGACCAAGGAGGAATTCGCCCGCCCGCAGGGGTGGGTGGAGCGGGTCGCGTCCGTCGCCTAGCCAGCATGGGACCGGGCGTCGCGGTCGCCGAGGTCCGCAACGCGGTGCGGGCGTGTGTGTCCGACCTGGCCGCCGGTGACCTGGTGCTGGTCGCGTGTTCCGGTGGGGCCGACTCGCTGGCGCTGGCCGCGGCCGCGGCGTTCGTGGCGCCGCGGCTGGGCCTGCAGGCCGGCGGCGTGACCGTCGATCATGGGCTGCAGCCGGGTTCCGTCGAGCGCGCCGCGAGCGTGGCGGCGCTGCTGAGCAAGCTCGGCCTCGACCCGGTCCGCAGCGCCGCGGTCACGGTGGCGCCTTACCTGGCCGCAGGCCCGGAAGCCGCGGCCCGGGCAGCCAGGTACGGCGCGCTCGACGAGGCGGCCATCGCCTGCGGCGCCGCCGCGGTCCTGCTCGGCCACACCCTCGACGACCAGGCGGAAACCGTCCTGCTCGGGCTCGCCCGCGGATCCGGCGGCAGATCGCTGGCCGGGATACCCGCCCGGCGCGGCCGGTACCGCCGGCCGCTGCTGAGCGTGCGCCGCGCCACGACCAGCGCGGCGTGCGCCGAACTGGACCTCGAGCCGTGGCTGGACCCGCACAACGGTGACTTTCGCTTCGCCCGGGCCCGGGTACGCCACCAGGCGCTGCCCGCGCTCGAGGCGGCCCTCGGGCCGGGCGTGGCCGAAGCCCTGGCCCGCACCGCGGGCCAGCTGCGCGCCGACGCCGAATGCCTCGACGCCCTCGCGTTCGCCGAAAGCGAAAAGCTTCGCGGCGACGGCTCGGACCCGGCCGGGCTCGACGTCGGCTGGCTGCTGGCGCTGCCTGCCGCGATCAGGACGCGGGTGCTGCGCGACGCGGCGATCATGGCGGGCTGCCCGCACGGTGCGCTCACCGCGGGGCACGTCGGCCGGATCGACGCACTGGTCACCGGCTGGCGCGGTCAGCGATGGGTTGACCTGCCCGGGGGCGTGCGAGCGCGCCGCCAGGCGGGCCGGGTGTGGTTCACCGGCAGTGCACCAGGCGGCAGGGCACCTTCAGATTCCGAGCGTTCGTAAGGATTGGGAGTCCGTTGGACGAAAAAGACATGGGGTCCGATCTGAAGCAGGTGCTGATCACCGCCGAACGGCTCCAGGCGCGCATCGGCGAGCTCGCGGCGCAGATCGACGCCGATTACGCCGGCCGCGACCTGCTGCTCATCGGGGTGCTCAAGGGTGCCGTCATGGTGATGGCCGACCTGGCCCGCGCCATGCACCTGCCGGTGCAGATGGACTGGATGGCGATCTCCTCCTACGGCTCGGGCACCAAATCCTCAGGCGTGGTCCGGATCCTCAAGGACCTCGATACCGACATCACCGGCCGTCACGTGCTGATCGTCGAGGACATCGTGGACTCCGGGCTCACCTTGTCCTGGCTGGCGGGCAACCTGCGCTCGCGCGCGCCCGCGTCGCTGGCGGTCTGCGCCATGCTCCGCAAGCCAGGTTCGGCCCAGATGCAGGTGGACGTGGCCTACACGGGATTCGACATCGGCGATGAGTTCGTGGTGGGCTACGGCCTTGACTATGCTCAGCGGTATCGCAACCTGCCATTCATTGGCACGCTGGCCCCGACGGTGTACGGGGGCAGTTAGGGTCAACAGACAGGGGAACACAATCTGCCAGGGGGAGCGTTGACTTTCTAAGGCGTTGCACCACGCGGTGCAACGTGGTTGTTTTACGGCTCGCGGCCGCCGTTGGAGCACGGGCCGCGAGGATGGAATATGGCCATCCCGCCGGAGGTCGACGGGACTGTGAGGCTGGTCAGGAGGGAACGGTCCCGGGCCGACGGGACCGCTCATCGATGGAGCTAAGGCGCTTTTTCCGGGCCCCGCTACTGCTCATCGCGGTAGCGGTGCTGTTGTTGCTTTTCGTGCTCGACTACGCGAATTCGGGCAGCGCGTACCAGCAGAAGGACACGGCGTATGTCGTCAAGCTGATCGATCAAGGCCAGGTCAATAGCGCGAAGATCGTCGACAAGGACCAGACGATCCAGATCACGACCAAGGGCGGCCAGAACTACGTGGCTTCCTGGGTCTCCGGTCAGGGCCTGGACCTCCAGCGCATGCTGCAGGCCGAGTACAACGCGGGCAAGCTGCCCAAGGGGTACGACGTCAGCATCCCGAAGAGCAACGCGCTGCTCGCCCTGATCCCGACCGCGCTGATCTACCTGGTGATCTTCCTCCTGTTCTTCTTCATGCTGTCCCAGATGCAGGGCGGCGGCTCGCGGGTGATGAACTTCGGCAAGTCCCGGGCCAAGCTGATCACCAAGGACACGCCGAAGACGACGTTCGCCGACGTGGCCGGCGCGGACGAGGCCATCGAGGAACTGCAGGAGATCAAGGAGTTCCTGCAGAGCCCGGCGAAGTTCCAGGCCATCGGGGCCAAGATCCCCAAGGGCGTGCTGCTCTACGGCCCGCCGGGCACCGGCAAGACCTTGCTCGCCCGGGCGGTGGCCGGCGAGGCCGGCGTGCCGTTCTACTCGATCTCGGGCTCGGACTTCGTCGAGATGTTCGTCGGCGTCGGCGCGTCCCGGGTCCGCGACCTGTTCGAGCAGGCCAAGGCGAACGCCCCGGCGATCGTGTTCGTCGACGAGATCGACGCCGTGGGTCGGCACCGCGGCGCCGGCCTCGGCGGTGGCCATGACGAGCGCGAGCAGACGCTGAACCAGATGCTGGTCGAGCTGGACGGCTTCGACACCAAGGGCGGCGTCATCGTGATCGCGGCCACCAACCGACCCGACATCCTCGACCCGGCGCTGCTCCGCCCCGGCCGCTTCGACCGCCAGATCGTGGTGGCCCAGCCCGACCTGGCCGGCCGCAAGGGGATCCTGCGGGTGCACGCCCGGGGCAAGCCCATCGCGCCCGACGCCGACCTTGACATCATCGCCCGGCGCACGCCCGGGTTCACCGGCGCCGACCTGGCCAACGTGATCAACGAGGGCGCGTTGCTGACCGCGCGGTCCAACGGCAAGCAGATCACGATGGATGCGCTCGAAGAGGCCATCGACCGGGTCATGGCGGGCCCAGAGCGCAAGAGCGTGCTGCTGTCGGAGAAGGAGCGGAAGGTCATCGCCTACCACGAGGGCGGCCACGCGCTAGTCGGCCACGCGATGCCGCACGCCGATCCGGTGCACAAGGTGACGATCATCCCGCGCGGCCGGGCGCTGGGTTACACCAGCGCGCTGCCGACCGAGGACAAGTTCCTCGTCACCCGGGCCGAGATGCTCGACCAGCTCGCCATGCTGCTGGGCGGGCGCACCGCCGAGGAGCTCATCTTCCACGAGCCGACCACCGGTGCCGCCAACGACATCGAGAAGGCCACCCAGATCGCCCGGGGCATGATCACCGAGTACGGGATGAGCGAGCGGCTGGGCGCGCGCAAGTTCGGCAACGGCGACGGCGAGCCGTTCCTGGGCCGGGACATGTCGCACAGCCGGGACTACTCCGAGGAGATCGCCTCCTCGATCGACGATGAGATCCGCCGCCTGATCGAGTCCGCGCACGACGAGGCCTGGGAGGTTCTCGTCGAGTACCGCGACGTGCTCGACGCGCTGGTGCTCCGCCTGCTCGACAAGGAGACCGTGTCCAGGCCTGAGGTCCTGGAGATCTTCGCGACGGTGCAGAAGCGGCCGGTCCGCGGTTCGTACACCGGCTACGGCAAGCGCCTGCCCTCGGACCGCCCGCCGGTGCTGTCGCCCAAGGAACTCGCCCTCGCGGCCGCTGACCCCAGCACGGGCAACGGCGGCATAGCGCTGCCCGCCAACGGCCAGTCCTTCGGTTTCAGCCCCAGTGGCGCGGGATCGCCGGGCAGCTACGGCAACGACGAGCACGAGCCCCGTCGCGACGAGCCCCAAGACGACGTATGAACCAGGGCGCTTCGGCCGCCCGGGGGGATGCAGGCCCGGCCGCGACCGGCCGGGCTGACGACACCCGGCCCTCCGGCGGCCATGGCCATGAGAGCGATGGCCACGAGTTCGACCTGCCGCGCATCGAGCGCGCGGTCAAGGAGATCCTGGTCGCGATCGGGGAGGACCCCGAGCGCGACGGCCTGCGCGACACCCCGGCCAGGGTCGCGCGGGCCTACGCGGAGCAGTTCGCCGGGCTGCGGCAGCACCCGCAGGACGTGCTCACCACCGTTTTCGACGCGGACCATGACGAGATGGTCATCGTCCGCGACATCGAGGTGTACGGGACGTGCGAACATCACCTGGTCCCGTTCATCGGCGTCGCGCACATCGGGTACATCCCGAACACCAAGGGACAGATCACCGGGCTGTCCAAGCTGGCCCGGCTGGTCGATGTGTACGCGCGGCGCCCGCAGGTACAGGAACGGATGACCAGCCAGATAGCCGACGCCCTGGTGGACACCCTGGAGCCGCGCGGCGTGGTGGTGGTCATCGAGGCTGAGCACCTGTGCATGACGATGCGCGGGGTGCGCAAGCCGGGAGCGCGGACGGTGACCTCGGCGGTGCGCGGCGCCTTCCGCGACAACAACGTCACCCGCGCCGAGGCGATGAGCATTATTTACGGTCGCCACTGAACCACTAACGCCTCCCGGCGCGTCTATTGGGTAGGCCAGCGGTCACTGGGCCTAGGGGAAACCGAAGGCAAGTTCTGGTATTTCCGGCAGTGGCGGCTGACTCCGTCCCGTTGGACGGGACCGTTTGCTTAGGCTTGGGAGGTAGCGTGAAAGCAGGACGCGAGGCGGCGCAATGACGACGCTGACCCATCGTGCTCTAGGGCCTGATAAGGAAGCTGCCGAGATGAGCGACAGCGACGAAGCTGGACACGCGAACCGCGCGAATGTAGCCCTGGCCAAGGTCAGCGGCACCCAGGCTCCCGACGGATACACCGATCCGGCGGACCGCAGGCGGCAGCGCGCCTGGGTGCCAGGCACCCTGGCGTTTCTCACCGCGCTCATCGGCCTGTCGGACATCCTCGGCATCTTCCGGCTTGAGCTGGCGCACCGGCTGCACAAGATCACCTACCTGGTACCGGGGACGCTGACCAACGTCACCCGCAGCGCCGACGTCATCATCGGGCTGATGCTGCTGATGCTCGCGCACGGCCTGCGCCGCAGGAAGCGGCGTGCCTGGCAGGCGGTGGCTGCGCTGCTGGCGTTCGATATCGGTATCCATTTTCTTCATTCGCAGCGGATCCTGACCGCCGTCGTCGCGCTCGTGACGCTCATCGCGCTGCTCTACTTCCGGGACGAGTTCTACGCCGAGGGAGACCCGCGCACCCGGTGGCGGGCCTTGTGGGCGTTCGGCGGCCTGGTCGTGGCGGACGTCGTCATCGGCCTGGCCTACATCCTGTTTGCCCATGGGCTGGCGGAGAACTACTCGCTGAGCCAGCGGGTGGATGAGGTCATCACCGGCCTGGTCGGGGTGTCGGGACCGGTTCAGTGGGTGCCGGAGGCCCGCGGCGACCTGTTCGACATCCTGACCAGCGCGCTGGGCCTGTTCACCCTGCTGGTCACCGCGTACCTGTTCCTGCGCTCGGCCAAGCCCCGGGCCAGGCTGGGCGGCGCGGACGCGGCCCGGGTCAGGGAACTGCTGGCCAAGCACGGGGACCGGGACTCGCTGGGCTATTTCGCGCTGCGCGACGACAAGAGCGTGATCTGGTCGCCGACCGGCAAGGCCTGCATCTGCTACCGCGTCGTGTCGGGGGTGATGCTGGCCAGCGGTGACCCGATCGGTGATCCGGAGGCCTGGCCCGGCGTGATCGGTCCCTTCCTGGACGAGGCGGCGCGGCACGCCTGGAAGCCGGCCGTGATGGGATGCAGCGAACTCGGCGCCGAGGTGTGGTGCCGTGAGGGCGGCCTGACCGCGCTCGAACTCGGCGACGAGGCGATCGTGAACGTGGCCGACTTCAGGCTATCCGGCCGGTCGATGCGGAACGTCAGGCAGATGGTCAACCGGGTGGCCAAGCACGGCTACGTCGCCGACGTCCGCCGGGTAGGTGACATCCCGCGCCGGGACCTCGACGCCATCGTGCGGGCCGCGGATTCCTGGCGCGGCAGCCAGACCGAGCGCGGCTTCTCGATGGCCCTGGGCCGGATCGGCGCACCCGGCGACGAGGACTGCGTGCTCGCGACCGCGACCGAGGCCGGGGTCATCCGGGCGGTGCTGCAGCTGGTCCCCTGGGGCGCCGATGGCCTGTCGCTCGACCTGATGCGGCGAGACAAGGGCGCCCAGGGCGGGCTGAACGACTTCCTGATCACCGAGACCATCAAGGCCGCCCCCAACCTCGGCGTGAAGCGCATATCGCTGAACTTCGCCGTCTTCCGGGCCGCGCTCGAGCGCGGCGAGCGGATCGGCGCGGGCCCGGTGCTCCGGGCCTGGCGGTCGGTGCTCATCTTCATGTCCAAGTGGTTCCAGATCGAGTCGCTCTACAAGTTCAACGCCAAGTTCTGCCCCGTCTGGCAGCCGCGCTTCTTCGTGTTCCCGAGCACGAAGGACGCGCCGAGAATCGCGCTGGCCGCGCTCGAGGCGGAGGCGTTCCTGGTCTGGCCGCGGCTCGAGCTGCGCCGGATCGCGCGGAAGCTTGGCCTGGCCAAGCTGCGGCGGCAGCTGCGCCGGGAGCCGGTGCCGCATGCCCTCGCGGGGGAGTCTGGGGGGGGCGGGCCCCCGCGGCAGCCATGACGTTCCAGCTGCCCGGCTTGCCCAGCGCGGACCGCTGCCTGGTGATGGGCGTGGTGAACGTCACGCCCGATTCGTTCTCCGACGGCGGTCAGTGGTACGGGGCGGACGCGGCCATCGCGCACGGGCTGGAACTGGCGGCGCAGGGCGCGGACATCGTGGACGTCGGCGGCGAGTCGACCAGGCCCGGGGCCCAGCGCATCTCCGCCGAAGAGGAGCTGCGGCGGATCGGGCCCGTGGTCACCGCGCTCGTCCAGGCCGGGCTGGCGACCTCCATCGACACGATGCGGGCGCCGGTGGCGGAGTTCGCGCTGAACGCCGGCGTGCAACTGGTCAACGACGTGAGCGGCGGCCTCGCCGATCCGGACATGCCCCGCCTGGTCGCGGCGGCGGGGGTTTCCTACGTGGTGGTGCACTGGCGCGGCCACAGTCATGACATGTACTCACGTGCGGTCTACGGCGACGTGGTGGGCGAGGTCCGCGACGAACTGGCCCGGCGGGTGGACGCGGTCGTGCACGCGGGGGTGGACCCCAGATGCATCGTGCTCGACCCCGGTCTCGGGTTCGGCAAGCGGCCCGAGCACAACTGGCCACTGCTCACCCACCTCGCCGAGCTGGGCACGCTCGCCGGGGGCACCTTCGGTGTCCTGGTCGGAGCATCGAGGAAGCGTTTCCTCGGCAACCTACTGGCCGCCCCGGACGGCACGCCGAAACCGTTCGGCGACTGCGACGGGGCCACGGTGGCGATCACGGCGCTCGCCGCCGCGGCCGGTGCCTGGTGCGTGCGGGTGCACCAGGTGCCGCTGAACGCGGACGCCGTCCGGGTCGCCGCCGCCTGGCAAAATGCGGCGGCGGCGGCCACGGGCACGGCCGGCTCTCCGCTGCCGGGAGTGCGCACCGTCACCGGCCGGTCCTGACCATGCGCCACCGTGTGGTGCTGGCCGTGGGCAGCAACCTGGGCGACCGGCTGGGTACCCTGCAGGGATGCGTGCAAGCCATCGGCGGCCTCCCGGATACTGACGTGCTGGCCATCTCGCCCGTCTACCAGACCGCGCCGGTCGGTGGTCCGGCGCAGCCGGATTACCTGAACGCGGTGCTCATCGTGTCGACCGGGTTGCCCCCGCCCGACCTGCTGGCGGCCACCCAGGGTATCGAGGCGGAATTCGGCCGGGTCCGGACCCAGGGAGCCGAGCGGTTCGGGCCGCGTACCCTAGACATCGACGTCATCAGCTACGCAGAACAGATCAGCGACGACCCGGTGCTCACCCTGCCCCACCCGCGTGCGTACGAGCGGGCCTTCGTCTTGGCCCCGTGGCATGATATCGACGCCGGAGCCAGCCTGCCCGGGCGAGGGCCTGTGGCGGACCTGCTCGCCGGGCTGGACCGCCGCGGCGTCCGACGCCAGCCGGACCTGGTTCTCCGGCCTCCCCGGCCGGCTGAGATCCCATGAGACCAACTCGCGTATCGACGCTCGTCGTGGTCACCGTGATCTGCGCGGCCGTGACCTGGCTGGTGCTCCGGTCGCTCTACCAGCATCTGCCGCCGCTGCCATGGACGGGGGTGCCCGCGCTGCTCGTGGCCGCGCTGGCGGAAGCGTGGACGGGCCGCGACCTGCGGGCCCGGATCGCCGGACGGCGTGGCCTGAAGCCCGCCGCGCCGCTCTTCGTGTCGCGGATGGTGGCGCTGGCCAAGGCCAGTTCGCTGGCGGCGGCGATAATCGCCGGCGTCGCGGCGGGTTTCGACATCTACCTGAGCGGTTCGCTGACCGCCGCCGTGCCGCGTCAGGATGCCGTGACCGCCGTCGTAACGTTCGCCGCCGCCATCCTGCTCATGTGCGCCGCGCTGTTCCTCGAGTACTGCTGCCGGGTGCCGGAAGGGCCCGACCGCGACCAGCGCGACGGGTCGGCCCGTAACGCTGACCGGCCCGGCTAACCGGGCCCGGCTAAACGGGGGCCGCGGGAGGCGGATGCCCGGTGCCGGAGCACGCACCACGGCCGTTCGGGATAATGCCGTTGATTTTCGGCGGATCGGGACATCGGCTTTCCCCGACACCCGCAGGGTGTCCGGCGCCCATTGTCATGGCTATCCTGGTCACCGCACCACCCGCCGTCCGGTACCCACCGAGGACTGGAACGTAATGAACCCTGATATCAACCCCCGTCCCGGGCCTTCGGGATCCGATCCGGCCGCCGGGCACCCGGCCCGGCTCGCGGTCGGCATCATCGGCGCCGGGAGAGCGGGCACCGCGCTCGGCGTGGCGCTCGCCCGCGCCGGGCACCAGGTCGTCGCCGCGTCCGCGGTGTCGGACGCCTCGCTGCGCCGGGCGCACGCGAACTTCCCCGGCGCGGTGATCACCGACCCCGGCGAGGTTCTCCGCCGCGCCGACCTGGCCCTGCTGACCGTCCCCGACGACGTGCTGCCCGGCCTGATCGCCGGGCTGGCGGCGACGGGAGCGCCGCATCAGGGCCGCATGCTGGCCCACGCGAGCGGGCGTTATGGCGTGACGGTGCTCGAGGAGGCCGTGCGCCAGGGCGCGCTGCCGCTGGCGCTGCACCCGGTGATGACGTTCACCGGCCGCAGCGACGACGTCGACCGGCTCAGGGGAACCTGCTTCGGGGTGACCGCGCCCGAGGTGCTCAGGCCCGCGGCCGAGGCGCTGGTGATCGAGATGGGCGGCGAGCCGGTCTTCATCCCCGAAGAACACCGCGATCTGTACCACGCGGCGCTCGCCAGCGCCGCCAACCACCTAGTCACGCTCGTCGCCCAGGCCGCGGACCTGCTCAGGACGGCTGGAGTGGCGGAGCCCGCGCGGCTGCTCGGGCCGCTGCTCTCCGCCTCCCTGGACAACGCGCTGCGATTCGGCGACGCGGGCCTGACCGGCCCGGTCGCCCGCGGTGACGCGGCGACCGTGGCCGCGCACGTCGCCGCGCTCGAGGCCGCGGCGGGTACCTCGGCCCGGCTGGCCGCGGCAGATACCTCGGCCGCGGCCGCGGCGGGCGCCTCGGCGGCCGCCGTGGCCGCCTACGTCGCCATGGCCCGGCTGACCGCGGATCGCGCGCTCGCGGCCGGGCTGCTCAAGCCGGCCGACGCGGAACGCCTGCTCGACGTGCTCGGCGGCCGCCCATGAGCGACGGGCCGCACCTCGTCACCACCCGGGCCGAACTGGCGGCCGCGCAGGCCGCGCTGGCCGGGCCCGTCGTCCTGGTGCCGACCATGGGGGCCTTGCACACCGGCCACGAGCGGCTGCTGCGCGCGGCCCGCACGCTGGCCGGGCCGCGGGGGAACGTCGTCGTCTCGATCTTCGTCAACCCGCTTCAGTTCGGGCCGAACGAAGATCTCGACCGCTACCCGCAGACCCTGGACGAGGACCTGGCCATGTGTGCCCGGGAAGGGGCGCGGCTGGTCTTCGCCCCCTCGGTGGCCGAGATGTATCCGGGGGGTAAGCCGCAGGTGACCGTCGATCCGGGGCCGGCCGGCCAGCTCTTCGAGGGCGAGTTCCGGCCCGGTTTCTTCGGCGGCGTGCTGACCGTGGTGCTCAAGCTGCTGCACCTGACCCGGCCGGCCATCGCGGTGTTCGGCCAGAAGGACGCCCAGCAGCTCACGCTCGTCCGAAGGATGGTGACCGACCTGAACCTGGACGTGGTGATCGAGCCCGTGCCCACCGCGCGCGATGCCGACGGGCTCGCGACGTCGAGCCGAAACCGGTACCTGTCGCCGGCCGACCGGGCGGTGGCGCTCGCGCTGCCGCGAGCGCTGCGAGCCGGCCAGGCCATGGCCGCGGAGGGCGTGGCCGCCGTGCTCGCCGCCGCCCAGGAGGCGCTGCGCGCCGAACCCGCCCTGGTGGTCGACTATGTCGCGGTGGTCGACCCGGGCACGTTCGGCCCGGCCGGGCCTGGACCCGCGCTACTGGTGGCGGCGGCGAGGGCGGGCGGCACGCGGCTGATCGACAACGTGCCTGTCGTGCTGCCGGCCGAGGTCGCCGCCGATGCCGCCGGACCGGGCGGGCTCCGCGATGCTGGCACGGAAGGGCCGGGGGCCGATGCTGCTCACCGTTGACATCGGGAATACGAACACCGTTCTCGGGATATTCGACGGGGACCGGGTGATCGAGCACTGGCGGATCGCCACCGTCCCTGACCGGACCGCCGACGAGCTCGCCGTGGTGCTGCACGGCCTGCTCATCGGTAGCAGCGCGTTTACGGAAAGGGATATTGACGGTATATCCCTGTGCTCAACGGTGCCCTCGGTGCTGCACGAGATGAGAGAGATGTGCCAGCGCTATTACGGTGACCTGGAAACGGTCATCGTCGAGCCGGGGGTAAAGACGGGGGTGCCGGTGCGGACCGACAACCCCAAGGAAGTGGGCAGCGACCGGATCATGAACTCGCTCGCGGCGGTACACCTTTACGGCGGTCCGGCGATTGTCGTGGATTTCGGAACTTCCACGAACTTCGACGCGGTGAGTGCGCGCGGCGAGTTCGTCGGCGGCGCACTTGCGCCAGGAATCGAAATTTCCGTGGACGCGCTGTCCCGCCGGGCCGCGCAGTTGCTTAAGGTGGAGCTGACTAGGCCGCCGCGGGTCATCGGGAAGAATACGGTGGAGTCGCTGCAATCGGGCATCATCTACGGCTTCGCCGCACAGGTGGAGGGAATTGCCCGGCGGATGGCGCGCGAACTGTCGCCCGATGACCCGTCCGCGGTGACCACTATCGCCACCGGCGGCCTGGCACCGCTTGTTATCGACGAGGTGAGCGTCATTGACGCATACGAGCCCTGGCTCACCCTGATCGGCTTGCGCCTGGTCTACGAAAGGAACACAGGCCAGGCGACCTCACCCGGCCTGAGGTGACCCTTCGGGTTTCGGGACTCAGGCGATCCGGACGGCGCCGACGTAAGCGCTCCAGTAGACCGGCTCGACGTGCACCGGCACGCCGAAGTCAGGCGCGTCGATCATCAGTCCGTTGCCGACGTAAATCCCGACGTGACTGATGTCGGGAAAGAAGAAGACGAGATCGCCGGGCTCCAGGTCGCTGCGGGCCACGTGCAGCCCTGAGTTCCACAGGCTGCCGGTGTAGTGCGGCAGCGCGATGCCTTCCTGCGCGTACGCCCACACGACCAGGCCGGAGCAGTCGAATTCCCCGGGGCCGGCCGCGCCCCACACGTAGGGATCGCCCACCCTGGTGAGCGCCGCCTGCAAGGCCTGGGCCCCGACCGTGTTCGCGGTCGGGATGCTGATGTCCGGGTACTGCCCGGTCTGCGTGAATACCGCCATCGCCTGCTTCATCGCCGCGCTGTTGACCTGGTCGATCTTCGCGACAATGACCTTCTTCTTGGCGTTCATCTGGGCTTCGAGCGCGTCCACCTCGGTGACTTGCTGGTCGGCGGTCTGCCTGTCGCGCAGCGCCTGGATCACCTCGCTGCTCAGCGTGCTTACCTTCACGCCGCTGGACTGATCGAGCTCGGCGACCGCGGAAGCCTGGCTGAGGAACTGCTCCAGATCCCCGGTGGCCAGCGCCGCCAGCGTCGGGTCGAGACCGGAGCTCATGTAGTTCGCGGCGGCCAGCTGGGCCACGGCCTGCTGGCTCACCGCCAGCGCGGCAGCGCCCCGGCTGGCGGCGTTCTCGGCGATCCGCGCGTTGGCCTGGGCGCGGGCGAGCTGGATGCGCAGGCCGTCGTACTGCTCGCTCAGCGCGTTGATCTGGAACTCGAGCTGCTTGGCCTGCGCGACCAAGGTGGTCAGGTTCGGCTTCGGCGCGGTGGTCTGCGCCGCGCTGATGCCGCCCGGCAGGATGCCGAGAATAAGCAGGGCGAGCGCGACGGCCAGGCCGGTCGCTCCGCTCAGTTTGCGCACAGCGATGCACAATATTGGAATCAAGGTCGGTTGGCCACCGACTAGGAGGAAGTTTTACCTGAGGCGCCCGCGGCGGCCAGGCGGGTGCGACGGATCCGGCTCGCCGGCAGCGGCTATCGTGGACGGCGCTATGGGTTACATGATCAGGTCCGCGCGCACGCGAGATGTGCCGATGATCAGCAAGCTGATCGACTCGAACGTCGAGTCTGGATGTCTGCTGAGCAAGGCCACGGTCACCCTCTATGAGGACGTCCAGGAGTTCTGTGTGGCCGAACTCTCTCCCGACGGGACGCTGGCGGGATGCGGCGCGCTGCATGTGATGTGGGAAGATCTCGCCGAGATCAGGACGGTCGCGGTCCGGGAAGACTGCCAGGGCCTGGGTATCGGTCACGGGATCGTCGACGCGCTCCTGCGGCGGGCCCGCGCGGTGGGCGTGGACCGGGTGTTCGTCTTGACTTTCGCGGTCGGCTTCTTCGGCCGTCACGGATTCCAGGAGATCAGTGGCACTCCCGTGGCGGCAGAGGTGTACCAGGAGCTATTGCGCTCTTATGACGAGGGCGTCGCGGAGTTTCTCGACCTGGAGTGGGTAAAACCCAATACGCTCGGCAACACGCGCATGCTGTTGCGCCTCTTACGGGGCCGGGGAAAATGAGCACCGGCGTGGCGCACGAGACGATACAAGCCCAACGGGAGCATCGTCCGGCTCGGGCTGTGGAGAGGAACCGGCTATGTGGGCCGATCTCGCCGCGCTGACTCCGCCGCTGGTCGTTTGCGTCGCCTTCCTCATCGGGGTGGCGATGTTGCTGCGCCGGGAGATGTCCCCCAAGCGCCGTGCCGAGCGGGCGGCCCGCCGCCGATCAGATGACCAGGGGTCTTGAATACGGAACGCCGGGGTTTATCGCCACCTGCAGAACTGCGCGAACTGGGCGAACGGCTTGGCCGCGAGAGCACAGTAACGGCGTAGTTGATGATCTGCGGTAAGCGACCGGTGCTAACGCGTGACCTCGGCCTTGATTACGGAGAGTAACTGCACTCGGAGATGCCGTCCGATGGCGGCAAACCACAGAAAAGCAAGTGCGCCGCTAGTTACAGAATTGTCAACGCCAAGAGATTGGGTATACATTTAGCATCTGAAAAGGTTGCTCCGTCAGAAGGGCTGTTTCCATGGCACAGAAGGTGCAGGTGCTTCTCGTCGACGATCTCGATGGGAGCGAGGCCACCGAGACCGTCACGTTTGGACTCGATGGCACCTCGTATGAGATCGACCTGAGTTCCGGCAACGCAGACAAGCTTCGTAAAGAGCTTGCCCACTATGTGGAGCACGCGCGCAAAGCGAGCGCTCCGGCTAGGCGCCGCAGGGCGCGCACTGGCCCCGGCCGCGAGCGCAGTGCCCAAATCAGGCAGTGGGCGAAGCAGCGCGGTTACAAGGTCAATGAGCGCGGGCGCATTCCCGCCAACATCGTCGCGGAGTACGAAGCCGCGCACTAGCCCGCACGTACTCCAGTTCGCTGGTTTTAGCGGCTCCCGAGTTCATCGCCTTTGCGGCCAGGGGATCGTCCCCAGGTGGGCAGCACTGGGGCGAGCGACTCCAAAGCAGCGATGTCTGCGCGGATCGGCCCCGAACTTCTGTGACAGTGGCGGGGCAGGCCTGATCGCACCGTTGGCCCGGAGGGGCGGACTGACCATCCGGGGGCCAACGGTGCGTTTGCTTTTCCGAAAGACCCGCGGTGCGCTTATTTTCCCTGAGGGTCCAGGGGAGTACGGGGTCTGGGAGATTTCGGGGAGATAAGAGATTTCGGGGTGATAGCGAGGCGGGGAGGCTCGCGGCGGGCGGCGGTCGCGAGACGGGACCGGACGTCCCGCCCGACGGGACCGGCCGGCGGCCGGGTCGCCCAGGGGCAGGGCCAACGACACGGAGAACGGCCGTTCGCTTGCGGCGTACCCAGGCCAGTCCCGGGAACATGGGTCTCATCTACCAGGTTGTATGAGGATGAACGCCTCGTGTCCAGGGAACGTCTTGTTATGCGAGGGCGCATACTCGTATTAAGCGTGGCCGTGGGCACGCGGCTACTATGCGGATTAGGCAAGGTATGGCACGACCCATCACGCCCCCCGTGCTGTGAGGAGAGCGACGACATGTTCGAGAGGTTTACCGACAGAGCGCGGCGGGTTGTTGTCCTGGCGCAAGAAGAAGCCAGGATGCTCAATCACAACTACATCGGCACCGAGCACATCCTGCTCGGCCTCATCCACGAGGGTGAAGGTGTAGCGGCCAAGGCGCTCGAGTCGCTGGGGATCAGCCTGGACGCCGTGCGGCAGCAGGTCGAGGAGATCATCGGCCAGGGCCAGCAGGCGCCGTCCGGGCACATCCCGTTCACGCCCCGCGCCAAGAAGGTGCTCGAGCTTTCGCTGCGTGAGGCGCTGCAACTCGGCCACAACTACATCGGCACCGAGCACATCCTGCTCGGCCTCATCCGTGAGGGCGATGGCGTGGCCGCGCAGGTGCTCGTGAAGCTGGGTGCCGACCTGAACCGGGTGCGTCAGCAGGTCATCCAGCTGCTGCACGGGTACCAGGGCAAGGAGCCCGCAGCGGCCGGCACGACCGCGGAATCGGCTCCGTCGACCTCCCTGGTCCTGGACCAGTTCGGCCGCAACCTGACCCAGGGCGCGCGCGAGGGCAAGCTCGATCCGGTCATCGGCCGGGAGAAAGAGATCGAGCGCGTCATGCAGGTGCTCTCCCGCCGGACCAAGAACAACCCGGTGCTCGTGGGCGCGCCCGGCGTGGGCAAGACGGCGGTCGTCGAGGGCCTGGCGCAGAAGATCGTCAAGGGCGAGGTCCCGGAAACCATCAAGGACAAGCAGCTGTACACGCTGGACCTCGGCGCCCTGGTGGCCGGCTCGCGCTACCGCGGTGACTTCGAAGAGCGGCTCAAGAAGGTGCTCAAGGAGATCCGCACCCGCGGCGACATCATCCTGTTCATCGACGAGATCCACACGCTCGTCGGGGCGGGTGCCGCCGAGGGGGCCATCGACGCGGCCTCGATCCTGAAGCCGATGCTGGCCCGCGGCGAGCTGCAGACCATCGGCGCCACCACGCTCGATGAGTACCGCAAGTACCTGGAGAAGGACGCCGCGCTCGAGCGCAGGTTCCAGCCCATCCAGGTGGCGGAGCCGACGATCTCGCACACCATCGAGATCCTCAAGGGGCTGCGCGACCGGTACGAGGCTCACCACCGCGTGTCCATCACGGACGGCGCGCTGGTCGCCTCGGCCCAGCTCGCCGACCGCTACATCAGCGACCGCTTCCTGCCCGACAAGGCCATCGACCTGATCGACGAGGCCGGCTCCCGGATGCGGATCCGGCGCATGACCGCGCCGCCGGACCTGCGCGAGTACGACGAGAAGATCGCCCAGGTGCGCCGGGAGAAGGAATCGGCCATCGACTCGCAGGACTTCGAGAAGGCCGCCGCGCTGCGGGACAACGAGAAGCAGCTGCTGGCCAAGAAGGCGACCCGGGAGAAGGAGTGGAAGGCCGGCGACATGGATGTCGTGGCCGAGGTGAACGAGGAGCTCATCGCCGAGGTCCTCGCCACCGCCACCGGCATCCCGGTGTTCAAGCTGACCGAAGAGGAATCGCAGCGCCTGCTCCGGATGGAGGATGAGCTGCACCGCCGGGTGATCGGCCAGAACGACGCCATCAAGGCGCTGTCCCAGGCGATCAGGCGGACCCGGGCCGGCCTGAAGGACCCCAAGCGTCCCGGCGGGTCGTTCATCTTCGCGGGGCCGTCAGGCGTCGGCAAGACGGAGCTGTCCAAGACGCTGGCCGAGTTCCTGTTCGGCGACGAGGACTCGCTGATCCAGCTCGACATGAGCGAGTACATGGAGAAGCACACGGTGTCCCGGCTGTTCGGGTCCCCGCCCGGCTACGTCGGCTACGAGGAAGGCGGCCAGCTCACCGAGAAGGTCCGCAGGCGGCCGTTCTCGGTGGTCCTGTTCGACGAGATCGAGAAGGCCCACCCGGACATCTTCAACTCACTGCTGCAGATCCTGGAAGACGGTCGCCTGACCGACGCCCAGGGCCGGATGGTCGACTTCAAGAACACGGTCATCATCATGACGACCAACCTGGGCACCCGCGACATCTCCAAGGGCGTGACCGTGGGCTTCGCCCGGCAGGGTGAGTCCACGGGTTCCTACGACCGGATGAAGTCCCGGGTGCAGGAGGAGCTGAAGCAGCACTTCCGGCCGGAGTTCCTGAACCGCGTGGACGACATCATCGTCTTCCACCAGCTCCTCCGGGAGGAGATCTTCAGCATCGTCGACCTGATGATCGCCAAGGTGGACGAGCGCCTGAAGGACCGGGACATGGCCATCGAGCTGCGGCCGGCCGCGAAGGACCTGCTGTCCGCACGCGGCTACGACCCGGTGCTCGGGGCCCGGCCGCTGCGTCGCACGATCCAGCGGGAGATCGAGGACAGCCTGTCCGAGAAGATCCTGTTCGGCGAGCTCAGGCCGGGGCAGATCGTCATCGTGGACGTCGAGGGCAGCGGGGAGACCGCCAAGTTCACCTTCAACGGCGTCCCGAAGCCCGACGTGGTGCCCGACGTGCCCGCGCCGGAGATGGCGAGCGAGCCGGTCGCCAGCAAGGGCAGCGCGGTCGGCAGCTCGAGCAGCACCTCAGGTACCCAGGACGGCGGCGGCACCGCTTCCGCCATGGGCTGACAGCACCGGCGAAACCCGGGGTCCGCGACGCCGCGGACCCCGGGTTTCATGCTGTCGGCGTGAGCTCGGCCGACCCGGGCAGCGCGAAGCGGCCGTCAGGCAGGGGGTCGACCAGGCCGTCGGCGACGAGGCCGTCCAGGGCCCGGGCCAGCTGGGCCTGGCCGGGCCAGACCGCGTCGAAGTCGACGCGGCTTACCGGGACGCCGGAATCGCGCAGCACGGCGAGCAGGCGGCCGCGGCATTGCCGGTCCGTGCCGTCGTACCGCTGGGTCCGGCGCCTGGCCGCCTCCGCCGGCTCCCCGGGGTCCTTGGATTCCTTGGGGCGTCCAGCGCCCAGCCAGGCGCATTCGTCGGCTACCGGGCAGGTACCGCAGCGCGGGCTGGCGGCCGTGCACACCAGCGCGCCGAGTTCCATCACCGCGACAGACCAGCGGGCCGCGACCGCGGGCTCGGCGGGCAGCAGCGATTCGGCCAGCCGCCGCTCCGCCACCGACAGCGCGGCACCGGGCATGGGGCGGCCGACGACGAGCCTGGCCAGCACCCGCCGCACGTTGGTGTCGAGCACGGCGTGCCGCTGGCCGAAGGCGAAGCTGGCCACGGCCGCGGCGGTATAGCTGCCGATCCCCGGCAGCGCGAGCAGGGCGTCCCGGTCCGCCGGCACCTTCCCGCCGTACTGCGTGACCAAGACGGTCGCCGTCTCGTGCAGCCTGAGCGCGCGCCTGGGATAGCCGAGCCTGCCCCACTTCCTGATCGCCTCGGCCGCGGGCTCGGCCGCGAGCGCGGCCGGGGTGGGCCACCGGGCGATCCAGGAGAGGTATTCGGGCAGCACCCGGGCCACCGGCGTCTGCTGCAGCATGATCTCACTGACCAGCACCGACCAGGGCGTCGCGCCGGGAGCCCGCCAGGGCAGGTCCCGCGCGTTGCGCGCATACCAGGCCAGCACCGGCTCGGCGTAGGGCGTCGACATGATGCTGCCTATCGTGACACGCTTCCGGTTGGGGCGGGTCAGCTGGGATTCGGCCGACTGCACCCGTGGCGGGCACCAGGGCCTTGGCCGCTAAAGAGCGGTCCCCAGGACGGCGGAGAGCGCCTGGCGAATGTCCTCCACCTCCTGCACCTGCATGAGGTGGGTAAGGCCGTCGGCGCGCTCCAGGGGCGCTCCTGAGGCCGCCGGGACGATGACACGGCGGAAGCCCATCCGCTCGGCCTCGGCCAGCCTGCGCGGCAGGCCGGCCACCCGGCGGACCTCGCCGGCCAAGCCGACCTCGCCGATGGCCACGACGCCGTGCGGCACGCTCAGGTTCGCCGCCGAACTGGCCAGGGCGACCGCGACGGCCAGGTCCACCGAAGGCTCGGTCAGCCGGACCCCGCCGACGGTCGCCGCGTACACGTCCTGCCTGCCCAGCTTGAGCCCGGCCCGGCGCTGCAGGACGGCGAGCACCATGCCCACCCGGGCGCCGTCGAGTCCCGACGTGGTACGGCGCGGCATCTCGAGCACGGAGGCGCCGACCAGGGCTTGCACCTCCGCGGGCAGCGGCCTGCGCCCCTCGAGGGTGACTGTTACGCAGGTGCCGGGCACCGGCTCGCGGTGCTGGGACACGAACAGCCCGCTCGGGTCGGGCAGGCCGATGAGGCCGTACTCGCCCAGGTCGAAGCAGCCGACCTCGTCGGTCGGCCCGTACCTGTTCTTCACCGCCCGCACCATGCGCAACTGCGAATGCCGGTCGCCGTCGAAATGCAGCACCACGTCGACGAGGTGCTCGAGCGTCCGCGGGCCGGCCACCGAGCCGTCCTTGGTCACGTGTCCGACGAGGATGGTCGTCAGCGACCGCTCCTTGGCCACCGCGGTCAGCGCCGCCGCCACCTCCCGGACCTGGGTCACCCCGCCGGGCACTCCCTCGACCCCGGCGGCGGCGATGGTCTGGACCGAGTCGATGATCAACAGCCGGGGCTGCACGTCGTCGACGTGCCCGAGCACGACGTCGAGGTCGGTCTCCGCGGCCAGGAACAGCTGGTCGCTGACCGCGCCGATCCGGTCCGCGCGCAGCCGCACCTGGGCCGCGGACTCTTCCCCGGTCACGTACAGCACCGGCCCCGACTCCGCCACCAGCGCCCCCGTCTCGAGCAGCAGCGTCGACTTGCCCACCCCCGGCTCACCCGCCAGCAGCAGGACCGCGCCGGGCACCAGGCCGCCGCCGAGGACCCGGTCAAGCTCATCCATGCCGGTGGGCCGCGCGGTGGCGTCGGTCGCGTCGACGAGGCGGATGGGCACCGCGGCGGTGCTGGCCGGCGCCGCGCCGCGGGGGGCGACCGTCCGGGTACCCGGCCGGGCCGGCCGGGGCCGCGCGGCCTCGTGGACCGTGCCCCAGGCCTGGCACTCGCCGCACCGCCCGGTCCACTTGGCGGACTGCCAGCCGCACTCGGTACAGCGGAAGCCGGAGGTCCCCGCCGATGACTTAGCCATGGCCCGCACCTTAGCGGCCACCTCTGACAATCTCAGTAAGCTGGAACCGAACCTATGGAGGGAGTCGGCGTGAGCGGCGAGGCGAAGGTACCCGGTCCGCCAGTCGCCCTGTCCACCTCGTCCGTCTACCCGGAACGCACGCCCGATGCCTTCGAGATGGCCGCCCGGCTCGGCTACGACGGGGTCGAGGTGATGGTCTACACCGATCCGGTGAGCCAGGACGCCGATGTGCTGCGCAGGCTCGGCGACTACCACCAGGTCCCCGTCCTGTCGGTGCACGCACCGAGCCTGCTGCTCACCCAGCGGGTGTGGGGCCGCGAGCCGTGGGAGAAGCTGCGGCGGGCCACGGAACTCGCCGAGCGCGTCGGCGCCCGGGTGGTCGTCTTGCACCCGCCGTTCCGCTGGCAGCGCGAGTACGTCCGCGGGTTCGAGAAGGGCCTGGCCGCGATGGCCGAGGAAACCGACGTCATCTTCGCGGTAGAGAACATGTACCCGTTGCGGGCCGGCGGCAGCGAAGTGGTGCCCTACGCCCCGCACTGGGACCCGACGGCGCTCGACGTCCCGCACATCACGCTGGACCTCTCGCACACCGCGGCCTCGGGTTCCGACCCTCTGATCATGGCGGCCGAGCTGGGCGGCCGGCTCGCCCACGTGCACCTGGCCGACGGCACAGGAAATCCCGTCGGGCCCGTGCCGGATGAGCACCTGGTGCCCGGCCGCGGGGGCCAGCCCTGCGCCGCCCTCCTCGGATCGCTCACCTCGACCGGGTACCACGGCGTGGTGGTGGTCGAGGTGAAGACCAATCGGGCCCTGACGAGGGAGGACCGGGTCGCGGACCTGGCCGAGTCGCTGGCTTTCGCCCGCAAGCACCTGGCCCAGCCCGGCCAGGGGTAATGTCCTGTTCCATGGCAGGCAGCACGACCACCCTGATCACCGTGGCCCCGACCGGCGCCGAAGCCGACAAGTCCGCGGTGCCCGCCCTCCCGGTCACCCTGGACGAGCTGGTCGCCACGGCCAAGGAGTGCGAGGCCGCCGGGGCGGCGGTCATCCACGTCCACATCAGGGACGACGCGGCCCGGCCCACGCTGGACGGCAGCAGGCTCGCCGACACCGTGGCGGCGCTGCGGGAAGGCACCGACCTCATCGTCCAGCTGTCGACCGGCGGTGCGGTGACCGACAGCTTCGAAAGCCGGCTGGCCGTTCTGGACGCCGCGCCGGATGCCTGCTCGCTGACCTGCGGCACGGTCAACTTCGGCGACGACGTGTTCGCCAACCCCTGGCCGTTCGTCAAGGACCTGTACCAGCTGACCCAGGAGCGTCAGGTGGTCCCGGAGTTCGAGCTGTTCGACCTCGGGCAGGTGGCGGCGCTGCACCGGCTGCTCGCCGAGTTCGGGCCGCCGGCCGGCGGGCACGTGCACTGCGATCTGGTGATGGGTGTGCCCGGCGGCATGCCGGGCGACGTGGCCACGCTGGCCGCCGCCGCGGCGGCGCTGCCGCCGGGCGCGACCTGGTCGGCCACCGGGATCGGCCGGACCACGCTGCCGGTGATGCTCGGGGCGCTCGGGGCCGGCGGCCACCTGCGGGTCGGCATGGAGGACACGCTGACCCTCGCCCGCGGCCGCCCCGTCGCCCGCAACGCCGAACTGGTGGAGCGAGCCGCCGAGCTGGCCCGGATCGCGCAGCGCCCGCCGATGCGCCCCGCCGAGGCGCGCACCTTCCTCGGCATCCCCGCCCGACTGCAGCCCGCCAACCAATGAGTGTGACTCTCTAACCGAAAGAACCATTAGAGTGTCACACTCATTGAGTTCGGCTGCGGGAGATGTGGGCGAAATGTCGGGATCGGGGCTGGCGTGGGGGGTGCTTGCTGGGCGTTTGCAATTGCAAGCATGCGGTGGCAGACTCGTGGCATGCGTAACGTGACGGTTAACTCGATCGGCGAGTACATCCGCGAGCAGCGGGAGCAGGCGAAGATCTCGATGCGCCAGCTGGCTCAGTCGGCCGGGGTATCCAACCCTTACCTGAGCCAGATCGAGCGCGGCCTGCGTAAGCCGAGCGCGGACATCCTGCAGCAGATCGCCAAGGGGCTGCGTATCTCCGCGGAAGCGCTCTACGTGCAGGCCGGGATCCTCGAGGACAGGCCGGCGGACTCGGGTGTCCGGTCCGCGCTACTGGCCGACCCGGAGCTCTCCGAACGGCAGAAGCAAGTGCTCATGGAGATCTACGAATCGTTCCGCCGGGAGAACGCGGCCAGCGCCGAGAGCACCGAGGACGCCGCGACCGACCCGGCCGAACTCGCGCCCGGGTCGCCAGGCGCAGAGGGGGACGCGCTGGAAGCCGCCGCCATGGCAGCAGCGGCGGCCATGGAAGCAGAAATGGAAGCAGAAGCAGAGGCCGAAGCCGCCCAGACGACGGAGCAGACAACAGATCCGCAAACGGTAAGCCCGTCCAGGCCCGACAACGCCTCCGATTAGGTAGCGTGATCTCCGTGCTTGGTGCCTATACCCCGCTCAGGGACTTTTTCCTGGCTCTCGGCCTCGCGGCGTTCGTCGTCGAGGCGTGGGCCTTCATCGACGCCATCACCAGGCCGGGCCAGGCCTTCGTGGCGACAGGTAAGCAGACTAAGCAGCTGTGGCTCATCATCCTCGGCGTGGCCGCCGTGGTCGGGCTGGCGGGGGCGGTGTACGGCGTGGGCCCGACCTCGATCCTGCCGGTCGCCGCGTTCGTCGCGGCCGCCATCTACCTGGCCGACGTCCGGCCCAAGGTGAAGGACTTCCCCAAGAACGGGGGAAGCAGCTCGGGTCCGTACGGCCCCTGGTAACCGGCTCCGGCCGCCCGCGACCAGCTGCCGCGCTCAGGTAATGACGCTCGGGGGTAATGACGCTCGGGGGTAATGACGCTCGGGGGTAATGACGCTCGGGGGTAATGACGCTCAGATGACGAGCAGCGTGATCGGCGCCGCGACCAGCAGGGCGGATGCCAGGCAGATGGCCAGGACCACGGCGGTGGGCAGCGGTCGCACCGGCTGGAGCAGCCGGGTGACCCGGGCGGCCACCTCGCCTTCCGCGGCGGCCAGCGCGCCGGCGGGCGCCGGGTAGGCGTCGGCGGTGCCGAAACGCACCAGGGCGGACACGAGCTCGCGCGTCGGGCGGCCGCGCAGCGCGCGGTCGTCGGCGAGCATCTCCACCAGCAGCGCCACCGAACGGCAAGCGTCGGTGCAGGTGGCGGATCTGGGGAAGGCGCGCCGCAGGGCGGTGAACGGCAGCAGCACGAGGTCATGACGCTCGCGCAGGTGAGCCCGCTCGTGCGCGAGCACGGCCGCCAGCTCGCCGCGGCCGAGCAACTCCAGGGTGCCGACGCTGACCACGATCTGCGACCGCAGCCCGGGCAGGCAGTACGCGGCCGCGCTCGGGTAGTCGACGACGAGCGCGCCCGGCACCTTCGGGTCGCCGTGGGCGAGCAGCGTGAGCAGAGCCCGCTGCCGCCGTCTGGCCTGCACCGCCGCGACGGAGACGGCGACGAGCACCCAGCACAGCAACGCGAGCAGCACCAGCCCGGCGGCCAGGCAGGTCAGCCGGATGGCGACGACGGCCGTCGGCAGGTCGCCTTGCGCGCCGAACATGCCGGTCAGCCCGAACACATTCCCCGTACGGAGCAGGGCGCCCGCCCGCAGGACGGAGCGCACCACGCCGATTTTGCTGGCCGGCATGGCCAGGCCGATCAGCGTGCCGACGGCGGCTAGGCCCGAGGCCAGGCCCAGGGCCTGCCATAGCAGTATGGCCGCGGCCGGCGACCGCCGCGGCCAGCTAGCGTGAACCAGTGCCGAAGCGCCGAAGGCGCTCCCGATGGCAACTACGGCGAGAAGCGCCGCGTCCTCAAGTCCCGTCATCTCCCTCGCCGCTGCCTTCGATCACTTCCAGGGCGTCGCGCAACACCTCAGCCTCGACGCCAGATACGGACTGTGCGAACCGAGTCAATGCCGCCGTCCGGTCACCGGTCTGATCCAGTGCCGTCAGCATGAGCTCGGTCACGTAGGTCTCGCGGGTAGCGGCGGGGCAGTAACGCCAGGCGCGCCCATCGCGCTCCCGTCTGGCGAACCCTTTTTTCGCGAGCCTGTCGAGCACCGTCATAACGGTGGTGTGAGCTAGGTTACGCTCGGTCAGCCTAGCACTGACCTCGCGTACGGTGAGAGATGTATCTGTTTCCCAGAGCACGTCCATGATGGCGCGCTCCAGATCACCCAGCCGGTTCACGGTCGTCAATGTACCCGCAATGCGGCCCATGCAACTAGGAGGGACCGCTAACCCTCGGGATCGGCGAAGCGGGCGAAGGCGCGCAGGTTGGCCAGGCTCTCGCCGCGCTTGACCCGCCAGGCCCACTCGCGGCGGATCGCGGAGCCGAAGCCGAGCTCGAGCGCCGTGTCGAAGTTCTCGTCGGAGTAGCTGAGCACGCAGCCGAGCAGCCGGTCGATGTCCTCGGTGGAGACCGCGGACAGCGGCAGCCGCCCGGTCAGGTACACGTCGCCCAGCGGGTCGAGGGTGAAGTGGACCCCGTACATGCGGCCGTTGCGCTCGAGCAGGAAGCGGTAGAACGCCTCGTGGTTCTCGTCGGGCTGGCGGCAGAAGAACGCCTCCACGCCCAGGCTGTGCTCGCCGACGACCAGCCAGGCCATCGTGGCCAGCTTGTGCTGGCCCTCGAGCCTGACCAGGTAGGCGCCGGGCCGCGGGTTCTCGTACGGCAGGCCGAGCTCGGCCAGGGCCGCCTCGATGGCACCAGCCGTGTCAGCTGAAGGTGCGCCGCTCATGCCCGTACGGTCGCGGCGGCCTCGTCCCGCGTACCCATGGATTCCATGGCACCGGTATACACGTCGATCAGCCGGTCTGCGGTGGCGGGCCAGCCGAACCCCGACGCGTGCGCCAGGGCGCCGCGGGACAGTTCCGCGAGCCTCCTGGGCGACGCCACCAGCTTAGCAAGCACCCGCGCCCACACGACCGGATCATGCCCGTCCACCAGGATGCCGGAGAAGCCGTCCCGGACCGCGGTGCGCAGCCCGCCGACGGCGGCCGCGACCACCGGCGTGCCGCAGGCCTGGGCTTCGAGCGCGACCAGCCCGAACGACTCCGAGTGCGACGGCACGAGCACGACCGTAGCGGCCCGGTACCAGTCGGCCAGCTCGCGCTGCGGGCACGGCGGCTCGAACCGGACGCATCCCGAGATGCCGAGCGTCTCCGCGAGGCCGTCCAGCCGGCCGGGGGCGCCGACCTCGGACCCGCTCGGGCCGCCGACGAACACCACCGCCAGCCGGTCCGCGAGCCCGGGAGACAAGCGCAGCAGGGATGCCGCGGCGTGCAGCACGACGTCGGGGCCCTTCAGCGGCTGGATCCGGCCCGCGAAGACCAGCACGATCGCGTCGGCGGGCAGCCCCAGCCGACGCCGCGCGTCGGCGGCAGGCCCGGCCCGGAACACCGACAGGTCCACGCCCGGGCTGACCGTCTCCACCCGCCAGGGGCTGGCGCCGTACAGCTCGACCAGCTGGCGCGCCTCCTCGGTGGTGTTGGCGACCAGCCGGTCGGCGGCCGCCACCACCTCGCCCTCGCCGCGGATCCTGGCCGCGGGCTCGGCGCAGTCACCGGAGGCCAGCGCCAGGTTCTTGACCTTGCCCAGGGTGTGCATGGACTGCACGAGAGGAACGCCCCAGCGTTCCGCCGCCACGGCCGCGACCTGGCCGGACAGCCAGTAGTGCGCGTGCAGCAGGTCGTACCGGCCGGGCGCGAAGGCGGCCTCGGTGCGCAGCACCCCGAAGGTGAACGGGCAGATCTGGCCGGGCAGGTCGTTCTTATCGAGTTCCTCGAACGGCCCGGCCACCACGTTGCGGACCAGCACGCCCGGCACCAGCTCCACCGCGGCGGGCGTGTCCGGGCAGACCGCGCGGGTGAAGATCTCCACCTCGATGCCGTGGCTGGCCAGCTGCTTGGCCACCTCGACCACGTAGACGTTGAGCCCGCCGGCGTCGCCGGTGCCCGGTTGGTCGAGCGGAGAGGTGTGCAGGCTGATGGTCGCGATCCGCCTAGGGGTCACCCGTCGGCGGGCGCGGTTCACCACTTCGTGCACGTTGGTTAGCAACCCCGGCAAGCCGCCGGCTGTTCCCTCCTCTAGGCTGGCCACTATGAGGACGCTGGTACTGCTTCGTCACGGCGAGAGCGAATGGAACTCCAAGGGCCTGTTCACCGGGTGGGTGGACGTGGGGCTCTCCGAGGTCGGGGCGCAGGAGGCCGCCAACGGCGGCAAGCTGCTCGCCCAGTCCGGCCTGCGCCCGGAGGTGGTGCATACCTCGGTGCTGACCCGCGCCATCCAGACCGCCAACATCGCGCAGGAGGAAGCAGGGCTGCTCTGGCTGCCGGTGCGCCGCTCCTGGCGGCTGAACGAACGGCACTACGGCGCGCTGCAGGGCAAGGACAAGGCCCAGACCAGGCGGGAGTTCGGTGACGAGCAGTTCATGCTGTGGCGCCGCTCCTACGACGTGCCGCCACCCCCGATCGCCGACAACGACCCCCTTTCCCAGGCCTCAGACCCCAGGTACGCGAACCTGCCGCCGGAGGCCAGGCCGCGCACCGAGTGCCTGAAGGACGTGCTGGAGCGGATGCTGCCCTACTGGTACGACGCCGTGGTGCCCGACCTCGGGCACGACCGGACGGTCCTGATCGTGGCGCACGGCAACTCGCTGCGCGCGCTGGTCAAGCACCTGGACGGGATCGGCGACGCCGCCATCGCGGGGCTGAACATCCCGACCGGGATCCCGCTCGTCTACGAACTTGACGACGCGTACCGGCCGGTCACGCCGGGTGGCAGGTACCTGGACCCGGATGCCGCCGCGGAAGCGGCCGAGGCGGTCAAGAACCAGGGCCGCTAGGCCCAGGGGGGTACGGGGGGATGGATCTCTCCCAAGGGGGGTCGGGGGGATGGGTCCCCCCGGGAGAAACAGCGGGGGGATCCCGGGGGGTCGTCCCCCGGGGGCCAGTACGGAAAAGCGGTAAATCCAGCATTAACGGCTGTTTGCCGTGGGGTGAACAACCTTCGAATATCGCCCGAGTGATTCTTATCGCATTGTCTTCGGCATGGTGTTAGCGCATACCATTAGGCATGTGAGTCTTCACTGGTCACCGCCTTGGCCTGCGCTGATTACGGAGGTCGCGTGGCGATAAGAACCAGGGCCGCAGGGTCCAGCGCCGCCGCGCGCCAGGCACGGGGCTCCCGGCTCCGGGCGGCCCAGCAGCCCGCCAGGCTGCCGCCGGGCATCGCTTCCGTCCTCTCCGTCCTCTCCTCCTCGGCCGTGGTCGTGGACAGCAACGACAGAGTGCTGCGGGCGAGCGCTGCGGCCCGTGCGTTCGGGCTGGTCAAGGGCGATCGCCTGATGGTCAGCGAGCTGGCCGCGCTGGCCCGCCAGGTACGCCGGGACGGCGAGATCAGGGAAGGCGAGTTCGAGGTACCGGTGCCCAGGTTCGGCGGCCGGACCACGAGCTTCGCGGTCCGGGTGGCGCCGCTCGGCGGTGCCGTCGGCGGCGGCGGGCTCGTCCTGGTGCTGGCCGAGGACCAGACCGAAAGCCGCCGGGTGGACGAGGTCAAGCGGGACTTCGTCGCCAACACCAGCCACGAGCTCAAGACGCCGGTGGGCGCGCTGGCGCTGCTGGCCGAGACGATCGAAGACGCCGCCGACGACGCCGAGGCGGTACGCCGGTTCGCGGCGAAGATGCGCCAAGAGGCGCAGCGGCTGACCAACCTGGTCCAGGACCTCATCACGCTGTCGCGGATCCAGGCGGTCGAACCCGTCCCCGACCCGCGCCCGGTCGAGCTCGACATGATCGTCGCCGAGGCGGTGGACCGCTGCCGGATGAAGGCGCAGGCGCGCGGCATCACGCTCGCGTCGGTCGGCAGCCGCGGCCTGTCCGTCCTGGGCGATGAGGACCTGCTGGTCACCGCGCTGCGCAACCTGCTGGAGAACGCCGTCGCCTACAGCCCCGAGCGAACCCGGGTGGTCATCAGCACCAAGAATACCGGCGACGGCAGCGCCGAGCTGAGCGTGGCCGACCAGGGCATCGGCATCCCCGAGCGCGACCTGGAGCGGATCTTCGAACGCTTCTACCGGGTCGATCCGGCGCGCTCGCGCGCGACCGGCGGCACCGGCCTCGGGCTGGCCATCGTCAAGCACGTGATGGCGGCTCACAACGGCAGGGTCACGGTGCGCAGCGTCGAGGGCGCCGGGTCCACCTTCACCCTCTTCATCCCGCTGCGGAACGAGCATGTCAGCACAGGCGCAGCGTGAGCCCCGGGAAGCAGCAGAGAACCCAAGAGCGCCGGAGCGCCCAGGAGGAGTCCAGTGACACGCGTGCTGGTAGTTGAGGACGAAGACTCATTCAGTGATGCCATCTCGTACCTGCTCCGCAAGGAGGGGTTTGAAGTCGCGGTCTGCTCGACCGGCCCCGACGCGCTTGACACCTTCGACCGGACCGGCGCCGACCTGGTCCTGCTCGACCTGATGCTGCCGGGCCTGCCGGGCAGTGAGGTATGCCGGTCGCTGCGGGAGAAGTCCAACGTGCCGGTCATCATGCTGACCGCCAAGGACAGCGAGATCGACAAGGTGGTCGGGCTGGAACTCGGCGCCGACGACTACGTGACCAAGCCGTTCTCCTCCCGCGAGCTCGTCGCCCGGATGCGCGCGGTGCTGCGGCGCCGCGGCGAGCCCGAAGACGTGGCCGAGTCGGCGCTGGAATCCGGGCCGGTGCGGATGGACGTGGACCGGCACGTGGTCACCGTCCGGGGCGGCACGGTGCAGCTCCCGCTGAAGGAATTCGAGCTGCTCCAGGTGCTGCTCCGCAACGCGGACCGGGTGCTGACCAGGATGCAGCTCATCGACCGGGTCTGGGGCGCCGACTACGTGGGCGACACCAAGACGCTGGACGTGCACATCAAGCGGCTGCGGGCCAAGATCGAGGTCGACCCCGCCAGGCCGCAGCACATAGTGACGGTGCGCGGCCTAGGTTACAAATTCGAATCAGCCGCCTGATTAGCTAAAACGCCAGTTCGTTCGGTTGAAAAGATCTTTTGGACCGAACGGCTGCGGTGCGTGCCGGCGGTCCGGCTACGGCGTGGTCGACGGGCTGGCGGAGGCACTGGCCGACGCCGAGCCGGACGCGTGCGCCTTGGGCTTGGCGGACGGGGGCCTGGCGGACGGGGGCTTGGCTGACACCGTGGGCGTGGGGATGACGGGCGGCGGGGAGAAGGTGGCGTAGTCGTAGGCCTTCGGCTCGACCGGCACGCCGACTATGACTACCCCCGCCACCGCGAAGGTGAGGGCCAGCTGGACCGTGTCCCCGCCGCTGAGCGGACTGGTCAGCCCGGTGAGCACCACGTGGGGCTCCGGGCCGCTCAGGTCGACCAGCGTCTGGGCCGGCAGGTCGATCGGTCCGCCGGCGAGCTTCACCGAGGACGCGGCGCCGGGGGCGCTGACCGAAACCAGCCGGTCACCGTTCTCGGACTCGATCGCGAGGAAGACGCCGGCCCGTCCGCCGGGCGGTATCGCGGAGCCGAGCGGGGCCCCGAGCACGAAGAGGTTGTCGATGGTGATGCCGTTCTGCGTGACGTCGGTCCCGGGGTTGGCCGGGTGGAACTCCAGCGTAGGCGCGCTGGCGCCGGCCTCGCACCCGGCGAGCGCCGGCAGCAGCACGGCTATGGCGCCGAGAAGCAGGCAGCGGTTCCAGCGCGTCACCTTAACAGCCTCCTCGATTTAACTCCCGTCGGACGGAGAAAATCGTAGCGGTCGTGCCGCCGGAGGTTAACGCGGGGCTCCGGGTGAGCCCTAGCCGGTAGAACGGCCGCCCGGACTCAGCCGGGCTGTCGTAGCTGCGGGGCTCGCCAGGCGGCTGCCCCTGCTGGTCCCGGAGGGCTGGTCCTGGAGGGGCTGGCCGTCGAAGCGCTGGTCATGGAAGCGCCGGTCCCGGACGGGCTGGCCGTGGACGGCCGGGCCGCGGTGCTTGACCGCGGCGGCGCGGAAGGATTGGTCGCGGCTGCGGTCGGAGACTGGGACTTCTGCTCGCCGGGCGCTGTCGCCGGGCTGAACGTGGCCACCGACAGCATCGCGCCTGCCACCAGGCACACGGCCAGGATGCTCGCCAGCAGCGGCATGACGCTCCCGCGCCCCGCGAAGGGTCCCGCCAGCCGCCGCAGCCGGTCCCGGCGCCGTTTCGCGCGCAGCTCCCGGTGGTAGGCCAGCACCTCCCGGTCGAGCTCACGCGCGTCATCTGGGATCTGGATGTCGAGCGGAGGCTCGTCCCACCCTGATCCGCCGCCAGGATTCACCGTCACCTCCGGCGCGAATAGGACTCTAGGTAACCAGTATGCGGCCTGACGGGCCCCCGGGGGTCCGGGGGATGGGTTCAGCAGGCCGCACCCGGTCCTGGCGCCCACCCCGCGCCCGCCGCCGGGGACAGCGCCGTCCCGGGCCAGCGCGGCCCGGCCCGGCACGCCAATCGGTAAGGTGCCAGGCTCGTTCCGCTGGCTCGGGTAGACTGGGTGTAACGCTGTAAAACCTCGACTGGCTGTGCCGACATTGGCGCGGCCGCTGAATGGTATGGGTACGGACCAGCGACAACCGTACTGACCTGCATATTTGCCACCAGGGGCGTTTTATCGACACCGTTCGACGTGGTAAGATGGTCTTCAGCGGAAGGGGTACTTGCCACATGTCTTTCAAGGTCGGCGATACCGTCGTCTATCCCCATCACGGGGCTGCTCGCATCGAAGCGGTCGAGACTCGCACCATTAAGGGCGAGGATAAGACCTATCTGGTCCTTAAGGTCGACAAGGGTGACCTGACCGTACGCGTTCCCGCGGATAATGCCGAGCTGGTAGGCGTCCGTGATGTTGTCGGCGCCGAGGGGCTTGAGCGTGTCTTCGAGGTGCTCCGCGCGCCGCACACGGAAGAGCCGACCAACTGGTCTAGGCGGTACAAGGCCAACCTGGAGAAGCTCGCTTCCGGTGACGTGAACAAGGTCGCCGAGGTCGTTCGGGACCTGTGGCGGCGGGACAGGGAACGCGGCCTGTCCGCAGGTGAGAAGCGGATGCTCGCCAAGGCGCGGCAGATCCTAGTGAGCGAACTGGCGCTGGCCGAGAAGACCAACGAGGACAAGGCCGAGGCACTGCTCGACGAGGTCCTGGCGACCTGAGCGTTCGCATTCCCCGGGTCGGGGTCGGAGTTGACGTACACCCGCTGACCGCCTCGCGTGAGCTGTACCTGGCTGGCCTGCTGTGGCCGGGCGAGGCGGGCCTGGACGGCCACTCAGACGGAGACGTGGCGTGCCACGCCGTCTGCACCGCGTTGCTGTCGGCGGCGGGCCTCGGTGATCTCGGTGAGAACTTCGGCACCTCCCGGCCCGAATGGGCGGGCGCGTCCGGGGTGGCTCTGCTGCGTGAGACATTTCGGCTGGTCAGCGAGGTGGGATTCGCCATCGGTAACGTCGTGGTGCAGGTGATAGGGAACCGGCCGCGGGTCGCTCCGCGTCGCGCCGAGGCGGAGAAGGTGATGAGCGAGGCGCTGTCCGGCGCCTCGGTCAGCGTATCCGCCACGACGACCGACGGGCTCGGCCTGACCGGCCGGGGCGAGGGCATCGCCGCGATCGCCACCGCCCTGCTGATGCCAGCAGGGTTATGCCAGCAGGGTTATGCCAGCAGGGTTATGCCAGCAGAGCTGATGCCCGCGGGCTGAGCCGGGCCCGCCCCATACCCGGCGGATACGGCCCGTATCCCTTAGCCTTGATAGCGTGACGCTGCACCTTCATGACACCGCCGCCCGCGCGGTGCGCGAGTTCGCGCCGATCACGCCGGGCCAGGCGTCGGTGTATCTGTGCGGCGCCACGGTGCAGGCGCCGCCGCACATCGGCCACCTGCGGTCGGCGGTGTGCTTCGACGTGCTGATCCGCTGGCTCGAGGCCAGCGGATACCGGGTGACCTTCTGCCGCAACGTCACCGACATCGAGGACAAGATCCTGCGCACCGCCCAGCGCGAGGGCGTCCCGCCCTGGATCGTGGCCGAACGGAACCAGCGCGCGTTCACCTGGGCCTACGACGCGGTCGGCTGCCGGCCGCCGGACATCGAGCCACGCGCCACCGGTCACATCCCGGAGATGATCGTGCTGATCCGCCGCCTGATCGAGCGCGGCCACGCCTACCCGGGCGGCGGGGACGTGTACTTCGACGTGCACTCCTACCCGGAGTACGGGGCGCTGTCCGGCCAGCGGCTCGACCAGATGCGGCCCGCCGAGGACTCCGACGACACCGGCGCCAAGCGCGACCCGCGCGACTTCACCCTGTGGAAGGGCGCCAAACCCGGCGAGCCTTACTGGGAGACCCCGTGGGGATCCGGCCGGCCGGGCTGGCACCTGGAATGCTCGGCCATGTCCACCAAGTACCTCGGGCCCACCTTCGACATCCACGGCGGCGGGATGGACCTGATCTTCCCGCACCACGAGAACGAGCTCGCCCAGTCCCGCGCGGCCGGCGACGGCTTCGCCCGGTACTGGCTGCACAACGGGCTGCTCGGGCTGGCCGGGGAGAAGATGAGCAAGTCGCTGGGCAACTCGCTGCTGGTCACGGACGTGCTGTCCCGGGTGCGGCCCGCCGAGCTCCGCTACTACCTGGTCCAGGCGCACTACCGGTCGCTGCTGGAGTACTCCGAGGAGGCGCTGGAGGAGTCGGTCGCCGCCAACCAGCGGATCGAGCGCTTCGTGGTGCGGGCCAGCGAGGTGCTCGGCCGCCTCGGTCTGGACGCCGCGGCGGGTCCGGCAGACGAGCCGCTCGGGCTGCCGGTGTCGTTCCGTTCGGCCATGGACGAGGATCTCGCCGTCCCCGCGGCGCTCGCGGCGGTGCACGCATGCGTTAGGGACGGCAACCAGGCGCTGGCCGCGTCCGACAAGGCCGCCGCCCGCGCCAGCCTGGTCCGCCTCCGGGCCATGCTGGCCGTGCTCGGCCTCGACCCGCTCGCGCCGCACTGGTCGGATTCGGCGGGCGGCCCGGGGGCCGGCGACCGGCTGCGGGACGTGGTCGGGTCGCTGGTAAAGCTGACCTTGCAGCAGCGGGACGCGGCCCGGGCCCGCCGGGATTACGCGACCGCGGACGCGATTAGGGACGGCCTGGAGGAGATCGGCGTCCTCGTCGAGGACACTCCCGAGGGCCCGCGATGGGAGCTGAAGCGTTGAGCGGAGCCGGGAGCTCGCGATCTGGTCGTTCGGGTGCCGGTCGTTCGGGTGCCGGTCGTTCCGGTACTGGCCGCGCCAGGGTCGGCCGTCCCGGATCGGGCCAGACCAAGTCGGGCAAGCCGCGGCCGGGCACGGGCGGGTACGGCAAGCGCGCGCTCGAGGGCAAGGGGCCGACCCCGCCCGCGGTCATGCGGCCGGGCCACCCGGCGCAACGGCGCGCGGCGGCGGCCGCCTCGGGCGGTTCCCGTGGCCGGCGCCAGGACGACGGTCGCGCCTCGGGCGGTTCCCGCGGCCGGCGTCAGGACGACGGTTCCGCCTCGCCTTTCACCTCGTCCGGCCCGCCCGCGCGGGCGTCGCGCGGCGCTGGGGTCGCAGCCGAGTTCGTCGCCGGGCGCAACCCGGTGGTCGAGTCGCTGCGGGCCAGCGTGCCCTCGGCGGCCCTGTACGTCGGCGCCCGCGTGCAGCACGACGAGCGGATCAGCGAGGCCATCAAGCTCGCCGCCGACCGGGGCGTGGCGGTGCTCGAGGCCGGCGGCGCCGAACTCGACCGGCTCACCGGCGGCGCACTGCACCAGGGCCTGGCGCTTCGGGTGCGCCCCTACGACTACGCGCACCCCGACGACCTGCTCGCCCGGGCCGCCGACGCCGGGCAGTTGCCGCTGATCGTCGCCCTCGACGCCGTCACCGACCCGCGCAACCTGGGCGCGGTGGTGCGTTCGGCGGCTGCGTTCGGCGCCCACGGGGTGGTCGTCCCGGCCCGTCGCGGTGCCGGGGTCACCGCGGGTGCCTGGAAGGCGTCGGCGGGCGCGCTGGCCCGGGTGCCGGTGGCCCGCGCCGTCAATCTGGCCCGCGCGCTGCAGTCCTACCGGGACGCCGGGGTCTTCGTGGCGGGCCTGGACGCGGCCGGGGACACCGAGATCCGCGACCTGGAGCTGGCCACCGCCCCGCTGGTCCTGGTCATCGGCTCCGAGGGCCGGGGTCTGTCGCGGATCGTGGCACAAGCCTGCGACGTGCTGGTCCGCATCCCGATCGCGGCCCGCACCGAGTCGCTGAACGCGGGGGTGGCCGCCGGCATCGCGCTGTACGAGGTGGCCACGGTCCGATCTCGTGCCAGGGGTTGACCGGACTCGTCGTGGTGGATGTTCAGCTAGACAGCTAGATAGGCCTGACTAGGACTCTGGCAGCATCGGAGCTGATGTTAAGCCGGTGCCGCCTATCCAGGCGCAGGGAACCGACGTAGGCTCGCCGATAGAGAAGTATCCATCACATCCTGCGCCGGGCCAGCACAAGCGCGCAGGTGTCCGCGTCGCTCCGGACCCAGGTGACACGGTCAGTCACGGCTAGTTAGGACACTAGGTGCCTCAGCGATGCATACCCCACCAACGATCCTCTGCGACACGGCGATACCCGAACTGGACAAGCCGCGCATACGGCCGACGGGCGCTCCCCCGCCTAGGAGGGCACCGGACTCGGCAAAGATGACTCTGCGCCTGGTGCAGGATCGCGACCGAATCGCCGGGGGCATGAACGAGATCGTGATACACCGGCTGTTCTCCGCAGGGATCGCGCTTGAAACCACACTGGGTCTGATGGGCGACCACCCTGGGGCCGCGAAGGTCCGGGAAGCCATCGACGAGCTGGACCTGGCGATCCGGGACTTCAGGAACGTGCTGTTCGATCACCATCAGCCTGATGCGCCCTCCGCCGGGCAGCCGGGCCGCATGCCAGGCAGAGCAGACAGATCACAGCGGCTCACGACACGGAGCCGGTAGCCGCGCACAGCCGCACCCAGCCCGCGGCGACAGGGAGGTTGCGGCAGATGACCTGCACCTTGCATGTGGCCTGGGGCGAGCGGCTCACCGACTATCACTTCGGGCCGGGCCATCCGCTGGCACCGGTACGGGTGGAGCTGACGATGCGGCTCGCGCACGAGTTCGGGCTGTGGACCAAGCCCGGCGTGACTGTAGCCGCCCCGGCCCCCGCCACCGGCGCAGAGCTGGAGCTGGTGCATGACGCGCGGTACATCGAGGCGGTGCGGACGGTCAGCCGCTGGGCCGAGGACCTTGGTGCCCGCGGCCTGGAGGCGTACCAGCTCCGCTACGCGCGGGTGTTCGGGCTAGGCACTGGGGACCAGCCGGTCTTCCCCGGCATGCACGAGGCATCGGCGCTGGTGACCGGGGCGACCCTGGCCGCGGCCCGGGCCGTGTGGTCAGGTACGGCCGGGCACGGGGTCAGCATCGCGGGCGGCATGCATCATGCCATGGCCGCGCGGGCCAGCGGGTTCGGCGTCTACAACGACCCGGCGATCGCGATCGCCTGGCTGCTGGGACACGGCGCCGAGCGCATCGCCTACGTGGACATCGACGCGCACCACGGCGACGGAGTCGAGGCAGCGTTCTACGCCGACCCGCGGGTCCTGACGATCAGCCTGCACCAGCACCCGGCTACCCTGTTCCCCTTCACCGGCCTGCCCGCGGAAACCGGCGGGCGCGGCGCCGAGGGATCGGCGGTCAATGTCGCGCTGCCCGCCGGGACCGGCGATGCCGGCTGGCTGCGCGCCTTCCACGCGATCGTCCCGCCGCTGCTGCGCCAGTTCGGGCCGCAGGTGCTGGTCAGCCAGCACGGAGCCGACACGCACCGGCGGGATCCGCTGGCCCACCTAGAGCTGAGCATCGACGGGCAGCGCGCTGCGCATGCCGCGATCCACGCGCTCGCCCACGAGGCGGCCGGCGGCCGCTGGCTGCTCACCGGCGGCGGAGGCTATGAGCTGGTCCACGTCGTCCCGCGGACCTGGACGCACCTGCTCGCCGAAGCCGCAGGCCAGCCGATCAACCCAGAGACGCCCACGCCCGGCCCGTGGCGCGACTACGTCGAGCGGCGCACCGGCCTGCCCGCACCCGAGCAGATGACAGAAGGAGCACCCACCGAGTTCGAGCCATTCCAGTCCGGCTCCAACCCAACCGATCCAGTCGACCGGGCCATCATGACCACCCGCAACGCGGTCTTCCCGCTGCACGGGCTGCCGCCGCTGTGACCAGCAACCCCCGCGCACCTGTGCGGCACCGCGCCGATCCCGGCGCCCTCGGGCAAGGTGACCCGCTACCGGCTCAACCGCGGCGGCGACCGGCAGGAAAGGTGCGCGCTGTGGGGCATCGTGATCACCCGGCTGCGCAACGTTCGCCGCACCCAGGCCTACATGACCCGGCGCCTGGCCGAGGGCCGCTCCAAGCCCGAGGTGATCAGGATCCTCAAGCGCTACGTCGCCCGGGAGGCCTGCCACCACCTGCCCCGGCCCGCGCAGCGGCGATGACACCTACGACCTGAGCGGCGACGGCCGGCCGTAGCCTTCGTCCGGCGCATGAATCTGGGATCCGCGTCTTGGCGCGTATTTGGCACAGCCACCCGCCGTCGGCCGGTGCTTACCGGTGCCAGCCGGACAGCTCAGGGCCGCGTCAGGCATGCCCGGCGCAACCCGGCCATGGGAAAATCCGCAGGTGAGCGACCAGTTTTCGCGGATCGGCGGACGGTCGGCTACGATGCACTGAGTCTCCCGCCGGTGTAGCTCAGCAGGCAGAGCAGCCGTCTTGTAAACGGCAGGTCAGCGGTTCGAACCCGCTCACCGGCTCCCAGAGGTCTTCACGTT
>Ga0074046_10000301_pt1 | contig 44201 bp, 43 predicted proteins | sample BogForMeECP23OM3_FD_94441 | JGI IMG/M metagenome (GOLD analysis project Ga0074046, IMG submission 94441) | Bog forest soil microbial communities from Calvert Island, British Columbia, Canada - Bog Forest MetaG ECP23OM3 | ecosystem: Environmental > Terrestrial > Soil > Wetlands ... | reverse complement strand
GATCTTCAAGAAAACTGCCCATATGACGATGATAAGCGATTGGATCCTTCACAGACTAACAGGAAAATTCGCTACCGATCCTTCGATTGGCTCAAGCTCAAATCTATTTCAACTCGCAAAAAGGACTTGGTCGGACGAAATCATCGAATGGTGCTCATTACCTAGAGGTATATTTCCGGACGTCAAGGAACCAGGAACGGTGCTAGGTGAGGTCACCGCTGGGGCCGCCGCCGAGACGAGCTTCAAGGCGAGAACCCCCGTAGTCGTAGGTGGGGCTGATACTCAGCTCGGCCTTATCGGCATAGCAGCGGTTCAGCCCTATGATTCAGCCACAATTGGCGGAACCTTCTGGCAACAAACAGTTGTCACAGAGAAACCGATCATAGACCCAAAGATTCGATTGCGCACCCTTTGCCATGCAGTTCAAGGCATGTGGATGACCGAAGGAATAGGTTTCCTATGCGGATTGACAATGCGATGGTTCAGGGACGCATTCTGCGAACGAGAAAAAGAGATCGCGACTCGGGAAGGTGTTGATGCATACTACTTACCTGAAAGACAGGCCGAACACGTTGAACCTGGCTCAAACGGCATCATCCCTATTTTCTCAGATGTAATGAACGCTAGAAGATGGATTCATGCCTCCCCCTCCTTTCTACAATTCGACATCAACCAACCCCAAGCATCCGGCAAGAAGGAATGCGTTAGGGCGATTGAAGAGAGCGCGGCGTATGTAGCGTTGGGCCACCTGCAAATACTGCAAGCACTCACCCACAGAAAAATGAAACAAGTTGTATTCTGCGGGGGCGCATCGAAAGGCTTCCTGTGGCCCCAAATACTAGCAGACGTATTCGGAATCAAGGTCAAGGTTCCAATGATCAAGGAATCCACTGCCCTAGGCGCGGCAATTTGCGCAGGAGTGGGCGTCGGAATATTCCGGAACCTGAAAGAAACCGCGAAAGACCTGGTCAAATGGGAGCGAACCTTCGAGCCCAACCAGACCACCCACGGGAAATACGTGAAATTTTACGGCCAGTGGAGCAAAGTGTACAAGCATTCGTTAGAGATGGTGGAAGAAGGTGGTGCAGCCGATGTTCCGAGCCGCCGGGACATAGTGCGAAGATCTGCCGAGAATGAGACTCATCCGCGAACTTGAAATTGACTCAGGAATACGAAACGGAGAATGGCTAAAGAACTAGCCTGCAAGTATTGACCAGCTGAGATAGAAATGGCGACCATAACCGAGGTACAAGAAGTGCCGCAGAACGACTACGCAAAGTATGGTCTAACGAAGGACCTGTTGCGTGAAATGCTCAGGAAGATGCTCATTATTAGAAAGTTCGAGGAGAAAGTCGAGGAACTATTCATTGTCAAAGGATTATTGATCGGCCCATCTCACCTGTACCTAGGCCAAGAAGCGATTGCGACAGGCGCGATGATGGCTCTTCAACCCAACGACCTAACCGTAACCACTTACCGTGGCCACGGACATGCTTTAGCCAAGGATGTTCCGTCCAACCTCTGCATGGCGGAACTTTTTGGAAAATCAACGGGTAACTGCAAAGGGCTAGGCGGATCGATGCACGTTGCCATCTACCCCAAAACGGGATCCATTTACGCCACGGCCATAGTTGGTAGCGGAATACCAATAACTGCAGGAGTTGGGCTCGGCCTAAAGCAAAGGAAGACGAAGCAGATTGCTGCCACGTTCTTCGGCGACGGCGCCTGCAATACTGGCGCGTTCCATGAGGGTGTAAACCTCATCGCCCTTTGGAAGCTACCGGTTCTACTATTCTGCGAGAACAATCAGTACGGAATGTCTACCAACGTCAAGATGAGTGTTTCAAGCCCCAGTATAGCCGAGAGAGCCCGTTCGTACGGAATGGAAACAACGGTTGTCAACGGAAACGATGTTGTAGCGGTATACGCCGCGACCAAGTCTGCGGCTGAAAAAGCCCGCAGAGACTCCACTCCCACGTTCCTTGAATGCCTAACTTACAAGATGAAAGGACACGGAGTTTATGACAAGGGAGAATACCGTCCCAAGGAAGAAGTCGCCAAATGGCTCGAACGCGATCCCATTCTTACATTCAAGAAGCGCCTTCTAGACCAGAAAATAATGACAAAGGCAGAAGTTGAACAAGTCGACGCGGCAACACAACAAGAAATCGAGGACTCCGTTAAATTCGCGATGCAAGGTTCACCGTTACCATTCAGCGAGATCGGAAACTACGTTTACGCAAAGTGATGCCAATGAAAGAACTCACGTACGCAGATGCACTCCGTGAAGCGCTCCGCGAAGAAATGATCCGAGATCCGAACGTGATACTCCTAGGGGAAGAAATCGGCGTATTCAACGGAGTCTACAAGGTCACCAGAGGTTTGCTCGACGAATTCGGCCCCGAACGTGTTAGAGACACACCAATCTCCGAAGCCGCAATCACTGGAGCAGCAGTAGGTTTGGCCTTGGCCGGCATGAGACCCGTAGCGGAGATCATGTACATGGACTTCCTCCCCATTTGCATGGATCAGTTATCTACTCAAGCCGCAAAAATGCGTTTCATGAGCGGAGGCCAACTCCAAGTACCCATGGTCCTGAGAACTCAATACAGCCTCGGCCGACAACATGGATCTCAGCACTCACAATTCACCCCCGCTTGGTTTTTGCAAGCTCCTGGGTTGAAAGTAGCTTTGCCCGCGGATCCAAGCGACGCTAAAGGCCTGCTGAAGTCAGCAATCCGAGATCCCAACCCAGTCCTCTTCGTAGAGAGCGGTCTACTCTACCGAACCAAAGGACCAGTCCCCGAGGAGGAATACCTAACCCCTCTCGGAAAAGCAGCCGTGAAGAAGAAGGGAGACGACATCACAATCGTGGGAGTTTCAAGAATGGTCAATGAATCCCTAGCGGCCGCTAAGAAACTGGAGGATAAAGGCGTCTCAGCCGAAGTCATAGACGTGAGAACAATCCAGCCGCTCGACCTTGAAACAATCGTTGAGTCAGTTAAGCGAACTTCCAGGCTGGTTATCGCATCTGATGATGTGAAGAGAGGTGGCGTCGGTGCAGAAATCTCGGCTTCAATCACCGAGTCCGCATTCGACTACTTAGACGCGCCAATTACGCGAGTCGCGTGCCCAGACATGCCCATCCCGTTCTCCCCGCCCCTCGAGCAACAGTACATGCCAAACGCTGAAAGCGTCATCCAAGCCGTCCAAACCATACTGGGCAAGTGATTCGTCTTGACCCAAGTTGTAATGCCACGCCTCGACCCAGGGATGCAATCCGGCAAGATCGTTGAATGGCTGAAGAAGGAGGGCGAGTTGGTTCGAAGAGGAGAGCCCATCCTCGTAGTAGAAGGAGAGAAGACCACTTTCGAAGTTGAAGCTCCAGATAGCGGCCCTTTGACCAAGATCTTAGCAACGGTCGGGACCGACATTCAAGTAGCCGAGCCAATTGCAATCATCGGAGAACCTGACTCCTCAACACCCCAACCAATGTCAACCGAGAAAACCCAACAAGAGAGACCACAACCACCTTCGACCACGCCAACATACGGAACGCCCTCAGACCGGGTAATTGCGTCTCCAGCAGCAAGGCGTTTAGCCCAAGAATACGGCGTCAACCTAGCCTCTCTAAAGGGAACAGGACCCGGTGGCCGAATAACCAGAGAAGATATCCTCGCCGCGAAACAGACCACACAACCATCCCAGTCTACGCAAACCATCTCCACAGTTTCCCAACCAACGATCCTGAAGAAGACGAAACTTACCGGGGTCAGAAAGGTCGTAGCTGAACGGCTCTCGTTCAGTGCAAGAACCGTCGTCCCGGTTACAATCACTGTCGAAGCGGACGCCACGAAACTAATGGCGATGAAAGAGCAGACCCACGTTGGGTTCACAGCGTTCGGAGTAAAGGCGGCTGCAAAAGCATTGGGTGATCACAATGATGTTAACGCAACAATAGAAGGCGACGAAGTTACAAATTACTCAGACGTCAACGTCGCGGTAGCGATACACACCGAACAGGGCCTAGTCGCGCCGGTCGTTCGAAATGCCAACAAACTATCACTGAGGGAGATCGGCTCAACCATTGAGGAGCTCGCCAAGAAAGCCGCTGAGAATCGGCTAACAATTGCGAACTTGACTGGCGGCACGTTCACGGTAACCAATCTCGGTGCATACGACGTCGAATCATTCGCACCCGTCATAAACCCACCCCAATGTGCAATTCTCGGACTCGGCCGAATAGCCTACAAGCCATTCGCCAATGGAAGTCAGGTATCCGCAAGACCATCGACACTGCTGACACTAGTTTTCGATCATCGGATTATCGACGGCGTTCCAGCCGCCAAATTCCTCAGGGACGTGAAACGTAACCTTGAGGAACCAGAAGTGCTACTCTAACACAATCCAGCGCGGGACGAATTGTAGAGAATCTAGGAGCCTACTTTGTGGGTGGGCGTAGAGCAATCTTCAATGCCTTTCCGCTTCCCATCAGCTGAAGAGCTTCCTCAGCTCGTTCTAGTGGCATCTCGTGGGAGATTAGTGGCTTGATCAACACACGCCCCGACACTATTAGCCGGAAGGCGCGTTCAACTGAGGAGGGTGTATGGTGGAAGGCGCCTTGAATGTGTAATTCCCCATAATGAATCCTCTCGGCTTCGAACGAAGTGGTCGTTCCGGATGGGCATCCCCCGAAAAGCAGTACAGTCCCGCCCTTTCTAGCTAGACTCGGAGCTGCGTCCCAAGTTTCACGTCGGCCAACCGCTTCTACAACCATGTCCGCCCCCCTACCCTCTGTAAGTTCGCGGACCCTAGAAACAAGATTCTCCTTTGACGAGTTTATCGTCACGTCCACTCCAACTCGCTCAGCCTCCTTCAACCGATCTGACACGACATCACACAATGCCACCTGACGCGCACCATTGAGCCGCGCGAGCTGGGCATGCAGGAGACCGATTGGCCCACCCCCGATGATTACCGCGGTTCCTCCAGTAGGAAATCCCTTACTCAGATCCCAGCCATGAACAACGCACGCCAGCGGCTCTAGGCTCGCCACACACTCAAGTGGCACACCATCCGGCACCTGAAACGTATTCTGCCGAACTATTCTCTCTGGAACCCTAACATACTCAGCGTATGTCCCCGGCCAGGTGAACCCAATTATACTCTCATCCAAATGCTCGCACAAGTTCGGTTGGTGCAAGAGGCAGTAGAAGCATTGATTGCAAGGTGCTGAGTTTGCAGCTACAACTTTCATTCCAACGCTAAAGTTTGCGACGCCTTTGCCGCTGCTAGACACGGTTCCGGCGAATTCATGCCCCATGATTTGGGGTGGTTTGGCGAGCGGGTGTCCGCGTTTGTACATCTTAACGTCCGTACCGCACGTCAAGGCAACCTCGCTTTTCACAATCAACTCTCCCGGTTCAGGTTCAGGGACAGGCACGTGCTCCACTTTGAGAGCGCCGGGTTCGTAGAACCTAACCGCGAGCATACTATTTGCCATGCTTAGATCAAACACCGGTTTGTCGATATTAAGCCCCTGCACTAAAATGGGCTTCGAAGTTTTTCATTCATTCTCAATCACTATCTTGACAGCGTCTCCAGCTTTCTCCGCGAGCCCAAGCGCGTCCATTGCCCGAGGGAGAGGGAACCTGTCCGTAATAATCGCGGATGGTTTAACACGCTTGCTCTCGATCAGTTGCATTGCCATTCGCATTTCAGTTTCCGATGTTGAGTAACTCGACTGAAAGCGCACCTCTCGGAGAAACATCTGGCTCATATCTAGCGACATCAGTGCGCCGCGTGTCGGTGCACCAAACAAAAGAACCGTGCCTCCCTTGCGAACTGTGGCAAAAGCTGATTCTAAGGCTTTCAAGTTGGCGGTTGCAACAATCGCGTAATCAACCCCGAGACCTCCAGTCAACAGAGATATCGTCTTAGGCACGTCGTCGGTTGTAGGATCAAATGCTACATCCGCGCCCAGCTTTGTAGCGAAATGTCTGCGCTGCTTAACCACATCGATGGCATATACATGGCCAGCTCCGAAACATTTCAAGAGCTGTAAATGCGTCAGCCCAACTGGACCTACACCATAAACCGCTACGCTATTCCCAGCCGAAACGCCAGCCTTGCGGAGTGCTCTGATGCAGCAGGCTGTGGGTTCTGCCTGTGAGCCTTCTTCGAAACTCACAGAGTCAGGCAACTTGTACACGGTTCCGCCTTTCACAAGCGTCTTTGGAACTCTGAAATATTCCGCGAACCCGCAGGGGTCAAGGTTGCTTTTCGGATATTCCTTGCAAAGCGTTTCGAGGCCGTTCTTACAAAAGTAGCAGTGGAGGCACGAAATATGATGGTGCACGACGACTCGGTCACCAACTGCGTAATTTCGGATCCGTGCTCCGGCCTGCTCAACTACTCCAGCCACCTCGTGTCCAAGAATCGGCGGCGTAATATGTTCTCCATGAACTTTCTCAACATCAGTTCCGCAAATTCCACACGCCCGCATTTCCACGAGAATCTCGTCGGGACTAATCTCAGGCGTAGGAAGGTTCTGAATCTGAACCGTTCCTTTCTCTTGGATGATTACGGCTTGCACTCTTCAACCCTACCAAACATGTTCAAGACTCTAGAGCTGAGTCTTATGAAGGAAGGACATATTTCAGAGACTCGAAGATTAACGATTACTAGCACCGAGAAGAGCAGTTCAAGTGGTTCCACAAGCTTCAAGGGTTAGAGGGACAGGTTGCCGAACACGTTGTCTCGGGCTCGTGGTCCAGCCTGGTTAAGACGTCGCCCTCACATCTCCTGAGTGAGATCGGCGAAGATCCCCGGTTCAAATCCGGGCGGGCCCACCACACCAACAATTCAAGTGTCTTAGCCTGCCATTTCGCATTCAATTGCACACTTCGGGTAGTCTCTAAATATGAGTTCCAAGAAACCCTACGATTAGTCAATCGAGGTAAAGATGTTGAAGTCTAGCATGAAGATGTTGATCTATGCGGTTGTCGCTGGCGTCGTAATAACTCTGTTAACTGGTCTAATTGGTAACACCCCCGAGATGGGGGGCCAGCCGTTGATGGGGGCGGTTTACTTCGGGTATCCTTTCGCCTGGTTGGAGATGATGGTGGTGGCGCCTCAATACTTCCCGTGGGTCGTCCGTCCCTTGCGATTAATCCTGGATGTAGTTGTCTGGACGGTTGTAGTCTGGGTTATCATCTTCGTCGTCTCGAAGGTCAAGAAGAAGTAACCGCCTACTCTGGGTTCGTTGCAGTTTAGCTTAGCTTTAGCTCTGCAATCGTGTTCTCCTGTTCTCTTCGAGTGGAGAAGCCAAGTTTCTCGCAGAGCCGTATCATACCTAAGTTCTCCGCCATGACCGTTCCGTAAATAGTCTCAATGCCCTTTTCCTTAGCGAAATCAATCAGCATATCGACCAGCTTGATTCCTAGGCCCTTTCTTTGATGTTTGTCAGCAACTACGACCGCAAATTCTCCACGCTTCTTGTTGGGTTCAAGAATTAGCCGACTGACTCCGATCTCCAACGTTCGGCCTCCTTCTCGGGTTTCGGCGATGATCGCCATCTCCCTGTCATAATCGATGTTGCAGAAACGGACCAGAGCATCATGTGGGAGGTCCTTGATTATTTGGAAGAACCTGAATCGGCTGGTTTCCGTCGACAAGCCTCTTATGAACTCCAGCTCTATAGGTTCGTCTTCCGGTTTTATGGGCCTCAAGGTTACCTCGGTGCCGTCCTTCAATCTCCATGGGATAACATACTTTGATGGGTAGGGAGTGATTACTAGGTGTGGGTAGGTTTCGACGCGGTGGAGAGCGCTGGGATCGATTATCATCCTTGCGTCGAGAGCGGTGAACTTACCGTTCTTAGCTATGAGTGGATTGATGTCCATTTCAGCGATTTCAGGAAAGTCCACGATCAGGTTGGAGAACCGCACCATGATCTCTTCGAGCGGCTGTAGGTCGACGGGTTTCTTGTTCCGAAGGCCTTTGGTAAGTGCTCTGTATATTTTTGTCTCCTCCATGACTCGATGGGCCAGAATCTGATTCAGAGGCGCAAGTCCGATCGATACATCGTTAATGAGTTCGACTGCGGTTCCGCCCATTCCGAATAGAATAACTGATCCAAAGTCCCTGTCCTTTTTCGCGCCTAGGATAAGTTCATAGTCTATCTCAGACGCCATTTCTTGCACGTAGACGCCGTCGATTCTAGCTTCAGGTTTCGCTTTATGTGCCCTGTCGATAATTGCCTTGTACGCGTCCTTGACAGCTTGGGCTGAGCCAAGACCGGTGACGACACCGCCGATGTCTGTTTTGTGAAGAATGTCTTCGGAGGAGATCTTCAACGCTACCGGATAACCGATATCTAAGGCAATCATTGCCGCCTGGTCCGCGCTTTTGCTCAAGGATCCCTTTGCCCGTGGGATCGCGTAGGCATCGAGGAACCGGTCCACTTCGGCTTGAGTAAGAGCTCTTCGCGTCTTCGCCGCCTTTCGAATCATCAATTTGAGATGGCTCTTGGGCGGTGCGAAGTCGACGCGAAGTTCCTGCGGGGTTTGGTAGAGTTGGTCGAGGTTTCGTCGGTATTGGTACATGTATGTGTAGGTCTTTATCGCTTCCTCAGGCGTTGCGTAAGTAGGTATGTCGTTTCGATGAAATATTTCGCGGCTTTCTCTCACGCTGCTCTCGCCCATCCAGACCGTAAGCATTGGCTTACGCCGGTCCGCAGCGATTTTCGTAACCGCTTCCGCGAGCTGGGTAGGTTGAGTCGTTCCCTGGGGAGTGTAGATTACAAGGAGCCCATCAACATTCGGATCCGCAATGCACGTTTTCACCGCCAGTTCATACCGAGAAACGTCAGCGTCCCCTAGTATGTCAAGGGGATTTCCTCGGCTCCAGTATGGAGGAAGTGCTCCATTCATTACTTTCATAGACTCTTCAGACAATTCAGCTAATTGTCCGCCATGAGTGACAATTGAATCTGCAGCTAAGACCGCCGGCCCTCCGGCGTTGGTGACGATGGCTAAGTTCGGTCCAGCAGGCAGAAACCTTGAGTCCAGGACGGTGGCGCAATTGAAGAGGTCTCCAATCTCATCAACCATCACAACTCCCGCTCTCTTGAAGGCGGCTTCGTAGACCGCGAAGTCACCCGCGAGTGCGCCCGTATGTGATGATGCTGCCTTTGCGCCAGCAGCGTTTCTACCCGCTTTGATTACAATAATGGGTTTCGTGCGCGCAAAGCCTCTAGCGGAACTCATGAACTTCTTAGCATTTCCGACGCCTTCCATGTAGATGATGATGCTCCTAGTGTTAGGGTCCTCGCCAAGGTAATCGATCATATCACCATAGTCGATATCTAGTGTCGAACCTAGCGAAGCAAAAATGCTGAAGCCTATCCCTGTGCTTACGGCCCAGTTTACTATCGCAGAACCCAACGCGCCACTCTGTGAGATGAATGCAATCTGGCCTGGTTGAGGGTTGTCTCGGAGGAATGTGGCGTTGAGGGCGATTTGTGGTCGCGCCACGCCCACACAGTTTGGTCCCAAAATTCGAATATCGTGCATCGATTGAATTTGCTTAATCTCGTCTTCTAGCTTGGCCCCTCCCGACCCGATTTCTCGGAAACCGGCTGAGAGAATAACTGCGCCGTCCACGCCAGCTTTCGCGCACTCGGCTACTATAGCCGGAACTGTTCTTGCAGGTGTGGCTATCACCGCCAAGTCAACGTGTTCGGGTATCTTTGATACTGATGGGTAGCACTTCAATCCCATGACTGTTTCCCGGTTTAAGTTTACGGGGAAAATCTTTCTGCGATCTTTCCCTGTTAGGAGGTTCTTTGTCAGAGATTGACCAATCGATCCTTCGCTCTCAGAAGCCCCGATTACCGCGACAGATCTTGGGTTTAGCATCTTCTCGATACTGGCCATTTCAACTCGCTTACGCCTGAGCTTATGGCAGGTGATAAACGGGTTACCGATGGTTCCTGACTATGACAATTTGAATTGGACGATTTCGATACTGTTGAGTGTATGCTCGCCCACTATCATTATAACCAAAGGTCCGGTTCTTGCCGCCAAGTGTTGGTATTGTCCACCACAGATCTTCACTCTCTGCAAGAGCTACCGATAGAATCGCGAGAAGTGCTCGAAAGTGCACTAGTATGCGAATTCACCGTCGTTTCACCCTCTGGCAGGCCAATCACTCACCCACTCCTGCCCCTCTATGATTCTCAGGACGGGCGGCTGTTTGTAACTTCGAGCGTCCTCTTTAGCAAGAAGCTGGACCATATCAAACAAAACCCGAAGGTATCCGCTCTTTTTTCCCATAGGGCTGGCATTCGAGTCTCTCCCTACAGGATTTTGCTAGTTCAGGGGAACGCGAAGGTTGCAGAGGAGGACATTCACCACGGTTGGGAGCGGCTCCTCCCTCTATGGCGAAAGAAGGAACCGTACATCGACAGTTTCGTTAAGATGAGATATGCTCTCCCACTATTCTGGGAAAGGTCGGTTATGGAACTCTCTCCGACAAAAGTTTACTCTTGGCCGAAGGGAGATGCAAATCAACCACCAGAAGTCTACAGGGTGAAGTAGTATGGTTGAGAAGGTACTCTTTGAGAAGGCCGCCACGTACACGGACGCCGCTCTAACCTTTGTCGATGACGACGGCTATCCATACTCAGTGCCGGTAGAGTGCGAGACAGACCCCACCAAGCGGGTTTTGAAAATTACAAAACCCAAGAGCCTTGCATCAGTCGGAGGAAAGGAGGTCGGAATCATATTCAATCATATCACACCCCTCCCGGTTGGCGGGTACACTGATAGAAGATACTTAGTCTTCTGGGGGAAGCTCGAAGATCGAGGCGAGAAATTCACTCTGGAACCAACAAAAGGCTTCACTTGGGATGAGAAGGAGGTTCCCTTCTTCCAATATTCAGAGATGAAGGTTTCACGAGGGAAGAAATACCTTGACGAGTTGTCGGAGAAGCCATGGCTTTCCACACGTTGGTTAGTCATCCGAACGTTCCGCTTGCCTTTCGTCATCGCGACGATTTTGCCTGTGATTCTGGGGACTGTGATCGCTTACCGGTCAGGTTTCTTCAATTTGTTACTGTTCGGATTAACGTTGGTTGCAGCGCTGCTGATTCATCTAGGCGTGAATACAGCTAACGACTACTTCGATTCCAGGGCAGGCACGGACGACATCAATACCACTCCCACTCCGTTCAGTGGCGGGTCAAGAATTATCCAATACGGGCTCCTGCCCCCTTCAGCAGTTCTCTCATTGTCGACAGCGTCCTATGCAAGTGGGATTCTCATCGGCCTGTACCTCACTATCACGAGGGGGCTGCCTGTCCTGCTGATAGGCCTGGTAGGTTTGTTGATTAGCTACGGGTATACCGCTCCTCCTCTGAAATGGGCATACAGAGGGTTGGGTGAGGCCGCTGTTGGCATCGGTTTCGGACCGTTACTGGTTCTAGGGGCATACTTTGTTCAAACCCAAAGCTTCAGCCTCGAAGCATTACTTGGCTCCATTCCTGTTGGAATGCTTGTCATGCTCATCCTATACGTGAATGAGGTGCCAGACCGAACATGGGACGACGAGGCGGGAAAGAAAACGTTAGTTGCTCTTATGCGCGAAGATTCAGTGGTCACCGGTTTTCTAATTTCAGTAGGAGTAGTTTACGCGATCATCCTCATTGGAGCAATTACCAAAATATTCCCATTAAGTGCAATTCTAGCGTTACTGACGGTACCCGTGGCGTTGAAGGTGGGGCGGACGATTAAGGGAAACTTAGGGAATCCGTATGGTCTAATACCAGCAATGTCGCTGATGGTCAAACTGTTTGTCTACACGACACTACTGCTTATCGCAGGATACTTAGTGTCCTTCTTGATTCACTTCTAACGCTGATGAAAACTCGTTGCTTACTGGGTAGGTGTTATAGAGCCGTTTCGCGGTAGCTTCACTTGAAGAATCCCTGAGTAGTTAACGGCTTGCCCGTTGTCCACTTTAACGTAGTCACCTTTCTGAATTGGCTTTGCGAGGTTTCTGTAATTGTATCTGACGAACGTTCGACCGCTCTCATCATCTAATACGAGCATGAACTGGTTCATGTCGAAAATCTTTCCCTCAAGATGGATGTTCCTCATCCCGTTGCGTATTTCTTCAATTCTCAATCTACATGCTCCTCCTTCGCTCGCGGACTGTCAGGGCGCCTAGGGGCTTACCTGCCATCGACAGGGTCCATTGGCCCGCCAGAATGAAAAACTGCTTTTCAGTTTTCTCGCCGCAACCCGCGTTTCGCATGTAAGCCACATAATACGGGGTGGGGAATGTAACCTTCTCGGTTTCATGCCACGAATACTAGGTTTTGAGCTCATATCCAATCACGGTGGGTCGGATTAGCTTGTGCGACCTCGGTTAGAATTTGACGTCCGGTTGTGGTATAGCTTTATTTACGCTCCACGGCTTCCTAGGCGTCGGTACGCTGCGATTGTACTTAGGTACTATGGTACGCGTAACTAAAGCATAGAGTGGTGTTAGTTGAGTATGAGTCAAGAAGGATATGGCGGCCGAACTATGTACAAAGTTACATGTTCTGACTGCGGCGCTGAAACTGAAGTGCCGTTCAAGCCTACGCAAGGCCGACCAGTCTATTGTAGAGCCTGCTACCAGAAACACAGACGATACTAGTCTGTTTCTGGTGTAACCCCATTAGTTTCCTTTTCTTCTTCCTGTTCTTCGTTATGCGTGGTAATTCGGTTCGTTGCCGCTAGAGCTTAGAGTGCAATTGTTGAAATTCCCGGCCGCCAATTGGTGACTGGGTTACAAATGGAATTCGAGAAAGTAGTCCTGAAGCGAAGAATGGTCAGGAACTTCCAACCAAAACCTGTACCAAAACAGGTTATTGACAAGATTCTTGAACTAGCCTTGCATGCACCAAGCGCCGGTTTCAGCCAGGGCTGGGCATATGTTGTGGTTCAAGACGAGAAGTTAAGGAAACAGATAGGGGACCTACAAGGGGAGACAGACTTCTATGCTACTCGGCGGTTCCACAGGTTTGTGTCAGAGGCTCCGTTGCTAATAGTGGCGTGCACTAGCGAGAAGATCTACCACGATCGGTACCGAGAATCAGACAAGCTGAAAGAAGACGGGACTGAGATCGAGTGGCCCACGCCATACTGGCACTTCGACATAGGGAGCTCATGCATGCTGATCTTCCTCGCAGCGGTTGACGAAGGTTACGCCTCAGCCTTCACAGGCGTATTTCGAGTCCAAGAGATGAAGAAGTTGCTCGGAATTCCAGAGCACTTTCATCCGGTTGGAGTCATATCGATAGGTTTGCCTGCGAAGGATGTCAAATCCCCGTCACTGAAACGCGGCCGGAGGTCACTTGAACAGGTTGTCCACTACGAACACTGGTAAAGCATACTTTGTTTCTCGGCGTCCAGTTACCTAACTCCCGTGTTGTTCAGTCTTGAATTCTTGGAAAGTTTGAAAGATACTCCGTACCGCTCTCTGTGTCAAGGATGTCATCTTCTATCCGTATGCCCCCGAACTTTTTGCCGTAAATTCCCGGCTCAACGCTGTGAACCATCCCAGGCATCAATCGATCTTTCGACTCAACGTGTAATGCAGGTATTGGTTCGTGAACTGCAACTCCGATCCCATGCCCAAGTCTATGTACCAAGTAATCCGACAATCCATGTTTCTCAATCACCTTGTTCGCCGTACGAGCTATCTCAGCCGCGCTCACTCCTGGTTTTATGGCAGCAATCGCCGAGCTCTCCGAATCCAGTACGGCTTCGAGAAGAGCACGTTGTTTCTTGTCGGGTTTTCCCACGACGAATGTCCTAGTTGTATCAGAACTATAACCGTCTGCCACCACGTCGAGTTCCAACATCACTAGGTCTCCACGCCTCATCTTTCGTTTCGTATTCCCGACCACGTACTTGTAAGCCTCTGCCGTGGACGGTCCAGATGCCACGAAAGCGCATGCAACAACGTGATTGGCACGGAACTTCATCACGCCTTGAGTGACGATCTCGTGCTCGATCTTCGAGGAAAGTTGAACCTCGGTGAGTCCTGGCTTGAGATTTCTCTCGAATGTCTGTAATCCAACGCGAGCTATTCGATTCGCTTTTTTCATCGCAACAACCTCGCCTTCTGTCTTCACAGACCTGGCTTGGACTAGGAGAGGAGAGGCGTTTTTCAATTCGTAGCCAGCAAGTCGATTCTTCAGCGCAGTGTTTGTCTTTTCCCCAGCTACGATCATCTCATACCGAAGCGGCGTCCCGAGGAAATGTTCCCACCCCTGTTCTATTCCAATCGCGCCAGACCCAATTCCCAAATCCACTAGCGCTCTCTGTACCTCGTTAACCCCGACTGTTAGGGCGTCACCAAGGTGTTCATGGGTCTCCCACTTGTACAGCCTCACATTCTCAACCCAAGTCGGCGGTACGGTCTCCCCCGCGGGATGAACCAGAATGGGGTCGCGCTCAACTGGTACGATTAAGTAGCTTAAGCCCCTTCCCGGCCACGCATCGGAAACGTACGAAACATTTTCAGGTATACGAAGCACAAGTCCGCTAAGTCCTTCAAGCCGCATTGCATTGCGGATTCGTTCGAGCTTTTTCTCATCTCGACTCACAAGGAACACCAATGTGAGCAGTCTGTGGTTCTGTGGAAATAAGATATTTCCCGAAGAACCCCGGTTTCAGGTCGCGTCGTTGCTTAAATATTCCTCCGTTACTCATCGCCGTGTGAATCAAATTTGAACTATCGCCGTCTCGGTAACGCGGGTTTGAAGCTCAGTGAATTATCTCTGGGTGCATGGGTTACATACGGAGGCCAAGTTGGTGAAGACGCGGCTCTGAAATGTATGTCCGCGGCCTATGAGGCAGGGGTTAACTTCTTCGATAACGCTGAAGCCTACGCAAGCGGAAAAGCAGAAACGGTCATGGGCAACGTTTTCAAGACAACCCGATGGCCACGAGAAAGCGTCGTGGTATCGAGCAAGGTCTTCTGGGGTGGCGAAGGGCCCAACGACCGAGGTTTATCACGCAAACACATCTACGAAGCATGCCGCCGCTCCCTGAAACGGTTGCAGCTTGACTATCTTGACCTCTTCTTCTGCCACCGCCCCGACCCTACAACCCCTATTGAAGAGACGGTGCGCGCCATGGACGATCTCATTCACCAGGGCTTGGTTCTCTACTGGGGGACATCGGAATGGAATGCCGCCGACATAATGCGCGCCCACGCAATCGCACGAGAATATCACCTTACCCCACCGCAAATGGAGCAACCACAATACAACATGCTCCACCGAGACAGGGTCGAGAAAGAGTACTTACCCCTGTACCGGGAAATCGGGTTGGGAACAACAATCTGGAGCCCATTAGCATCAGGGCTTCTCACCGGTAAATACAACAGTGGAATACCCCACGGCACGCGGGCCTCACTCCAAGGCTACGAATGGCTCAAAGAATACATACTCACGCCACAAAACCTTGAAAAAGTCAAAAAATTGGAACCGATCGCGAAGTCTCTAAATTGCACATTGGCTCAACTGGCTTTGGCCTGGTGCCTCAAGAACCCTAACGTAAGCACCGTTATCACTGGCGCGACCCGTCCAGAACAGGTTACTGAGAACATGAAGGCTGAGGACGTAGTTCAGAACCTCAGCTCAGAGGTGATGGAGACGATAGATGGCGTTCTCGGGAACAAACCAACCTTCGAAGAAGAATAATCTCAACCGGATAACGAATCGAGAAGCCCGCGAAGCTTCCTGAAATCCTCCTCCATAACCTTCCTCAACTGGAAGGTGTAGAGGGCCGCCGCAGGATGATACATGGGAAAGAAGGTGACTTGCCCGATCTCAAGCAGCATCCCATGCAGATCTGTCACCGACTTGTCTGAACCCGTTAACGCGTGAATTGCGGAATTTCCCATCGGGCAAATGATCCGAGGAGTAATCAAGCTAATCTGTCGGACAAGGTATGGCCTACATGCTGCCGCTTCATCTTTTCTTGGAGGCCTATTATTCGGAGGCCGACACTTGACAATATTCGTAATGTAGACATCTTCCCGCCTCAAACTAACCGATGCTAGTAGTTCGGTCAGCAGTTTTCCGGCGGCTCCGACAAACGGTCGGCCCTGAGCGTCTTCTTGTTCGCCCGGCGCTTCCCCGACGAAAATAACCTTCGAGCTTTCCAGCCCTTCACCCGGAACAGCGTTTCTTCTAGTCTCACACAGTCGGCATTTCGTACAAACGACTACCTCGCTTGACACTTTGGCAATTGAATCCGGGGGTTCCGTCGTCATCAACTCTTCTCAATATGGACTGGAATGGAAGTGGTGTCTCTTGACCTTGGCAACGCACGGTATATATTGCCCTTTTCCGTCTCAGAGGGCGAATTCATCTCAAGTGGTTTCACCGATGCCGATCACCGATGTCGTGAAGAAGCAACTCGCGCAGAAAGTCAGGTTACATTACAAGGTTTGCAGAGACTGTGGCGCGCGAAACCCGGAAGCGTCGAACAGGTGCAGAAAGTGCCACGGCCACAACTTGCGTGCGAAGAAGCGCGAACTCGGAGCGAAGTAACCACCATCCCTCCGCTTCAACTTCATAGACGCCATCCACCCTAACCGGGTTACGCAAGTATTCCCGCAGACGGAGTTTGCGGTGAATTGCGTTGCGCAAAAAAATGCACGGAATAGTGTGGGAGTGAGCTTAGGAGATTCCCATCTGGGCCTTGGCTTCTTCGCTCATCTTGTCTGGGCTCCATGGTGGGTCCCAGACTAGTTCTACCTTGGCGTCTTTGACGCCGTTCATCGCTTTGATTTTCGCCTTTACTTCTTCCGCTATCATTCCGCCCATCATGCAGCCAGGGGCTGTAAGCGTCATTTTGATTCCAATGTTACCGTCGTCATTGAGGTCTATGCCGTATACTAGGCCGAGGTCCCAGATGTTGATTGGGATTTCCGGGTCGTAGCAGTCCTTGAGCACCGTTATGACTTCATCCTTAGTGACCAACTTATCATTCACCTCTCATCAAGATGGGACTAGTCGCGTTTCGCTTCCCTATTAATCTTAGTCTGATCCATTCAGCCCGTCTTCTGTTCGGACCATGCAATCGGCATAGCTCCGGGTATTGGTTCAAGGAGTCTGGTCGCATTTACTCTGATGGCTGTAGTGACTTCCTCGAACAGGGGGTTGCTGTATTCTTCTATCTTACCCTCGTCGGCCAACCTTGCGATGTCAGGGTCAATTGGGACCTTTCCGAGGAAGGGGATCCCCGCCTGTTTGGCTGCCTCAGGCGCCTTGCTTCGCCCGAAGATCTCCGTCTTCTCGCCACAGTGTGGGCATATTACGTAGCTCATATTCTCAATCAAGCCCAGAATCTTCACCGCGTTCAGTTGTTCACTCAAGGTCTTGGCCATGTTGATCGCCTTCGCAACTACCATCAACGCCAAATCCTGCGGCGTCGTGACGACGATCACTCCCTGCAAGGGAAGCGACTGAAATACAGTCAATGGGGCGTCCGAGGTTCCCGGAGGGAGATCTGTCAGGAGGAAGTGTAAGTCGCCCCATTCGATGTCTTGGAACATCTGGCGGATGACGCTGTTAATGATTGGGCCGCGCACGATCACAGGCATTTGGGGTTCTTCGAGGATCAAGTTCATTGACACCACTTTGATACCGGTTCGCGTGACTGCGGGCAGCACGTGTTTGTCTGCGGTGACGAAGAGTGGGCCTTTCAAACCGAACATCTTTGCGATACTTGGCCCTGTGATGTCGGCGTCAAGAATCCCAACCTTGTAACCTAGCCTAGTTAGTTGGACGGCTAGAAATGCGGTGACGAAGGACTTGCCAACGCCTCCCTTTCCGGACATTATTGCGAGTACGTTTCGGATACCTTTCCGCTCAAGGCGGTTGATTCCGGGGGGCATCGTGGAACCTGGCTTCTGGCCTTGGGCCGCCGCCATCTGACCCTGTATCTTGGAGCGTAACTGACCGAGTTCTTCCTTGGTCATGACGGTAGTCTCAACGTTAACGGTCGTGACGCCTGGGAGCTTTGTGACGGCCTTTTCAACGTCCGTCGAAATTGTCTTTGAAAGAGGGCAACCGCCAACGGTCAGCGCGATGAGAACCTTGACCCTGTCTCCTTGAATCTCAACATCCTTGACCATTTGTAGGTTGACTATGGAAATGTGAAGTTCCGGGTCAATGACATCTTTCAGCGATGCCATTACTTGATCCTTTGAAACCACGACTCTACTCCTCAGACTCTCTTTTCGTAATCAGCGAGGAGCGGGCGGATAATAACCGTTGTTGATTCTTCAGTTCCCTGAACCTTGTCTGTCGGTAACGTAGCCTAACATTCCCAAGTTGCGGTCTACGCTTCCCGAGTTGGTCAGAATCGACGCTCTCTAACGAGAACTCACCGATCTCCTCAACCAGTTATGGTAGCAGCCTTTCTGGGGTTCTGGGGAAGAGCGTTGTCTCTCTGATGTTCTCTTTTCCAAGAAAAGCCATCGTGAATCTCTCGATACCTAAACAAAAGCCGCCGTGTGGTGGGACGCCGAATTTGAATGGGTCGGTAAACCACTTCATCCCTTCGGCGTTGATTTGCTGCTCAGTTATTTGTGCCATAAGTTTGTCGTAACGGTGTTCTCGTTGTCCCCCAGACGATTGCTCAATGCCTCCGTATACGAGGTCGACGCTCCTAGCCCATTGCGGGTCCTCGTCAAACCTCATTACGTAAAAGGGCTTGATTTTGGAAGGGTACCTGTTGATGAAGAAAGCATTCGTCTTATGTTTCTCCTGAACGTGTTTTGCAAGCAGGCCCTCTCCTTCTTTTCCAATATCATTGCCGTAAGGAATCTTCTTTCCGTACTCTTCGAGGATCTCGTAGATCTGAGGGTAGCGCATCTCAGGAAACGGTGTCTTGGGCGTTTTCACTTCAACATTCAACAATGCTAGTTCGCGGGAACAGTCTCTCTCAACATTCTTCAACGCCGCGACGGCTACTTCCTCCTCGACTCGCATCATGTCTGTCTCATCATTCATGAAACCAAATTCAACTGCCATGCCCCTATGCTCGCATAGGTGTTGCGTCGTATGGGATAGCTCCGCTCTCCAGTTTGGGCCGAGGTCGTAGATCTTATCGAAGCCGGCTGCGATGCACAACTGCCGATGCAATTGAGGGTCCTGGCGCAAGAATGCTTCTTTCCCAAAGTAATCGGTCTTGAAGACTTCAGCCCCGCCCTCCGATGTGCCGCCAAGCAAACATGGCGTGAAGACTTGCAGGTAGGCATTCTGTTTCAGGTAGTCCACCATTCCTTCTACCAACTTGGATTGGATTTGGAATATAGCGAGGTTCTCGGGCCTCCTAAGGTCAATGACTCGCCAGTCTAGGCGTGCGTCGAGGTTCGATTCGATTTTTCCCGACATATCGAGCGGAGCGGCTGCTTGAGCTTTGACAATCAACTCAATTTTCGTTGGGGTGATTTCCGAACCTACCTTTGCAATTCGTTTCTCGACGAGTGTACCTTCAACGGCGATAACATCCTCCTTGCCGAGCTTCTCGGTGGCCTGGATGACTTCGGGTGGAGCATTGGATTTTGAGACGGTGACCTGGGCGACGCCGCCTCTGTCTCTTAGCCAAATGAACCTTATCCGAGCAAGTTCCTTGATGTCATGAACCCATCCCGCTAGAACGACTGTACCTTTAGCGTTCTCGAGTTCGTTCGTGTAGTGCGTACGTTTGAGCAAGAAAACTACCTCTCTGAATGCCGGTTCTCTTACAGGTAACGCTTCTTAATTTAGGGTAAGTTTTGGGCGTTTGATGAGTTTCGCAATTTCGCCGGGTTTGAGTGCGATTCTGACCCCCGCTGCCCTAAGTGCCTCTATCTTGGTCTCGGCGGTCCCGGCCTTACCTGTAATTATTGCGCCAGCATGCCCCATTCTTTTTCCCGCAGGAGCTCCACGGCCCGCTATGTAGGCTACGATGGGTTTGGGGTACTTTGTTTTCTTGACATATTCCGCCGCCTTCTCTTCGGCATTACCTCCAATCTCGCCAATCATCGCGATGGCTTTCGTTGCAGGGTCCTTTCTGAACATTGTGAACACGTCGACAAAACTCATACCGACTACGGGGTCCCCGCCAACGCCAAGACAGGTTGATTGCCCTAAGCCGGCGTTGGTGAGGCTTGCTGCGATTTCGTAGGTTAGGGTTCCGCTTCTTGATACTAACCCTACTTTTCCCGGTTTGAAGATGTGGCTGGGCATGATGCCTAATTTGCATTGGGCAGGTGTTATGATTCCGGGAGTGTTGGGGCCGATGATCGTGGTCCCCTTCCGTCGTGCTATTTCCATGATCTGGATTTCGTCTTTGACGGGGATTCCTTCGGTGATGACTACGATTGGGTTTAAGTTTGCAGCTATTGCTTCGAGCACCGCATCTTTGGCATGAGGGGCGGGTACGAAGATGATTGACGCGTCTGCATCTACCTTCTCAATTGCTTCCTGTGCTGTGTCAAACACAGGGACACCGTGTACTTCTTGGCCGCTTCGTCCAGGTGTGACTCCGGCGACGATCTTTGTACCGTATTCCAGCATTAGTTGTGTGTGGAATTGTCCCTGTGAACCGGTTATTCCCCAGACTATGGCCTTGGTCTTGCGCCCTACTAGAATTGCCATGTTAGGATGCTCCTGAAGTTAGGGAGACGGCCTTCTCGGCTGCTTCTTCCATACTATTTAGCGACGGGATGTTGGCCGCTGCAAGTATCTTCTGCCCTTCCTTTTCGTTTGTGCCAACCAGCCTTATGACCATGGGTGTCGTTATGCCCATCTTCTTCTGAATATCCAGAATGGCCCGGGCTACATCGTCGCAACGCGTGATTCCTCCCATGATATTGATCAGTAGAACCTTCACTTTCGGGTTCGCGAGGACGATCTCCAGTGCCGCCGCGATTCTTTCCTCGCTGGCACCTCCTCCCACATCGCAGAAGTTGGCGGGTTTACCTTTGTAATCCATAATCATGTCCAAGGTGGCCATTACTAGGCCAGCGCCATTTCCGATTATTCCTACGTTTCCTCCTAGTTCGACGAACGCAAGGCCCTTCTCCCGTGCCTTGATCTCGAGGTCGGTCATGTCTGGCTCCAATGTCTTTGATCGTTCTAGGAATTTTTTCTGTCTGAATAGTGAGTTGTCGTCTACGAGTATTCGGAGATCTGCAGCAATCAAATCGCCCGCTTTCGTCTCGATCAGGGGGTTTGATTCGATTAGCTCGCCGTCGTATTGAAGCATGATCTGGTAGAGTTTGCCGACGATATTCGCGACTTGAGCCATCTGGTTCCCGGAGTAACCAAGTTTCTTTGCAACTGTTCTGGCTTCGAATTCCTGCAAGCCAAGTATTGGATCGATTCTGTACCGGATTATTTTTTCTGGGTGTGATGTGGCAACTTCCTCGATGTCGATTCCGCCCTCCGTTGAGCAGAGGATGGTATAACATTTTGACCCTCGGTCAACTACTATGCTCATGTAGCGTTCGTACTTGCTCGCAAGCTGCTCTTCCACGAGCACTTTTGCAACCTTCTCGCCCTTCACAGTCATGGAAAGGATGGTTTGCGCGACCCGTTCTGCTTCTTCAGGGCTGGAGGCGGGTTTGATTGCTCCAGCTTTGCCGCGGCCAGCCACGAGTACTTGAGCCTTAATCATCGATGGCCGTCCCAATTTCATGTAAGCATCCTTCACTTCCGCTGGGGTGGATGCGACAAATCCCCGTGGAATCGGCAGGTCGTATTCCCGGGCGATATCTTTCGCCTCATATTCGAAGAGTTTCAACTTCGATTATCGTCCCTAAATGTGAAGTGACCTAGACTAGGAGTTCGGTAATAAAATAGCTTCAAGGCCCTCGGGTTTGACTGGAAACGCGTTTTGTTAGTCAAGCATGTTTTTCGTGACCAAATTGTTCAAATAGGTTGCGCGGTGTCGTCCTGTAAGATGACGCCGGTTTCGCGAGCGCGGAGCTGGCTGACGAACTGTAGGATTCAGATAATAGTTGAAGTGAATGGTAAAGACGATTCTGGATGCATTTTGTGTGAAGTCGGGCATCCTTTGCCGTAGGTGTGAGGAGAAGCTCGAGAAAGGACAGATTACGGAATTAGATCTCAAAGTAATTCAGCGTATGGTGGAATTGGAGAAGGAACATCCAGTTCTTCAGGACGTGACTTATCATCGTTCTGTTGAAGCCGACGGAATGATGGCAGTTCTGGTGGATAGGAAGGATGTCCCAAGGTTGCTTGGAGGGGGGGCGAAAATCGTCAAGGACCTTGGCGACACCTTCGGAAAGCGCGTGAAGTTGATCAGCTATGGTGGCGACGACCGAGAGTTCCTCGAAGATCTGTTTAGCCCCCTTTCGATTCTGACCATAAATACGATCTGGATTCCCGACGGCAGCACGGAGACTAAGGTTATTCTCACTGGGCGACAGCCTCGCAGGATGCCGGTGGACCTGGACATAGTGAAGACGATGGCTCAGGAACTCAAGGGTATGACGCTCAGGGTTGAGTTCGAGCGCGACTACTAGCCGGCTATTTCGAATATCCGCGCTCGTGAGGGAGTTTCGATCTTGGCTGTGTCTGCGAGGTACTTCGCGAAAAGGCCTGGGTATTCTGTGTGGATCGGGAATAATTTACGGGGTCTGATTTTTTCGATACTCTTTTTCAGTTCGCTGGGCATTATGTGGCCTGAGCAATGTATGTGATACATTGGTAGGCCAAAATGGTCGAGCCAGTTCCTTAACCTCTCAAATTCGAACTCTTGCTCCTCGTTGAAGGGTTCGGAGGTTGAGAGTACAAACATGCTTCCGGCGTCAGGTCTAATGTCGACTAGTTCTTTGAAATCGGGCATGGAGAAAGCGACGACGAACTTTCTCTGATCCTTCCTTAACTCTTCGCTGTCGATGGTTCTGGCTTTCTCCATGATCTTTTCCTCCCAATCGTAATACCTCTTTTTCGCCCTCCTGAATACCGCGATGTTGTCATCTCTTTCGAGCGGGTTGGGTAGGTTCAGGTTCTGGTCGGATGATAGTTGATTGAGGAGGTACGCCTGTTTCAACGAGATCGCAAGCACTCTATCATTTTCCTTGACCACCTCGAAAAAGGTGCGAATTCTATCGACATCAACATTCGAGAAATTAGCTAGGGCTAGGTTCTTCGTACTGGAGATCAAGTGGTTGAGTTTCGATTTGACTTCGCTTTCGCTGGTCACTTCTCCACCTAGGATATTCGTTCCTTCAGCTAGAAGGATTCTAGGCTCGGACTTGGCGGCTAGGTCTAGAAAGTCTTCAGTCAGCTGTGGTTTTGTTCCGTGCAATCTGAAATCGGCGGTGTAAGCGACATTTCCCTGTGAGGTTCTGACGATGAAACCATATGCTCCAGGGATGGAGTGGTCAACATGGCAGGGGGTTACTTCGATATTGCCTACCGTAACCGTCTTGCCGGTCCTGAATGTTTCAAAGTGGATTCCCCTAATGTCGGACTCGAAGTGCCTAACCCGTGTTGCCGCTACTGACTCAAGTATTTGTGCACATGTTTCGCCGCAGTAAATTGGGATCTCTCGCTTCAGGAATGAGATATAGCCCCAGTGGTCCCCGTGGGCGTGAGAAAGAAATACGGCGTTGATAGAGGGTGTAGATTCTTCGAATGCGTAAATACCCTTTATGTCTGGCAGTATCCCGAACTCAAGCAAATCCCTCTCATCGCCAGGGGACAGAATCGGGTCAACGAAGAATCGGCGTCGGTCGGCATAGCTCATCCCAAAATCCAGCATAATTCGAGAACCTTTGTCCTCGACGAGAATCTTGTTTCCACCGATCTCGCCCACGCCCCCGTAGAAAGTTACTCCAGTTGGGCCGCTCGGCATCCATTGACACCAAGAGCCTGAGGGATGGAGCCTACTTAAAACAACTGAATGCTGATCAGATTATGTTTCACGAAGAGTTATGAGCCTCTAGGCATCGCTTGCTATGGATTTGTGATAGCATTGTTCAGGGCGATCTTTCTCGACCTCGGTGACACGTTGGTGCATTTAGACCGTCCCTGGGAAGATATCTTCCATGCAAACCTCCAACAACTCTACAATTATGTGACCACGCAGGGATTGAAACTGGAGTCACAGAAATTCGCGAAAACATTCGTCAAGCAATTCAACGCCGCCTCCGATCAATCGAACTTACGTAAGATAGAGATTCCCATGGAAGAAATCATCTCAAAGGTCCTCACTAAGTCGGGTTTACAACATCAAGGCATGGAGCTGCCAACGAATGCCATGATTGAGTTCTTCAAGCCGGAAATTGAGGCTTGGCAGGTCTATCCCGATACAATCGAAACCCTATCCGCTCTCGAGAGGCAGGGTTATGCCATGGGGATAATCTCAAACGCAAAGAGTGACTATGCTGTGCACGCGATATTACAGCGGCGTAACCTGAACGGATTCTTCAGGACTATCCTGAGTTCCGCTGCGCTGAGGATCAGGAAGCCGCGTCCAGAAATCTTCAGACAAGCTTTGAGCTCTTTAGGCGTGAATGCGTCTGATGCGATTTTTGTGGGTGACTCAATGGAAGCCGACGTCGCAGGTTCGAAGAATGTGGGGATGCGTTCGATTCACCTATTTCGCAAACCAGTTGAGGGTATGCCTCTCGTGAATCCGGATGCAAGAGTCGAAAGTCTTTCAGAAGCTCTCGGGGTTATTACGAGCTGGAACAATGGTCACGCGGACTAACTCTCACAGTTGAAACGCCGAAACCTTATGCGTCGGCAGATCGTGGCCCAAGGCGGATAGGGAACTAGTCTGATATTTTTCGGTCTTTACGTTGCTCAGTCTCGCCTATTACGCGCCTAAACTGCCGTTCCACAACCGCCCTACTGTTTTTGGCTGCCAGTTTCCGTTTGGGTTTCAGGAGTGGATGGAATCTGATTCCAACGTGGGACCAGACGCCAAAGCCGTTTTGTTTGAAGTTGCCGAAATATGGGCTTGCGGTTACGCGATTCCGGTCCGCTACGAGTACGACAAAGTTGAAGGCTTTTGCGTAGGAATGGCACTGGTCCAACCCACGCCGTATTGAATCTGTGCGAGACTTGTATTCAAAAGCCCAATAGTCTTGCCCTTTCACGGCAGCCACATCCACCCAACAATGTTTCGCGTCTGGGCAGTATACCTCCTCTGGATGAACCCTGAATCCTTCGGTTTGCAGGAAAGAAATCAACTGTTTTCGTGCTGCAGGGTACTTTGGATGTTGCGTTGGCATGTTCAAGTTTTCTCAGCGTCGATTGTAGAGCTTTTTCGATCCCTTTTGGTTCTTGTACGAGTCTTTGAGTCGCGGATTTGTCAATCTTCGCGCCTAGTTTAGCAGACATCTTATGCTGGAGGGTATTGGTCACAAGATCTTGAGAAGCTGATTTTGCGCCACTTAACCCCTTGCTGTGATGACTCCTCGGGGCGTGGATTTAACTCAAAGTAGGAATTGAGAGTGGGAGAGATTAGTCAAAGAAACTAGGGAGTTCGGTAATGCAGACGTTGAGTTTGTTGGTGGTTGTAATCGTAACCGCAGCGCTCATCGCCGCCGTCGTGAACTTTCGTTTTCTTCTCTATCCTTTCTTGCCGGAACTGAATCCAATGCGTACCGCGACTCGCCTCAAGCTTGACGGGAGTGTCCTATTCGTCTCAGACCTACACTTGAGGGCGGATTGGCCGTTCGCGTACTCTGCGGCGTTGCATGAGCTCCTGAAGCACCGCAGCGTTTCGAATCTAATTGTTGTTGGCGACCTATTCGATTCACCGGGCGACGCGCGAAAGATTCTGAGTAAAGCCACGGCTCCCCCGATTGGCGACATCCTTGGTTTGGATGATTTGCCGTTAAAAACGTTCTTCGTGGATGGTTCTCCTCCTCACGACCCATCCCCAGAAGAGCGTTCTATCTTTGATGGGTCCCCTCTCGTTGCGATTGGGCGATGTGCAATCTTAAGCTTCAATGGTATGCAGGCAGTGGTCTACCATGGGCATGACCTAAGTTTGAAAGGAGCAGTAGGCCACGGTTGGGACAGGTTCATTTCGAAGCTGAGCTTGGAGAGGGCCTGGAAACGCATAGCCGGCGTCCCAGACCAAGACTGGGTAATCTTCGGCCACACTCACATTCCGGGAATCGATACAAAGCACAGGGTTGCGAATTGCGGAGGATGGCAATCCAAAGGATTCTTAGTTCATCCGGCATGCACTGGAATTTACCTTTCACCGGAAACTGATTCATTAGAAGTGGTCAAGTTTGGGTAAGCGAATTGTCCTTCCGAGAAATTTCAGTTGGCTCATAGAATCCAAGCTTGCAGGATGTGCCAGGCCGGAGTCTGAGGCTGAACTAGACGGGCTGGGGAGTGAAGGGGTTAAGGCCATAATCTCTCTGACCGGAACACCACTCTACCCAGAACCCGTCAACCGTTTGGGCTTTGCATACCTTCACTCCCACATCTCTGGAGCGCCAACGCTGATTCAGCTTCACGAGATTATTCAGTTCATTGAGGAACAGTACGCTCAATCGAAACCCGTGGTCGTGCATTGTGCCGAGGGTATGGGAAGAACCGGGACGGTTTTAGCAGCTTACTTGGTCCGCAAGGGAATGAGCGCGGATGATGCGATCAACAAGGTGAGGGGAAAGCGTCCGGGCTCGATACAGAATTTGGAGCAAGAGAACGCAATTCGCATGTTCGAAAGAAGTTTGAGGCCGAAATGAGTTTCGAGATAGAAATTATTTTTCGGGAAGACTTGTCGAAGCTTAAATAGAACGCGAACCTGTTTCACGCGTGTTCGGAGGAGTGGCCAAAATGTCGCAACCCGCATACGGCCGGGCTTCACAGCAAGTTGCACTCAAACAGATTGACAAATATGTCTGGGAGATTCCGAAAGACTCTCAACCAGGAATGACGGTCCCCGGCAGAATATACGCCGACGACGCACTCATCGGAAAAATGCGAACAGACGCCACACTCCAACAATGCGCCAACGTCGCCACCCTCCCAGGCCTATACAAATGGGCCATCACAATGCCAGACGGCCACGAAGGATACGGATTCCCAATAGGAGGAGTAGCCGCAAGCGACTACGACGAAGGCGTCGTAAGCCCCGGCGGAATTGGCTATGATATCAACTGCCTAACTGGGGACTCTCTAGTTCTCACCGAACTAGGTTTCAGGTTACCTATCCGCGATCTTGAGCCCGTTTGGCAACGCGTCAACGTGAAAACTGTAAGGTCTTCGAACGTCAACTCAGCGAGGGTTCTTGCCTTTCTTAAGCAACCGAACTACAAGAGAATCCTTCGTGTTCGGACAAAGCTTGGTTACGCAATCACGGCGACCGAAGATCACCCGTTCTTGACTCGCAACGGTATGCTTGAAGCGTCGAAGCTGAAAGTCAATGGCGAGATTGCGGTTCATGGATTCGAAGGAATTCCTTACGAAACAGTAACTGACTTTTCAATAGTTACTGAAAGGCGAATCAAACAGTTGAAGATTCCCGCCAACAACAAGGCCATAGCTCAAGAACTGAAATCGCGGGGTTTGCTTCCGCTAAGATCAACATCGGAAAAACTCCCGTATCTTATGAAAATTGCAGGCTATGTCATTGGTGACGGTTCAATTGTTTTCACTCCGAAGAGTGCTTACATCTGGTTCTGGGGAAAGAAAGAAGATCTACAAAGAATACGGATCGACATCCGCAGAATTGGTTACGCCCCAACACGCATCTATACTAGAACAAGGCAAGCCCTGGTAAAGTCAAGATACGGAGTAAAGCGCTTCAAGAGCGTAGAACATGGCTTCTACGTCCATGCGAGAAGCCTCGCGGCATTATTGGTGGCCATGGGATTCCCAAACGGGCCGAAGGCTGCCCAAGGGTATGGTCTGCCTAGATGGATGCTGAAGCTTCCACTCTGGCAGAAGAGGCTCTTTCTGGGCGCATTCTTCGGAGCTGAATTATCTTCGCCTGCCACGGTTTCGGGTTTTGGGAAGACGCTCGCATCGCCCTTACTCACCCAGAGCAAACACAAGGGCGCTCTCAGAGATGGGCTGCAGTTCATGCGCCAAATTCGGAAGATGCTTTTGGACTTTGGTGTCCGGTGCAATCCAATAACGGTTGAACTAAACAGCTACACGACCAAGACCGGAGTGCCTTCTTCGCGTATTCTGTTACAAATATCCGAATCAGCTGAAAACCTGCTCAGCTTCTGGGGCATCGTAGGCTTCGAGTACAACCAAACCAAAAGCAGACTTGCCGCCGTTGCAGTAAACTACCTAAGAATGAAGCAGTTGGCGGTCAAGGAAAGAATCCGAGTCGCCTCGCTAGCCCTGGAGGCCCATCGGAAAGGTACGTCAAAAGATAGAATATTCTCGGAACTTACGACTGCCGACATTAACGAGCGATTCTTGGAACGCTCCATATACGAGCCACGTAACACTGTTCCTCGGATTCCCGCGAACTTTCCATCTTTCGCGAAGTATTTGAAGGAAACGACGAATGGTTTAGGAAAGTCAGGAAGCTCATGGGATCAAATCGTCGCTATCGAATCTCTTGAGTCTGACGAGCCAGTCTACGATTTCACAGTTGCCGACTCGGCTCACAACTTCATCGCTAACGGCATTGTGGTGTCGAATTGCGGCGTCAGGCTGATCAGAACGAATTTGATGGAGGCGGATGTTCGCCCGGTTTTGGGCAAGTTGTTGGATACTATGTTTGTGAATGTTCCTTCGGGTTTGGGAAGTCGGGGGAAGGTTGGAAGGCTTTCGCAAGGAGATTTGGAGAAGGTTACGCGCGAGGGAGTGGAATGGGCCGTTGGTCACGGTTATGGTTGGGCTGAGGATCAGAAACATTGTGAAGAGAACGGGTGCATGGAGACCGCTGACCCGGACAAGGTCTCGGGGGTTGCGAAGCAACGTGGTGCACCCCAACTTGGAAGCTTGGGGAGCGGGAACCATTTTCTTGAGATAGAGAGGGTCGACAAGATTTTCGATGTGCCCGTGGCGGAGAAACTTGGGATTCGGAAAGAAGGGCAAGTGCTAGTTCTAGTGCACACCGGCAGTAGAGGGTTCGGATACCAGGTTTGCAGCGATTATCTCAGAGTTATGGAACACGCGATTCAGAAGTACGGGATCAAGTTGCCCGATAGGCAGTTGGCCTGCGCGCCGGCTAAGAGTAATGAGGTTGAAGACTATATCGGCGCCATGTCTTGTGCCGCGAATTTTGCCTGGTCGAACAGACAGATGATAACCCATTGGACGAGGGAGTCATTTGAGAAGATTTTTGGAAAATCGGCTGATCAATTGGATATGGGTTTGATCTATGATGTAGCCCACAACATTGCGAAGATTGAGGAGCATGCGGTTGATGGGGGAATGAAGAAGGTGTACGTTCACAGGAAAGGTGCGACGAGGGCCTTTCCACCAGGACACCAAGCCATACCGCCCGAGTACCGTGACATTGGGCAACCGGTTCTAATCCCAGGCAGTATGGGCACCGCATCCTGGGTCCTTGTCGGGGCACCGAAGTCAATGGAGCTTAGTTTCGGGACGACTGCTCATGGAGCGGGGAGGTTCATGAGCCGCACTGCGGCCAAGAGAAGGAACCCTGCGCGAGCCGTCGAAGACTTGCTCTCAAAGAAGGGGATCATGATCAGAGCGGAAAACATTGGAACCGTTAGTGAGGAGGCCCCTGAAGCCTACAAAGACGTCGACAGCGTAGCGGAAGTCAGCCACCAACTCGGCATCGCAACCAAAGTCGCCCGCCTTACCCCGATCGGCGTAACCAAAGGTTAGTCGACCTAGAAGAGACTCAAGGCTGAGGAGCATCACGTTTTCTCAAATGTTTCGGCACTTCGCCTTTCTGCATCATTTCCTTGCCGCGTCGTAGGATTGGATTGTTAGGGCTAATGGCGAGGGCTCTTCGGATTGATTCCGTTGAGGCAAGTGCGTTCCCAGTGAGGTATTGGGCCCAAGCTAGGTTGTACCATGCGTATTCGTTGTTCGGGTTAAGTCTCGTAGCCTGATCCAGCGCGGCCATTGCTTCGTTCGCCTTGCCTAGATCGATTAGCGCCCAACCCTTGCTCGTTAGTGCGATGTCGTCGTTGGGGTTTAATGATAATGCTCGTTCGGCAAACTCCAAAGCTAGTTTTGAGTATTTCCACTCTTTGTGGAGATTCGCTAATTTGTTAAGCGCGTACGCCTTCAGTGCGATAGCTCGACTGTTTTCAGGGGAGGATTTGATTACTGCGTTGAGCTTCAGAATTGCTTCTTCCGTTCTGTTCTTCGCATAAATGAGATCGAATATCTCACTGAGAAGATCCTTGGTCATAAGTGAACTTTGATGAGGCTCACCTGCTATTCAAGATGTTTGAGAGCAACACTCGCATTTCTCTCAGTTGCCTTGGGGACGAGATTTGCAGTGTGGGCAGGTGCTTGTGAGCAGAAGCCGCGTTGTGGTTTATTTTTATTCGCGGACGGGAGTAGTTATAGAGCGAATCTGAACTGGCGATGCGTTAAGTGCTTCCGAGAAGAGTGAGCCATGAACCCTCCTTTGGCTAGTGAGATGCGAGAGCTTCTGAACATCCGAGAAGTCGACCCGCATATTTTGGGACTTTACATGGGGCCGCCTGGGAGTGGGAGGTCCGTGTTGTGCAAACAGTATGCATATGAGCTTCTCAAGGCGGGGCGCAAAGTGATTTACATGTCAACCGAGCGTTCATCCGCCGATATATTCGAACGTATGCAGGGGCATGGATGGAGCGTCGAAGAGTATCTCCGATCGAGCCTGAGATTAGTTGATATGTACTCATGGTTGGAGGACGGAAACCAAGCATATGCGGAGACTCCATTTGGAAGCAGACTCTGCCCACTGAACACAACGGATTTGCAAATAGCGCTTGGAAAATTCTACGAAGAGCTTGGCGGCGGATGGAGTATCGTTATCTTCGATTCGCTTTCAACGTTCATCAGCACACTTGGAGAAGAGAGAGCGCTTAGACTCATCCCATCCGTCGTGGCTAAGGTTAGACAGCATGGATCCGCGGTAGTATCCTTGACCTCAGGTATTCATGCCGAATCCACACTTGCCCAACTACACTCTCTCTTCGACCTCATTGTGGAGATGAAAATAGAAGCGGGAGAACATTTGGAGCGAATGCTCAGAATAGCCAAGTTCCGCCTCGGCAGTCACCCCGACCGATGGATACCCTTTCAGATTCTAGATCAAGGATTAATGCTGCAGTCCAATCGGTCAAACGGTTAAGGTTGATTACTCTAGGAGTTATGCTCAATATTTTACTTTTTGGACATAATGAGGCGATTTTACGACAATTCTGCTTGATGTGAACAGAATTGGGTGTTAGCGGCTTGTTTGAATCCATTTTTATATCATTTCCACTTAGGTTTATGTCGCATGGGGATAGCCGAGAAGGCATGGAAGCAAAGAGGTTTAACATTCCTCCAAGGTTGCTAGCCGAAAAGAGAGGCGGCTCGGCTTCGTCTAAGGAAGGTAAGGGTCCGATCGGGATATGTACATGTGACGGCAGCCTCCGCCAAGCTACGACACAAAACTCCATTCCAATATGTGCCAGGTGTGGCGGGCGGATTATCGTTTAGTCAATTCACGGTATAGGCGGCCTTTCTCTATGACAAAACCCACGCAAGCAACGTATGACCAAGGTTCAATATCCAGATCATCAACCAAATGATAAGCGGTTTGAAGCTTGGACGTTGAGAAATTCGCGAAGGAAGCATTCAGACGAGACGACAAGCTTCGGTACGTTGGAATTGTAGACAACCAATTTCACGTCCTCCTCTCGAAAATGCGAGAAGCAGTGGATAGTGTATCGTCTGCGGAAGACGACCGCAGGTTCATTCAAATAATGCCGCCCATTCTCGTCGACGCTGCGGAGAAACTGCAAATTATACTCGGTGCATTGGAGTCGGTGACGATCAGGTATGAGAAGGTTCTCCTCGTGTTCTTCAGGGTTAAGAAACTTATCGTAATCCTGAGCTACGACCCGAAAGTAACGACTCCGTTCGTTAGCGCAGTTTCAGACCTCATACGAATGCTGGGAACAACCTACCTCGGCGAATAATCGGGTCGAGATTGGCGTAACGTTGGGGACAACCCTTGAAACTACTATGGTAATTCTCGTCGAATATCTTGCGAGAAAGAAAGATTGCGGTTACGCAAGTCTTAACTGTACATTTTGAGTAGTCTTATCTGCTCTTTCTCTATGCCAAGAAAACATCGTACCGACTTCAATGATCTTCTAGTTGATTCTGTAGATGAAGCGATTTCCGAAGTCTTGGGAAACAGGGTAACGGCAGCATTCTGGTACCATTATCAGGCGTTTCTTGGAATCACTCGTGATGAGATGCCTTACCGCCTAGACACGCTGTTTGCGTCTCTTAAGGGCACGTTCGGAGTGGGAGGAGAAACCCTGGGGCGTGTAATAGTTAAGAAATTGTACGCGAAGGCAAGTATCCCTTTAGACCTTAAGGCCGATCGCTCATTCACAGAGCATGTCGAAGAATTGAAGCGCATTCTCGCCGAAGACCTCATGCAACCGCAACCACCCGATGAAACCGATAGTCAGAAGCCGAAGGATTCAACCCAAAATGTGTTAGCCCTCCAGTCACCGTCAGAGTACCTAGGCTGGATGCTACGATAGTGCTAATTCTTTCTTAGCGCGTTCCAGGTAGTCTTGAAGCCTGTAACCCGGTAGCTCGATGAATCTCAGTCCCATTCGAGCGTAAACACGCTTCGCAATCACTCTGCTGAGGGTCAATGCCCCCTTTACCCCGAAAGTACTTTCAAGCGTATCGAATAGGGTGTCCAATCTGTAAGGGATCTCATCGCCCGTTACGTCGTAATGCTCCTTCAAGTGATCGTAAACAGCCCGCAGAACCTGCTGCCCTAATAGCGTGTTGATGACATTATCAATTGCCAGCTTGACTTCGTCATTGAACTCCTTGGTGGTATGCGCTGGCGTGACAACATCACGCGTCGCGGCCCCGCCATGTTGAATCGCAAAAACTTCACTTTGAAACACAAAACCTCACATTGAATCCTTCAAAGTCTGTCAATCGCTCTCTCTATGAAAGAGACCATCCGAGAAAAACATCATCGGAAGAGTTCCACCAATTGTTAATCTGTTCTACAAGGTAGAATCAAAGTTGAGGGAGAGAACTGATGGTTGACTTTGATTCAGAACGCAAGCCGAAAATATACTTGCAAGAACTAGCTAGTTTCGATTCCTGAAAAAGAGGGGAACCCGTAAGAGCGAAGGACACATACATCTATCTTGGTGATGAATTGTGTGCTCGCTACTCTACGATCTGCGAATGCGAACTATTGTGAAATATTGTGTCGGATTGACGTTTGTTGCTGGTCTTTCCACGCTTGTTGTGTACGCGGTTCATGGATGGACTTGGGATTCAAAATTTGCGGGAGGAAGAATTACATTGACTCTGCCTGAGTTTGTAACTGTCATAGTGCTACTCACACTGGTTGTTGGCATATGTATTGACGTGTGGAGAAGCCGGAATCCAACCAAACGAAAGTAAACAGCCCTCCATACCAAACGGCAATGACGCGTTACCTTATGTAAGGTAACGGTACCTTCTCGTCAGTTGGGAACTGCTGTTACTTTTCGTCAGTTAGAGCAAGCCACGGTTCTGTTAAGATGACGGCTCATACTAAGAAACGCCAAACCCCAATTCGGGCTGTTAACTCGCGGCTCATTCATGGGAAGCCTATGCAGGCATCCACAGAAGATTCGTGTACTAGGAGTAGAAAGTGCAAGTTACAACAAGTTACAATTAGTGTAATAAGCGCAGACCCGATTCCAATATAAAGAAGGACGGAATGCTTTGTCTTCTAATTCTAACACCACCACTTCTCCTAAACCAACAGTTTATGGTACCTCGCTGGAGATTCAACTTGTGTATTTGCACGAAGTCAAGAGTGCCATGAATGGCAACCTCCAAACTCTTCTGCTTATCTCGATAGGTGCTGGGCTACTTTCTGTACCTGCCCCCTTTGTCACACTCACTCTTTGGCCACTAGGGTTAATTCTCATATTCTTCGGAGTATGGTCATATCAAAAGTTCGTACGCTCGGCATATAAGAACTGGGAAGCACGAAAGGTTCCATTAGCTGACATACCAACAGGTACGGCTCAGTCGTTCAACCAATCCGGCCTAGCTAATCTGCATTCATCGAATCAGGATGAGTTGAGCCAGTGAACCGAGGTCAGAGGCACGAGTTTACCGATAAATACTAGATTTTGAATCCGAAGTAGTAATCTGCTTATCTAGTTTCTTAATCAAGGAAGGTGACACTGTGAGCCTATAGTTAGGCACCCCACCAGACACATTATAGATCGGCTCACCCGCTTGGCCCCTAAGTTTTGTTCTAGCTATGGAAGTTAGGTTCAATCTAAGCCGTAACTTGCTTCCATCAACAAAAGTGTAGGCGCTCCATTCATCTTGCTTTCCTGAAGTTTCAAACTCAACAACTTCGTCTATGCTCTGAGCGACCATATCGGGAGTCAAAGGTAAATTCGTTGGCTCCCCTCGGAAAGTCGAAGGAAATGAAACTAATGCCGTGATATTCTGGCTATTCCAAACATACAATGGCTGTCCAAGGTTGTCATACTGCGTTGTTGATCTCCAAACTTGCCCCAACACCAACTTAACTCGAATCTTGGACTTATCAGACAGATTGTAATACTGCCAATCTTCGTTGACCACTTTGAAGTCAACTAATTCTGCATCTTTCCAGTTGAACGGCATCTGTACTTGAGCCATAGCCAGTCACTACACTCTTCATGTTGCGCAGATTTAAGCAGAGTACTTTGACAGACATTGCCCAAGAATCGCTCGTGCTGTTTTCTGGAAAGGATTCGCACTGTAGTATTCTTCCACTTCTTCTGGGGTTAGGGGTGTCAGGGGCTCTGAGTCCAATCTTGTTCTACGCGTAGATATGACACACCTCAACTAACCTCCTGAAAACATGGCGTCAGCTAACTAAACAGGGCAAAACGGGTCAGTACTGTTCCACATTTTCTAATGCTTCGTAAATCGTTCGGATTCTCTAACAAGTGTTAATAACAGGGGTTAGGCATGACACGCATTACAATTACTAGATTTCGCAAATATTTGGCTAGAGTGTGTAAAGAACCAATGACGCTTGAGACTCAAAGTAATGCGGGGAAGAGAGCAAGAGGCTTCTTCAGGTCGGGAGTCGATCACCTGATCGACGAAAAAGGATTACCAATCAAATTTGAGGCTTGGAACATGATAAGGAGAACATATTCAGATAGGGTTAAGCCTTTTTCAAATCAAGGGATGCCAGAATTGTCGTTTCAGTCTGTGAAGGTAATTCGGGAAATCATACCGATCAAAGCGTGGGCTCCCGCAAAGAAAGGAACAAACGAAGAATTCTCTGGCATAATCGAGAGAGATTTTCCAGAACTATCCAACCTAACCGATGAGCAAATAGATCGAGTCGTAAGCTCACTGCGACGACGTGAGCTAGACGAGTAAATGACTGCTGCCGCGACCCCCGAGAAAGCGGCGTCCGAACCGAAAGTCAAGGTCTACATTGACACTATGGCATTTGTGTACAAACTAGTTAACACGAGACATCGTTATTTTTCGCAAGCTAACGCATTTTTCAGGGACATTGAGCAAGGGAAGTTTGTTGGTGTAATATCGACATTCGAGTTGGCAGAGTTTCAATCAGCTATCAAATCCATTCTATCAAAACTCAAGAATACTGAGACGCCGCAAGGCGATGTGGACAAGGAAATGGGTAGACTCAATGACTTCATTGGGAAGATGGGAATTAAGCTGTACAATGCCGATGTCGTACTGGATACCCACCCTTTAGTTGCTTTCTTCAGAGCTGAACAACTGATAGGTGCTGCAAAATCCATTAAAGGGACATGGAGTCCAGACTGGCATACAATCGGGGGTGCGGACGCGATCCATCTGGTAATAGCTGAAACGGTGGGGGTTGAGTCTTATGCCACCTTCGATCAAGGATTCAAGGGCATCAATGGAACGAGTATTAAGATGTTGATCTTATCTGAGGCATATCCATGATTTCAAGTCAACAGACAGATGTTGATTTCGAGATTGAAAAAGAAGTATGGAACTCTTATGACTTGGCAGACGGAACTCGCCTTAAGGCCCGTTCTGTCCTATACAAGCTAGTTCGAGTACCCTCACAAAATACGGCAGAATCAAACTACAATGCCACGTTCCAAACTATGGTCAGTGCCTTCGTACATCCCAGAAACAAAGGAAACGTTGGACGAGCATACACTGAGCAGGAGATTGCGGCGCTGCCTAAAGACGAAGTAAACTTCACGACTGAGTATGAAGAGTGGAATGTCTACAAGATTGCTGATGGAACCCGCATCAAAACCAAGTTGGTGGTGTCCTCGATTCTAAAAGTCAGGCAAGAGGGAGTTTACAATATGTTTGGGGAGCCACTGTACGTCATAAACTGGACTAACGTATTAGCCCCGATTCCAAAGACTCGATAAACCGAAGACATCGCTTCGTTGAACTTCGACTTTCCACTCCGAAACTTTTGTTTTGGTTTTGTCTAATTTGCGGCTGAAGTTTTTCCAGAATTGCAGCTAGACTGACAAGCAGAGCAACAAGGCCCACAATTGACACAATAACTACAGAGTTCAAGAAAATCCAAGGAAAGGTACGCGGTGAAAGATGCTTAAGACTTTGCAATTTCACCTAGCTACATCATTCTCAAGCGTAATGCATTGATGTCCTGTTGGTTCAAATATCCTTTGGAGGCTAGGATGCTGATTAGTTCCCAGAGAGCTTCTCGCGTTGGATCACGGTTAGGAAACAAACACAATCACCTCGCAGCGCTTTTGTTACTCCTCTTGTTGTGCTAAGCTTCGGATAAAACAATTGGCATAACATACGTCCTTTTTTCTTCATTCACCTGAAAGAACAGATAAAATTCCTCTTACATTTTTTGCCAAATACTCGTCTTTTACCGTGTGCCATGAATTGAACAGAACCCTTTCCAATTTACCAACGCTTAAAGGTAAATTGAAATCGAGTATTGTGATTGACCCCAAAATGACTGTTGTTCCTAAGATAGCAATTTTCGTTGATGGTGCAAACGTGGACATTTCATCTAGAAACTCGTTTGCAATTAATTACGTTCTTCTCAAAATCTTTCTAGCACATGGCCGCAATGTTGCCGTTGCGAACTATTACAACAGTGCCCCGAACGACTTGGCTGAGAGTTCTTTCTATGCACGGGTAAATAGTGCTGGATTTGACCTTGTATGCGGACCAAGAAAGATTAGCGGTAGAGGACAGAAACAAATTGATGTCCACATAGCGGTCGATATGGTCAGTGAAGCCTACGAGGGTACTTTTGACATTGCGGTACTCGTTAGCGGGGATGGTGACCTGAAACCTGCCGTTGAGAGAGTAAAGGAACTCGGAAAAGAGGTAGAAGTGGCCTCCTTCGACAATCCTAATGCCAAGGAGTTTTCGTGGGCGTTAAAGACTTCCGCAACTAGAACAATAGATTTGACGCAAAATATTCAGAAATTTAGAATGTAAGGGTTTGACGGTAGATGGGTCGTACCCACCAAGACAAACGCGCTGTTTGCCGAGGCACTCAGGCCTACCGCCAAACGATGAACATATCAGGCCGAGTTATGATTAATTAGGGCATATATCGAATTTCGATATATGGTACCTATCCGTATTCAATTTGCTTTGCTCGCATTCTGTATAAGAGTCAGCCATTTGTCCTTGCCCTCTACACGTATGCCAGCCGCTTCGGCTGGTGTCTTACCTTTTAAGCCCATGTGCGGCTTAACGAAGTTATGATAGAGCCGCATACCCTCGATTATTGGGCTATCTGCCCGTTCTAGCGTTCGCATCACCCGCTCTCGGTCTCGAATTTCTCCGTTCATTCTCTCCATCTTATTGTTGTGTACGGTTCCATCCAATCGAATATCGCGAATGTGTTCGGTTCGAGTTTCTAGGCGTTGTGTATGGAATTCTTTCTCGTATGCCTCATGAAAGTTGGGTGCCCCGTCAGTTATGAGTGTCTTAGGGTTCTTCTCCGCTATCTCCTTGCCCTTCTGGAATAGTGGTCGTAGGTCGGCTGTGAATTTTGTGTCTGCGACTTCTTGGGCTATCCAGAAGCGGGTTTGATCGTCCATGAGAGCGTATAGGTATTTCATGTTTCCTTTGACTTTGAGGAATAATTCGTCGGCTCGCCAAGTATCGCTGACTTGGGGTGTTATTTTGTCGAGGTACTTCTCCATGAGTTCGGTGTAGCGTTTAATCCAATAGAACACGGTCTTATGGCTAACCTGAACGCCCAGCAAGCGCAACGATCTAGCCGTGTTCCGTAGGCTTTCACCTGAGAAGTACAATTGCATCGCAGTCGTAATTCCTTGTGGGCTATGCTTCATTCGCTCAAACCCGAAGTTCACGGTGAACCATTTGCCACAAGCCTTGCAGAAGAATTTCTGAATATCACCGTACTTGTTGTGGCGTAACCCGTCTTTCTTGATGATTTGCTCAGACTTGCAGAACAAGCAAGCTTCAATGTTTGTTATGGGCTCAATTACTCTAGCTTGAACTTGCTCTCTTAATCTGAGGCTGAATTGGACGGCCCAGATGTGTTTGCATTGGACATTTCGGTGAACATGATCGGGGCAATCGCAAATCCACCCTGAGCTTTCTTTCTTCTTTACTACATCATACATTCCGTTGCCGCTTTGGGAAGCTACCTTGTAGAAGCGATCATCTAGGCGCATGATCTGGTTAGACTTCTCCGCGATCATTCTGCCCCTTTCTTCCCTTGTGCCATTAGCAATCATTAGTGATCATTAACAACTGTTAGTTGGGCGAATACTTAAATCTGTCTATTAACAACTATTAACAGACACTAATGCCCAAAAAACTCATACTCGATATAGACGAGGATACTTGGAAAGAAGTTCTCAAGTACAAAATAGATTACGGACTGCCCAACAATAACGAAACGGTCATACGCTTAATCAGAAAAGCGTTGAAGAGTAGGTAGAAATGGATTACGGTCCTCCAACTACGCATAGAATTGCCGAATTCCATAAATGGAATATTGAAAAGCGTCTTGTGCTTAAGCCACCTTACCAAAGAAAACCTGTTTGGTCACTCCGAACTAAATCCTACCTGATAGACACAATTCTAAGCGGTTTACCCGTTCCTGAAATCTATCTGCAAGTAAAAACTGATGCAAAAGGGAATACAACTTACGATGTTGTTGATGGCCAACAGAGGATAAGGTCAATTCTGGAGTACATTGATGGAGAGTATCCAGTTAACGAAGAGGAAAGCACCGACTTTGGTGGAAAAGAATTCAAAGACCTTGAGAACGGGAATAGACAAGAATTCTGGGATTATCAACTCGTGGTTCGAGAACTAATTACGAGTCATGAAGAGGATGTTAGAGCAGTTTTCAGAAGAATCAACAAGAATGTCGTTCCTCTCAACAAACAAGAACTCAGACATTCAGCATATTCTGGACAATTCATCAAAGTGGTGGAAGAACTTGCAGAGGATGACTACTGGGCTGAAAACAAGATTGCATCACCTTCCGACATCAGGAGAATGAAAGACGCAGAATTCGTCAGCGAGCTAATGATTGCTATCAAAGAGGGCGTACAAGAACGTACTGAAACCCTTGACAAGTATTACGAAATGTACGACGACCAATTCCCTGACAAAGAGAAATGGGAGAAGCACTTTAGGAAGACTCAGGACACGATAACTGAAGTCTTAGGTGATCTGAGAGGAACGCACTGGAACTCAAATGCTGACTTCTATGGTCTTTTCGTAGCTGTATCAGACATTCTCGAATACCATGCGTATTCGCCTGACGACTTCCCCGACCTCAAGGAATGTCTACTTGAGTTTAGAAGGCTCGTAAATGTGGAGAAAGAGCAGTCTAAGAACAAAGTAAGAGCCGATTACTATACCACTATTGGTTTCGGTGGGTTGGGAGACAAGGACTTACGAGCAAAACGTGTGGAGATAATTAAACGGTTGATGCTTCCTTACGTAACATCGAAAGACCCGAATAGAAATTTCACCGAGGAACAACGACAATTAGCTTGGGATACGAGCAAAGACAAAAAATGTGCGATCTGTGGCAAAAAAGTTGAATGGACTGATTACAGCCTCGATCACAAAGTATCCTATGCCAAAGGAGGAAGAACCATACTCAGCAATAGCCAGATTACTCACAAGAAATGCAACGCTTCTAAATCCAACAAAGCTTAGGCGCAAATAGTGGGCTCTAACCATTATGCCAAGATAACAGAGACATTTTTCCCGTAAGGTTGAAGACAAAGAATACTCAAAATGTGTGGCAGTTATACCACTAAAATCCATTCAGAAGTTAGGCTGGAAGGAAGGGCAGAAGTTAGAGGAATAGTTCAAGGACGCCGACACGTACTTGAACCCAAAAACGCAAAAGGCTAATGCCTTGTGATATTGTAGAGTTGATGCTCTCCCTCGCAATAAAAATGCGAGGGGGAGAAATGAAAAGAAGAAAAGCAAAGAGGAAGACCACATCATTGGAAGTCGATGAGTTAGCCGATTTTCTGCGCTCCTATGCACCGTTTATTCTGATGATTTTGGGGATAGTGATCTACATTCTTCGTGATACCTTGAGTGGAATCATTTCGATTTATGCTCCTATGATAATCACTCCTGATATCGGGGCTTTAGGCGCAATCACTTTCGGGATAGGATTGCTAGCTTGGGTCTTACGGCGCAAGTAGCTCCATTACAGGAACTTCAGATTGGAGCAACCATCCCTCTTCCAGTCTACCTAGTAACTTTCGTTCTAGGATACCTTACGCTGATGCTAGCTTACTACATGAAAGGCAGACTCGCAGATTGGCGCAAAATGGACTTTTTCGACAAGACGGTTGAGACATTCTTTGTAGGGGGCGTTATGACCGTAGTTTCCGAGCTACTGCTAACGGCCACTGGAATCCAAGGTCTCTTTACGTCATATAACGTGTTCATGAACGCTTTGCCCCTCATCTTGATTCTAGATATCTATATGGTCGTGCTCTTTGCCCTAGTCATAGAAGAAAGATTTCTCGGGCCAAAGAGGGGAAAGCGTAAGCGCAGAACTCGGCGCGTATCCCGTCGCTAGTTGAGGTACATAGGTGACGAAAATTTACAGCGTATCTTTCGGCCTGAGAAATCGTTCAGGTGACGACATCTTTACGTTACCTTATGTAACAATATTTATATCGAACTGTTACTAAAGGTAACAAACTAGCCTATCAGAGGTGAAGTAAGAAAATGTCTTCAGACGAATTCCTTCCCGAATGGTTTAGGTCACGAAAAGGCGGACAGTCTCCTTTCGGTTGGATGGACCGCTGGTTCAGCGACGTCGACGAAATGTTCGCGAACATGTTCCAGGACATGCTCAAAGGTATGCCAAAGGACATGATGACCGAGAGAAAGCTACCTGACGGTTCAACCGTGAAGCAGTATGGCCCCTTCGTCTATGGCTACTCTATGTCTATCGGACCCGACGGCAAACCTAACGTGCAAGAGTTCGGCAACGTCAAACCATCTAAACGCCCAGGCGCATTCGGCATCCAACAACCAGCCTTAGAACCAAAAGAAACCCGTGAACCCCTAGTTGACGTCATCAACGAGCAAGCTCAGGTGCGCGTGGTTGCGGAACTGCCCGGCGTGGAGAAATCAGAGATCAAGACCAGCATTAACGAAGACGCGTTGACGATCAGAGTGGATTCACCGAGCCATAAGTACTTCAAGGAAGTTCAACTGCCAACGGGCGTTGATCCTGAAAGTTCCAAAGCCTCCTACAACAACGGCGTCCTAGAAATCACGCTACGCAAAATGCAACCTAGACCTAAGGGTAAAGAAATCAAAATCGACTAAACCCATCCCTTCCCCCGTCTTTTTTCTCCCTTTCTAGTTATTGAATTGGGTCGCGAGTTTGCGGAGATGTTCAAATTCCGCTGCTCTATCCTCCGCCTGAAGCACTGCGGCGTACCTCACTCCTAACGAAGACAGGCTGCGAAGAGTTTGCTCAGCCTGGTCTCGCTTGCATAACGCTAGCTCTCGTATTGCATCGGCGAGCAAATTCTCGGTCGAGCTGTCAACCAATCCACCGTTCGAAATCTGAGACCTAATATCCGCAACCCTCAACCCATGCTCCCTTAGCATTCTCCTCACCCATCTTCTCCTCAGTGCGTAGGGTCCTAATGCTTTGACTAGCTTCCTTTCGTTGTGGGCGGACAAATAGGCGGGGCAATACACAGCTGACTCTGCGACTCCGTACGCAGAATTTCGCTCCGCTATTGTGTTCAAAGTCTTTTTCCCGAGAAGCATGAACGGAATGACGTTGTGACTAGCCGCAAGTTGCACGGATAATGGATGCATGCCTTCGGATCCGAGAAATATGGGAGCGGAAGGCAGTTTACTTCGACTTGTTTTGACTAGCTCGACGATTCTCGATTCGCCATCCAACTCGCGCTCATCTTCGGATAGGTACGTGGGGTTGCCCGTGACAAAACAAAGCCCGCCATTAGCGTGCTGTCTCAAGGATTCGACATATTCGGCGTTCAGTTCGAAGGCGGCTTGATGCCTCGCATTGACGGTTACTACGATCGTTAGGTCAGATTCTACCTCCTCAACCCAACCGAGTAACGAGTCTAATTCGGTTGCCGACATGTAGTTTCTTTGCCACTCGACATCGACGAAATGAAAATCGAAACATGACTTAACGCAAGACTCGGTTACTTGTCGAGTCTTCAGAATCTGCTTTGAGACTTCGTTACCGAAATAGCTGCGCTTGGTTGCCCTCCCAAACTGGAAGGTGACTCCCCCTATGCATCAAAACCTGTCTCCGCACGCTGAAAAACCCAAAACGGCCCAGACAGCTCTAAGAAAAATCGGTTCGGAACACTATGGAAGGCTATTCCTTATCAACGACTCAACCTTAAACCACGCAGATTGTGAGCTCTCTAAATTAACTTTACTCGAAACCCGAACTCAGATAGAGCAAAGCCAAGAACCGGTACTTCGGGCGACCCCTTTACACGAGCATGCGAATGCAAAACCACCGCTGGGTGCAATGTACTCTTTAAAATGACGGTGCAATTGGGGCAAAGTTGAATCCAAAGGCAGGCGGTTCGGGCCATAGTCCTTCACGTCACGGCTGAACTGTGCTACGGTCGCACCAGATCGTGCCATAGTCCGCTCCTAGCCTTCTCTTGCACCAGGGAAGAACCCGAGATAGCATTGGCCCTTATCGCAACATGGCTGGACTGGGGCACAGTTGAATCGAACTGGAACCCAGTTCATCTCTCGCTCCTTAACCTGTGTATAATCTCTAGCACAAGCCACTCTCCCTAGTCAAGATCAAGGTGTAGCACCCTTGTTTTGTCCTACGAACCATGTTCCAGGGTTGGTTGTGTTCACGGGCGAAAACACCTTCCCGCGGACTGTGTTCACCGGTGAACACATCTACGGCTCTAACGGAGTACAAACCAGATGTTGCGGAGGATATGACCATGATCGGCCGGGAACAGGTACATGTTGCTTCCCTTCAACCCGACGAGAAAACTTACCAGAACCTCTCGTAGTGCGCCCCCTGGGGGTCTAGCCTATGGAGGCCGGAAAGATCCGGGGGCCCCTAGTGTCGAGTACTCTCTTTTTCCGAAAGCTACGCGTTCTAAGCTGCCGCGTTTGTTACCGGGGGAACAAATTCAGATATCTTCCGGTGGCCGCCCGCAAGCTCTCGAATAGTGGATCACTCGCGCTGTGAGGCCTGCACCTGAACCCGAGAGTAGGGAAGCAGTCGGTACACCCTCGGCTAGGTCCATGGTACTCTTTCATGTGACTGCTCAACTGGGCCACAGTTCGCCGCAACTGTAGTCCAGTTCGTTCCTTGGGTAGACTCGAAGTGAAGTGTGATGCAGTGTTCCCGGACTGCATCACAGAGTGCGTTCCCTGCTGGATCTGTGCGCAATCACTAGCAGAAGCCGCCTCCTCAGCCGTT
>Ga0074046_10000299_pt1 | contig 44262 bp, 41 predicted proteins | sample BogForMeECP23OM3_FD_94441 | JGI IMG/M metagenome (GOLD analysis project Ga0074046, IMG submission 94441) | Bog forest soil microbial communities from Calvert Island, British Columbia, Canada - Bog Forest MetaG ECP23OM3 | ecosystem: Environmental > Terrestrial > Soil > Wetlands ... | reverse complement strand
GGAGACAATGAGAACTTTGCCCGTACCCGATAGCAGCCCGGCAAAGGCGGCGGCGCCGAACCTGGCTTTCCACCGGAACGTCAAGGCAGCGCAGTAACAAAAAAGGGAAGCGGCGCTGGCGCAGGCAACTCCCAAGGCGCCGGTGCGAACTGTCAGCGAATAAAAAACCGGGATCATGAGCAGGGTTACCGAGGTCCCCAACACAGCCGGGGTCAGCGTATCAAGCCTGGAATAGAAGGCCCGTCCCAAGACCTGCTGGTATCCCCAGCAGGGGACGCAGATAAGCAGTATCTCCAGCAGCCGGGCGGTGTGAACGGTATCTGAAACACCGAATCGACCCTGCTGGAAAATCAGCCGTATTGTCGGTTCGGCGACGAGTATCATCCATATCGAAAGCGGAACCAGCAGGGTTATTACATTTTGGAGAGCGGAGTTGATCGTCCTGTATAGCCTGGAAAGCTCATTTTTTGCGAACAGCTCGGCCATAAAAGGATAGGAAGCCACCCCGGCAGCCTGTGCCACTACGCTCACCGGAACCATCATAATCCGCCGCGCGTAGCTTAGCCAACTGATCGCCCCGACCCCGGCAAGAGAGCCGAATATCCTCACGAACTGCTCGTCAACCACCGTGATGGATTGTCCGATCATGAGCGGGAGCGCCACAAGGACATATTTTTTCAAGCCGGGGTGAAACCCCGGGAATCTCATGCTCAAACCGCCTCCGGACCTCACCGCAAGCAGGGGCAGCAAAAAATTCCCCATAAAGGACCCCACAAGAACACCCCAGCAAAAACCTTCCATTCCCCTTGTCCGGAACAGGACGCCTCCTATTATGATGAACAGGTTATAGACTATTGAAACCATGGCCGGTATGAAGAACTGCTTGCGCATGAAAAGAATCGCGCTAAAGCACGAACCGCAGAGGAAAAATATTTGCGCCGGCAGGATGATCCGCAGGAAGAAAGCAAGGCGGGAAAGGGCCCCGGTGGTAAGCCCGGGCGCTGCGAGGCGGGCCAGCTTCGGCGCAAAGAGGAACGCAACAAAAGTAAGGGCGCAAATCAAGACCGCTACCCAGAAGAAAACGCTTGAAAAAAACCGCCACCCGTCTTCCTCGTCTTCTTCGAAGTACTTGGTGAGAAAGGGAATCAAGGTGACCGAAAAATAGCCGCCGGCAAGCATGTAATTTATGAAATCCGGGATTACGAAAGCAGCGAAATATAGGTCCGATTCCTGGGTCGCCCCGAACAGAAGCGAGATGAGCTTGTCGCGGAAAAGCCCCATAAACCGGGAGAGCAGGATGCCTCCACCTACTATTATCGCTGCCAGCCCGATCTGCTGGCGTGTCTTCCAGAATACCATGTGCTTCTCTCTATATGCTCTGAGCCGAGTTCCCGGATGGACACAAATTGGTCCCTTGGCGCGCGTAAGAATACTACAAATGGAATCTATTCCAAGTCCATAAACCGTGGTGCCTGAAATGTGCCCACGGGCGCCCTTCCGGATCGAAAGATTCTCATCGTCATGAGATAATTGCTCTTTTCAAAAAATCTTCAAGCGCATACATTCATTTTCAGTTTCAATCCAACAGGTGGGGGGATCAAAATGAAACTCGGAATAACAGGATTGGGGAGGGCCGGCAAGACCACCGTGTTTAACGCTCTGACCATGAGGAGCGGCGAATCGGTCCCGCCGGGGGGGCAGGCCGTACCGGCGCTGGGCGTCGTGCCGGTGCCGGACCCAAGGGTGGACTGGCTTAGCGCACTCTATCATCCCAGGAAAACCACGCACGCGCAGATTACCTATATGGATCTCCAGGGCATTCCGGGCATGGCCGACAACAAGCGGGAGTATATGTCGCTTCTGCTCACCCACATGAGGCCGATGGATGCTTTAATCATGGTCGTGCGCAATTTCGCCGACTCTGCCTTGGGAACTCCTGACCCGGCACGAGACTTCAGGGAATTAGAGGATGAATTTCTCATTGCCGATCTGGCATCGGTTGAAAAGCGCCTGGAAAAACTGGACGCCGAACTCAAGCGAGGCAAAAAGCCAACCGGCGCCGAAAAGGAACTATTAGAGAAATGCAGCAAAACCCTCGATGCCGCACAGCCCTTGCGAACACGCCCACAACTTGTCAACGCACCGGAGCTGAGGGGCTACACCTTCCTTTCCGCAAAACCTCTGCTGTTGATAATGAACAATTCGGATGAAGATGACTTCATGCCGCCTGTCCCCCTCAGGTCGGCGGAGGCCGCCGTAGTCCGCGGAAAGCTCGAGATGGAGCTTGCCCAACTCTCAAGCGAGGAGGCCCAATCTTTCATGCAGGATTTCGGAATAGTGGAATCGGCCCTGGACAGGGTAATAAAAAGCTCATTCGCCCTTCTTGACCAGATCACGTTTCTAACGGTGGGCGAGGACGAGGTGAGGGCCTGGACAATCGCGAAGAGCACCCCTGCCATCGAGGCCGCGGGGGCCGTTCACTCGGATATGCAGAGGGGGTTCATACGGGCCGAAGTGGTCGCCTATGACGACTTGAAAAAAGCGGGCGATTACGCTGCAGCGCGAAAGCATGGGATGGTCAGGCTCGAGGGCAAAAATTACCCCGTCCAGGACGGAGACGTGGTTCATTTCCGGTTTAACATCTAATGGATCGCCCAAAGCACGGTTCGGAGAAAGGGTTCAATGATTTTATTTTAAGGATAGGTTTGAGGTTGTGGTAAAATAGAGTGGTCCATTTACGAGAATGTTCCTTGGTTGCGGTTTTGTTCCCGTCTCAAACCTGGGAAAAATTATGGTACAGAGATTTAAGGGAATATCACCGCTTGATGTGCCATGGGATCTTTTCCAGGGTGACGCGCGGGAAGCACTGGGGCTAGTAGCTGATGAAAGCGTCCACTGCGTGGTCACATCTCCCCCTTATTTCTGGTTACGGGACTATGGTGTCGAAAATCAGATCGGCCTTGAAGAAACGGTTGAGGGTTACGTTTCCGAGATAGCCGGAGTAATGGCGCAAATCCGGAGGGTTTTAAGGAAAGATGGGTCGCTGTTCTTGAATCTTGGCGATACCTATTACTCGGGGAAAGGAGAGTCCCAGGGCACAGATAGAAAGAGTAAGAAGAGGCGATTCGGACTTAGGGCAGTTGACAAGAGCGGAGGGCTCGATATCGGATATGGGCGTAAGTCTATACTAGGAATACCTTGGCGCGTTGCGATTAGGATGAGTGAACAGGGGTGGATACTCCGGAGCCCGATAATTTGGCATCGTGATAAATGCCTTCCTGAGTATGTGATGGATAGGCCGAGACGCAGTTATGAGTTCGTTTTCATGTTTGCTAAGGATCGAAAGTACTATTTTGACCGAAAACACCTGGTTGATAACAATGTGGATGAGGATGTTTGGACTATAGCCGCCCGGTCAAGAAATAACGGAAAAGTTGATAGTGCGTCCTTTCCTGAGGAACTTGTCGCGCGTTGTTTAGACATCGGCTGCCCCCCAGGTGGGGTTGTCCTCGATCCATTCGTTGGAGCCGGGACCACCATGCAGGTTGCGTTAGCAAGGCATTGTCCTGCCATTGGTATTGAAATCAATCCGGCCTTCTGTGAATATATTTTGAAGACGCTTACGGGCGAACAAATATGAGAAAATTCTTGAGTAAGGCTCAGATTTCCGAGGCACTTAATAAGCTGGCAATCCATAATCCGTCCTTCGGTTCCACTTTTCTCGTTGCCAAGGCTTATAGAATGCCTATAGGTCATACTACTCATATGAAATTGGATGCGCTGAATCATGACTTTCTTCGCCGCAACTATACCCTAGATCCCAGATCGCGCTATTTTTTCCGTGTATTTAGATTTAATAATGCTAAAAAGTTCTGGAATAGACCTGATTATGCCGGTAAAGGGTTGCAGAGCATAAATACGAGATCCCTAAAAGATGCCTTCCTGCATGATAGAGGCACAGACATTTGGGGCTGGCGTCCTGGGTATGTGGATGTCCTCACAGCGATCCTCCCAAGGAAAATGCGGGTACCGTTGTTCCATCTCGCTGTTTGGGTTTATAGAGCCTTATCTTGGCCAAGTGAATGCAATAGAAATGATATTTTAGACAAGTTCATTATTGAATTCAATTTTACACCAGAAGAAATAGAAAAACTATTCACATTGGACTTACAATCTAATTTGGAAGAGAAAAATGCTTTCCAGAGTACTCCCGTAAAATGGACCGAAATCGCCTCTGATTATCCCCGACCCCCAGACATAGGGCCGGAGAAAAACGGGATAATTACTTACCTTGAGATGACGGGAGTCGGTCCTGTTGCTTCCCTCATTTTCCAGCCAGCAGAACGAATGAATATCCTCACCGGAGATAACGGATTGGGGAAGACGTTTCTTCTCGAGGTTGCATGGTGGGCACTAACCGGCAAATGGGCCGAGATGCCTGCGCATCCAAATCGGCTTAAGTCGAATTTAATTCCTGCAGTGATAAAATTTCAAATTTCTGGTGAAACAAAAGGGAAACCCCAGTCGATCTCCTACTCAACTGAGCAGAACAGATGGCCTGAGGAAAGCCGACAGACTATCTCCGGGTTGGTTGTTTATGCGCGAGTAGATGGTTCGTTTGCCGTTTATGATCCTGCCAAAGGTTCTACCGAGTCATACCAGGGTCAGCCTGGCGGAATATTAATATTCAATCGGGAAGAGGTCTTGGAAGGCAAGCAGGGGCGAATTGAAGGTCTCATCCGCGACTGGACAAAATGGCAAGATAAGCCATTGAAATACCCGTTCGAGATCTTCAAGAAAGTGCTTGCTCGAATGTCGCCTCCCGAAATGGGTCCCTTGGTCCCAGGCGAGCCAATTCGATTACCCCCCGATCCGAGAGAGATACCGACAATTAGGCATCCATATGGCGAAGTCCCAATTCTTCATGCTTCAGCCGGCGTACGTCGAATAGTGACCTTGGCCTACTTGATCGTATGGGTTTGGAACGAACACAAGATAGTATCGGAACAATTTGAGCGGAGGCTTGAAAATAAGATGGTGGTCCTGGTGGATGAAGTTGAAGCTCATCTGCATCCGAAATGGCAGAGGGTAATTCTGCCGGCTCTCATTGGGGTTGCAGCCGATTTGTCTGACGAGCTTCGCCTTCAACTTCTGGTTGCTACCCATTCCCCGCTGGTCTTGGCTTCCGGGGAGCCGGTATTTGATGAAGCGACCGATAAGCTATTCCACTTAGATATCACAAAATCCGGTAAGCCCACTTTTAATGAGATGCCGTTCATCCGCTACGGTCATGTTGACTCATGGTTGACGTCAAAAATATTCGATCTCGGTGAGGCAAGATCGCGCGAAGCAGAAGAGGCAATTATGGCTGCAATTCGATTACAAAAACAGGCAGAACCGAGTGTTGAAACCATAAGGCAGGTAAGTGCTCGTCTGGCAGAGCATCTTCCGCCAGAGGACAGCTTTTGGCCAAGATGGGTGTTCTTTGCCGAGAGATACGGCGTAAAATTGTGATAAGAATCCAGCAATTTCCTCATCCTCCTTCTCATGAGACTCTAGTCCGTCGTCCTGGGCTACAGTTCCTCCGAAGAAACCCGAATCCTTCGGCTGGTGATTTTGCCAAGCATGCATACTGGAAAAACATACATAATGATCTTTACCAACTCTACGCTGGTATTTGCTCCTATTGCGCTTCATGGACTCCCCGCAATCAAGGGGGGCATCCAGACCATACTTCCGTAGATCATTTTGTTCCCAAAAGTGAGCAACCAACAATGGCATATGAGTGGGCTAACTTCAGGCTATGCCGTGCGCGCCTCAATGCCAACAAATCAAATAGCATGGAGGTAATGGATCCGTGTTATATTGCAAATGGGTGGTTTCAGATAGATTTTGCAACCTTTCTTATCGTAGCATCTTGCGGATTGTCTTCTTTAGTGAGAGGATATGTTGACACGACTATAGACATACTGGGACTCAATGGCAACGACTATGTGGCTGAAAGACTGGAAATAATAAAGTTATACTCTTTAGATGGTATTACGATAAATGATTTGAATTTTAGGTACCCATTCATTGCCGAAGAGATTCGACGAACAAATTTTGATAATACGCTTAGACCTGTGATGCGCTCTTATTTTCAGGGGCGCACATCCTAACGAGAAAAAACTAAACTGCCTCTTATAGGAATATAGGAAACATGGTTTTTGTGTTTACCTAGTGCTCGAGTTTTCCAAATTGAAGAAAGCTCGCCAAATTACACGCACAGACCGGCTATTTTCAAGGCCCCCCTATTATAGCCATCCGGAAAGAGTTCTCCCAGGTCTGATATATCTATATTGTTCGCCGTGCAGGTTTCACAGACTGTGGGAATCTTGCCGTTTTCCGCGAATTGCGCCCGTAAGTATCTAATTATATACCAGTGTTTTGCCGTGAGGGGAGTGGGCATCTTCATCTCATGGCTCTTGAATACGGCAAAATCCTCGTCCCATTGGGAAGGAAAAAGCAGAAAACCCCTTACATCGACGTGGTAAACCCTTTCTTCAACAGGAATGGATGCTCTTGGCGGCCTTTGTTCGGGAAAGCATGAGAGGTGAGGGATTGGAGAGCGGAATGATATTCCGGCAAGTTTACATGCCCCTCGGCGGTACCCGGAGGGAAAAAGTCTTTCCAGGTCAGCCGAGCGTAAGTTATGGACCCTGCACGTCTTATGAACAGTCGGACACTTGCCGGTACTCAAATAGAAATCACGGATAAAGCCAAGGATCTCCCAATGCAGCGGGGTGAGTTCGACGGACATCCCCAGTTTAAGGGCCATTCCTGACGCGAAGTCTTTGTTCCAATGGCAGGGGTCCGCCAGGAAACCATTTTCATCAACCGCATAGGTACTACCCCCGAGTTCAACGACAGGCATGTTCATCTCCAGTGCGGGTATTATTCCCCGGGGGGACCAACTTGAGTTTCCTCGTATGACAAACTTGTTAACAACAGTAAGCGATCATTTGGTGAAATGCTCTCCCGGGCATCCCTTGGCGATGTACTTCGCGTAGCGCGGAAGGCATCCCGCTCGGTTCGTCTGTCACGCGATTTGGGCTGTCAGCGGGATACCTTGCCGGCACGAAATATCCTCACTGGCGAATCGGAATCCCACCTCCGGCGGGAATCATCCGCTGTTTCCGGAAACCGGTTAGAAAGGGGTCCCCTTTTTTCCGGTGGTAAGAACGCCCTGGAATGGGCGGGGGAACCATTGGGTGCTGGGGAATACCCACCATCGCTTATCTTCTTGCGAAGGGTCCATTGGTACCAGGATGCCCTCTTTTACGAGCTCCTCGGCTGCAACAGCGAGATCCGGCTCTGTTCCATTCCAGACTTTTCGTAGTCGAGCTGGAGTCGGCGACAGGTCATCATCCAACAGTTGGCAAATCATAATATAGAGTGATGTTGCCACGGTACTGAGATTCCTTAAGAAAATGGTGCGATCCATGTGCGAGTGAGTGTGCATCATCTCTTTCTCCTTTATACTTGCGTCGGTAACGAACTAACAGGCGGATACTGACCCGGTTCACACCTTTCGATTTACACTGCTCCTTCCAAAAGGGCTTCCACCTTGATCATGATCTGGTCGTCAGTGTAGTTGGCGAGCTGGATAGCTTTTGCCGGGCATTCTGACACACATGTGCCGCACCCCTGGCAAAGCGCCTCGTTGATTTCCGAGACGCCGTCGACTATCTGCGGGACCCCATAAGGGCACGAGCGTACGCAAACCAGGCAAGCGGCACAGAGATCCGTCTGCACCTTGGCCACAACGCCCCCGATGGTCCGGTCCCTGGCGGCAAGAAATGCGCCTGCCCTGGAAGCAGCCGCCAGTGCCTAGGAAATACTTTCAGTGATGAGTTTCGGGCCATGAGCCATGCCGCACATGTAGAGGCCTTCCGCCGGGAAATCCACCGGCCTCAGCTTCGCGTGGGCTTCGATAAAGAAGCCATCCGGGCTGCTCTGAATCTTCAGCATGGACGCAAGTTCGCCGTTTTCGGCCGCCAGGGTAGCCGCGCTGAGTATTACGGCATCGGCCGGCATCTCAATCGGACGGTTCAGAACGTGGTCCTTGAACACGACAGAAAGTCCGGCGCCGTTTGTATTTACCCGGGGTGTATTTTCCTGGTCATAGCGGGAAAAAAGAATGCGTTCGCGTCTCGCCTCGGTATAGTAATTCTCGAGCAGGCCATACATCCTCATATCTCGATACAGGATCAGGACGTCCATATCGGGATTGAGTTTTTTCAGCTCGCGTGCATGCTTCACTGCGCTCTGACAGCAAATACGGCTGCAGTTCGGGTTATCGTCGGTCCTCGAGCCGACGCACTGGATCATAACGACTCGATTCCAGGCAGCGGCCTTGGCCGGTTCGTTACGCATCAGTTCATCGAGTTCGAGCTGGGTCAAGACGCCGCCATTTTCGTAGCCAAATTCTTTGGGCTGATATTCACGGGCGCCGGTGGCCAGAATGGTAACACCGTGGCTGATTTCCCTGCTCGAACCTTCGCCGGTTTGGACCTGAGTGACGAAATTGCCCTTGTAGCCTGAGAAACCGGTAATGCGGGCATCGGTCATGACTTCAATTTTACTGTGGGTCTTGAGCTCTTCGATCAAACGGGCGAGGAACTCTTGTACGTCTTTCCCCTCTATGGTATGAGCGATTCTGCGGCTAAGACCGCCGAGTTCCTTTTCTTTCTCGATGATTGCAACTTCAAAGCCCTGCCGCGCCAGTCCAAGCGCAGCGGTCATGCCCGCTACCCCGCCGCCGATCACGAGTCCGCTCTGGACAATATCAAGGGGCCGCTCAGAGAGAGGATCGAGCAAAGCCGCCCTGGCGACGGCCATCCGAACCAGGTCCTTTGCCTTCGCTGTTGCAACTGGTTTGTCGTTGCTGTGGCACCATGAATTCTGATTCCGGATGTTGGCCATCTCGAAGAGATATTTGTTCAAGCCGGCGTTCATCAGGGTCTCCTGGAACAGCGGCTCGTGAGTTCGCGGCGTACAGGCTGCAACCACGACTCGATTAATTCCCTGCTCTTTTATCACCTGGGCCATTTTCACCTGGGTATCCTGCGAGCAGGTGTAGAGATTGTCTTCGACATAGACCACATTCGGGAGGGACCGTGCGTATTCCCTCACGTCGGGCACATCAACGATGCCGCCGATATTGGTACCGCATCGGCAGACGAACACCCCCACTCGGGGCGGTTCATCGCTGACGTCTTTTTCGGGTTGCATTTCTTTTATTTTGGCCACCGACCAGCGGGTTTCGCTCAAAGATGCGCTGCAGGCGCATGCCGCTGCCGACGCCTCGATGACAGACTGAGGAATGTCTTTTGGCCCCTGGATGGTGCCGCAGACAAAAACTCCAGGTCTGGACGTGGATACGGGGGTAAAGCAGTCCGTGTTAACGAAGCGGTTTTTGTTGAGGTCGATGCCAAGCCGCCTGGCGAACTCCATCGACTCCTCGCCCACGTCCAGCCCAACCGAAAGCACTACAAGGTTGAAGACATCGGTATGCATAAGGCCTTGTTCGTCCACGAAAGCGATCTCGAGGTCCCCGTCGCCAACGGGGTTGACCGTGTGCACGCGGGATCGGATGAAACGAACGCCTTGGCCTTTTGCACGGATGTAATATTTTTCGAAGTCCTTCCCGTAGGTCCGCATGTCCATAAAGAAAATTGCCGCATCAAGATCGCCGTGCGCATGCTCTTTGGCGATAACGGCCTCCTTGATGGCGTACATGCAGCACACACCTGAGCAGTAGGAATTGTCACAGCGGTTGAGATCGCGCGAACCCACGCACTGAAGCCATGCTATCTTTTTTGGTTCTTCTCGGTCGTAAGGCCGCATGAGATGGCCGAAGTAAGGCCCCGACGCGCTCAATATCCGTTCGAATTCAAGGCTGGAGATAACATTGGGATGGTTTGCGTAATCGTAGGCATCGAAACGGGACGGATCGAAAACACCGCTTCCGGTTGCGATCACCACCGCTCCGACTTCCAGTTCCGTGATCCGCGGCGTATCCGAATATAGGATGGCCCCGGCCAGGCAAACCTTTTCGCAAAGGCCGCAGCCGATGCAGGTCTTGTGGTCGATAGAGAAGACCATTGGTACGGCCTGCGTGTAAGGGATGTAGGTCGCCGCTCTGCGATCAAGGCTACAGTTGTACTCGTTTGTGGCCTTTACGGGGCAGGCCTGAGCGCATGCACCACAGCCCGTGCACTTCGATCTGTCAATATAGCGGGGGGATTGGCTCAATTTGGCAATGAACCGTCCCGGCCCGCCGTCAAGTGATTCGACTTTTGAGTGTGTAACGATGCTGATGTTCAGATGCCGGCCGACCTCGACCAGTTTGGGCGAGATGACTCACATCGCGCAGTCGTTTGTAGGAAAGGTCTTGTCCAATTGGGACATCAGACCCCCGACTGCTGGTGACTTATCCACCAGGTAGACGTAGTACCCGGCATCGGCCAGATCCAGGGATGCCTGCATGCCGGCAATACCGGCGCCGACCACCATGACAGCCCCAATATTCCGATTTTTATCCGTGTTTGCCATGTTCATTCCTGCTGTCCATTTTTCTGTTTCAGGCAAAGTGAACTTTCCATCAGGTGCTCCGGACTTATTGCTTCATGCATCCGTCCTGATAAACTTCGGAGTGGTGCCCTCATATCCATGGAGCTCAACAGGACCCCACTTTTCAACATCGACTAAGCGTTGCGAAACGTTGTAGACCCCCAGCCCCGTCTTTGTGGAAATCTCGCGGACAGACTGCGGCCCGGTCCGCAAAACCTCAAGGACCAGGGCGTTTTCATACTCGGTTTCGCATACAGATCGGAGAAGCCGGTCGAACTCGGCTGAGTCCACCTTTTCGTTGTAGACATTTCCACGCTCGGTGATCTGGCGGTCAATGCCTGCAAGCCACCGGACCCGGGGCGAGCTGAGAACACTCTCCACCGCTGAAAGCTCAAGAGTGAATTTTGAGGCGTCAAACGGACCAAGTTCCGCCAATTCGCCGCTCAACACCTTTATGTAGTTTGCGAAAATCTGCCCTTCAGCCGCGCTAACCCACCGGAGCTGAACACGGCCTCGGCCGATCTTGGACAGGTCGAGCAGATTTTCTACGATCCGCATCCTCTTTTGCGTGTACACATTACCTTCCAGGTAATGACAATCTCCGGGGTGTCATCCGAAGACGAATACGCCATCAAAACCGCTCTTTAGCCCCTCCGTCACATAGAGAGGATCGACCCTTCCCGAGCACATCGTGCGCAGCACCCGGATTGTTGGCGGATACTGGAAACGGGATACACCAGCCAGGTCCGCTCCCGCGTACGAGCACCAGTTGCACAAAAAAGCCAGCGCCTTAGGCTCAAAAGCACTTACACTCATTTCCTGTTCTCCTTGAGACACCAATCGCGTCCGCAATACACAATCCGCACTATTGCGCGGCACCGCCGGCGTGGATAGCCGCTGTGATCTGGCAGTCTCTGAAATATTTCATATCGATTGCTTTCTGTGGACAGCCCGCCGCGCACACTCCACAGCCCTTGCAGGATGCGGAAACGGTTTCCGCCCGGTACCCTTTTCCTTCTACCTCGTGAAGTCTTATCGCCCCGAATGCGCAGTTCGCCTCACACATTCCGCACCCGATGCAAAGCTCCTGGTCAACCATTGAAGCAATGGGCGCGACCTCGACATAAGGCTTTGCCAGAAGGCTTGCAGCACGCGCAGCGGCGGCCTGAGCCTGGGCGATAGACTCTTCTATGGGTTTGGGATAGTGAGCAAGGCCGGCAACAAAGACGCCATCGGTTGCAAAGTCCACGGGCCGCAGCTTCACGTGGGCTTCAAGGAAAAACCCGTCCTGGTTTAGAGGCACCTTGAAAAACCTGGCTAACTCATCGAGTCCCCTTGGGATTATGGCGGTGGCGAAATTGAGGTAATCTACTGAAATCTCAACGGGTCTTTGCAGAACGTGATCCCTGACCCTTATCCTTAGCTTTTCTTTTCCGGTTTCACTCACCTTTTCTACGACAGGCTTTTCGTCGGCGTTGTACCTGATGAAGAGAACCCCAAGATTTCTAGCCCTGGTGTACAGATCTTCTCTGCCGCCGTAGGTGCGAATGTCCCGGTAAAGAATATAGACGTTGAGGTCCGGCTTTTTTTCCTTGAGATCGATCGCCTGTTGCACGGATGCCGTACAGCAGATTTTTGAGCAATAAGAGCGTCCAGGCTCTCTGGAACCCACACACTGGATAAACGCAATCCCTTCGGCCGAATCCAGCCGCTTCGGGTCATCTTCGAAAAGCTTATCGAGTTCGTGCCAGCGGGTTACCCGTTCGGTTTGGCCATACAGGTACTCCTGGGGTTTTAACGAGTGCGCCCCTGTTGCAAGGATGGAAACGCCATGCTGGATTTCCCGATTTCCGCCGTTTACCTGAACCGTACTGGTGAACTGACCGACAAACCCCTTTACGGCCAGCAGTTTCGCCCCGGTAAGGACCTCGATGTTTTTGTCGCCCAGCACCTTGCCCTTAAGCTCTTCGACGTATGTACGTATATCTTCACCCTTCCAGGTCTTTCTGAGTTTTAATGCATGACCGCCAAGGCTTTCCTTTTCCTCGATAAGGCAGGTTTTAAAGCCTTGGGCTGCCAAATTGAGCGCCGCGCTCATGCCGGCAACCCCGCCTCCGATAACCAGCGCCGATTGGGTTAAAGCCACCTGGAGCTTTTCTATGGGATCGAGCAGGGCTGCCTTGGCGACAGCCATCCGGACAAGATCTTTCGCCTTGGCTGTGGCCTTCTCCGGCTCTGCCTGATGCACCCAGGAATCCTGGTCACGGATGTTTGCAAATTCAAAAAGATACGGATTGAGGCCTGCTTCCCGGATCGTTTCCTGAAAAAGGGTTTCATGGGTCCTGGGCGTACAGGCTGCAACCACGATTCGGTTTAACCTGTGTTCCATTATGGCCTCGATGATCAGCTTCTGGGTGTCCTGGCTGCAGGTGAACATGTTGGCCGCAACATGGGCCACGTTGGGGAGGCCCTTTGCATAGTCGCGGACCTCCGGTACATTCACCACATTTGCGATATTGACTCCGCAGTGGCATACAAAAACACCGATCCGAGGCTCGGCATGGATGGAAGGGTCTTCAGGCGGATAGGTCTTTTCCCGTGTCAGAGAATTTCGCGAGTCGGCGAGAAGAGCAGCCGATGCCGCAGATGCTGCCGATGCCTCCATTACTGAGAATGGGATATCTTTTGGACCGCAGAAGGCTCCGCAGGCAAAAACACCGGGCCGGGAAGCGGCAATGGGGGAAAAGCTGCTCGCACGAGCAAACCCGCTCGCGTCAATATCGATCCCGATTCTTTCGGCAAGCGCCTTTGATTCCTTCGAAACCTGAAGCCCTATGGACAGGACTACCAAGTCAAAAATTTCGGCATGCATTCTCCCGGTCTCGTCGACATATTCGATCCTGAGGTCATCGGAGCTCGGGGCTTCGGGGGCTATCGAGTGTACCCGGCAACGGATAAAACGCACCCCGATCTCTTGTTCGGCCCGGTTGTAATAGCGTTCGAAATCTTTTCCGTAAGTACGCACGTCCATAAAGAAAATTGCTGTATCGAGCTCATCTTTAGCGTGTTCCTTAGCAACCACGGCCTCTTTAATGGCATACATACAACACACCCCCGAGCAGTACTCATGGGCGTGCTGATGTGAATCCCGAGACCCAACGCACTGGAGCCACGCGATTTTCTTGGGCGGTTTTCTGTCCGATGGGCGTTCGAGATGCCCTTCAAAAGGGCCGGAGGCGCTCAGAATTCGCTCGAACTCCATACTGGTGATGACGTTGGGATACTTGCCATACCCGTATGTATCGTATGGACTGGGATCAAAAGATTCGAACCCTGGAGCCAGAATGATCGACCCCACCTCGATTCGATGAACTTTTTCCTTCTGGCCGAAATCTATTGCCCCCGTTGGACAGAACTTCTCGCATGCCCTGCATTTGCCGTTCTTGAAAAAGATGCAGTTCTCGCCATCGATCAGATACTTGAGCGGAACCGCCTGGGGGTACTTGACATAGGCGGCCTTGCGTGAACCCAGGCCCTCATTAAAAGAATCCTTCACCTTTTTCGGGCACTTTTCGGCACAAATGCCACAAGCGACACATTTGTCCGCATCCACATAGCTCGGCCGTTCTCGAACCTTCACGATAAAGTTGCCGGCCTCGCCTTCCACCTTCTCCACCTCGGACATTGTCAGAAGTTTGATGTTGAGGTGGCGCCCGCATTCCACGAGCTTTGGGGAAAGAATGCACATGGAGCAGTCGTTGGTGGGGAAGGTTTTGTCCAGTTGAGCCATAGCCCCGCCAATGGTGGGAGAACTCTCGACGACGTAGACGAAGAATCCCGATTCGGCGAGATCGAGGGCAGCCTGAGTCCCTGCTATACCCCCTCCCACAACCATGACCGCACCTGTAAAGGATCCTGCTTGACTGTTTTCATTCATTTCGATTCATTTCCTGAGCAACTCCTTCCAACCAGATCGTGACCCCGCTTCTCGAATCCGCCAAAATAAACCCGCGCTGCCTGCAACCCCGGATTTGAATTCCTTTCTTTCTCTATTAGGAAATCGAGGCGTGATCGGTTCCTGCCGGCCATCTACTTCCAGTACCAAGCCTTACACTGAGCCACCGTTTGCATTTACATCCCGAGGTTCAGCATCAAGCGAGGCGCCGCAAATAATTGCAAGCGGCAGACCAGAGGCTCTTGAGGCCTCGAACACCAGGGCGTATGCTATGTCCGGTAAGATTTTTAAGGGAAGGACCTGACGATCAGGGCAGCTCTGCGGGTGTTAAAAATTAAACACCCTGTTTAGAGTGACTCCGTATTTGAACACAACGAAGTTTGACCGAATCGAGTTAACGCGAGGCATCGTGGTTCAATAGTTTTTATCGGCATCATGATCTTCAGCGATCACGTCGGCATTATAAATGGATCTGATCCCGTATTTTCTCATGCGGTTCCAAATGGTGACGCGGGAAATATTTAACATTTCAGCGGCTAATGACTGGTTGCCCTTTGCGCGGTTCAGGGCGTTCATAAGCTCTCTTTTCTTAATTTCTTCCTTACTTTGCGCCAGCGCCTTGCCGTGCCTCGTCGCCGTTTTTTCCTGGAGAATACCGGGGGGCAGGTGATGGGCCCGGATCACCTGTTCCTGGCAAACAACAACGGCATACTCGAAAGCGCTCTTCAGTTCCCGGACGTTGCCGGGCCAGGTATAGTTTATAAAACAATCAATCAGGTCCTTGCTGATGCCCTTGATATCCTTCCCGCTCTTCATCTGGATTTTCCGGAAGAAGGATTCGGCAAGAATAGGTATATCCTCCAACCGCTCTCTCAAGGGCGGCAGGTGGATCGGGATCACATTGATTCGAAAGAAGAGGTCTTTTCTGAACGTCCTCTTTTCAATGAGCGAAGTGAGGTCTCGATTCGTGGCCGAAATGATTCTGACATCAACGGGGACAGATTTGCTGTCGCCAACCCGCTCGATGATCTTATCTTCCAACACCCGGAGGAGCTTTACCTGGGTGGAAAGTGGCAAGTCGCCGATCTCATCGAGAAAAATATCCCCGGACTGGGCCATTTCGAATCTGCCGGCCCGGTCCTTGTAAGCACCGGTGTAGGCGCCTTTAACATGCCCGAAAAGCTCGCTTTCCAAAAGAGTTTCAGTCAGGGCCGCACAGTTCACCTTGACAAAAGGACCGCTCTTCCTCCCACCGATCTGGTGAATGGCCCTGGCCACCAATTCTTTTCCGGTCCCGCTCTCACCCAATATGATCACCGGAGCATCCGACAAGGCGGCATTTTCCATAAGGTCGTACACACTCCTCATCGCCGCTGAGGTACCGATTATTCCATGGAAACCGTCCTCCGACTTGAGTTTGCGGCGAAAGGCCGCTATCTGTTTATCCTTTTCGACGATTTCTGTTATATCCGTGATGGTTTCAACGGCCCCAATGACGTTTCCCTTCCTGTCGCGAAGCTGAGATGCATTTTTTAAGACTTGTACGTATGCGCCGCTCTTGTTCATAATTGCGCACCCGGATTCGTCCAGAGAACCATTTTTGAACAGCTTGCACCAGCACTGCCCCCCTTGTTCACGGGCCATCTTGTAAATGCTGCAGTTAAGGATCGAACATTTCTGGCCGATGAGTTCCTCGCGCGAGTAGCCCGTAATCATCTCGAGGGCCCTGTTCACCGATATGATGGAACCCGTTGTATCAACGATCATAATTCCGTCTCGCATGGTATTGACGACGGTTTTCCAATAGGTATCCAGATCTGTCTCAAACATGGGACCTCATGTTCATTTTTAAACGATTGCTAACCGGCATTTCTTAACAATTTGACCTTTCCAGCCGCTAAGTTTCATTTGCGGAGCAAAAATCCTGTCAATTAGATGCTGCTCTCCGGTTCACTGACACATAAGCGTTAACTGGATGTACCGGCTCCACTGATGTGGCATTAAGCTTGTAAATGCACCAACTCCACCGATGTGGCATTAAGCTTGCCTCTAACTCCTGCGAACCCTAACAGAATGGCCGCTTCGAAAATGAAAGAGAACCCAGACTACATCCTAGATTTCAGGGAAAGCATCACGCCTCTTTCTCTGCTGAGAATGGGCCAACTGGTCAAGCAGATGAAACCCCATGAACTCCTGGAGATCATCGTAAGAGATCCCGATGTTCGCTCGGACGTGTTGAAGATCGTTCCGGGATGCGAACTGATCGGAATGGAATTGAACACAGAAGAAGATTTTTGCCGTATGCAGCTCGAGAAAAAAGATTGCTCCATTAACATCTCTTTCGACCATGCAGATCCGTCAGGCTTTCTATAAAACTGTCCTCAAAATTTGGAATCTCTCAGGCGGAGGTCCCGATCTTGGAGTAAATCGGGCGGCTGCTGCCTTTTATGCAAAAGCAGCCCTTCATTTATCCGGCCAACAGCAGATCACATCCCCTGCCTCCTGCTGCCAAAGCAACCCCGGGGAACCGTCACAAATTCCACAAATGAGACGGATCGCTGAACCTATCCTCGAACGTTTTATCCTTTATCATTCTCAGCCATGCCGAACCTCTTCCACTGTGTTTCGGCATCGGATGCCGCCCCGGCAATCTCTTCATCCGTCCACGGCTCCATTACAAGGGCCTCGGCTACCAGCTCCCAGATGTATTTCACCTCATACCGGTAGTCTTTATAATACGTTGGGAGCCGCTTCATTAATTGGTCATGGCAGTTGGAGCATCCGACCAGAACCACATCCGTGCCGCTGTCCCTGATGGAATTGTATTTTTGGCGCCCGTGCCACGCCGATTCATCCGGATAAGGACCTGGCCACATTCCGCCACCCGCCCCACAGCAGTGACCGTTGCCGCGATTTGGCTCCATTTCGATGAAGCTATCCACACACTGGTTGATGATCCATCGCGGCTCCTCATAAAAACCCTTGCCGAAGTGGCGCTCGAGTTCTCTTCCGTGTTTACAGGAGTCATGCCAGGTGAAGGTTTTTCCCGCGTTCAAACCCTTGTCCAGCTTTATCCTGCCTGACTGAATGAGCTCGATCAGATATTCGTAAAGATAAAGGTACTGGATATTGTTGGACGGGTCCTGCTTTACGCATTCCTTCATACCGACGCGACAGCCGTAAGATCCGCCGCCACAGTCCGGCATGATCATCCGCTTGATGCCGTATTCCCTGACGAAATCTATCTTCCGCTGTGCAAAGACTTTGATGTATTCATAGTTACCAGTGAAAAGACCCCAATCCACCGACTCCCAGTTCTCAGACGGAATCGTCCAGTTTTCCTTCGCAGCGTAGAAGATTTTCCACCACCATTTCATGTCATCATTGTCTGCGAAAACTTCCTTGGAGTTCGGAAAAAAGAGGATGTCGGCCCCCCTCTTGTCGATGGGCACGTAAAACCCGGGACAACACTCCTCCGCCAACTCCTTCCCCATATCGTTCATGAGAAACAAGTAATCATCTTTGGGAATCGCCATGTTGTTCCCGGTTTTGAAACAGTTCTGGGCGCCTTTGTGGAGAACGCCGCGCACTTTATCTCTGGGGCGCAGGGACTTCATATGCAGCATAATATATGGAATATCGATACCCATGGGACATGCGTGAGCACAACGGCCACATCCCGTACAAACCCAGGGAAATGGTGATTCGACCACCTCATCAATCATCCCGTAATTGAGCATCCTCAGCACCTTTCTTATGTCCCACTTCTCCATTCCGGGCGTTTCGGTGACGGGGCAACCGCTTGTGCATGTGCCACAGGTAAAACAACGGTCAAGGTTCAGCCCGGCGAGATGTTCTCTGACCAGGTCCGGCAGTTTATGAGGTATAACAACGGCTTCCACAATGGTCTCCTTTTACTCTGAAATAGAAATTTGTCTTGACTTTCAAAAACCTGAAAAATTACAGTGAAAAGACACAAATCAACGAAAAGCCCCGGGCTGGTTCACTGTTAAGGCTTTTTTGCTTTAAATTTAAAAGCTCCCCGCCCCGCTTTGATTCGAATCCATTCGGCAAGTTCGGTGCCAAATGCCAACGGCAGTTGAAAAGGGCTGTCCATTCTTCTTTCGAACAAGATGAGCAATGGATGAGACCTTAGCGGGGATATCGAGAGTGTAAAAATTTTTACGCAGAAGTGTTAAAAGTGAGAGGTGTTCAGTTTTTAACAACTGTAAAAAACTTAACACTCTGACTTAATTTCGTGCTATAAGTTTTTCATTGTCCTGGATTCAATAGCGTCAGGTGCAGATGCCAAATTCAACAATTTCACACAAAGACCTCGAGAAATACTGGCAAACGGTCGTGAGCATCATCAAGGATGGGGTCATGATTGTCGATACGTCGGGCTACATCGTTTTCGCTAACCAGGCTATGGAAGGCATTACGGGCTACACGCGCGGGGAACTTGTTGGCCGGAAGTGCTCTGTCTTGAATTGCAATCTGTTCAACATGGCCCGTGAACAGGGCGGGGACCACTGGTGCGTGCTGCTGAGGACCGGAAATCTGGATTTGCGCCGGTGTACAATCATGAGAAAGGATGGATCGTTTGTTCCAGTATTGAAGAATGCGTCCCGGCTTCATGATAGCAACGGCACAGTGATCGGTGGCGTCGAAATTCTTACTGATATCACGGAGATAATCCAGAAAGACAAGCAGATTGACGAATTTCGCTTACACCTTCGGTCTGAAGACTCGTTCCAGGGAATAACCGGCGCTTGCCCCGCTATGTTGCGGGTCTATAAAGTCATTGAGAATGCTGCCCATTCTGACGCCCCAGTCCTTATCCTGGGCGAGAGTGGGACCGGAAAGGAATTAGTCGCCAGGGCAATCCACCAGTTGAGTGATCGCAATAAAGGGCCGCTTGTCTGCGTCAATTGCGCTGCACTGACAGAATCCCTTCTGGAGAATGAGCTTTTCGGGCACGTAAAAGGGGCTTATACCGGTGCGTACAAGAGCCAGCCCGGAAGGTTTGAATTGGCTCAAGGCGGGGATATTTTTCTCGACGAAATTGGCGACCTTACTCCCTCTGTGCAGGTGAAACTCCTCCGGGTTCTGGAAGAGAAGGTAATTGAACGGGTTGGCGACTCGAGGCCAATTCCGGTCGACGTGCGGATCATATCGGCCACTAACAGACACCCATTGAATCTCCTGGAAAAAGGCAGTTTCAGGAAAGACTTCTACTTCCGGATCAATGTAATACCGATAAGCCTTCCGCCACTTCGGGAGAGGGCTGGGGATATTCCTCTTCTGGCGGAGTATTTCTTCCACAAACTCCGCCTCAAAACCGGCAAACCCATAAAGGGCATCGCAAACAGCACGATGGAAATCATCATGAACTATTGGTGGCCGGGCAATGTGCGGGAATTAAAGAGTGTTTTCGATTATATATTCGCAACTTGCGGCGAACAAAACATCCAGCCGCTCCATCTTCCGCCGGACATCCTCAGGCGGAAAAATGGTTCCATCGGTACAAGGGCGCTGAATCTCTCCAGAGAAGAATTAAAGAAAAAGCAGCTCATTGATGCGCTTGCCCTGGCGAAGGGCAACAAATCCAAGGCTGCGGACATTTTGGGAATAAGCCGCGTAACCGTTTGGAATCGCATGAAGCGGTACGGCCTCACCGATTTTTAAAGCCTCTGCCGTCCTGACCGAATTCCAGGAATCGATCCCCGTTTTACCAGCCCTGCTCCAAAGACTGGAGTCGCTTTTTCTTATGCCATTTCAGAGTCATTTGACTGACAGCCAATTTCCCTTGGTCTCTAACTTGCACAGTAGACCGCACGGCACCTGAAAACAGCAGATAACCCCAACGCCCAAGCTGCACTGAGTTCATGCTGATGAGGAGCCGGAAATGAAAGCTTATACTGGTAGAGGAGATCATGGAAAGACACAGCTTTACAGCGGTGAACGAGTCCCCAAAAATCATCCCAGAGTCGAAGCTTACGGCGATATAGATGAGCTGAACTCTTTTCTAGGCGCATTAATGTCTGCTTTACCGGAAAACAAGAGCGATCTTAAGGATCATCTCGAGCACATTCAGTCGCTTCTCTTTGTCGCAGGTACCTGGCTCGCCACCACTCCCGATTCGCCGGAAATGGAGACCGTCGATAGCATTCCCGAGTCCGAGACCAAGATGCTGGAGCAGGCTATTGACGTTATGGATCAAGATTTGCCGCACCTCAGAGAATTCCTTCTTCCCAGTGGACACACTTCAGCGGTTTTTGCCCATATTGCACGAACCGTGTGCCGCAGGGCCGAAAGACATGTGGTGCGCCTGGCCGCCGAATCGAGCGAAGGGAAAGCACATATCGAACTGATGGCGTTGCTCACGTTTCTAAACCGCCTTTCTGCATACTTTTTTGTACTGGCCCGGTATTTGAATTGGCTGCATGGGGTAGGTGAGCTTCCCTGGAAAAGTCCAGGCCCTGATTTTATGTTCAGGATGAAGGCATAATTTTTAAAGCGTATATCGGTGGCCACGGTCTGGCCTCCACATAGGCTTCCTCCGGCCGTACAGTGGCGCCTTGCGCGTTAAGACTTTGTTGAGAATCCTTGCCGCCCGCTCGTTTTGCACCTGCTGGTTTTCGGGCACCTTGATTTCTCCGATGTTGGCGCCTGGAGCCCACAAGACTTTGAAAGGTGAACGGTGAAAAGGGCCTGGCTCGTCGGTCATTGCCCGAGCGCTTTTCCTTCGATTGATATTGGTTCATTTTACGATTTTCCATGCCTGATGCCGGGTCTGCAGACTGAGGGTCTTTTTGAGGATATCATCGGCAGATCGTTTTCGTTAACGTGAGGAGGAAAGACCGATGAAAGTTCTTAATCTTTATTATTCCGCCACTGGAAACACAGATAGAGTCGCAGAGCAGATAGAAAGAGCCGTTCGGGAAGCAGGTCACGAGGTGGAGACAATCAAGGCTGCCAAAGACATCGAACTGGATATCCTGGCGTATGATTTTGCTTTTATAGGCTCTGGAGTTTATTCCTGGCTGCCGGGTAAACCCCTGATGGAGCTCATCGACAGGCTGAGGGAAAGATACGCCCATGCAGGGGAGATAAAACCGGCATCCCCCAGAAGGCCGGGCAAAAAAGCCGTCGTATACTGCACCTACGGCGGAGGGCATACTGGAGTCAATGAGGCTGTGCCGGCGGTGAAGTACATGGGTCAGCTTTTCGATCACCTTGGGTATGAGCTCTTAGCTGAATGGTACATCGTTGGAGCATTTCATGGCAAGCTTGAGCATCTCTCCACTGCCGGCCGGCTGGGAGAGATCCTGGGGCGACCCAATGAAGCGGATTTGCAGGAGATATTCCAAAAGACAGTCGGCATTTTGAAGGTCTGAGTCAATTGGGTCACTCGAGATGCGTACCCTTAAAGGAGCATGGAATATGCCTAAAGCAATAATCCCTCTGCTGACGGCATACCGCGTTCCGGGGCGAGAGCGTCAGACAGTCCATAGACTCGGTCATCAGGCGGCTTGTAAAGTTTGGAGCCAGGGTGGTCTACCATGCCAGAAAGTGGTGTGTCTGAAACTGCCCGAAACCGGTCCCCTTGACCTTGCTCTTTCGTTTTTTATTCGTACATGGGAAGGTTCTATGGCCTTCAAGGTGTCCTGAGAGGTTTTTGGGCGGTGGACGAACCCGGAAATGCGGTTCGAGATCCTTTGACAGTCAAGTTGATGCATTTTTCAGGATTATTGCATTCTATGTGAAGCTCGGTGAGAAAATTCTAGGCGCCGCATCTGGCCGCGTGGAGTTCTTCTCATGGAGAATCTCTGCTGAACTGAGTCATACATTTTTCACAGGAGGCTGACATGGAGACACTGGTGAGCAAAGACAAGCTGTACCTCCTTGATAACGATGGTTTCCTGATTAATCCGGAGCAATGGGATGAGGATTTTGCTGAAGCGATGGCGCCTGCGGTGGGAATAACGGACGGTCTTACCCCTTCCCACTGGGACGTCCTGAGGTCCATCCGTAAGACTTATCTGGAAACCGGTTCATGCCCGATAGTCCTTAAGACATGCAAGGCCCACAAACTGAGCTTTAAGGACCTGCAAAGGCTTTTTCCATCCGGCTACCAGCGTGGGGCGTGCAAGCTTGCCGGCTTGTCCTTTATGGCCGAGGGGGTATCCACTCCGTTTTATCCAACACCACTTATCCAAATTGGACCGATCCCCCTCGACAAACGGGTTTATCAGGTGAATGTGCAGGGTTTTCTTATCGACCCCAACGAGTGGGATGAGGAATATGCGACATTCAAAGCTCGCGAACTGCAAATGACCGACACTCTCGGCGAAAAGCACTGGCAGATAATCAGGTACATGCGCTCGGAATATGAAAAAAACCATGAAATCCCAACGGTTTATGCAATGTGCGAGGCAGTGGGGATAGATATCGATGAACTCGCGGAGCTTTTCCCCTCCGGCTATCATCGTGGGGTCGTCAAGATAGCGGGACTGTGCCTGGCTGTAAAGGCGCCCCTAGACGCACCGGTCGCGGCAGCCCCCAACAGACCATAGCGGATCTATTCAGGACGGATGCTCGAGGAGATTTCGCCCCTGATACATGCCGGGCAAATTCTCAATTCTTGTACAGGATAGTGTCCATCCGGAAACCCGCTAAACCTCTGGGGTGAGGGTGTCAGGGTGAGAAGAATTTTGGCCGGCTTTGCGGAGCTCAGATAGAAGGACCCCCTCTTTTACAGCCCGCCCGAGCCTCCTGTATGCAGTGCCTCCTCGACAAGCAGAGTTTTTGCTGTATCTGTTCCTGCCGTTTCTTGATCTGTTCGGATTGAATAGAAGAGAATTTCTCCCAGATCACCTGTACGGGATCCAGCGGACATGTCCGGAGTGCGGGCTATCCGCAATTTCGGAAACGACTGGGAGGATTGGAGAAAAGGTGATGAGTGGAAAATGCGTGCTGATAATCGGAGGCGTAGCTCTTGGGCCGAAGGCGGCATGCCGCCTCAAGAGGCTCGAACCTGATGCCGATGTGACTATAATCGATCAGGATGAATACATTTCCTACGGGGGCTGTGGAACCCCTTATTTCATCTCCAGAGATGTAAGCGACGTGCGTGAACTGATGAGCACGAGCTACCATATGCTGAGGACCCCCCAGTTTTTCCAGGACTCAAAGGACGTTCGGGTAAGGACGCGCACCCGGGCACTCGGGATCGACCGGGCAAATAAAAGAGTACGGGTCCTGGACCTGGCATCGGGGGGTGAGGAAGACCTTCCATATGACCGCCTGGTGATAGCAACCGGAAGCGTACCGACTAAGCCGCCGATCCCGGGCATTGAGCTGCCCGGGGTGATTTCGGTATCGGACCTCCACTCCGCAATCGCCGTGAGGGACAGAATTTCGGGCGGGAATGTGGACAGGGCTGTAATAGTCGGCGCAGGGGCAATCGGCTGCGAAATGGCGGAGGCGCTTGGCGATCTCTGGGAAATCGAGACTCACCTGGTCGAAATAGAGGACCAGGTGTTGCCGGGAATGGTCGACCGCTGGCTTGCAGGCATCGTTCGGACCCACCTGGAAGAAAAAGGCGTGCGGCTCCATCTCGGGTGCAGAGTGACCGAAATCCGGGAAAACGATCTAGGAGGCGGCTACGAAGTAAAAATGCCCGACGGGCGCATCCAGGCTGAACTGATAATCGCCGCCGCAGGCGTCCGCCCCAACACGGAGCTTGCCCGGAACGCGGGGCTTCTTGTGTCGCCCTCCGGGGCGATCGTCGTAAACCAGATGCTTCAGACTTCCGACCCGGATATTTACGCAGGAGGTGACTGCATAGAAATCCCTCACCTCATCACTGGGAAGCCGGTCTACTTTCCCCAGGGTTCGCTTGCAAACCGGCAGGGGCGGGTGATCGGAACCAACCTTGCCGGCGGGACTGCAAAGTTTGCGGGAATTGTGGCGAGTTTTGCGATAAAGATTTTCGACCTTGCGATCGCTTGCGTGGGCATAACGCCTCAATCGGCCCTGAAGAACGATTTTCAGGCCGAGCCGGTGCTGGTTGTCCAAGCCGATAGGGCACACTTCTATCCGACCCGGAGCCCTATCTATCTTCAGCTCACGGTCGACCGAAAGACCCGGCGCATCCTGGGCGCACAGGCCGTTGGCGCCAACGGCGATGCGGTGATCGGCCGGATAAACGTCATTGCGGCCATTCTTCCGTTCAAACCAACGGTCGAAGATATTTCGAATTTAGAGATAGCCTACTCCCCCCCCCTTCACGGCCGCCATCGACGTGGTCAACGCTGCAGGCAATACGGCGGAGAATATCCTGAGCGGTTTAAACCGGCCGATGGAACCGGGTGAGTTCGAGAGGTGCTTTCTCCTGGAGGAAAGCGCTGATTGGCTCTGCCTGGATGTAAGGGGACCCGCCAATGCGGCCCCCTTTGTGGAACGCTATGGATACCGCTGGCTCAATATCCCCCAGGGAGACCCTCAACAGGAGAATAGAAGAGGTCCCAAGGGACAAACGGCTTCTTTTGGTGTGCGATTCGGGGGTCCGATCCTATGAAGCAATGCGGCAGCTGGAGCGGGCGGGAATCAGCAATACGGTAAATCTCCAGGGCGGAGTTGCCGTGCTCAAAAAATCCGGGATGCTCAAAGGCGGTGGCACCGCCTGCCAGGATTAGCACAGAGTCACGAGACTGAGAAAGATGAAAAAACTGATTCTTCCGGCGCTCATGGCTGGTCAGGCCCTCCCATAGCGGCCCTGTGGGACCAATCGCTCATATGGGGGCTTCTTTGCATTGATACGCTGTCAATTTTGGGAGTTCCATTTCGGTTGCTCAGCGCATCGGAAATTTGAGCAGACTGCCTAGACTTTTTCCGCATTCTGCTCGTACCGGGCGCGGATTCGTGCCATTTCCTCTACACAGCTCGGGAGAAAGTCCATCGAGTTCGAGATGTAATCCCCGGTAAGGACAAGCAGATCAGGCTGGAGTGCAATTATTTGGTCGGCAAGGCGCCGCAGTTCTTGCCTTCTCATGTAAATGCCTGCATGGATGTCAGTTAGCTGGATGATACGTAGAGGCAGACCAAATGTCAGAGTGAGTTCCCGGACTTTGAATGTATTACCGGAATAGATCGCACCATAACCAGAAATTATGAACGGAGTTGTGGCGAGCCAGCCCACACCAAATTGGAGGAGATGAAGGCCTTCCAAATTAACAGGCGCCGAGGCAGACTGGCTAATGAGGCTTTGAAATATTCGAACAACCATCCGCCCCAGCCCTGCAACAACCTGAATGACAAAGAGAATCAAGGCAGAGAAAATTGACGCGAACCCCCACACGGCTAGAAGATAAAAATCAGAAATCAGCAACGTCCTTTCCACCTCAGTTTCTAGCGTCGAGTCGCTGATATTCCGCGCTCGCGAGAATCTGAGGAAGATGCTCAGGGAAAAAATGGAGCAAGACAGTGGAGCACGATAAGATCCAGCGCAATTTGTCGGCCTATAAGGATGGCGAATTAGATGACGATTTGAGAGATCAAGTTTCACGCCATCTTCAGGCGTGTGACGCCTGTCGTGAGGAATTGAGGGAACTGGATCAAATAGATTCCTCGGTTCGAGGAGTTTCTATGACATTATTCTTCAACAGTTCGCCCAAGGCGGATTGGGAGTTCATGATATTAAGCAACGAAGAAAATTCTAGCGGCGAGTTTTTCGCCAATTTAGGTGAGGAAGCAATTTTCCCTCGAAATCAGGAGAACTCATGAAAGACCGGAATTTTTCTGGAAGGTTCAAAAGCATTGTGGCAAGAGGCGGTATCATCGTCTTTTTTATTATGGCCTTTGAAGTGATGATCATGATCAGTCCATTTGCCTTTTTCTTCTACTCGGTTTTTAACCCCATACTGCATTGGCTCCAGGATTACAGCGCAACCAGGTGGCTCACCAGCTTCTTTCTGCCTCACATGATCCTTCCCCCAACCATGTTTCTGAGGGCAGTTCGGATTCTGGGGTCTGTCCTTTTCGTCGTCGGCTCCCTGACTTTTTTCGCATGCACTTTCCAGGTTTACTTCGGAAAGATATTCAAGTGGGGAGTGGCGAGCAAAGGTCTCTACTGCGTCATCCGGCATCCGCAGTACCTTGCCCTTGGGCTGTGGGGAACCGGGATGAGCATTCTCTGGCCGAGGTTCCTGGTGCTGGTCTCTCTCTCCTTTATGTTCATTCTCTACTACTTCCTTGCCAAGGATGAAGAGCGAAGGATGCTCGGCCAATTCAGGGAGGGATACAGCGAGTACATGAATCGCACCGGAATGTTCCTCCCAAGGCGAGTCGAAAATTTTATCTTGATCCCTTTTAGATCGTTGCAGCAAAACGCCATGCGATATGTTTCCATATGTTTTTCCATAATCGTTATCGTCATCGGGTCAGGCTTTCTCCTCCGATTCATCACGCTCCACTCCATTGGATTAAGCACAGCGGAAAACATCACTATTTTGCCTATTCTTCCGGAAGATACCGACATTGGCAAACGGGTGCTCGGAAAGATTACCGCCGAAAGCGGCGCAAAGCGGTTGGAGTTCATTGACTCTCGAAAGGATTATCTAGCTTATCTGATGCCAAGCGACTATGTCATGCAGGGAATGATAGCCGATACTGGTGGTGAGTTCCATTTGCACAAGGGACATAACACTTTCGCTCTGATAACCGATTGGGTCCTACACCCATTTGAGCATCTGAGGCGATCTCCATCAGCACAGATGGCTAAGATGCATGGAGTCGATCCAGTTTTCGCCAGGAGGCATCATTGCCCGATCGGGATTGATGAGCCGAAGCTAAGTTGCGAGAGCTGCCCGTACAGGCGCATCATCTTCATTGAAATAGATCATGAGGGGAGCTACCATATCTCCAGCCAAGAGCTGCTCTCATTTGGTGTTTCGAGAATTCCCGTTGGATTCATTGACATTAATACTTCGACTGGAGAGATGGTCAATGTGAAGATGGTTGGAAAAGGGACCGCTTGGAAGGATGTTCCTACCCCTGCCATTTAGCATTTGCAGATCAGGGCTTTAGAATGGGCGAAATAGTTTATTTCCCGATTGGAATCATCAGATCACCCTTTAGGACGGTCGAAGGCACTCCCATTCAGCCCGTGGGCGCCAGAGGGGTGCGAGGCAGAATCGAACTCAGGGATGAGTTCCTTGCCGGACTCAAGGATCTCGATGGTTTTTCCCATATCATTCTAATTTACCACTTCAACCTCTCTCAAGGCTATGCTCTTGAAGTAAAGCCTTTTCTCGATGACCAGCTTCGTGGAGTATTTGCCACAAGGGCGCCTAAACGTCCAAACCCCATTGGAATTTCGGTTGTCAAGCTGATTGGGATCGAAGGAATAATCCTTTATATCGAAGATGTGGATATTGTCGACGGAACGCCACTTTTGGATATAAAGCCCTACGTACCCCAATTCGATTCGAGAGAAACGGAACTGATCGGCTGGCTTTCAGGCAGAGTTCAGGCAGTGGAGCAGTCCAAAGCAGACGAACGCTTCAAATGAGTTGCACACCCTCTGAAAGTAAAAGTAGAAAACCGTCGATCGTGTTTGTTCCCTAACGAATAAATAATCTAAGGCCAAAAGTCTGCGAGTAAAGCTCACCTTCTCTGGTTCCTTATTCAGTATGCACTGAAGCAATCCTTTGAAACTGAAGTCATTTCTTCATCTTTTTTAGTACGAGGAATGACTTATGAGAAAAGATGGATTTAGGCTTCAGTTGCTTCAGTACTTCAGTACGCATCCGATCCATTTAACCATCTTCTGCCAATGATCTCACATTGGTCAGCGCCAACGTAAATTCAAAGCTGATCCTCTTCTTCCGGACTCACTGGACCAGACATCTTCCGGCCGCTGAAAAGATGCTCACACCTAAATATATCAATATGCATAGATAATTTAATCCGCCATGTACTTTCAGGCCGACTGATCGAAGCTCAGATCGACAGCGCAAACGACAGCATTCAGCAAAGGGAGGTCAATCCATGATAATGCCAAACATACCGGGGACAGCGCAGTGTCCAGAATGTGGAGGCGAGAATGTGAAATCAAAGCTATCCGTTACCACCATCGTCGCATGGCTGGGGAAATTACTCGGAGTCTCGACAGTCAAAATTTTGAAAAGAGATGCTCAGCGTGTGGACATGAGTTTCAGATCTTTCGAAAATAGCTCCTAGATCGGCTTAAATCCCGCCTCACTTTGCCCCTCAATGCTGCCCTATCCATTATTGCAAAACGTGCCCGTCTAAATCGTGCAAATTCGCTTTCAAACCTTTATTCTGAATCAGCTTTTCCTGCCTGCTGCCGGGGGGGTGTGACATTTAATCGTAATAGATGAGTCGGGGGCAAGAAGGATTTTTTGCTTGACTATTATGAGCATATGCTTATAACGTCAGAAAGGAGCAAGAACAATGCCGAGGCCTCGATGTTGCCGCAGAGTGGCTGGAGAGCCAGCCTGTAAGATCTTTAAGCCTGCTGGAGTTCCTGCATCGTCACTGGAAGAGGTTGTTTTGTCCATTGACGAATATGAGGCGATCCGGCTGGCGGATCTCGAAGGGCTCTACCATGAACATGCGGCTGAAAACATGAGAGTATCGCGCCAGACTTTTGGAAGAATCGTCGAAGCAGCGAGACGCAAAATAGCCAGAGTACTGGTTGAAGGACTAGCACTTCGTATCGAAGGAGGTGAAATCGTGATGGCCGAGCAGCGCACTTTTCAGTGCCAGCAGTGTCGGCACACGTGGAGTGTACCCTTCGGAACGGGAAGACCTGATAACTGTCCCGAATGCAAAAGCAAGAACATATGTCGCGCGGAAGGTGAGCGAGGAGTTGGGAAAACAGGGCAAGGATGCCAGCGAAATCCGTGTCGCAGGCCTCAGTAAGATCTTTTGGCAAGCAACATAATTTCCACACGTCTTATGCGCTCGTGACTGCCTCCATGAGTTGATAAAGACCAATACCGTAAGGCTGCAGCGGCAAGTCCACTTTGAGGCAAGTTTAAATAGACAGGAGAAAGTATATGAAGATTTGTTTTCCTACCGAAACACTGCAAGGGCTGGAAAGCCAGGTATTTGAACACTTCGGGTCAGCTGCAGGTTTTGTGATCGTCGATACAGAGTCCAAGAGCGTTGAAGAAATCAACAACAGTGACCTGCACCACGTTCATGGCATGTGCCAACCCTTAAAAGCTTTGGGGGGACGTCAGGTTGATGCGGTTGCGGTCGGAGGCATCGGCATGGGGGCCTTGATGAAACTGCAGGCTCAGGGCATCAGAGTATTCCGTGTGACACCAGGCACAGTGGGACAAAACATCCAATTCATCCTGAAAAACAACTTGCCGGAGTTCGATGCCAGTTTTGCTTGTGCAGGACACACCAGCGGTGGGTGTGCTCATTGAAGAATCTGAAGGAAAACCTTAGCAGAGGATCATGAGGAACATCCTTTGCGTGTTGGCGGAGTGGTCTGCAAGCTAAAAACTGTGGGGAGTCCTGGGAATGGTGAACCAGTCATCAGATGAACCAAATGTGTGAAGAAAAAGCGAAAACCGTTTTTGGAGGCCAGTTATGAAAGAGTATACAATCTACCCTTTGACCGTTGGGGCAAACGAGACCGACCAGGGAATCATGACCTACCTGCAGGGATATGGAAAACGCATTTGGATTCCGATCTATGTATTTCTAATCAAAGGGAGCGACAAGAACATACTTGTTGATACGGGCCTTGAGCAGTTTGTGGTGCCGGACTATGTGGGACGCGACTATGGGCTGGAAATCATGGAATTTGAGGACGCCCTTAAGTCGCACCATCTGTCGCCAGGGGATATCGACCTTATTGTTCACACCCATCTCCACAACGACCATTGCGAAAATGACTACAAGTGCACAAACGCCAGGATCGTAGTCCAAAGAGCAGAGTATGATTTTTTCCTCAACCCGCACCCACTTGATCACCGCTACTACCCCGACCTTTTGGACGGTCTCGAAGTAGAGCTTGCTGAAGGCGATACAAATCTGATGGATGGAATCGATCTGATTTTTTCACCGGGCCACACGCCCGGAGGCCAGTCCGTCGCGGTCCGGACCTCCGCCGGACGCGCCGTCATAACCGGATTTTGCTGCAACGCCTTGAACTTTCCCGGACATGGTCCTGCAATTGCGCCAGGGGTCCACACGAATGCCATCGCTGCTTATGAGAGCGCCAATAAGATTCGGGAAATGGCTGATATCCTTATCCCCTTGCACGACCTGTCAATCGGAAGACAAAAGCGCATTCCAGCATAGAAACACTTTCACACAGGAGAAGAATTAATGCCTATATTCGAGTTTGCTTGTACGTCTTGCGACAGTGTCTTTGAAAAGCTGGTATATGACAGTTCTGAAGCAGTGTCTTGCCCAAAATGCGGAAGCGCTCAATTGACAAAGCTGTTGTCCGCAACTTCCAGCCTCTCAGGGGCTACGAGGGAAGGCCAAGTGCCCGGAATCGGAGATACCGGATGCTGCGGGTCCGCTCCTTCAGCCCAGGGTTGTGTTCCCGGAAGTTGCTGTGGTAAAGCCAATTCCTGAATGAGCCTGGCGTTATCAAATCTTATCAGACTTGGCGTGCTGATTGCCATCACACTGAAAAACGCCTGCGTTGTATGGCAAGAACATCGGAATGAGCTACGGGTTGCTGTTTTCAATGTGGTCAATTTGTTTTGAGCCAGCTTGGTTGAGTGAGAAGGAGAAGAATTAATGAAAGACGAAATTCGGGTCCTGATAATCGGTGGTGTGGCCTGCGGGCCAAAAACGGCGTCACGCCTTAAACGCCTTATGCAAAACGCAGATGTCACCATGATCGAACGGGGTCGTCTGGTATCCTATGGCGCATGCGGACTTCCATATTATGTGGAGGGTATGTTTCCTGACGTCGGGATGCTTTGTGAGACGCCGGTAGGGGTCAAGCGAACACCTGTCTTCTTCGAAAAAGTCAAAGGCTTTCATACCCTAACAAGAACGGAGGCCGACTTGATAGACCGAAACAGAAAGATCGTTCGGGTACGTAATTTGGATTCAGGATCACCATCGGAGCTTCCGTACGATAAGCTCGTTCTTGCAACAGGAGGCCGACCGATTATGCCGCCCATCAAGGGAATCGATCTTAAAAACGTCTGGTTCATGCGCCACCCCGATGACGCTGAAAGCATGGTCGAGCAGATAGAGAAGCAGAAGCTTCGTCATGCTGTACTGGTAGGAGCCGGATACATAGGCGTTGAGATGGCGGAAGCCTTGAGAGGCCGTGGTCTCGAAGTTACTCTGATTGAGGTATTCGATCAGATTCTGCCTCAGTTTCTTGATTTTGAGATGGCGGAGTTGGCTGCCAAGCACCTTCGGAGTAAAGGGGTCAGGTTGATCCTGGGCGAAGGGGTCACGTCGCTTGAAGGAAATGGTGCAGTTTCGGCCGTTGTTACTGAAAATAACAGAATTCCAGCCGATCTGGTCGTGATAGGTGCAGGTGTCCGTCCAAATGACGAACTTGCCAGGGAAGCCGGGCTGGCATGTGCCCCAAAAGGCGGAATCATCATTAATAGCTATTGCCAAACTAGTGACTTGGACATTTATGCAGGTGGAGACTGCGTTGTTAATCAATGTATCGATCCTATGATCAAAGACCACTTATTTGTCCCTCTGGGTTCTACTGCAAATAAGCACGGCCGGACTATCGCCGATCATATAGCCGGTATTTCAGCACCATTTCCCGGCATTTCGGCAACCGGCATATGCAAGGCATTTGATTACAACCTGGGACGTACCGGCCTTACCGAAAAGCAGGCGAGACTTCTGCATCCGGATATTGAAACAGCTCTCTGGGCCGGACCTGCACTCCCGCATTATATTCCCCAGAGCAAGCCGCTGGTAATCAAAATGGTTGCATCCCGCCGCAACCGAAAGCTGCTGGGCGTACAGGTCGTAGGGATGGGAGATGCAGCCAAGCGCCTTGACGTTGCTGCAACCGCCCTCTTCTTTGGAGCAACGATAGATCAATTGGCGGTCTTGGACCTGGCCTATGCTCCCCCTTATGCTCCTCCCGTAGATCCCATTGCTGCGACTGCACACCTTCTTGCAAACAAGCTCGATGGCCTCGCTCGAGGTATCTCTCCCCTGGAGGCCAGAAACCGAATGCAAAAAGGTAATGATCTTGTTCTTCTCGATGTGCGCACTCCGGATGAATTCAGAATGGTACGCCTGCCGGATGACCGGGTCGTTCATATCCCGCTGGGCGCACTTCGCGAAAAGGTTTCGCAGCTTCCTCGCGACAAGGATATTCTCGCTTTCTGCAAAGTGAGCATGAGGGGGTATGAGGCGCAGAGAATTCTGAATGCAGAAGGTATGGATCGCGTTTGGTTTATCGAAGGAGGATTGGTGGGCTGGCCATTTGAGTTGGTTGAGTAAGAGGCTGGGGCGTCTTGCTGTAATTCTTGTCTAAGAGAGACATTCTGAATGCCCCTCTTCCCATTCCGAAAGCGAAAGGTAAGGCGATTGATCATGACAAACTTCCTTTGATTATTCTGTGCTGGAATATCAGGAGTCCACAAAACAGCTCATGGCAAGAAAGCCAAACCTTTTGTTGAAGGATTTTCTGGACAGGAGCGTTCCTCTGCCCGAGATCCATTGCGAGACCGTCCCTTTAGGCATAGACCCTTTTGTCGCGTGGGAAGGCTACGATGAAGGCGTAGAGGGATGGGTGCCTGTCTGGTTTCCCAGCCATGACCCGGTAGGGGACAGATCATACGGCGAGTTTGAACGGGCCTCACTTTTCGATAAGGACCTGGAGCGGATTCTCAGGGCAATGCACCGCTGGCCGTTGTGGGGAACCCCAAAGCTGAAGAAGCATCATGTTGCGATTGCTCTCCTTCAGTTGTACTGCGAGGTGGGGAACCTGTGCGAACGAGTTTGATAGCGGCGGGGGCCGCAGCCAGCAGAACGAAGGCCGACAGTTAGGCTAAGCCCGGCCCCTCCTGAGGGTAACGACGGTCACCTCGCCCTTCGAATTAAACCTCACCGGCACGCCTGAAACCCCTGCTCCGCCGCTCGTATAACCCGGCATGCCTTCATAATCCCATTTCCCGTGGCAAAATCGCCTGGGCGCTTTACTGTGGGTGAAAATGGGACCAAATGGAGGAATCAATATCTGTCCACCATGAGTATGACCGCACAAAAAAAGATTCGGCCTGTAGTTGAGCGCCTCTTTGTAAACTTCATTCGAGTGAGAAACCAATATGGAGAAGGTTTGGAGAGGCAACCCGCCGAAAGCGCTTTCCAGGTCGTGGGCCTTAAAATAGTGGCAGTCGTCAACGCCGACGATCCATATGCACTGCCCAGCCCGTTCAACCACAAGGGAGTCGTTTACAAGAAAGCTAACCCCCAGATCCTTCAGAGAGTCTACGATTTCAGGGCAGTCGTGATTTCCAAGCACTCCTAAGATGCCGTCCTTTGCGCGAATTTCGGGGAGCAGGATGCGCAACTGGCAAAGCGCGGCTGCAAATGGCCCGTAAGTCCGCATCCTGAAGTCGCCTCCAAGAATGCACATATCGGCGGGAGTTTGACGAATTATTCGAATGACTTCTTCGGTCAGGCCATCGAGCCCGTCGAGATGCAGGTCGGAAAGAAACAGGACCTTATAGCCGTCAAACGCAGGCGGCAGGTCGCTGAAGTGAAATGAGACCTCTAGCTTTTCGATAACCAAAGCGTTCTTTTGGCCGCGTTCGTAGATGTGTAGCGCCTTGAATACGGATTTCATGAACAGGTGATAATAAATCGCATCTTCAAAATTCAGGATGTGGCGAAAAGGGCTGGCGGTTATCTTGCAAGAAATGAGTTCACGAAACCGGGTCAGGGCTCGGATTCGCCGTGGGTACGACTCAAAAGGCTTCCGAAGAAGCACCCCGTTCAGAAAGACCGACCCGAAATAGGCGCCAAACCCGAATACTGCTCCAAATAGGAGGACGTATCCGGCTGAGAGCGAATAATAAGGGGTGAACAATACAAAAGGCAGGAGGCCCTCGGGGATTTGATCGAGTCCGGGGACTGCGTCCCCGCTGGTAAAAGAGAACCTTCTTTTGAGAAAACTTGAAAGCAGGTCTCCGAGCATACTCAAAAGCCCGGCGCCCAGGCCGAGCCAAAGAGGGAAACCCAAAGCCGGGCCGATTAAGCCGCCGGTGATAATGCCGGCCAGAAGGCCCCGGATGGTTTTATGCCTTCCGAACAGCGGCCGGCCATCAAGTAATAGATAACCACCATCGATCGGGGAGTTCCATTTGGACTCAAATATCTGCGCAAGAAAAGACGGAGCGAAGTTGACGAGCCAAAGCAAAATCAGCAATCTTATAAAGAGCACCATTTCCCAGTTCCAGGGCGCGCCTCGCGGAGCGTCGAAATCTTGGTTGCGGCCCAGCCGCCCGCCAGAGCCTGCCCCGGACCTGATCCGGGGGCGGAAAAGGACCCTTTCCGGACGGACACCAGCTAATAGCTAACCGCTGAACGCATATCTTTGACCTGTTCGGCGACAGGATAACGCAGAATCATGGTCAGCAGGAATCCCGCAACAGGAAGCACACCTATGCACTTAATCGCCACAGGGACCCCGAAATGATCTGCTATGACCCCCAGAAGGGTTACGCCGATTCCTCCTGCTCCGATCGCGAACCCGACCAGCAGGCCCGATGCGACTCCCAGGTTGTGCGGAAACAGGTTCTGTCCCATGACAACAGTAACGGAAAAAGTGGAAATAAGGATTAATCCAAATAGAATAACAATCGCAAAAAGAGCCAACCCTTGCAGCCATAATATGAATGGAAACAGCAGGGCGCTACTCAACATCGAAAATCTGAGCCAGAAACGGTGGCCCCACCTGTCGGCCAAGGGAGATCCGGCAAGGGTTCCCACCGCGCCGCCGATCAGAAAAAGGCTGACAAGTGTTCCGGCAAAGACTGGATCCCCTCTCAGGTAATTTATGTAATAAAACGGGATGTACGTCATCAGGCCGAACATAATCCAAGTCCTGATAATGATCGCGCATATGATAACGAAGAGCGCCCGGTAAGCCGCTTTCGAGCTTGCGGTTTTAACCTTGAGGGCAGAGCGTGTCCCGGGGTTGGGCACAGCAACGGTCCGGCGAAGCAGGATGATCGCAGTCATGAAAAGCAGGGGGAGAACAGCCATCCAACTGAGAGATGAAAAGCCTCTGTAGTGGATGATGGACAGGGCAAGGATCGGGCCGAGCGCTATTCCCGCATTCCCGCCAACCGAGAAAACCGACATTCCGGTCGCCATTCTCTGGCCGGTAAAAAAACGCGCGGTTTTGAATCCCTCCGGATGGTAGCAGGCTATGCCCATACCGCTGATCGCCACCAGAAGCAGAACCAGACTGTAGTTTCGAGCCAGGGGAAGCAGGCAGAAACCTGCCCCGGCCAGAAAAGCTCCCAGAGGCAGAAGGAAAGCCTTTTCTTTTTTATCGGAGAGCAGGCCGAAGAAGGGCTGAATTACCGAAGAGGTAATGTTGGCCATGATGAGGATCATGCCGGTCATAGTATACGAAAGATTCATATTGTCTTTGAGAAAGGGGAGGACCGCAGGCAGCGCCCCCTGGAATGTATCCACTACCATATGGCCGCTCGAAAGCAACAAAAGCACTTTGAAATTGAATCTGCTCACTATAGAATCCCTTATAAGGGTGAACGACCCGTCCGTCTGCATTCGGAAACCCGAAGATCGATCCCACCCTTGGCGGGACCATATCGGAAAACCTGATAAAACCATTTCCGGACGGGAATTAGCTATGATACCTCATGAGACTTGTTCCCTGTGCAATTTGGGCGGAAATTTAACCCCTTTTTAGCGAAATGAGAACCAAATAGCGATCCTCCCAATGAATAAAGATGATACGAAAATCCGCGCCGCCATTCTGATAATGTCCATTGTGCTGTTAGTGTTTTTCCTGACTCGCTCGCGATCGAGCGCGCCGCTCCCGGAGCGCGAGCTCCCACCTGCCGTTATTGTAGAGGTCAAAGGAGATATCCCCAAACCTGGAATCTACGCACTTGACAGTGCGAAAGCCACTGTCGCCGACGCTGCGGCCATGGCAGGCTGCACATGGCAAATCCCGGCGGCTGTCTCGCCTCAAAAGCTTATCTCAGGACAATCCCTGGAAATTCTTCGTCACAAAACGGAAATCATAATAAATTTCAGACGCATGCCCGGCGCGGCCCTCCTCGCCGGTGGGCTCAAGCTCGACTTGAATTCAGCCTCCCTTGACGAGCTTCTTCTTATTCCTCACATGCGTCCCGAAATTGCGGCCTCTATCATAGAAAGGCGGCGCGAAAAGGCGTGGGAACAAGTCGATGATTTGATTGAAATCCGTGGAGTCGGCCCAAAAACCGCACAAAAACTTCAGGATTACCTGGAGATATCGGCTCACAACAGGCGGTGACTAGGCAGTAATAGGGACTCGCAATATTTTCGTTTCATTCGGCATTTCAGATGGAAACTGTTCTACGATTTGTCCGCGAAAATGAACCCACCCTCTTCTAGCGGCTTATTTTGCTTGCCTAAAAAGAATATTTCTGCGACTTAATAACGCTAAGAACTCAAACAATAAGAACTGGAGCTTATTTTTGAACTTTCCCAAACTGAGAATTGCAGATCTGGTCGCCAGGGTCCCCATTATACAGGGTGGTATGGGTATTGGAGTGTCTCTTTCCGGTCTCGCTTCGGCTGTAGCCAACCAGGGAGGGGTCGGTGTAATAGCGACTGCGGGAATAGGTGTTTTGGGTCTTGACAGAGAAACAGGTTACGTCGAAGCCAGCATCAAGGTCCTGCGCGAAGAGATCAGGAAAGCCAAAGATGCGACTAAAGGCATCCTCGGCGTAAACATAATGGTTGCCCTGACCAACTTTGCCGATATGGTCGAAACCTCGATAGCGGAGGGAGTTGACCTCATCCTGTCCGGCGCGGGACTTCCGCTTGACCTTCCCAAGTATCTCAGGGAAGGGGTCAAAACCAAGCTGGTCCCTATAGTGTCTTCCGCCAAAGCTGCGCGCATCATTTGCAAAAGGTGGCTATCGCGATTTAACAGGCTCCCCGATGCCTTTGTCGTGGAAGGTCCGATGGCCGGAGGCCACCTGGGGTTCAGTTCGGAGCAACTGGACGACCCGGCGTATGCCCTTGAGAAGATCATTCCTGAAGTTGTCGAGGCGGTTAGCGTTTTTGAACGGGAAAACGGGGTCCAAATCCCAGTGATAGCCGCCGGGGGGATATATACCGGCGCGGACATCCTTGAGTTCATCAAGCTCGGCGCGGCTGGGGTCCAGATGGGTACCCGATTCGTCGCGACCCACGAGTGCGACGCAGATATCGAATTCAAAAAAGCCTATATAGAGGCCAAAAAAGAAGACATGATAATCATAGAAAGTCCCGTGGGGCTTCCCGGCAGGGCGATAAGAAACGATTTTATAAAGAGCATCCAGAGTGGGCACAAAAAGCCATTCAAATGCCCCTATCACTGCATCACCTCGTGCAACTGCACGGACAGCCCTTACTGCATAGCCATGGCCCTGGCCAACGCCAGGAAAGGAAAACTCAAATACGGGTTCGCTTTTGCCGGACAAAACGCTTTCAGGGTAAACCAGATCCTCTCGGTCAGGGAACTGATCGAGTCGCTGGGAAAGGAATTCGACAGGGCACTAAATCAGCCTGAGGGATGACAAGTTCAAACATCTGGAAAAAGGGGGTAATATCTCGGCGAGGTTCCCTCTTTAGTAATAGTAAGTCCCCCTCCTTTTCTTCCGCCACCTGCTCGTAGCCCATCCCAGGAACCAGCCGGAAAGCAGCACACCCGCTCCGACCCCAAACCATTGGATGTTATGGGAGAGTTTGAGATTGTCATTTTCGCGGATCAGCGTCTGTATATTTTCCTGAGCGCTCGCCAGGCCGGCCTTTGCGGAATCATACTCGGACTTGAGCTTCACGTAATTTGCCGAGCCGCCTTTGAGTTCCTCGTAGAGTGCATTGAGCCTGGTCAGGTTGTCCGTCAGTTCTTTTCCTTTTTGCGACAGCCCCGTTTTCTCCCGGTCAGCTTCGCCCAGTTGCGCCTTCAGAGCCTCATTTTCCGCTTCGAGTTCCTTTGTCATCGACGAATCGGGCAACCGTGGGCTCAGAAACCTCGAGGCGATCCATCCTTCCTGCACCACGCCGTCTGGTTTCTTGTAACGCACTTTGGTATATGAGTTCGGATTCACGAGTTCGACGCCGGATGCGGGTGGAACATTGAGAAGGGTTTTGCCGCTGCTTGACGGAGTGGCGCGAAGCGTGAGCTCCTGGGTGTCGGTAGTGTATGCTTTTACGGCCAGTGCGGAACCCGTCGGGATCAGGATCATCAGGGCAGTCGCCAGCGCAAGTGCTGATCGGAATCTATCCATATTCTTTTGCCTCGCAAGTTGATAATTACATTAATAACTGTTTACGAATAAACCGGGCGCATTATAGATTCGCCTCCTGCGCCGGGCAAGGAAAAACCCGATGTGGCACATTTTCACCGGTCCTCATTACCCGAAAGTCACAAAAATATGCAAAAACTTCCTGAATTGATTGACACACACGCTCACTTGGATTTCCCTGAATTTGCCGGTTCCATCCCGGCCACCATTAAACGGGCGCTGCACGCCGGGGTCAGCGTGATCGTGACGATAGGCATCGATATTGCGACGAGCCGCAATGCAGCTCAGATAGCCCGGAGCTATGACCGCATTTACGCCTCAGCCGGGATTCATCCGCACGCTTCCTTTAGCATGGATGCCCGCGATCTCCAGGAACTCGAGAAAATTGCGGCCAACCGCAGAGTTGTTGCGATCGGTGAAATCGGGCTTGACTATTTCCGCGACAGACAACCACGCCCGATCCAGAAAGAGTGTATGAAGCATCAGATCGAGATGGCTGTAAAAGTAGCAAAACCGGCGATTTTTCACATTCGGGATGCATGGGAGGATTTTTTTCGAATCGTGCCCGAATTTGCCTCCTCCCTGCCCCCTTCCGTTATGCACTGTTTTTCAGGAGATTGGAGAATTGCGCGCAGATGCCTGGACATGGGATTTTATCTCTCTATCCCTGGCGTGGTCACATTTCCCAAAGCCGAATTGCTCCAGGACGTGGTAAAGCGCGCACCTTTGGACAGGCTGCTTGTGGAGACCGACTCTCCCTATCTGGCCCCTGTCCCGTACAGGGGCAAAACAAACGAACCTGCTTACCTCCTCCACACGGCCGGAAAAATCGCCGAGTGCCGCAAAGAACCCTTCGAAAAAGTGGCCGCTCATACCACGCAAAATGCGCGGACGGTTTTTAAAATATAGTTTTTCAGAAAGCATTAAAGCATGAAAAGTCAGAAAAGAATCTTTCTCATTTTTTTCATTATAATTCTTTGTATTGGCGTCGATCAGCTTACTAAAGAGATAGTTAGATCGGACCTGCCGAGAACAAAGCCTTTAACATTGGTGAAAGGAATGCTCAGTCTTGACTATGTCGAGAATAAGGGCGGAGTTTTCGCTCTTGAGTGACTTCTGCCGGAAATGTGGCGCGGGAAAATCGTCACTTTGGGAGTCGTTGTATTGCTGGGCGTGGGCATTCTTTTTCTAATGATTGCCAATGGACTTCGATTTCTCCAGCTACTTGGTTTATCCATGTTTTGCGGGGGCTGTCTCTCAAACTTGTTCGATCGAATCGCATTCGGAGGGGTGGTTGACTTTGTCAACTTCGTTTTGGTTGGTCTTCGACCCTATATTTTCAACCTGGCCGATGTGGAAATAGGAATAGGGATAATTATAGCTATCTTCAGCAGCGCAATAAATTTTGTGAAAGTCGCCTCTTTTAAATTCATTGAGCGCGCCCCATAATACGGGTAACCGGATCGGTTTCAGTTCCGGTGCGCACCCGGGATCATGGTCTTGCACTGAATTTCGAGTATCTAAGATCATAATTGCGATTTCCTATTGCATTAGCCTGAAACATATTTATAATAATTGCATCCCACAATTGGTTCGAGCTTAGCGACGTTCGTTAAACTCGATTTTTCATTGGGACTGATTATCTACACGATGGAGGACTGCGCCAATGGCAAGAAAAATTATCGAAATCGCATCAGAGATCGTACAGACTCAAGTTTCTTTAGCTCCAATGTCGGCTACTGAAATCACCTCGTCACTCCGGCAAGTCTTTGGTACTCTCATGGAACTGCAAAAGGCAGAATCCGGCGAAATTGAAGTGGTCCTGGCACTGGAACCGGCCGCTATACAGGAAAAAACTCCCGGACCAATCACACCGGAAAGTTCAATTCAGAATGACAAGGTAATCTGTCTTGAATGCGGCGCCGAAATGAAGCAATTGACTCAGAAACATCTGACATCCCATGGCATCAGTTCAAAAGAGTACAAGAAAAAATACGGCTTCCCAATGCGAACTCCTTTGGCTGCAAAAGCATTAACCAAGGCGCGAAGCAAGGCTGCAAAAAAGAGGGGATTGCCTGCGAATCTGGTGAAAGCGATAGAGGCGAGGAGACAGAGCAAGGCGCAAAGCGTTGCGTCAGGTTCACAGGAAAAGAAGCAACCTGCCGTGAAAAGACGCCGTAAGCAGAAGAGCGACTGAATCGGTTTCCGCCGTCTATACAGAGCGACATAAATAATTGCGAAATAAAGATTCGCGTCATTCCAACGAAAGCCGGAATCCACGCGGTGTTTCATCGACTCCACGGGTCGAAAAGACACTGGACTCCGGCGCCTGCCAAGCCTGCCCCGGACTTGGTCCGGGGTCCGCCGGGGCTGCGGACAGTGAGGGTTTGCGCAAGTATTATTGACGCCGCGTATAGTTATCTCGTTGCCTAAGAAAGGACGTGAGCTTAACGGCCCGCCGGAATTTTACCTTTGCGTAACTATCTCCAGCAACCGCCTGTAGTAAGCATAATTCTCAAAGGTTACGTCCGCACGAATCCTGCCGTCAGCCAGAGGCACGTATCCGCCATCGGCCAGAAGTGGGGGGACCTTCTGTTCGATCTCCCGTTTTATGGCTTCCTTGCCGCGCCGGAGCGCATCCAGATCGATACCTCCTATCAGGCGTAAATCCCGGCCGAATTCCCTGCGAATGTCACGATAGTCCATCGCCTCGATATTCGCCTCGCAGGCCCACAGGCAGTTGAAGCCCCACTTCAAAATACTTGGAATCAATATGCGGGCGTTCGCATAAGTGCGAAATATTATGGTCTCCACACCATATTGCCTGATCACGGCTAAAACGGGCTCATAGCTTTTGAGCACGAATTCTTCGTACATCCGCGGTGAGATCAATGGCTTGTCATTGCCGCCGATAGGTTCGCTGAACACGACTGCATCCACATCGACCATTCGAAGCAAGCGTTCGGTCAGTTTGGCTGCAAACTCACCCTGAATCGACATACTCTCACGCACGAGTTGCGGATCGTATATGAGCAGCTCGATTAATCCCCTGAAACGGTTCCACTCCCGTACACCCATTGAGAGGAAAAAGCCGCGATGCACACGCAGCATCAACGGGTAATCCCGCGTCTTTCCCGCCTTTGTATGAACGCTCAAATCTCCCGGAAGGCGGCCATCGTCACGGTGATCGAGACTCTTTCGCAAAACCGCCAACTCGGAGAGCGAAGCAGGCCATGTTTTTATTTGTGGAATGGGATCAACGTCAGGCTCCAGCTCCGCATGACGATCCGAGGGAAACACCTTCCGGATATCAGCGCCACGCCTAAGCCCTTGTTTTCGCCACACCTTCAGAACCTCATCCCTTATCCCCTCTTCGAAATAAGGGACACGATCAGGTTTGCCAAAGCGCATTACTTCCAAAAACCTCTCACGGCTGTTCATCGTCAACCTCCGGCTTTCCGTACTCGACTCCATGCGGGCATCTTTTCTTATTACCCAGCCGGAGAAATCGAGCAGAGTGAGGATAGTGACGTAGTTTCACTGTCGATACTAAAGGGAGCACTCCTCTTTCGGATTGAAGGCAGGTTAGTTTGCAGGGTTCTTCGAATCACGAAAATATGCCAGCCCCCGCCAGGTAAGCAAATCGACAATCACACCAAGATAGGCTCCGGCCACTACGTCGCTGAAAAAGTGATATTGAGTTACAATCAAAGCCAGTGCAAGGACAAAGAGCAATCCTGCGCACACGGGACGCAGCCGGGGGAAGTACCTGCCGATTCCCAGCAGCAAGGCAGTGAAGACCGCCATATGCCCCGATGGAAAACTCGCAAAGTCTCCCCCGCCGTGAAACCAATGAAAGCCGAGCTGATCAGGGTGCAAGAGCCAGAGGCGCGTATTCGTCCTTCCAAAGAGCTCCTTTAAAGGGTCTTTGATGACATACGTGAATGGAACTGCCAGGCCGATAAGCTCCAGGAAATTCAAAATCCAGCCTCCGGGGTTTTTTCCTGCCAGCCACAAGCGCCCGGTCCAACTTACAACAGCTACGATGCACACCAGTAGGAACAGAAGGTCCGGCAAATTGGATACGCTCTCCGAGAGAAGAAAACCGAAACCGACATTTTCCGACACGAATTCCGCAAGCCTGATGTCCAGATAGAGTAAGCCGCAGATCGTCAAGGCGGCACAAACCACAAAGCTGCACAGGATGGTTTCCCATCTCATGTTTAAACCCAATATCCAGCGACTTTCTTTCTCAGCCTCCCGGCCGCACGGGCCACAGAACTTCGAGCCCGGCTTCCGGCGCTTAAGGGCACTTCTAGCTCGTGTCCATCCGGAAACACCGGGACAATTTCCACGCCCCGCGAGGTTTCTGTTCGGAAAGGAGGCATAATCTGGTCATTCCTCTTACCGGCTTTAGCCGGAACGTTTTCGTCCTGGCAAGGAAAGAGCTTGCCCTGAACCTGCCGAAGGGAGGGGTCGCGTGGAGGCGTACATCAATACCGCCTCGCGGAGCGTCGAGATCGGTGATCGAGATCGCCGAAGTCTCTGCGGCCACCGCCGAAGGCAGTGGCCAAGTCGGCCGGCGGTCCCACCGCCCCAGGGCGGAAAAGGACCCTTTCCGGACGGAAACTAGCTCAGGGGGTTAACAATCGCAAGAACGAAGTCAAGAGACCTCCTTCTAATTCCTATCTCCATCCGGAGACACTGGATATTAGACTGTCAGTTGCCAATTAGGATTTCTTGCCCCGGGAAATAGGCATTTTTCGTCCCCGGATCAGGTCCGGGGCAGGCTCTGGCAAGGCATCCCGCTGACGGCCCAAAGCGCATGACAGACGAACCGAGCAGGATGCCTTACGCGCTACGCGAAGTACATCGCCAAGGGATGCCCGGGAGAGCATTTCACCAAATGATCGCTTACTGTTGTTAACAAGTCTGTCATACGAGGAAATCGAGGGGTTGCGCGGAGGCCTACAAGAATTCCACGCTCCGCGAGGTGTCGAGATCCCTGCTGCGCCCCAGCCGCCTTTTTCACCAGGCACCCCGCTCACGCCCAACGCGACCGATAGACTCTACTGCGGGTGCCTGCCGCGCTCCGCGAAGTGCCCCGCCTTGTACGGCCTGGTAAAGGCAGGCATAGCCCACACATCGGGACGG
>Ga0074046_10000298_pt1 | contig 44297 bp, 39 predicted proteins | sample BogForMeECP23OM3_FD_94441 | JGI IMG/M metagenome (GOLD analysis project Ga0074046, IMG submission 94441) | Bog forest soil microbial communities from Calvert Island, British Columbia, Canada - Bog Forest MetaG ECP23OM3 | ecosystem: Environmental > Terrestrial > Soil > Wetlands ... | reverse complement strand
GTCGCCGCGGGCCAGCTCGAGCTTTTCGGCACCGGTGAGATTGAGCGCGACGCGCTGGCACAGCCCGGCGCTCTCGACGGAGTCCGAATGCACCTGGATTGAGCGCACGCGGACCTCGTTGTTCGACGGCAGCACGCTGAGTTTCTGTCCCACCCGGACCTCGGCGCCCATCGCGGTGCCGGTGACGACGATGCCGTGGCCCTTGATCACGAACGCGCGGTCCAGAGGCAGCCGGAAGACACCGGTGGCGCGGCGCGCCTGGAAGCCGTCGAGCTGGCGAACGATCTCGGCGCGCAATGTGTCGAGGCCGAGGCCGTTGACCGACGAGACCTCGATTACCGGTGCGCCGGCGAGCGTGGTGCCGTCGGCGAGCAGTTCGATCTCGTCGCGCACGTCGCGAATCCGCGCGGCGTCGGCGAGGTCGGACTTGGTGATCACGAAGATGCCACGGCGGGTGCCGAGCAGATGGAGAATGTCGAGATGCTCCTCGGTCTGCGGCATCACGCCGTCGTCAGCTGCGATGGTGAACAGCACGAGATCGATGCCGTGGGCGCCGGCGAGCATGTTGCGGATAAAGCGCTCGTGGCCGGGGACATCGACGATGCCGGCGCGGGTGGCGTCGGGCAGCGTGAAGTAGGCGAAGCCGAGATCGATCGAGATGCCGCGCTCCTTTTCTTCCTTGAGGCGGTCGGTGTCCAGGCCGGTGAGCGCCTTGATCAGCGCGGTCTTGCCGTGATCGATGTGGCCGGCGGTGCCGATGATGGCGTGGGTGACAGTGGAAGCCATCTTGGGGTGGATGTTACATCCCTACGACATCTGCTTCGTGTACATTGCCATGTCGAAGTAGTCGCGCCATGCGCTGATCTTTGTGCCGGTTACTTCGAACACGCCTGCTACCGGCAGCGAGATCGTTTTGCCGTTGCCCAGGTCGAAGATGTCGACGCGCTCGTTGAAGACAACGTTGCCGGCGCTCGCGCTCTTCAGCACCTTGAACTGCACCGACTTGGCCATCGGCAGGAACATGTTGATTACGCCGCGGATCGCTTCTTTGCCCTTGGCCGGTTCCACCGGGATGTTGTGATAGACGGCGTCGTCGGTGAAGAAGCCGAGCAGTTCATCGACGTTCTTGCGCGGCCATGCGTTACAGAATTCGGTCACAACTTTTTCAGCGTCGGTTGCCATTGCGAGTTCTCCTTATTCGTTGTCGAGATAAAAGCGGTCCTCGTCCTTGTTATAGCCGAACAGCTCGGCGAAACGCCCCCAGTTCACCATCGTGATGAACTGGCGCTCCGGCTTTTCGCTCGGCAGCAGCATCGCGAGGTGTTCGAGCACGACTTCCTTGGTAAGAGACTTGTCCTCCTGGCCATGGAGCAGGCGGATGAAGTAGCTGAAGAGACTGTGCTTCTTCAACTGCTCGCGCACGATGAGTTTGCGCTCGTTGATCTTCGCCTCGAGAAATTGTTTGCCCAGCGGCTCGAGCACCGCGTCGCCAGCCGGAGTCGAAACCAAGCCGAGGATTTCCGCGGACTTCATGACCTTGAGCAAATCGCCGAATTTGAAATTGAGATCGCGCGCGATTTTGTAGCCGTCCTCGCGCCCGCCGCGATCCTCGAGCAATTCGAGCAGGCCAAACACCAGCGTCAGCCCGCAGTCGGGCAGCGGAGCTATGATCGGAGGCGCCATCAGCCGCGCTCCTCGATCATCGAAAACACCTTGTCGGTGAGCGCATTGAAAGCCTCGGTGCGGCGGTCGCGAGGCCTTGGCAGTTCGACCTTGAGATCCTTGACGACGCGGCCGGGTCCCGCCGCCATCACTATTATGCGATCGGCGAGCTCGATGGCTTCCTCGATGATGTGGGTGACGTGCACGATATTTTTCACGGGCATGTCTGGCGACTGCCAGATGTCGAGCAGCTCTTCGCGCAGCGTGATCGCGGTCAGGGCGTCGAGCGCGGAGAACGGTTCGTCCATCAGGAGCACCTTGGGCTCGACGGCGAGCGCGCGGGCGAAACCGACGCGCTGCTTCATCCCGCCGGAAAGCTCGCGCGGATAGGCTTCTTCGAAGCCGTCGAGTCCGACCTTGTCGATATAGATTCCGGCGCGCTTTTCGCGCTCAGCCGGCGGCAGTCCCTGTGCTTCGAGGCCGAGCTCGACGTTGGCCTTGACCGACAGCCACGGCAGCAGCGCGAACGATTGGAACACCAGCGCGCATTCAAGATTGATCCCATCGACCTGGCGGCCGCGGTACAGCACCTGCCCGGAAGTCATCGGCACGATGCCGTTGATGATGCGCAGGAGGGTCGACTTGCCGCATCCCGAGGGGCCGACGATCGCGACGAACTCGCCCTCCTCGACGTCGAAGGTGATGTCGTTGAGCACCTGCAGCATGCCCTTCGCATGCGCGAAACTTTTCGAGATGTTCTTGAGCTCGAGGAAGGCCATGGGTCAGATGAGTCCGAATCGCACATTGTAGGACGCGTCAGTAGTCCAGCCTGTAGCGTTCCGTGGCAAGGTTGTACAAGGGCCGCCACATCAGCCGGTTCAACAGTAGCACTACCGCTATCATTGATAGCAGGCTCAGCAGGATCATGACGCCGTTGCCGGACTTGTAGGTGGCGGCATCGAGCAGCGAGCCAATTCCGAGCACCTGGTAGGTCTGGCTTTTGTACACGAAGTATTCGGACAGGATCAGCGCGTTCCATCCCCCGCCCCACGCGGTGATGCTGCCGGTGATCAGCGACGGCGTCACGGCCGGAAGAATCAGCTTGCGGCATCGGTGGAAGCGGGAGAGCCCGAACGCGCGCGCGGCTTCCTTCAAGTCCTCGGGCACCTGGTTGATGCCGGCGAGCAGGTTGAAGAGCAGGTACCATTGCATGCCGGTCAGGATGAGCAGGATCGACGCGAGGTTCATCCCGCCGATAAACTCGATCACGAAGATTACGATGATCGGGAACAGCGCCGTCGCGGGCATCGAGCCGACAATTTCCGCGATCGGCGACAGGATGCGGTTGAAGCGCGGACTCTCGCTGGCCGCGAGCGCGCAGGGCACCGTCCATGCCAGCGAGATCGCGTACGCGATCGTCATTCGAATGGTCGAGAAAACGATAGCTTCAGGAATCTGCTTGGCGTCGGACGGCCACGGCTGCGAGAGCGTTCTGACCAGGGCGAGGAAGCCGCGGGCCAACGCCCACAGCATGAAGATCACGATCGCGGAGATCACCAGCGTTCGCACGATAGCGCCCGCGCGCCGGCTTTGTTCCGGAGTGAGCTGCGGGCCGCGCGGGATCGCGTTCAGCGTGCGGCCAATCAGCCGAATCGGAGGCACCAGGACCGATCGCAACGCGCGCGTGACTGCCGGGCCTACTCCGGACAGCGCGTCGAACATCCCGAGAGATTGCACAGCGCCGGACGACGCCGCGAATTCGTACTTGAACTTTTCCGCCCACGTGGACAGCGGCTGCCATACGATCATGTCCATCGCGACTATGATCGCGAGCAGCGCGAGAAGTCCTGCGGCGAGATCGAAGCTGCGTCCTTTTTCGGCGGCCTCCCACAAAAAACTGCCGAGCCCCGGCAGCCGGTAGCTGGCTGGACCGACTGTGATGATTTCGCAGGCGATGAGGAAGTACCAGCCCGCGACCCACGACAGGATCGAGTTGTACACCAGCTTCGGCACGCTGGCCGGCAGCAGCAGGCGCTTGAACTTGAGCCATCCGCGCCCGCCGAACGACTCGAGCGCGTCCCTGGAGTCGTCGGGAATCGTTTTGACCGCTTCGTAAACGCCGAGCGCCATGTTCCACGCCTGGCTGGTGAAGATGAGAAAAACGGCGGCCATCTCGACCCCAAGGCGGCTGCCGTGTGCAAGTGCTACGAAAAAATAAACCGCGGCGGGGAAAAATCCGACCACCGGCACCGACTGCGCGATATCGATGGCGGGAATCAGGATGCGCTCGTAGAGCCCGCCGCGCGCCGCCGCCATGCCATAGATGATCGAAAAAACCAGCGCGATGATGTACGCGGCGAGCATCCGGTAAAACGAGCAGAACGCGTAGTATGGGAGATGGCGGATCGAGATGGGGACGCTGTGCGGAATGAGATGCTGGGCGTGGCTGCGATACGCGAAGAACAGCGCGATGATCGCGGCGAGCGCAAGGAACGACAGCGTGCCGTTGACCAGGCGCCGCGGATTTATTTTCGTGCCGAACATTTTCGCAAGACCCGAAACCCCAAGCATAGCCGCGCCCCGGTTTCGCTCAAGGGCAAACTGCATTTCGGACAGATTAATTTTCGGCCCGCCAGCGTTGACAACGCGCGGTCCGGACAATAGCGAAGTCGCAAGAGTGGAAGACAATAGTGGCGGAAGCAGACAGAATTCCTGACGACGAGTGGCGGCTCGACGACAAATCAGTCGAGCGCATCGAGCAGGAGCCTCGAGCCGCGCCGGCGACGACCGGGCTCGCCGCCAACCTGAGCCACGAGCGGCTGGCGCGCGCGGTTTACGTCGTCACGGCGGAGCATCTCGCCTGGTGCCTGGTCGCGTCCTACGCGCTAATCACGCGCATCGCGGCTCTGGGAGCGCGTCCGCTGGACGCAGCCCAGGGAGCGGATGCGCTTTCGGCGTTCGCGCTGGCGACGAGTGGCCGCGACGCGCTCGCCTCGGTGGACGCGACGTGGGTCACAATAATTCAGGGCTGGATCTTCGCAGCGGTGGGCGCGTCGGATGCCAATTCGCGAATCGTCGTGATGCTATGCGGCCTGCTGCTCATTGCACTCGGATTTGCGATGCGGCCGATACTGGGACGTGCAGGCTCGCTCGCGTTCGCCGCATTGATCGCGGTTTCGCCGAGCATGACCTATTTTTCGCGCGGCGGTTCGACCGCGATCGCATCGGTCGCGTTGATGATGATCGCGATCGTAATCGCAGAGAGTGTTCGCCGGCGTGCGAGCCTGCCGCGGGCGGCTGGGCTGGGCGCCGCGATCGCAATGTGGCTCAGCGCCGATCCGATCGGCTACCTCACGGCGGCCGCGATGATTGTATCGATGATTGCGGTTGGCGCCGTCGACGCCATGCGACTCGACCATCGGCGCCTGCGAATCCGCGTATGGTGGGAGCGGCGCCGCGCGCTCGTCATCGTCTGTACGATCGTCGCGTTCGTCCTATGGCTCCTGCTGACGACGGCCTTCTTCACCCAACCGCTCGTGCCGATGCTCGATTACGATTTGCATGCCGCCTTCGCTCCGCCGTTGATCGCCTGGCATCGCGCGGTTCACAGGCTGATCCCGATTTTGTTGTTTTACGAGTTTATTGTCGCGGCGCTCGCGATCGTCGGCGTGGCGGCGATCGTCTCGGGACGTATTGGGGGCCGCTTCGCCGCGTGGTCGGTGGTGTGGGGAATCGTCAGCCTCGCGATGCTTGCGTCGGTCGGCGAAAATTCCGCGGACGCGGTCGTCGCGATCGTTGTGCCGCTGGCGATTCTCGGCGCTTTCGCGGTAGATTGGATGCATCGGACGGCGCAGTGGAACTCGATTCGCTACGCGACTGCGGCGGCGGTCGCGCTGACGCTGTACGTTCAGCTCGCCACCAATTTCGTGTATCCCGCGCCCGATACGAGTGAGGCGCCGTGGAGCCGGCACGCGCTGTTGTTCTGGTCCGAGCCTGCCACCTCGATTCAGACGGCGCGCGAATGCGAGCGCGTGCTAAGTGCGGTGCCGGCCAGTGGGAGTGCGATGATTCCTGACGACGCGCCGCAGGTGCAGTGGTACTTGCGCGATCTCGCGCTGACGGATTCGGTCGCCGAAGCGAACATCGTCGTGGACATCGGCGTCACGGAAAGCGGCGCGGTCGCCGGCAACCCTGAGGCGACGCACTTCGGATTCGAAGAATGGTGGACGCCGGATTTCCGCACGCTGACTGCGGCACGCGCGCTCACGTATTTCTTCACGCAGCGAACGTGGAGCGACGTCGAGATACGGGATCTCGAAATCGAAGTGTCGAAAACTGGCAAACCTTCGTGAATTGTTCGCCCCTCCGTCCGCGGCAGATTTGCGTGCGGACCTATGCTTTGCGATAAAATGCACAGGCCGCGCATCGCGCCGTGCAATTTCCGTTTCCGTCGCCCGCGCGTATCGCATCCCGTTCAATTCAAGGAGCATCGATGGACGCTGTCGTGAAATTCCTGCAACCCTACCAACTGCATCCGGTCGTCGATCACTTCTCGGTTGCTCTGCTCTTCGTCGCGGTGCTGATCGATCTTGTCGCGAGCGCCGCCCCGAATCGCATCTGGCTTCGCTACACCGCCCTGACGCTGATGATTTTGGGCGCTCTTGCGGCCGGTGGCTCCTTTGCCACGGGCGACATGGAGGCCGACCGCATCTGGAATGCGCTGGGTCAGCCGGCGCGGGAGGTGTTGAAGCGGCACTCGGAACTCGGCGAGTACCTCGCGATTACCTTCGGCATCCTGGCCCTGTGGCGAATTCTGATTCAGGCGTTCGGCTTCATGGCGGGGTCGCGCGCGATTTATCTGATCGTCGCCGTCCTCGCGATTGCGACGTTGGGTTACTCGGCGCATCTGGGCGGCGAACTCGTGTACGACTACGGCGCCGGCACGGCGCTGATGGCGTCCGCAGCGGTGCCGTCGGAAGCCGCGAGTCCCGCGTCGGCGCCTACTTCTTCGGGACCGCTCCCCACTGTGTCCGTGCCGACTCCCCAGGCATCGTCTAGTGCACCGCCGGTTCCAGCTGCGTCAGCATCCAACTCGACGGAATCGCCGAAGCCGGGCAGCATGCCGACCCCCATTCCTACCGTTCAACCGTCGGCCGCGCCGAGTGCAGCGAGCATGTGATGCGATCGAAGGCGGGAAACCAAGGAGCGCCACATGGTCAAGTTCGATCACATGAATCTTCCGGTCACCAACTACCAGGCTTCGCGCGATTGGTACGTGCGAAACTTTGGCTTCAAGATTGAATTCGAAGTCCCCGATCGCAAAACCTCCGCAATCCAGGACGACGCCGGCTTCACGATCTTCCTCTACGAACAACCAGCGCAACTCTCCGGCGCAAAATGCTCTCTCACCCTGCGAGTCGACGACGTAGATTCGAAATATAAAGAGTTGCAATCGAAGGGCGTCCCATTCGTGAATCCACCCGGAAAATATTTCTGGGGCTACGGCGCCGAACTCCGAGACCCCGACGACTACCAGCTACTCCTATGGGACGAAGTCTCAATGCGAGAAAAAGGCGGCTCGAAATAGCGACCTCGCACGCTTGCATCTCTAAGCCCGGAACCCTCACCCACCGGCGGCTGCGCCCGCCGCCGCCTCTCCCGTATAACGGGCGAGGGTAAGATCCCGACGCCTGGCTTCAATCCCCAAGGAACCTGAGAGCGAAATGTCGTCCGCGACATCTCGCGCTTAGACTTCTTCCTGTCACTGGGTGCAGGGGTCACCCCTGCCCAAGGAGGTGTGGAACCCACGGTGGGTTCCACATTCAATAAACCGATTTACCCTTCCCACTCCTCTGTTGCGCGCTCGCCTCGCCCTGCGGTAACACTCGTTCAGAACTGAACGAGCGTTACCGAATTGGAGGCCGTCGTGGACAATCGACTCGGCTTTGGCGTTTTTCTCGCTCCGCATCATCCGATCGGCGAACATCCGATGCTCCAATTGGAGCGCGACCTCGAACTGGCGACCCTGCTCGACGGCCTCGGCTACGACGAGTTCTGGGTCGGCGAGCATCATTCGGGCGGATGGGAAACGATCGCGTCGCCGGAAATGTTCCTCGCGGCCGCCGCGCAGCGCACCCAGCGGATCAAGCTTGGCACCGGCGTCGTCTCGATCCCGTATCATCACCCGTTCACCGTCGCGCAGCGCATGGTGATGCTCGATATGCTGAGCCGCGGGCGCGCGATGCTCGGCGTCGGACCCGGCGCGCTGCCGTCGGACGCGTTCATGCTCGGCATCGATCCGATGACGCAGCGCGACCAGATGGACGAAGGTCTCGGCGTGATCATCCGGCTGCTCAACGAGCGCGAGCCGATCACTGTCGATGGCTCGTGGTATCGGCTGCGCGACGCGGCGTTGCACCTGAAGCCGCTGCAAAAGCAGATGCCGATAGCGGTCGCCTCGATGATCTCGCCGGCCGGAATGAAAGCCGCGGGCAAGTACGGCGTCGGCGTGCTGTCGGTCGCGTCGTACATGCAGGAGGGCCTGACCGCGCTCAAAACGCAGTGGAGCTTCGCCGAAAGCTCCGCCAAGGAACACGGCAAGCAGGTCGATCGCGCGAACTGGCGAATCGTCATGCCGTTTCATCTCGCGGATTCGAAAGAGCAGGCCTATCGCGACGTCGCCGACGGGCTCAAGCGCTGGAACAACGAGTACGTGGTGGGAATCCTCGGCCGTCCCGACGGCAAAGATTTCGAAGACGGCCACCAGGCCGCGAAGTTCATGGACGAATTCGGCGGCGGAATCTTCGGCACCCCCGAAGACGCGCTCGAAAAGCTCGCGAAGCTGCAGGAGCTGTCGGGTGGCTTCGGCACGATTTTGAGTTTCGCGCACGACTGGGCACCGCGCGAAAAAATGTGGCGCAGCTACGAGCTGCTCGCGCGCTATGTGATGCCGCGATGCCAGGGCCTGCTCGATTCGATCGACGCGAGCGCCGCCCGCGTCACCGCCAAGAAGCAAACCCTGATGGCGGCCGCTACAGGCGCAATCATGAAGGCGATCAGTTCCGACAAGAACGCCGCTGAAGCGATGGCGACCACGGTGGCGGGCCCGTTCAACATCGCTCCCGCGCAAAGCGTCGAGACCGCCCGCCCCGGCAAGTGAAAGAGTAAAACCCGCTGACAACCGTTGTCCGCGCTGTGGAAACAACCCGCGCGGCCTCTTGCGAGATCCGAGCGCCGGAGCAGACGATAGAGATGTGGCGGGCATCGAGCCGCGCCGCGCCGATGCCAGCTTCTCGTGAAATCATAATCTCCGAACGCGCCGCAGAACGCATCGCCGCCGCCCGCGCATGGCTCGAGTCTCAGCCGTCGGCCGCCGAAATCCTCGTGATCGCCTCGGTCAAGGAGGCCGCCGACGACCTCGTGCGCGCGTTCGCGCTCTCGCGCGGCGCGATGCTCGGCGTGCATCGCATGACGCTCAACCGGCTGGTCGGATTGCTCGCCGCCGAAGAACTCGCCGATGCCGGCCTGGCGCCCGCCGACGGACTGGCGGCCGAGGCGGTCGCGGCGCGCGCCGTCTTCCGCCTGGCGCCGTCGGGAGCACTCGCGCATTTCGCGCCTGTGCTGAATCTGCCCGGCTTCCCGCGCGCACTTGCGCGCACGCTGATCGAGCTTCGATGGAACAACATCGCCGTTGACGAGTTGCGCGTACTCGGCGCGGTCGGCGAGGCGATTGCCGCGACGCTCGCCCAGTTCGACGCCGAGCTGGCCGAAGCGAAACTGATCGATCGCGCCGGGATGCTGAAAGTCGCGACCCGCGCCGTGCTTGGAGGCGCGAGCGAGCCGCCGCGCTTCGTCGGCCTTCCGATCCTGCTGCTCGACGTTTCCGTGGACAGCGCGCTCGACCGCGACTTCATCGCTGCCCTCGCCGCGCGTTCGCCGTCGATTCTCGCAACGATCCCCGCCGGCGACTCGCCCGTTCAAACGCTCCTCGAAGATGCGCTCGATGTCCGCGCAACTGCGCTATCGCCGACCGTGGACGAAAACATCGCCCCCTCGCTCCAGCGTCTCCAAAGTCATCTGTTCGCGGACACAGCCCCGCCGGAGCGCAACGTGGACGAAACCGTGAAGGTGATTTCGGCGCCCGGCGAGATGCACGAGTGCGTCGAGATCGCGCGGCGAATCGCCGCCGAGGCGCGGCGTGGCATACCCTTTGATCGAATCGCCGTGCTGCTACATGACCCCGTTCGCTACGCGCCGTACTTGCAGGAGGCGCTCGCCCGCGCCGACATCCCCGCATACTTCGCGCGCGGCACGCGGCGCCCCGAGCCCGGCGGTCGCGCGATGCTCGCGCTGCTTTGCTGCGCCGCGGAAGACCTCTCGGCGCGCCGTTTTGCGGAATATCTTTCGCTCGCTCAAGTGCCCGATCCCGATCGCCCCCGTGTCGACGAGGCGACGATCGGCCCCGACGCGGAACTCGCGCCCGCGCCACTTGAGTCGGATCTTGAAGTCGAGGGCAACGTCGCCGCAGGCGAAAGTGCAGGTAATGCCGCCACCTCCGATTTCGTCTCTGATCCAATTCCGGTCATCGATGGAACGGCGCGCGCGCCGTGGCGATGGGAGCGGCTGCTCGTCGACGCCGCGGTGATCGGCAGCGCTGAGCGTTGGCGCAAGCGGCTGGCGGGTTTGGGCAACGAGCTCGTGGCGCGGCGCAAGGAAATGGCCGACGACGACGCGCACGCGGCGGGCCTCGAACGGCGCATTCTCGACCTCGCGCATCTCGGCGAGGTCGCGATGCCGATTCTTTCGATGCTGGAGGCGGCGCCGCGCGATGCGACTTGGGGCGACTGGCTCAAATTTCTGCGCGGGCTGGTTGAGCTCGCGATTCGCGATCGCGAAGCGGTGCTCGCAGCGTTGGCCGAGCTCGAACCGATGGCGCCCGTCGCTCCGGTCGGACTCGACGAGGTGCGCCTGGTGCTGAACGATCGGCTCGGGCGGCTGGAAGCTCCGCGGCGTGTGCGCCGTTATGGCGCGGTGTTCGTCGCGCCGCCGAATCGTGCGCGTGGCATGGAGTTTGACGTCGTTATCGTCCCCGGTCTTGCCGAGCGGATGTTTCCGCGCAAGCTGACCGAGGATCCGATCCTTTCAGATGCGGCGCGCGCGCGGCTGAGTCCGTATCTCGCGCGCAATGAACGGCGGGTCGGCGCGGAGCGGCTCGCCTTGAGAATCGCGGCGGGTGCGGCGCGCGAACGTGCATTGTTCTCCTATCCGCGCGTCGATCTCGATCAGGGCCGTCCTCGAGTGCCGTCGTTCTACGCGCTTGAAGTTCTGCGCGCTGCGGAGGGACGCCTGCCCGGCTTCGATGAGCTGGCGAATCGCGCGTCGTCGCAGCCGACGACGCGGCTTTCGTGGCCGGCGCCGGCGAATCCTGCAGACGCGATCGATGACGCGGAATTCGATCTGGCGGTGCTCGACAGGCTGGTTGATGCCGATCCGGATACGACGACTGGCGCGGCGCATTATCTGCTCACTGCCAACGTGCATCTAGGGCGGGCGCTGCGTGCGCGGGCGCGGCGGTGGCTCCGGCGATGGACGCCGGCCGACGGATTGGTCGATCCGGACGCGGCGGCGCTGGCGGCGTTGGGGAAGCATCAGTTGAGCGCGCGTTCGTACTCGCCGACTGCGCTGCAGAATTTCGCCGCATGCCCGTATCGATTTTTTCTGCAAGCGGTCCATCGGCTGGAGCCGCGCGAGGAACCCGAGGCGATCGAGACGCTCGATCCGCTCATGCGCGGCGGCCTGTTCGCGGAAGTCCAATACGAAATTCTGTCGGCGCTACGCGAACTCGACGTGCTGCCGGTCACGCCGGAAGATTTGGACGACGCATCCGCGCTGCTTGATGAGCGGCTCGACGAAGTTGCCGCGCGATGGCATGAGGATCTCGCGCCGGCGATCGAGCGTGTGTGGCTCGACGGAATCGAAGGTATCCGCGCCGACTTGCGAGAGTGGATGCGGCGCGCGGCTGAGGATCCGGATCATTGGCGCCCCGAATGGTTCGAGCTCGGCTTCGGCTTGAGCGATCGCGCGCAGGCGGATCCGCACAGCTCGTCCGATCCGGTCGCAATCGACGGCGGTCTTAGCCTGCGCGGTTCGATCGATTTGCTCGAGCGCGATCCGGCCGGACGCATTCGCGTGACCGATCACAAGACCGGGAAAGTGCGCGCCGAGAAGAACTTCGTGATCGGCGGCGGCAAGACGTTGCAGCCGGTTTTGTACGCGCTCGCGGCCGAACAGGTGCTCGGCGAGAAGATTTACGCCGGGCGGCTTTACTACTGCACGGCGGCCGGCGGCTACGAGGAGCGCGTCGTTGAGATCAACGACCCCGCGCGGGAAGCGGCGCGAAAACTTGTCGCGATAATCAAGGAGTCGCTGGAAGCGGGATTCTTGCCGGCCGCGCCGGACGCTCGCGAATGTGACTGGTGCGACTACAAGCGCGTCTGCGGCCCGTACGAGGAACGGCGCTCCAAAATCAAACCACAGAAACCGCGGCTGGAAGCTCTGAAGCGGCTGCGGGCGATGCCATGACGCTCGTCGTGACTCCGACGATCATATCCGACCAGGCGGTGCGCGACCGGATTCGCGACGACCTCGATCTCACGCTTGTTATCGAGGCGGCGGCGGGCACCGGCAAGACCACGGCGCTGGTGAATCGAATCGTGTCGGTGATCGGGTCGGGGCGCGGCGAGCTGGCGCGGATCGTCGCGGTGACGTTCACCGAGAAGGCGGCCGGCGAGCTGAAGCTACGGCTGCGCGCCGAAATCGAGCGCGCGCGGCAAGGCACCGAACCGTTGAGCGAAGCACACGCGCGCTTCGACCTGGCGCTAAAGCAACTTGAAGAAGCGCGAATCGGAACGATTCATTCGTTCTGCGCCGACCTGCTCCGCGAACGGCCGGTGGAGGCGGAAATCGATCCGATGTTCGAAGTCGCGCCCGAGGATGTTGCGGGCGAGATGTTCGACGCCGCATTCGATCGATGGTTCGAGCGAATCCTGAGCAATCCGGGCGAGGGCATGCGCCGCCTGCTGCGGCGGCGCGATCTGTCGAATCGCACGGGTCCGCGCGCGATCGCGCGCCAGGCGGCGCTCGAGCTGATGAACTGGCGCGACCTCGATTCGCCGTGGATGCATTCGCCGCTTCAGCGCGACGCCGAGATTGACGCGATAATCGCTGAGGTCGAAGCGCTCGGCAAACTTGCCGAACTCGGCAAGGACGACGATTGGCTCGCGAAGGGCCTCGACGCGATCGCGCGGCCTGTGGCCGAGGCGACGCGGCTGGAGGCAGTGCGCGGGCGCGACTACGACGCGCTCGAGTCGGTATTGATCGGCCTTTGCAAGGGGCGTCGCTGGGATTGGAAGGGATACGGCGGCGGCTTCGGCGCAGTGACCCGCGAGGATGCCTTTCGCCGGCGCGCCGAGCTGCGCGCGCGGTTGGAAAAGTTTCGCGACGATGCGGGCGCGAATCTCGCGCCTCTGCTGCGCGACGAACTGTGGCCGATCGTTGGTATCTTCGAAGATATCAAGCGCCGCGCTGGACGCCTCGACTTCCTGGACCTGCTCCTGGTCGCGCGCAACCTGGTTCGCGACAACCCGGCGGTGCGCGCCGGGCTGCAGAGTCGCTTCACGCATATTTTTATCGATGAATTCCAGGATACCGATCCGCTGCAGGCTGAAATCCTGCTGCTGCTCGCGTCCGCCGATCCGGCCGAGACCAACTGGCTGAAGGTCAAGCCGATCGCCGGGAAATTGTTTATCGTCGGCGATCCGAAACAATCGATTTATCGATTCCGCCGCGCCGATGTCTCGCTCTACCAGGGCGTGAAACAACTGCTGCTGATGCATGGCGCGCAACTCGAATATCTGACGGTGAGCTTTCGCTCGACGCCCGCGATTCAAACCATGGTCAACGCCGCCTTCGCGCCGCTCATGAGCCAGGAATCGGGCACCCAGCCGGCGTATGCGCCGCTGATGCCGTATCGCGTCGAGCCCGGGGCGCAGCCGTCGATCGTTGTGCTGCCGGTGCCGGAGCCGTACGGCGAGTATGGCCGGGTCGTCAACTGGAAAATCGACGAATCGCTTCCCGAAGCGATTGCCGCGTACGCGCGATGGCTGGTGCATGAAAGCGGATGGACGGTGACCGAACGCGACGCGCCCGAGATGCGCGTGCCGATTCGCCCGCGGCATATCTGCATCCTGTTTCGCCGCATGAATTCGTTCGGGCGCGACGTGACGCGGCCGTACCTGCGCGCGCTCGAGGCGCGGCTTCTGCCGCACGTGCTGGTCAAGGGCGGATCGTTCAACGAACGCGAAGAGGTAATCGCGATCCGCAATCTGTTGGGAGCGATCGAGCGGCCCGATGACGAGTTGATTGTGTTCGCGGCATTGCGCGGGCCTGTGTTCGCACTGTCAGACGCGGCGCTGCTCGAATTCCGCATGACGCTTGGCAGCCTGCATCCGTTTCGCAAACTGCCCGACGATCTCCCCGACAGTCTGAAGGAAGTGAAGGGCGCGCTCGAGGTGATCAAGAATCTGCATCGCGGGCGGAATCGACGGCCGATCGCGGAGACGCTCGCGATGCTCCTGGCTGAGACGCGCGCGCATGCGGGATTCGCGATCTGGCCGACCGGCGAGCAGGCGCTGGCGAATATCATGCGAATCATGGACCAGGCGCGGCGTTACGAAGCGCGCGGCGGGACCACTTCGTTTCGGGCGTTCGTCGATGAGCTCGAAGCGCGCGCGGAACGCGACGAGGCGAGCGAGACGCCGATCGTCGAGGAAGGGACCGAGGGCATTCGGATAATGACGGTGCATCGCGCGAAGGGCCTCGAGTTCCCCATCGTCATCCTGGCCGATATCACCTGCAATGAAACTCGCGCCGACGCGTCGCGATATATCGAGCCGGCGTCCAAGCTGGCCGCGATGGAACTTGCTAGATGCGCGCCGCGCGAGCTGCAGGAGAATCAGGCGCGAGAACATCAGCGCGACGAAGAGGAAGCGATTCGCCTGCTTTACGTGGCGGCGACGCGCGCACGCGATCTGATCGTGGTGCCGGCGGTTGGCGACGACCCCCAAGAGAGCGACGGCTGGCTCGCGCGGTTGAACCCCGTCGTCTATCCGGCGCAGGCGGAGCGGCGCGCGCCAATCTCGACGCATCCGCTGGGATGCCCCGAATTCGGCGACGACAGCGTGCTAACCCGGCCGCCGAAGGCGCCGGGCAAAGTGAAATCGGTCGCGCCGGGATCACATCGCGGGCAACGCGGAGACCATCAGATAGTATGGTGGGATCCGCGGCTGTTGATTCTGAACGTCGAAGAGAAGATGGGACTGCGGCAGGACAAGCTGCTGCAGGCCGACGAGAACAAGCTCGTCTCAGACCGCGGCGAAAAAATGCACGCTGAGTGGAGCGCGAACCGGGCGGCGATGCTCGTGGCGGGAACGACGCCAAGGATAAGCGTCGTGACGGCAACCGAGCTCGCGCTCGCGGCACCGGCGGACGGGCCGGCGTCCGGCGAAGCCATCGCGATCGAAGAGACGCGTCGCGACGGTGGCCGGCCTCATGGCAAGCGCTTCGGCACTCTCGTGCATCTGATGATGCTGCGTGCGCCTTTTGACGCGGACGCGCGCGCGCTCGGCAGGATCGCGGCGAGCGCGGCCAAGATGATCGGCGCGCCGGAGGAGGAAGTCGTCGCCGCAGTCAAGGCCGTAGATGCGGCGCTCAAGTCTCCGCTGATGCTTCGGGCCGGGGCTGCGCCGACGGTGATGCGAGAATGTCCGCTGATGATCCGGCTCGAAGACGGTACCGCGGTCGAAGGGATCGCGGATCTCGCGTTCGCGGCGAACACTGCGGCTGGCGCGGCCTGGACGGTGGTCGATTTCAAGACCGACGTCGAAGTCGCGGCGCGGCTCGGCGAGTATCGCGCGCAGATCAGGTTCTATGTGCGGGCAGTGAGAGAGAGTACGGGGCGGCCGGCCAGCGGTGCGATATTGTGGATATAGAGGAAGAGGAAATCACTCTGCTTAATGTGAAACCCGCCTGGGTTTCACGCTTCCTCGGGCAGGGGTGACCCCTGCACCCAATGTCAAGAAAGGATGCGGGACTTCGTCCCTGTTAGAAAGGGTTGAGGCGCAGGGATCCTAACCTCTCCTTGGACAATGAGAAGTTGGGATGCGGAGTGTTTTGTGCGGGTCGCGGGTTTGTGGTGAAATCTGGGCGCGAGGGTTAACTAACGATGGCTATCGATATTATATTCGGCGAACGCGATACGACTGGCGTCGATGCTGGATCGAACGGCGGCGGGTTGTGGCTTGGCGGCGACGACTTGAAGCGCGTCAGCGGATGGGAGTTTAAGCCGCAGGGATTCTGCAAGGGCGACGTCTGTTTGCCGGTGCCCGACGCGCGCAGGAGCGAGTTCGTCGCGGGAGGCCGTTACAATCTTGCGGCGCTGGCGAGTCTGCTTGGACAGCCGGTCGTGACGGACGCGGAGCACCATGCATGGTGCTTCGGCGAGGCTGCTGCTGAGAGAAAGCGCGTACTGACTTCGCTCGCCGCGCCGGATTTCAGTTTGCCCGATCTCGACGGCAAGACGCATTCGCTGTCCGAGTATCGTGGCAAAAAAGTCTTGGTCGTTTCATGGGCGTCGTGGTGAGGATGCCGCTTTGACCTGCCAGTCTGGCAGGCGCTTTACGAAGAACTCGGACCGAAAGGCTTCGTGCCCATCGCGATCGCATTCGATAGTGGCGGCAATGTCGTGACCGAGTCGTGGATCAAGGCGGCCAAGCCCACCTATCCATGCCTGATCGATCGGCGGCATCTTGTCGCCGAGCTTTACGACATGGTCAACGTGCCGACCGCGGTCTGGATCGACGAGCGCGGCAAAATCGTGCGGCCGAGCGAACCCGCCGGCGTCACGGACGCATTTCGAAAGATGAACCGAACGAACCTTTCGATTCCCACCGACGCGATGAGCGAGCTGCAGGCCAAGCGGAAGGCGTACCTCGACGCGCTCCGCGACTGGGTGGCGCACGGAGCGGCGAGCCGCTTCGTGCCTGGCGACGTGGAAGTGCTCAAGCGGATTCATACGCCGGATGACGCTCAGGTCCGCGCGGCGGCGAATTTCAGGCTCGGCGAATTTCTGTTCGAGCACGGACACGCCGAGGCGGCGCAGAAATATTTCGAGGAAGCCAAGCGGCTGCGCCCGGAAAGCTGGAACTACAAGCGGCAGGCATGGGCGCTCGAGGATCCGATGAAGGCGGGCGGTCCCGAATTCTGGGCGGCGGTGGATTCGCTGGGGGAAGGGAAGTATTACCCGGGCGCGGAGGACATATAGGAAGGGTAAATCACTTAATTAAATGTGAAACCCGCGGTGGGTTTCACGCTTCCTTCGGCAGGGGTGACCCCTGCACCCAATGTTCTGAAAAAGATGTGGGACTTCGTCCCTGTTGGGACGTTTTTTGTGTCATCCTGAGCGAAGCGAGTCTTTGCCTCGCCCGTTCGTCGGGAGAGGCCGACGCGCGTCCGCGCGCGGCGGGTGAGGGGCCAAATTTTCCGAGATTCTGAGAATCAGTTTTGCACCAGCGCGAGATACTAGTCGTCGGATATGGGTCGTTGCTTAGCGGCCGTGGTCTGAATAGAACCCCGCTTGTCGCGCGTGATGCGCATCCGGTTTCGATTCACAACGCACGGCGCGGACTTGCCAAGTGGTCCAGTCATGGAAGCTATTTGGCTATGGATGTTGAGCCGGTTGATCGCGCAAAGCCGATCTCCGCATCTATTGGACTAGATGGTGCTGGAATCGGTGGTTTGCTCCTGGCGTTTGATCGAGCGGATGCGCGCAAAATCGCACGACGGGAGGACTATAAGCCCGATGCGTTCGGGCGTTTGATTGAGCTTGCCGAGCGCGCGGGTATGCCGCTTGGCGAGTACCTCATGGAAATCGCGAGCGATACGAATTTCGATTTGCTCGCGTACCGGGGCGCGCTGCGCACGATGCTCGACTACACATCGCCGGGATATATTTTCCATCCAATTGAGATTGATGATGGACGTATCGCGATAATTGCGATCGGCTCGGGATTTGACGGCAGCGGAGACCCGGAGGTTGTCTCGCGACGCCGGGAATTCGGGATGGACCGGCTCCTGTCACTCGAGGAGTCGATCCGAGCCGAGATTCCAGGGTTCGATCGTGCGGGGCAGATTGGATATTACGCTGAGTGTATTCTCGGCGGGTTGCATGGGCTTGATATCGGCGACCTTGCGGCGGGATTCGATGCGGAGGCGGGTTGGGCGCGCGACCTGGCGGCGCATCTCGGGCCGCTCGCGCGCGGCGAGCGCGAGCGGTTTATCGAGGCGACCTCGCTCGACGCGGCGCGCTACGGCGAGCGGTTTCCGACTCGGCGCACATCGAGCCTAGCGGCGCTGCTGGAGCTGGCGGGAGTAGTGCAGGTATAGGGACGAGCCGATGGCGACGAAGGCGAAATTTTCAATTCATGTCGCGAAAGAGAATCTGAAATTTTCGGCCGCGCATTTTATCGCCTACCCGGGATTTCGCGAACCGCTGCATGGCCATAATTACCAGGTCGGCGTGTACCTCGAGGGGCGGCTGGCGAAGACCGGTTACGTGATCGATTTCGGGTTGATCAAGAAGCTCACCAAGGAGATCGTCGACCGGCTCGACGAGCGCACGATCGTTCCGGGTAACAGCGATTGCATGGCGATCGACGGACCCAAAAACGGCAGGGTGAAAATCCGCTACGAGAAAGACGAGTTCGTGCTGCCCGCCGCGGACGTGTGTATCGTGCCGCTGGTGCATAGCTCGGCGGAAGAACTCGCGCGGTACATCTGGGACGAGTTGGCGGCGGCGCTGCGGGCGCGCGGTGCGCTTAAGGAAGTGACCTCGATGGAAATCTCTGTGGCCGAGGGGCCGGGACAGTCCGCGCACTATCGCAACTCGACGGACGGCGTCTGATAGCGTTCTCTGCGTAACAATTTCAGCGGGTTTGCTTAGTCTAATCTGCTCACTGGCAGTCATCGTCCTGTCAACTGCGGGCGCGTCGTGCGACGATTGCGCACGTAACGCGGCGGTCTTTCTTCGCCGCTCACGGAGCAAAAACCAGATTGGCATTGCAGCGAAAATTCGCGGAGGCTGAGGCGCCTTTCGCAGTTGAACGGGCGCTCGTCGGCGAGCATCCGGCGATAGTGAAGCTGCGCGCGCTGATCGAGCGCGTCGCGCCGGCCGAGGTGACCGTGCGGATCACAGGCGAGAGCGGCACCGGCAAGGAAGTGGTAGCGCAGGCGATACATGCGCTGTCGCCGCGATGCAATCAGCCGTTCGTGCCGGTGAACTGCGCGGCGATTCCGCACGAGCTGCTCGAGTCCGAGATGTTTGGGCATGAGCGGGGCGCGTTCACGGGCGCGGCGGGCTCGCGTCACGGTCTGCTGACGACGGCGGATCGCGGCACGATCTTCCTGGACGAAATCGGCGAGATGCCGGGTAAGTTGCAGGCGAAACTTCTGCGCGTGCTCGAGGACGGTGTGGTGCGTCCCGTCGGTGCGGACCGGGCGACGCGGGTCAACGTGCGGGTGATCGCGGCGAGCAACGTCGATCTCGCCGAGGCGGTGGCGCAGGGCAAGTTTCGCGAGGACCTTTTCTATCGGCTGCAAGTCGTCCCGATCGTGATTGCGCCCTTGCGCGAGCGGCGCTCCGATATCCCGCTGCTCGTGGAGCACTTTCTGGAGCGTATCCGCGAGCGCCCGCCCGGGCGCGAAATCGCAATCAGCCGCGAGGCGATGGTCGCGCTATGGTCGTACGATTCGCCGGGCAACGTGCGCGAGCTCGAGAATATGGTCGAGCGGCTGGCGATCCTGTGCGAGGACTCAACTATTGACACCTCGATTCTGCCGGAGAACCTGATGGCGAGCGCGCGGCCTGCGACGCCTCCGATTGCGGTCAATCTGAAAGGCGGCGGTCTGAACCTGAACAACTTGGTACGGGAATTGGAAGGTAGATTGATAAACGACGCGCTCAAACAAACCGGAGGGAACAAACAGGCGGCGGCGCGGTTGCTCGGGCTCAAGCGGACGACATTTTCCGCGAAGCTGAGGCGCTGCGGCGTGATAGCTCCGGCGTCTTTGGACGAAAGCGAGGAAGGCTAGACGGGCAGGGAATTGTATGGATGAAGCAATCAGGCCGCCACAGATAATGGTGGTTGACGACGATCAGGACACTGTCGCCATCCTCGCCCGCCATCTGCAGCGCGAAGGCTTTGTTCCAATAGAGGCCAGCTCCGGCGCACAGTGTCTCAAACTGGTGCATGAAAACGAAGTCGATGTGATTCTGCTCGACCTGATGATGCCCGATATGGATGGCTTCCAGGTCGTCAAGGCGCTTCGGGACAATCCCGTGACGGCGGAGATTCCAATCATTATGATCACCGCGCGCGACGATCTGGATGCGCGCGCCGAGGGGATGCGCCTGGGAGTCAGCGACTTCCTGGCCAAGCCGGTATTCCGTCGCCAGCTCGCCAGCCGCGTCCGCGCACAGCTCGAGGTGGTCGAGACGGCGCGCAATGCGACCGCTGCGATGGATCGCCTCGAGGCGGCGAAGCGACGTTCACAGTAACACGATCGAGAAGCCTGCCCCGCCGCAGTGCGCGCGCTGCATCGGCGCGTTGCGATCCCCTGACGCGTTCGACTACAAATTAGTGGCCGGTGCTGGTACCGGGTTGATCTCGCTTCCAGGTCATCGGTCGAGATGAGAGGAGGAATTCGCGATGGACGGTGATAGCCGAAAACCGCAGGCCAACATTATCGCGGCGCTGACTTACCTGCTGGGCTTCGTCACCGGCTTGATTTTTCTCTACCTCGAACCATACAACCAGGACGAGTACATCCGCTTCCACGCGCGTCAGTCGATTGGCTTCTCGGTTGCGTGGTTTGCCATCGCCGTCGTGTTCGGCGTTTTCATCGCAGTGCTGCCGCATGGATTGGGGGCGCTGCTCAATTTCATTTTGACACTGATCGACATCGCACTCGCGGTGTTCTGGGTGGTCCTGATGTACAAGGCCTACAACGGCGAGCGCTACCGTATTCCCGAACTGGCCGACATCGTCGACAGCATTGCCGGTACTCCCCCGGCGTAGCTCTCTGTCTCCTCTCCCTGTTAGGGAGAGGATGAAGGTGAGGGTCCCTATACAGCGCGCATTTTTCGCACGCGATTCAAGATTCTGCCCTTAAAAAAGTGCGCTCCGCGAAATCTACTTATTTGCGCGCGTCGTGCCGGCGGATTTTTCTTCGCCGGCAGTCGCACTCGGCGCATCCGCGGCCGCCTGCCCGTTGGCGTCGGCCGGCTGCTCGGCGCCATCTTCGCCGCTCGCCGACGGTGGGACCTGCGACTGGATGTTCGCGCTGCCCTGCGGCGCGAGGCGCAGGCTCGGCTCGCGGTTAATCGCGTCGAGCACGCGGCGCGAAATTTCGTCGGTGATTTGCGGAGCGCTGTAGGTCTCGGCGGGATAGCGAATGACTATTTCCAGCCCGGACTGGCTCAGGTGCAACCGGCTCTGCGGCTTAGGCGTCTCGAGCATGATGTTGAGGTCGCGCTCGAGATGCCGGTAGTCGCGCATCACGCGGTCGCGATAGCGTGCGAATACTTCGTTCACGGCGTCGAGCAGCCGCTTCTCCGCCAGCCGGTAGTCGATGTCGGGCGCGAGCGTGAGCCGCACCTCGTTCCATACGAAGCTGGTGCCGGGCGCCTGCTTGAAGAAGTTGCCTGACGGCTGAAACACGATCGCGTTGGAGAACACCGCCACGCGGCCGGTGGGCTCGCGATGCGTCCCGGTGCCGCCGAGTTCCATCAGTGAGAGTTTCACCAGCCCGATATCGATCACGTCCCCGGTCACGCCGCCGATTTGCACACGGTCGCCGGCCTTGATTCCGAAGCGCCCGATCAAAAAGAAGTAGCCGGCAATCGACAGGATCACGTTCTGCAGCGCGACGGCGATACCGGCGGCGGCAAATCCAACGACGGTGGCGGCCGAGCCCAGCTCGTCGGCGAAATTCACCATCACGACGACTACGATGATGATGCCGAGCACGAGACGCCGCGCCGCCATCACCTGGCCGCGGCGGCGGATGTCGGTCACGTAGCGATTGGTCAGCCATCGCCACACGATCGAGCCGAGGAAAATGATTAGCAACGAAGCGCCGAGCACGATCAGGCGGATCAGCAGGCTGCGGAATTCTCTTTTCCAGCGCTGTGAGATCGCGTCGTGCCAGCGGCCGAGGTTCTTGGTGTAAATCCCCAGCAGCACGATCTGCTTGCTGAGCGGCAGCGCGGACGCGCTCAGGAGTCTGTGCTCGTCGAGCAGATTCTCGAACGCTTGCTTGCGGTCTTTAAGCGAAGCGATGTCGGCGGCGCCGGCGCCCTGAGCGAGTGCGTTGCCGCGCGCGTCGAGCGTGGTGATCAAGGCGAGGATCGAGTTGCGGACGCCGGCGGCCCGCGTCGATAGCGCTTGCGCCAGCGCGCGGTTCTGCTCGAGGGCGTCGAGCTTGTTGCTGAGCGCGAACAGTTCGGTAACGAGGCCTAAAATCCCGGTGGGCTCGGTGCTCGCCGCCAGGGCGGTCTCGGCCGGGGCAAGCGTTTTCTTGCTGCTGTCGGAGATCGAATGCTCGAGCTCGTCGATTTGAGCGATCAGTCCGGCGTTCTGATCGGGCGCCGCACTGCCGCTTTCGTACTGCGCGAGCGCGTTGAGCGCCTCGACACGCGCCTGGTTGAGATCGAGCTCGTTCTGCGTGCCCTGGATTTCGGACGCGATCGCGTTGCGCTTGGCCGCCGGCGCTTTCGCGAGCTGCGCCTGCAAATCCTTGATGCGCGCGCGGAGCTTGCTCGCCGCGGCGTCGAGCGCATGCAAAGACTGCGTTACGTTGCCCAGCCCGGCGGCGCCGGGCGCAACCGCAGGTGCAGCCGCAGTACCAGCGGCGGCGGGCTTCGAGCCGGCCTTGGCGAGGTACGCCGCCTGCGCGCGCGCGTACTCGAAGGCGAGCTTCAGAACTTCGCCGGCTGTCTGGCGGTCATCGGCGAAGAAGAGCGTCTCGTCGGGATCGCGCACGAGCTGCGCTTCGACGCCGAGATGCCCGTACCAGTTGATTACGTCGCTCAGGTACGAAATCACGGTGTGCGCGTCGGGCCGCGATGCGGCCGCGGCCGTGCTCACGGCCGCGGGACTCGCCGCCGCCGCCGGCTGCGGCGCGGCAGCCGCAGCGACGCTCGGCGCCGCCGATGCGCCCTGCGACGCAGTCGCAGGACCCTGCGCAGATGCGGGCGCACTGGCGATCGCGATCGCAATCGCGATCGTGGCGGCGACTATTCGCGACGATCCCGACTTTTGGATCAGACGGAAAAGAGGCATTTCACACTACATATAGTGGTTTGATAGGAAGCTGCCGCTATGGCTAGTTTCGTTCCGTCAAATTCGAGATCGCAACCGGGCGTTCTTCTCCGGCCGGTAAAGAGACTTTGGCGGAGCGAGGGTTAGAGGAGCACATAGGCTCGACAGTCTAGCAGGTCTGCTGCCGCGCGAGCAGGCTTAGAAGTTCATCCCCACGGATGGATGAGGACGTGCGGCGCAAACGGACAACCGCGCCGCAAAATTGTCCCCCACCCTCGCCCTCCCCCGACGAACGTGGGAGGAAAACGGAATCAGTAGCCGACGTGCGCGGAGGCGCCAGGCGTCGGCGCCAGGTCCGCGTAGCGCGCGGGCGGGGTCCATGGCGTGCCGAGCGCGTCGAACTCGCGCATCAAGGCGTCGAGGTCCTTGACGTTGGCGGCCTTGCGAATCAAATCGCGGACCATCACCGGGCGCTCGTTCAGGCGCTGCCGCAGCATCGTGCGAATCCCCCGGTTCGCGAGATCGTTGACGACCTTGCGGCCGGACATGGGTTTGCCGTCGAGCGTGAGGAGCGTGCGCGCCTGAACTTCGGACAGCGCGGTGCGAAGGTACTCGACATGCGGCGCCTCGTCGGCGCGGATGTAGCGCACCAGGTTGGCGGCGGCGTCGGGCGCGTCGGAGACTTCGGGATCGGACAGGATTTCCTCGGCCCACGCGAACGTCGAGGCGGCAAAGACTTCGATCGCGAGCACGTTGACCATGAAGCGAATCAAGCGCTCGACCGGCTCGCCAAGCTCCGAAAACATCGCGACCGGCTGGCCTCCACGCCGTGCGATGATAGCGGCGTAGATTTCAGCCGAGATAGCGGGATTGGACAGCGCCGCGTCGCGGGCCGCGTCCCACATCTGGCGATGCCCGCCCTCCTCGGTCCATCCCGCTTCGTCGCGCGCATGCGCTTCGAACAGGCCGCTCGCGAGATGGGCCAGCGCGGTGCCGGCGGTATCCTCGCGGATGAAAGTGTTGAGGGGCGGCACCGGCAGTTCGCGAATCATCGCGCCGAAGCCCTCGACGATCGCGATTTCCGACAGCCATCGCACCATCGGCTTGCGCACGCCCGACCGGAGCAAAAATTTCACCTGCGCAACATTAGGCACCTGCGGCGAGACGGTATCGGCCGGAATCTCAAACAGCGCAGTCCCGGAAGTCGCAACATGCTGCTCCTGCCATGCCTTGATCGCGGGCACGCGAAACGCAGTCCGCGGCGACCGATAATTGCCGTCCGCATCAAACCCGCCATGGCACTTAACGCCCTTAACGATGAGCGGCTCGCGCGTATCAACGTTGGCCAGAATTTCGTCGGTAGAGAAGTTCAGTCGAGATTCATGAGGCATCTGATCACCCGATTTGCTGCGCCGCGATGTCCGCAGCGAGTCATCTGCCTAACATACGTTAGGGCCAAGAAGTGAGTCAACGCCGCCCAGATTGTAAGACAGGAGCCTCAAATTGTTCACCCGCCCTAGGCTGACGAAGTGTCTGTGAATGAACTGAGGGCGAAGAACTTGACGATATTCCGATCCGATGCTAAAAGCGCCTATATTCATCTTTTTCTATCTTATTGAGTCCAAATTAATCGCGCCGCGCTGATTTGGGGCGGCGCCAAACCGGGCGCTCTAATAGTGGAGCCCTTAAAGATGGGAGGAAATCATGAAGGGAATCGTGGGCCTTTTAGCAGGGGCGGCTTTGATCGCCGCAGTGGGTGCTCCAAGAGCGTTCGCCCAGAGCAGCGGCAGTTTCGAGTACTCAAACGCGGGCGGTCTCACCGCATGCGTGCTCAACAACTCCGACGGTTCAATAACCGGTGGCATGCCTTGCGGTCCGATTTCCTCCGGGGGCACCGCCTGCACGACAGACGCCAATTGTCCGAGCGGAACACAGACCTGCCAAGGGGCCATCGCTTGCACTGCGGGCGGTACACAGTGCCTAGCTAGCGGGACAACTTGCGATACCATCAACGGCTTTTGCTCGAACACAGGCATTTGCTCAGGCTCCGCGACTTCGTCGTGCGTCGGACACACCGACGTCGCTATCAAGACCAGTAGTGGGAACGGCAACGTGTTCGACGTGAGGCCCTCAGCGGTCATCGGCCTTCTGACGGACGCGACCATCAGCTCGAAGCAAACCACTTCGACGAGCTCCGCGTTCGCCGGGGTGGACTTCGCAGTGACTGTCCAATCTGGGCCGAGCGGCAATACCACCTTGCCCTCACCGAACTTCCCGGTCACCTACGATTCCCGCTTCATCCAGATTAGCACCAACCTGTTCCAGGGACTTCAAGCCACTTGCACGGCGTCGGCTGGTGGCTGCTTCATCAGCTTCAATGAGGGCACAGTTTCGGCCCACAGCTTCGACTGGATCCTCGCACCCCTCAGCTCGGGCGTCTACGATGTTCGGACGACATGGACTTCTTCTCTGGCCGATTTTGGGATAGCCAAATCGATGACTTGCGTCGGGCCGGTGAACCTCACCATCCAACAGAACAAGGTCTTCAAGCCAAGCGCTGAGGCCACTTCGGATCTTTCTTTCTGACGACTGCTCTCCGCTGAAACAAGGCAGGCCTCAAGCGAACCTAGCTTGAGGCCTGCTTTCGCTTCATGTAATCCGGAGTACGGCGCCCAACTTCAAATCCGCGGCGCGAGACAACCGCGAAGAAGAGGAAGTCCAGATGGGTTTGTGGTTACAGCGTGTGTGCTTCTGCGCCTTCGCCATTTTGCTCTATGCTCAGCCTTCGGTTGCCGCGGATCTTAAATCTGCCGAGCGCGCCTACAAGAATAAGGACTATGCCACGGCACTTAAGGAATTTGCGCCTGCGGCCAAACAAGGCGACGCGGAAGGGCAACTGTATCTCGGCAAAATGTATCTGCTGGGCCAGGGGGTCCCGATGGATCGTGACGAGGCAATTAAATGGCTCAAGGCGTCCGGCGATCAGGGCAACGCTGACGCGCAATTCTTTCTCGGCACTATTTACCTCCTGCCCCGCAAAGACGTCGCCCGGGGATTGATGTGGATGAGGCTTTCCGCCGAACAGGGAAACCAGGATGCGCAGTTACTGCGAGGCCAGACTTATATGCAGGGCCTCAAGGAGCTCCCACGCGATATGGTTCAGGCGGATATGTGGATGCGGCTCGCGGCCAAGGGCAATCTCCCATTTTACGAGCTCCAAGTTGAAGGAGCAGAACGGCAAATGAACTCGGCGGATATCAAAAAAGCCAATGCGCTCGCCGCCGCGTGGAAGCCGAAACATGGTCTGCGCCCTGACGAACAAGAAGCTTCAAAAAGCAAGCCCGAGAGTGTGGGTGGAAGGTAGATACAGTCTTCCCCCCAAGTCAAGGACGAAATCTACGCATTCCCGACCGCGATCGATATCGGCGAAGTGAGTACTTCTCAACGTAGCGGTCATCCGGAATGTGCCGCTCCGTGCGCCCGTCGGACCCGCTCCAACGACAAGTCCTTACATGGGAACGAAGCGAGGCGAGGTCGATTGGATCACCGCCGCAGCATCCGGACTTGAGCCAGCTCGAATCTCGCACCTAGCAGTCGTGACAATAGCTATCGCTATCAGAGAGCCCGAGCTTCTCAAGAAGGATTTTTCCGAAATTTCATACGATCCAGCAATCGAGCGGTTGCTTCCGCGCCGTCTTCAAACTCTGTGAACCAGACAGACCCGCAGTCATCGCAATTGGATCGAACTGACCCAGTTTGGTAAGGACTGGAAGGGTTCAATTCTCCCGGACCACCGACTCTAGGCATGACCTCCACCCCGAAAAAGCGCTAGGTCACGATACAGCGGCACCGGTCGCGATAACCGGGAGGCCTTCGCTCGGCGCGAAGGCGATGCCGCGGCGGGTGGCTCTCGCGACGTAGCCATCCACTGGCTTTAGCTCCACGCGCGATAGGATTTCTGCGATTACTATTTTCATCTGATACGTCGCGAAGGCTGCGCCCAGGCATCTTCTTGCGCCGCCGCCGAAGGGTAAGAACGTGTAGGGGCTTGGGCGGGATTCGAGGAATCTGTTGGGGTTGAATTGGTTGGGGTTTGGCCATAGTTCGGGGCGGCGATGCACCAGGTAGATGCATGGTGCGATCGTCACGCCTGCGGGTAGATCGCCGCCTGCGATCTTCAGCGGCCTTTTCAGCGTGCGGCCGAAGTTTGGAATCACAGGGTCCAGGCGCATCGTCTCGTTGATCACCGCCTCTACATATTTCAATTTGCCGACGTGAGACGAATCGAGTTGTTGGTCTCTTAATATTGAAAAGACTTCGGCGCGGGCGCGTTCCATCACGTCGGGATTCGTGAGCAGGCGGTTGATTATCCACGCCATCGTGGCTGCGGTGGTCTCGTGGCCGGCGAGCATCAGCGTGTACATCTCGTCGCGGATTACGTTGTCGGGGAGCGGTTGTCCGTCTTCGTAGCGCGCCGCCAGCAGCATCGAAAGGACGTCCGCGCGTCCTTCGAGGCCCTCCTTTCTCCGCCGCGCGAACTCCGCGTAGAGGATCGAATCGATCTGACGCGTCAGCCTGACCGCGCGGCCCCATGGACTCCACGGGCCGGCGTCGATGCGCATCGCGGGCAGAGACAGCAGCGTGCCGAGGCGGCTCGAGTAGAGCGCGAACAATTTTTTCATTAAGGCGCGCAGCTCCGTGCCAGATTCATCGTCGGCGAATCCGAAGACTGTGCGGATGATCGTTTCGAACGTGATCGCGCGCATCTGCGGATGAATCGCGAACTGCCGCCCAGTCGGCCACGACGCGATCGCATTGTCGGCCGCCGTGCGCATCGCATCAGCGTGCGAGGCCATCCGCTCGCCATGAAACGCCGGCAGCAGCAGCCGGCGCTGGCGCAGATGCTCTGCGCCGTCGAGGAACAGCGACGACCGCTCGCCCATGAACGCGCCCAGCGGACGGTTGGCCTCGCCCGCATGAAGCGCGTCGGGGTCGCCGAGAAAAACCTCGCGCACTGCGGCTGGATCGCTGGTGAATACGAACGGCGAGACTCCCGGCACGCGCACCGTGAACCAATCGCCGTAGCGGCGCGCGCATGCGTCGAGGAATCGAAACGGATTGCGCACGAAATCGAAAGTCGCGATCAGGCCGGGGCCGGCTGGCAGGGCGGAATGAGGCATGAGGAACTTGATTGTAGTGGAACCCACGGCGGGTTTCACATTCAATAGAGTTCCTGTCGATGCTGTCGCGATGACCGCATCGGCGGTTCAAGTCTTTTGCATCCTCGACAACGCCTTTGTAGCCTAGAGGCGAGGATTCCCTCTATGGCTGTTGCGCCTAAAACTCTCACCCAACCGACGCACGAGGTGCATGAGTTTTCCTCGACGCGCAAGTGGGTGATCGCGTTCGCCGTGATGCTCGGCACGGTGCTCGAGGTGCTCGACAGCTCGATCGTCAACGTCTCGCTGCCGCATATGCAGGGTAGTTTTTCGGCGAGCGTTGACGAGATCGCGTGGGTCGTTACTTCGTACCTGGTTGCCGCGGGAATCATGATCCCGATGACCGGCTGGATTGCCGAGCGCTTCGGGCGCAAGCGCTACTTTGTCGCGTCGATCACGATGTTTATCGTGTCGTCGGCGCTGTGCGGGGTGGCGCAATCGCTCAACCAAATCGTTTTTTTCCGCCTGATGCAGGGAGCGGCCGGCGCGGCGATGATGCCGCTGTCGCAAGCGATCCTGATGGAGACGTTTCCGCCGCGCGAGCAGGCGATGGCGATGGCGGTGTGGGGAATCGGGATGATGGTCGCGCCGATCATGGGTCCGACGATCGGTGGCTATATCACCGACGCGTGGAGCTGGCGCTGGAACTTCTATATCAACGTGCCGATCGGCACGCTGGCGGCGTTCATGGTGTATCGCTTCGTTGACGACCCCGCCTACATGCGCAACCTGCGGCGCGGTCCCATCGACCTGCTCGGCATCACCTGCCTGTTCGTCACGCTCGGACTCGGCGAAATCGTGCTCGATCGCGGCGAGCGCGCCGACTGGTTCACCAGCCCCTGGGTCGTTTACTGCACGGCCGCCGCGCTCGTCTCGCTCGCGGTGCTGATCTATCACGAGCTGCACACCGAGGACCCGGTCGTCGATCTTTCGATTCTCGAGAACATGAACTTCACCCTGCCGGTGGTGCTGATAATTTTTCTGACCTTCACGCTCTACGGCACTGCGATCCTGAATCCCGTGTTTCTGCAGGAGACGCTCGGTTACACGGCGTCGAAGGCGGGACTGGTGATGGCGCCGCGCGGCTTCGGCACGATGTTCTCGATGATCGTGTTGGGCTCGATTGCGCGCCGCGGCGGCGATATCCGGCCGCTGGTCGGTATCGGCTTCATCCTGGTCGCGATCGCGATGTGGCGGATGGCGGGGCTGAATCTCGCGTCCGACGTGCGGCGAATCGTAGTTCCGACAGTGATCCAGGGTGTAGGCACCGGGCTGATATTCCCGGGCTTGTCGGCGGCCGCGCTCAGCTCGATGGAGAAATTCAAGATGGGGCGCGCGGCGAGTCTCTATTCAGTCACGCGCAACCTCGGCGCCGCGATCGGCACGTCGTACCTGACGACCCTGCTGATACATCGCCAGCAGATCAATCAGAGCTACCTCGTCGAGCACATCACGGTCTTCACTCTCCCGCATATGCAGATGCCGGGCGGCCTCAACATGGGCACCGAATTCGCGATGGGGCACAAGCACGGCATGGCGATGCTCTACGGGATGGTGCAGCGGCAGGCGATGATGCTGTCGTTCAACGACATCTACCGCATCCTGACGGTGCTGATGCTGGTGCTGGTGCCGACGTTCCTGTTCCTCAAGCGCGACACGCGCAACCTGCCGGCCGAAGCGGCCCATTAAAAAAAATTTCCAGGGTGTAAATCTTTTCCATTAGACCGCGAATGGACTTGCGGTCATCCGCGCAAGACAGAGGATTTGTTCGCTTAATTCTCGCGCGCTCGGCGATTGCAAAGCGGCGCGTTCGGATCAGCGTATGTCGAAGAGTGCCTCCGCAAGTGTCGCATATGCGACAAACCCTATTCCGGCCTGCGGCAGTGGATATTTTGATTTCGAGGCGTTTGCGGACCACGGTGTTTTAGCGGCGAGCGAAGTTCATTAGCTCATCTCATTTAGCTGCTGTGGGCACGGCTCGATCGCGCGCGAAAAGGTGCACTTGCGCCACCGGTTGTCAAGTTTGCAATCGGATCTTAATCGCTCGCGCGATGTTGCCCGACCACGGTACGCGCGCTAGTTAAGATGCCGTCTTACTGATCGTTACTCTTGATGGCCTGAAAACGTCGCGCGGATCGCAACGGCCAAGTTTGGGGGATTTGACCACTTAGTTCGACGCGCGCATATCCATCGAGCCGCTGCTTGGATTGAGGTGTGGTGCGGGCAGGCGGGCGGGCATCGCGAGATGCCGAGCCGGGCTGATGGTCCGATGAAAAGAGCCGGTGCGCATGGCGCAAGTTTGTATTGGCGCTTTTCGATCACGCAGCCCTGAAGTCGGCGTCGCCGGGCGCCGCGGCTGTTGTTATTGGCGCGGCGCGAGGGCGATAGGGACCATTTCCCGCGCTTCCCGATTCGATTTCTCACACATCACTCGCAGTTACAATTCGAAATTTGAAATATCCATCCGACGGCCCCTGACGGTGTCCGGCGGCAAGGCCGCGCGCGCGGCATACCGACCGGAACTCGAAGCCTTGGGAGGTTGAGACTGTGCGAAACGGACCCCTGGTTCATCGACGCGCCCACGCATCGCGATTTGCTTACGGCGCGCCGTCGCCGTTGGAGCGTCTGCAATCATTGTCGGTATTCGGCAACCCGCGGACGTTTTCGCGCCCGTCGCGCGGCACCCCAACCGAGCCCGCGCCGTTCGAGACGCAGCGCTTGCAGCTTGGCAGCCGCCTGCCGATCAACCTGCGCCACTTCCTGGCCGAGCAACTCGGAGCCTCGATGCGAATCGAGGACGACTCGATCGTCGCGCTCGAGCCGCGCTCGAATGAAACGCTGATGCGCGAGCTGGCCCGCGCGATTCGCCGCTTTTCCGCCGAGCGCGCGCGCGAAGCATGGTGCGAATGTGCGATGGGACTCGATCGCCTCGAGCGCGAGTTCTTCGCCGCGCCCAGTGACACTCGCGGACCGGTAGTGCTGTGCCTGCGATGCTCATGCGTGGGCGCCGGCACCCTCGATCAGCATTGCGGCGCTCGATGCCTGCCGGTCCATCTCGGCGCCGAGGTGCGCGCGCAGCAGCTCGAAGGCAAGTGCGTTGACGGGACGCTGACTCCAGACGCGTTGCATCGCGCGGTCGAAAATTTCCGCGTCCACCGCGCCGAAGGCGGCCAACCTCATTATGATTTAGACTGCTACGTCGCGGGCGGGCAGGTGATCTTCACCTGGCGCCCATTGCCAGCGTAGTTTACTTCGCGGACAGGAAGGGAAATTTCACTCGATCATCCGCAGAAAAGCGGATTCACTGAAAAAAGCTACATCGCGGAGGCGCGGCGGCGGCGCTGTTCCTTGCGGCGGCGGCGCTGGGCCTCGGAACGCTTGCGCTTGCGGCGGACGCTGGGCTTCTCGTAAAAAGCCCGCTTCTTCATCTCTTTGAAAACGCCCTCCTTGGCCAGCTTGCGTTTGAGCACTCGCATCGCCTGATCAAGAGAGCCTTCGACCCGAATTTCCATAGTCCTCCGTCCGTCCGGTGATTAGCCCGTCGAGTCTAGGTCCGCCCCCGGTCAGAGTCAACCTGCGAAGTCGCGGCAACAGGTTCTTTGCGGATCGCGCAGTTCCACTTCATGAGCACAACCCGCGTCTGGTAAAAGAAATCACCTGCGCAGTGGGCGGCAGGGGTGACCCCTGCACCCAGTGTTAGGAAGGAGCTCCAGATGGACTTGGGATTGACGGGAAAAGTCGCGATGGTAACGCCAGCCGCGGGTTGGGCCTTGCGATGGCTCATGCGCTCGCGGACGAAGGGATGCACGTCAGCGTATGCGCGCGAACGCGGGATACGTTGAACGAAGCGGTCGCCGTGCTGACGAAAACGGGGTCGGCGATGGGATTCGTCGGCGACGTGACCAAGCCCGGCGATGCGCAAAGGTGGGTTGACGAGACAGTGAAAAAATTCGGCGGAATCGACGTGCTCGTCAACAATGCGGGCGCGGCGCGGCCGGGGGCGCTCGCGGAACTGCCCGAGTCTGCGTGGCAGGAGCAGTTCGATCTGAACCTGTTCGCGCCGGTGCGGCTCGCGAGGCTTTGCGCCGCGCACATGGAGAAGCGCGGCGGCGGTTCGATCGTCAATATTGGTTCGATCTACGGGCGCGAGTCGGGTGGGCCGCTCACCTACAACGCGTCGAAGGCGGCGCTGCATTCGTTCACCAAGATGCTCGCGCGGGAGTTTGCGCCGAAAAATATCCGCGTCAACACGATCGCTCCCGGCTCGATCCTCACGCCCGGCGGCAACTGGGAGCGGCGCTTTCGCGAGAATCCAGCCTTCGAGAAGGATTTCATCAGCCACGAGATGCCGGCCGGGCGCCTGGGCCGTCCCGACGAAGTCGCGTACGCGGTCGTGATGCTGGCGTCGCCGCGCGCGAGCTGGATTACGGGCGCGAACCTCCCCGTGGACGGTGCGCAGGGACGCTCGATTCTCTGATGACGCGTCCGCGCTTTTTTCAGTATTGGCTGCTGGCTATCGTGGCTACTCTGACAGCATGCAGTTCGCCGCTGCCGAGCACCGAACTTCCGCCCGCACGATACATCGAGGTGGCGCCGGAGTTTCCCGGCTTCCACGACTACCGCGGAATCGTCGACCTGCCGATCAAAGCGTCGGGGATGGATCAACCGGGAATCGCGGACCTGGCCAAGACTGCCCAAATCGATTTTATTTTTCTCGCCGATCGCGTCGGGCCCGGTGACACAGACTTCGGAATCGCCGGCTTCACCAACGACATACTTTTTGTTTCAGGCGGCGCCTTCGACGTCGGTGGAAGCCAGATAGTCGGCGCAAACCTCCACGAGCCGATCAAGCCGAATCTTGCATCGAACGATTTGATTGCGGCGATCCACGACCAGGGCGGACTCGCGATTGCGAGCGACCCCGCGAAGTTCGCGTCGTCGGAGGACTACGCGCTTGCTGACGCGATGGAAGTTTACAACGATCGCTCGGCGTGGCTCGCACAGAGTCCCACGACGCTCTACTTTCGCGCGATTTTTTCCGGCACCGATCATTTCCTGGCCGGCCTCGACGTCCGCCCCGACGCGAACCTCGCGCTCTACGACCGGATGACGACCGGCGCGCGTATTTCGATGCTCGCGGGGATAGGCGCACCCGACAACCTCAACGTGCTCGGCGCGAAGGTCGGGACGATTCCGCAACTTTTTCTGTTCTGCACGACCCATTTGCTTGCGCGCGAGCGCAATACGGCGCCGCTCCTCGAAGCGCTCCGCCTCGGGCATTCGTACGTGAGCTTCGACTATTTAGGCTACGTCGGCGCGTTCGCGTTCTTCGCACACGTCGGCGACACGATGGCGATGATGGGCGACGAAATACATCTCGCGCCGGGACTAACGCTCAGGACCGAGCTGCCGGCGCCGGCTGATATCATCGCAATGTATCAAAACGGCGCTGAAGTGGCGTCAGCCGAGAACGCATCGACGCTCGAGTTCACGCCCAAGTCCCCAGGCGCATACCGAATCGAAGCCTACCGCAGTGGCAAGCTGTGGATACTGTCGAATCCGATTTACGTACGGTGAGAGTGCACACCAGCGCGAAGAACCAATTGAATGTGAAACCCGCGGTGGATTTCACACTTCCTTCGGCAGGGGTGACCCCTGCACCGGTAGTAGGACAAAGAGGCGGGACTTCGTCCCTGTTAGAACTTCCTTTGAGTGACCCTGAGCGAAGCGAATCCTACCTCGCCCGTTATTTTCACGGGAGAGGCAGCCGGCCGCGTCGCGGCCGGTAGGTGAGGGTTCTGCGGATCAAGATGCAAGTTGTCGACGCCGTAACGAAGCGCTGTGGTCCGTCTACTTCTCCGCTCTCAGTTCCACCGTGTTGCCGTCGGGATCCGATATCCAGATTTGCCTGCCCGCACCCAGCCTGGACGGCGCCTCAAGGAAGTCGATGCCGGCTTTCTGAAGCGTCCGCCTGGTCTCGTCGAAATCTTCCACCTCCAGCGCCAGATGCGGTCCGAACGGGCTTCCGGTGCGTTCCGTGTGCCCGGGAGTCGCAATCAGATGAAGCTGCGTGCTGCCCGCGGCGAACCAAATCCCACCGGTAGGCTTGGGTACTCCCTTGCTTGACGCTACCCCGTCGCGGAATTCCGCCGCCTTCTCGCGGTCCATCGTGGGAAACGGCACGACCTCGAGACCGAGCAGCTTGCCGTAAAAGTCAGATGCGCGCGCGACATCGCTGATCCTGATCGCAATATGGTTCACTCCGCGGGTCTTGATCATGACGAGATGCCTCCCAGCTCGGTTTCTATCTAACGTTAAACCGTCACGCGATCGAGCACATCAGCGAATGCCCGGTGGCGGAATCGACGCGCACGTTAACGGTGTCGCCCGCGCGGACTCCCTCGAGACCGCGAAAGATCGCAGTCTTGAACTGCGGCGTCTTGCCAGACATCATCGCGCCGCCGCGCCGCGCCGGCCCCTCGACGAGCACCGGGAACTCGCGCCCGATCATCGCGCGATTGCGCGCCAGCGACATTTCTTCCTGTAATGCTATCAGGGCCGTCAGCCGGCGGCCCTTTTCTTCTTCGCTGACAGAATCACCGAGTTTGAATGCGCGCGTGTGCTCGCGCACCGAATACTTGAACATGAACGCGGAGTCGTAGCCGACTTGGCGCATGATCGCGGTCGTCGCCTCGAAGTCCGATTCCTCTTCGCCGTGAAAGCCGACGATGATGTCCGTCGAAAGCGCGACTCCGGGAATCGCCGCGCGCACGCGCGCGACCAGGTCGAGATATTCCGCGACCGTGTAGCCGCGTTCCATCGCAGCAAGAATTCTGTCCGAGCCGGACTGGATCGGCAGATGCAGATACGGCTGGACTTTCGGCTCCGTCGCCATCGCCTCGATGATCGACTCGCTCATGTCGCCCGGATGCGGCGATGTGAAGCGAATCCGCTCGATCCCATCGATTGTCGCAATCGTCCTGAGCAGCGCGCCGAAGTCGGTGTCGCCGAAGTGGTAGGCGTTGACGGTTTGCCCGAGCAGCACGACCTCTTTCACGCCGCGCGCGGCCAGTTCGCCAATCTCGCGCATCAGGTCGGTCGGCGGAATCGAGCGCTCGCGGCCGCGGACGTATGGCACCACGCAGAACGCGCAGAACTTGTCGCATCCGCGCATCGCAGTCACGTATGCGCGCACGCCGCCGCCGTAGTCGGGCGTGATGTCGGCGTAGGTCTCAGCGCGATCGAGGCGCACGTCGATCGACGGGTCGAAGCCGGCGCGGCCGATCATTTCAGGCAGGCGGCGATAACTGTCGGGCCCCGCGACCACGTCGAGGAACGCGGCCTTCTCCATGATCGCGACGCGATTGTGCTGCGCCATGCATCCGAGCAGCCCGAGCTTCACCTCCGGCCGCGAATTCTTGAGGCGCGCAAGCTCCCGCAGCCGATGCAGCACCTTCTCTTCGGCATGCTCGCGAATCGCGCAGGTGTTGAGCAGCACGACGTCCGCATCTTCGACGGCATCCGCGGTGACGTAACCCGCGCGGCGCAAAACCGCGCTGACCGTTTGCGAGTCGGCGACATTCATCTGGCATCCGTAGGTCTCCAGATAAACCCGCGGACGCGTCGTATTGGCGGTGCGTTCATTCATTGGACGACAAGAAATCTTAGGCTACCCTACCATTCCGATGCGAGAGCAGCGCAGGCCATCGTTCGAGCGGATGGAGGCCACATTGCTGGCGTGTCCGCAGTGTAAGCGCGCGGTCAAGGTGCGCAAACGCCTGCTGCTTGTCCTCCCGCAGGGCGACAAGTACTTGTACGTCTGCCCCGATTGCGGCTCGACCTGTGGCGAGACGATCGAGACGCCGCCACCTATCGCACGATAGCGAACGCGCGCGCTACGGCTTGTCGCGCATGCTGTCAAGATCGCGCATCGCGCGCTCGAGTATTTCCCGCACCTTGTCGATGCGCTCCTGCGACGCCGACTCGCCTGCCACCGCTCTGAATGCGGCCTTGACCAGGCGCTCGGCTGGGCCGCGAACCTCGGCCGCGTCCGGGTCGTTCGCGTGACGCCATCCGGCCCATCGACGCGCCCGCCACCAGATTCGCCGCACCGTCTCGTCCTCGCGCTTGAGTTCGGCGGCACCCGCGTCGGTGATCGCGTAGACGCGTTTGCCTTCTTTTGAATCGGAGGAAATCAGCCCCTCATCTTCGAGTTGCTGGAGCGTGGGATAAACGGTGCCGGCGCTGGCGCTGTAGATTCCGCCCGAGCGCTCTTCGAGCTGACGCATCAGCTCGTAGCCGTGCTTGGGACCGTCCGCGATTAGCGACAGGAGCGCGAGCCGAACTTCGCCCGGGCCGAAGAATCGCGCGCGCATGCCCATCATGCCGAATTCTCCCCAGTGGCCGCGTCTGTGAAAACGTCGAGTTCCGCAAACCATCATGAGTGATCCTCCGCAACAGCGTAATACATGATGGAAGGTATATCGTACGATATAGCTGGAGTCAACGCGAAAGCACCGCAGCTTCGACCGCGACACCGACTATTCTCGACATTCGCAGACTAGCGCCGCGTTAGCCTTGGCTGTGCACCGAGGTGGGCTCGATCACGTACGTCACGCGCTTCTCGCCCGGCGTGCGGAACGGATACTTGTCCTGATTCAGGTACTTCTTGGCCAGGCTGTCGATATGCGCGTCAGCGCCGGTCTCGTCTTCGCTGATGACCGGACCGCGGATTCCGACGTACCGGTAAGCATTATCAGGGTCCACGATCGCCAGCGCGACCTTTGTGCCGACTTTCATATTCTTTGCCTTCACCCGTCCGCGCGCCGTGTTGATACGGATTTTTCCGTTGGTGTAGTCGAACCACACCGGGGTCACTTGCGGCGATCCGTCGGGCATTATCGTCGCGATATTCGCGAGCGGCTTTTTGGTAGTGAGGAGGTCGAGAAATTTCTCGGGGATCGTGCTCGAGGCCATCGGGGATACTCCTTAATTAGTGACGGTATCGATTCAGATTAGACGATCGCTCAGTTGAGGCAACCGTCTGTGCGACAAACTGCCGGATGAATTTGACACCTACATTTGCATGGGTTAATAGCCAAGCCTAAGCTCGAATCTGGAATGCGGCGCGGGGCGAAAGCCCGTTTGCGCCGAGGAGTGTTTTGCGATGGCGCTGTTCACGAAAGAGCCCGAAAAGAATCCGAAAATTCAACCGACCATGACGCCGCAAGCTTCGTCCACATCGCCAGCGCCTGCATCATCGGCTTCCTCGACGACGTCCGCGATGGCTCCACGAGCCAACGGGCCTGCTCCGGCCGACGGTCGCGCATATCTCGATCGCGGCTCGAAAATCTCCGGCAAGATCTCATTCGAAGGTCCCGCGCGAATCGACGGCCAGGTTGACGGCGAGATCAACGCCAAGGACAGCCTTACGATTGGCGAGGCCGCGGTGATCACCGCGCATATTCGCGCCGCCTCGGTGTCGGTCGCCGGCAAAGTCAGCGGCGACATCGTCGCGACCCAGCGAATCGAAATCCGCCCGTCGGCGAAAGTCAGCGGGAACATCACGGCGCCCGTCTTGTCGGTCCAGGAAGGCGCGCTATTCGAGGGGCATTGCTCGATGCAGCCCGAGGGCATCCGCGACGACCGCAAAGTCACAGTATTCCCCAAGGAGGAGCGCGTGCCGCAGGCCGCCGTCGGAGGGCAGAAGCAGGCCTGAACTGCCCCGGCCGGTTGAGCTGGTATAGTCCGCGTTCCCATTCCCGATGATGGAGAGAACTTCGATAGTCCCCCCAGGGGAGACGCCGTAAAATGCATATCCCGCCGAATTGGGGGACGTTCTTTGCGCTGATTGTTTCGTTCCTGGTTTTCTGGTTTATATTCAGCCGATTATTTTTTCGCCCGTTCCTGAACCTGCTGTCCGAGCGCGAACGCAGATTCAAGGACTTGAACGATCGCACCGAGCTCTTGATCAAGCAGGCGCGCGAGGCCGAAGCGGAACGCGAGTCGCGGCTCGCCGAAGTTCGGAAGGGCGCGATCGCGCGGCGCGAGGCCGAGCGCCGCAAGGCCGAAGCCGAAGCCACCGAAATGATGGAAAGGGCAAAGGCCGAGGCGCGGGAGGCGCTCGAGCGGGTGCGCGTCAAGATAGAAGCGGAGCTCAAGGCGGCGGAGCGAGAGCTAGAGCAGATGGGGCATAGCCTCGCCAGCGAGCTGGCCGAGCGCGTGCTGGGCCGGCCATTGAATAGCGGCGCGGCGACGGGCAAAAACAATTAGGCACGACTGCTTTCAATCCCAAATGAAGAAGTGGATCACATCGGCGGCGATTTTCGCTGCCGCTTTTTTTCCGCAAGCCGCCTTGGCCGCCGAAGAGGGAGGCGCGGAGCACGGCTCATGGCTGCTGCTGATGTTCTTCGCGATCAACTTCTTCCTGTTCGTCTGGGTGCTGGTTCATTTTGCGGGTCCTGCGCTGAAGAAATTTTTTGCCGATCGCGCCGTCACGATTCGCACTGCGCTGTCCCGCGCGGCAAGCGCACTGGCCGAGGCCGAGGATTTAGCCAACAAGGCGGCGGCGCGGATGGCCGCGCTCTCGGCGGAACTCAAGAAGCTTGCGGACGAGCTGGAACAGGAAACCGCTTTCCAGGTCAGCAAGGTCGCCGATCTGGCGAAATCCACCGCCGAAAGAATCCATCGCGATACCGAGATGAGCAGTTCCGCACTGTCGGAAGCGGCGAAGCGGCGCGTGCGCGCGCAGCTTGCCGAATCCGCCGCGACGTTGGCGAGCAGTTTGATCAGTCGCGATTTTCAGCGCAACGATCAGGGCCGGCTGCTCGACAGCTTCATGGACAAGCTCGGCAACGGTGACCGCCAATGAAAGGCTCGCGAGTCGCCAAGCGCTACGCGCGCGCCCTGCTCGATCTTGCCGACAAGGGAATCGAGGAGAAGTGGGGCGCCGAGCTCGACCGGCTGGCCGCGATGGTCGAGTCGCCCGAGCTGCTCGAGCGCCTCGCCTCGCCCGAGCTGTCCGAGCAATCGCGGCAGGAGGCGATGGCGAAGATTGCCGAGCGCCTCAATCTCAGTTTCCCGGTGCGCTCGTTCGCGGTCGTGATCGCGCGCCACGGGCGCATCCGCGAAATCGGCGCGATCGCCGAGTCGTATCGCGACTTGCTCGATCAGGCGATGGGCCGTGAGCGCGCGACCCTCACGTTTGCGATTCAGCCCTCGGACGCCGAAGTCGCGCGCGTGGTCGGCGGCCTCGAGACGATCGCGAAATTGAAAATCATCCCGACTGTGAAAGTCGACGCAGCGCTGCTCGGCGGCGTCACGGCGGAACTGGGCGGTAAAATCTACGACGGCAGCCTTGCAACTCGCCTCGCGGAGGCCAAGCGCCTGCTCGCGGGCTAGGCAGGAACAAACGACATCTATATGGCAGAAATCCGACCATCTGAAATCAGCGAAATCCTCAAAAACGAAATCAAGGGTTTTGAGGGTAGCATCTCGGTGCGCGAAACCGGCCGTGTGCTTTCATGCGGCGACGGTATCGCCCGAATCTACGGATTGCAGAACGCCGCCTTCGGCGAGCTGCTCGAATTCCCGCATCAGATTTACGGCCTGGTGCTGAACCTCGAAGAAGACAACGTCGGCGCCGTGCTCTTCGGCGACCCGCAGGCCATCCAGGAAGGCGACGAGGTCAAGCGTACCGGCAGAATCGCCGAAGTTCCCGTCGGCGAGGGCCTGCTCGGCCGCGTCGTCAACGCACTAGGTCAGCCCATCGACGACAAAGGTCCGATCAAATCGGCCGAGACGCGGCGAATCGAAATCAAGGCGCCCGGTATCATCCGCCGCCAGCCCGTCAAGGAGCCGCTGCAAACCGGCATCAAGGCCATCGACACGATGCTGGTCATCGGACGCGGACAGCGCGAGCTGATCATCGGCGATCGCCAGACCGGCAAAACCGCCATAGCGATCGACACGATCATCAATCAGAAAGGCCTCAACATGCATTGCTTTTACGTGGCGATTGGGCAGAAGCGCTCGACCGTCGCGCAGGTTGTCGAGAAGCTCACCAGCGCCGGCGCGATGGAGTTTACCACCGTCGTTGCCGCGACCGCTTCCGAAGCCGCCCCGCTGCAATACATCGCGCCTTACAGCGGTTGCACGATGGGCGAATATTTTCGCGACACCGGCAAGCATGCGTTGCTCGTGTACGACGATTTGAGCAAGCACGCGCAGGCCTATCGCCAGTTGTCACTCCTGCTGCGACGCCCGCCCGGACGCGAGGCTTACCCCGGCGACGTCTTCTATCTCCATTCGCGATTGCTCGAGCGCGCCGCCAAGATGAGCGACGAGATGGGCGGCGGCTCGCTCACCGCGCTGCCCGTGATCGAGACCCAGGAAGGCGACGTGTCGGCCTACATCCCGACCAACGTCATTTCGATCACCGACGGCCAGATAATTCTCGACAAGGATCTTTTCAACTCGAACGTGCGTCCCGCCGTCAACGTCGGCCTGTCGGTCTCGCGCGTCGGATTCTCAGCCGCGATCAAGGCAATCAAGCAGGTGGCGGGCTCGCTCAAGCTCGACCTCGCGCAGTACCGCGAGATGGCGGCGTTCGCGCAATTCGGCTCCGACCTCGACGCGTCGTCGCAGCGCCTGCTCGCTCGCGGCGCGCGGTTGACCGAGATGCTCAAGCAGGGTCAGTACAGTCCGCTGCCGGTGGAAAAAGAAGTGCTGATCATTTTCGCCGCGAAGGAGGGTTACTTCGACAAGCTCTCCGTCGAGCAGATTCGGCCGTTCGAGATGGGACTCTACACCAACTTCGATTCGCTTCACGCCGACCTGCTCGCCGAAATCCGCGACCAGAAACAAATCTCCGACGAGCTGACGAAAAAGCTCAAGGCCGCACTCGACGCCTACGAACAATCGTTCATGGCCGAAAACAAAACGGCCGCGCCCGCAACGGCGGCGTAGTTGCGATAACGCTCGACGATGGCATCACTCAAGGCAATCCGCCGCAGGATCGCGTCGGCCAAATCGACGCAACAGATCACGCGCGCGTTGAAACTGGTCTCGGCCGCGCGGCTGCGTCGCGCGCAGGAAGCGCTCGTCAATGCGCTGCCATATAGTGAAGCGCTCGCGCGCGTCGCCGACTCACTGCTCACGTCGGAAGGAATTTCGGTCGGTCCGGTCGAAGGCGCGCAAAAGCGATCGCTGCTGGTGGTGGTCGCGTCCGATCGCGGCCTGGCCGGCGGCTACAACTCGTACCTGTTCCGCGCGGCCGAAGCGGCGCAGCGCGAGATCCGCGGCAACGGCCTCGACATCGAATTGTTCGCAGTCGGCAAAAAGGCCGTCGATCATTTCCGCCGCACCAACGTCCCGGTCGCGCTCTCGCGAATCGATAATTTTCCACGCCTCGCCACGATTGCTCTCGCGCGCGATATCGCCGCCAAGATGCTCGCCGACTACAGCTCCGGCGCCATCGACGAAGCCGGCATCGTCTACACGCGTTTCCAATCCGCCATCGTGCAGAAGCCGGTTTACGAGCGCCTGCTGCCGATCAAGCCGCCGGGCGACGCCGGTATCAAAGAAGGCGCGAGCGTTGACGCCACCATATCGAAATCCGAGGCAGGCAAAATCGACTACCTCGTCGAGCCGTCGCGCGCTGAACTCGTGCCCGTCGTGCTGCGTGGATATCTCGAGGCGAGCGTCTACCACGCGCTGCTCGAATCCGAGGCCAGCGAGCAGGGCGCACGCATGACCGCGATGGATGCGGCGACCAACAATGCCAACGAGATGATCTCGTCGCTCACGCTCGAGATGAACCGCGCCCGCCAGGCGCAAATCACGCGCGAGCTGATGGACATAGTCGGCGGCGCCGAGGCGTTGCGCTGAAAACACGTATCGAAATCACACGGGGAAATCACCGTTTATGAGTACTCAGATCGCTCCAGGAAAAATAAACCAGGTGCTCGGCAACGTCGTTGACGTCGAGTTCGGCGCCGGCACGCTCCCGCCGATTTTCTCGGCGCTGCGCGTCAGCAATCCCTCGATTAGCGACGAGGTCGGCAACCTCGTGCTCGAAGTGCAGCAGCACCTCGGCGAGAACACCGTGCGATGCATCGCGATGGACTCGACCGACGGCCTCGTGCGCGGGATGGAAGCCGCCAACACGGGAGCGCCAATCTCGGTGCCGGTCGGCCCGGGCACCCTCGGCCGCATCATGAACGTGACCGGCAACGCGATCGATGAGCGCGGTCCAATCCAGGGCAAGTCGCTGATGCCGATACATCGCGACGCGCCGCCCTTCGCCGACCAGGCAGTCGAGGCGGAAATCCTCGAGACCGGCATCAAGGTGATCGACCTGATTTGCCCCTACGCGCGCGGCGGAAAAATCGGCCTGTTCGGCGGCGCCGGCGTCGGCAAGACTGTCACGATTCTCGAGCTCATCAACAACGTCGCCAAGCAGCACGGCGGCGTGTCAGTGTTCGCCGGCGTCGGCGAGCGCTCGCGCGAGGGCAACGACCTCTATCGCGAGCTCACCGAGTCGGGCGTCATCTCGAAAACCGCGCTGGTCTACGGCCAGATGAACGAGTCACCCGGCGCGCGCGCCCGCGTCGCGCTGACGGGCGTCACCGTCGCCGAATATTTCCGCGACGAAGAAGGCAAGGACGTCATCTTCTTCATCGACAACATTTTCCGCTTCGTGCAGGCCAACTCGGAGGTCTCCGCGCTGCTCGGCCGCATGCCCAGTGCCGTCGGCTACCAGCCTACCCTCGGCACCGACATGGGCGAGCTCGAAGAACGCATCACCACCACCAAGAAAGGGGCGATCACGTCAGTGCAGGCCATCTACGTCCCCGCCGACGACTACACCGACCCCGCGCCCGCGACCACGTTCACGCACCTGGACGCCGTCACGGCGCTCGATCGCAAAATTTTCGAGAAAGCGATCTTCCCCGCCGTTGATCCGCTCGGCTCGACTTCGCGAATTCTCGATCCGCAAGTCGTCGGTGAAGAGCACTACGACGTCGCGCGCCGTGTGCAGGCCATCCTCCAGCGCTACAAGGACTTGCAGGACATCATCGCGATCCTCGGGATGGAAGAACTGTCGGCCGACGACAAGCTGGTCGTCGCACGCGCGCGCCGCGTCGAGCGCTTCCTGTCGCAGGCGATGTTCGTCGCGGAGCCGTTCACCAATCAGCCCGGCAAGTACGTCACCCGCAAGGACACCGTGCGCGGCTTCGCCGAAATCCTCGACGGCAAATGCGACGACCTCCCCGAGCAGGCGTTCTACCTGGTCGGCACTATCGAAGACGCGCGCGAAAAGGCCGAACGCCTCGCCCGCGGCGAATAGCACTCGTTGTAGAACCTATGGCCTCAACGTTCCCATTCAGACTGGTCACTCCTACCGGCGTAGTCTTCGAAGGCGACGCCGAAGAAGTCTCAGCGATCGGCCCGCTGGGCGAATTCGGCATCCTGCCCGATCACATCAACTTCATAACGTCGCTGGTCCCCGGCGTCCTGGAAGCCAAACTCCCCGACGGCACGAAGATGCACTGGGTAATCTCCGGCGGCCTCGCCGAGGTGAAGGACAGCGCAATGACGGTTCTAGCCAGCACCGCCGAATCCCCGGAGACGGTGGACGCCACCGCCGCCGCCGCCCAAGTAGATGAAGCCGACAAACAATTCTCAACCCTGAGTTTCTACGACCCCAACTACCAGCCAGCCCAGGAAGCGCTACAACTAGCCCGCGCAAGAGTAGAAGCCGCCACCCTGAAGACCACCGCGCGCTAATTCCAAATCCGATTTATCGCTCGTTCCGCTCCAGCCGCTGCGGCCTCCAAATACCTCGCCCGTTATTTCTACGGGAGAGCGACTGTGGTTGGAGTCAAGATAGGCGCGCTATCCAACCCACCCTCATCAAGGGGTTGAGAGGGTAGGTTGGATAGCGCTGTAGGTTTCAGGTGTGACATGGAGGACTCCATGG
>Ga0074046_10000297_pt1 | contig 44576 bp, 43 predicted proteins | sample BogForMeECP23OM3_FD_94441 | JGI IMG/M metagenome (GOLD analysis project Ga0074046, IMG submission 94441) | Bog forest soil microbial communities from Calvert Island, British Columbia, Canada - Bog Forest MetaG ECP23OM3 | ecosystem: Environmental > Terrestrial > Soil > Wetlands ... | reverse complement strand
TTCGATTTTGAGCGTATGCGGCGCAACCCGGCGCGCGCACTCGATCGCTTTCGTCACCGTGCCTGCCGCCGCGATATGGTTCTCCTTGATCAACACGCCGCTGTCGAGGCCCAGGCGATGGTTCTGCCCGCCACCGATGCGGACCGCGTACTTCTCGACGACGCGCAAACCGGGATGAGTCTTGCGCGTGTCGATGATCTTCGCATGCGCGCCCGCCACCGCATCGACGAACGCTCGCGTCGTGGTCGCGATTCCTGAGAGGAGCTGCACGAAGTTGAGCGCAGTGCGCTCGCCAATCAGCAATCCCGCGAGCTTGCCTTCGATTTCCGCGAGCACACTGCCAGCTTTCATCTCAGTGCCTTCAGGCGCGAGTGCGAGCATTCGCGGTGCGGCCCCCGCCTGCCGCATCACGGGCTCGATCAGAACTCCGCCGGCGAGAATCATCCGCGGTTCTTTGACGGTGATCCTCGCGCGGCCCATCGCACCAGGCGCGACGGTCGCGGCGGTCGTGATGTCGCCCTGCCCCACGTCCTCGGCAAGCGCGCGCTTGATGAGTTCGGTGGGATCGAATTGCTTGAACAGTTCCACTGATACCTGGTTCTCAGGCGCGTTCTTCCAGTTGGCGCAGTTGTTCGCTGAGCAACTTTCGCTGGGCTTGCAGGCCTTCGAAGCGTTGAGCGACTTCAACTCGCGTTTCTGGATCGGCCTTCGTCATGAAGCGGGAATCATTCAAGCGCGCTTCGTGCTGAGCGGCATGCTTGCCGACCTCGTCGAGCTGCTTCTGCAACTTCTGGCGTGCGACCTGAAAGTCGTAACCGTCGGGCGCGTCGACTCCAACGTCCGCCCACGCCAGGTGCGCAAATACCGCGCGATCTCCCGACGCATCGACCTTCAAGGCTTCGAGTTTCGCGAGCGTCATCGCATAGGATCGCCACGTCTCCAGCTCTTTGGCATCTCCTGCCTTGATCACGGCTGTGACGCGTTGGCCCGGGTGCCATCCGAGCAGCGAGCGGAGCGAATTGATCGCTTCGGTGGCCTCGATGCAGTGATTCATCGCCAGCTCTTCTGCTGGCGATACCGGATTGTTCGCCGACGGCTCAGGATACTTCGCGATTGGCAGATGCGCCGCGAGATTTTGCTCGTCGATGTAGGGGCGAATCACTTGCCAGATTTCTTCTGAGACGAACGGCATAAACGGATGCAGCAGGCGCAGCATCTTGTCGAATACGTTGATCAGCACCCATCGCGCCGCCGCCTGACGCTCGCCGCCGGCCTTTAGCGGTTCCTTGGACAGCTCGATGTACCAATCGCAGAACTCGTGCCAGATGAACTGGTAGAGCTTCATCGCGGCGACGTTGAATTCGTAAGCGTCGATCGATTTGCTGACTTCGCGAATCGTGTCGTCGAGGCGCGACAGAATCCATCGCTCGGCTAGTCCGAGGTTTGCGATCTCTACTTTCGGCAGCGGCTGCGGCGCGCCTTCGAGATTCATCATCACGAAGCGCGCGGCGTTCCAGATTTTGTTTGCGAACGCTCGCGACGCGGCGAATCTGTCGTGCGACAGGATTACGTCGCGACCCTGCGCGGCCAACTGCGCCAGCGTGAAGCGGACCGCGTCTGCCCCGTACTGATTCATCAAGTCGAGCGGGTCAACGACGTTGCCCTTCGACTTGGTCATCTTCTTGCCGAGTTCGTCGCGCACCAGCGGCGTGATGTACACGTCCCTGAACGGGACTTTGTCGGTGAACTCGAGCCCGAACATCATCATGCGCGCGACCCAGAAAAAGATGATGTCGAATCCCGTCAGTAGCAGGCTGGTGGGGTAATAGCGCGCGAAGTCTGGTGTGTACTCGGGCCAGCCGAGAGTGGACATCGGCCACAGGCCCGAGCTGAACCAGGTGTCGAGTACATCGTCGTCCTGGATGATGTCTGAGCCGTCGCACTCTGGGCATCGCGACGGGCGTTCGGCGGCGACAATCAGATGGTCGCATCGCACGCATCGGTAGGCGGGAATCCGATGGCCCCACCAAAGCTGGCGCGAGATACACCAGTCGTGGATGTTTTCGAGCCAATTGAAAAACACGTTCTCCCATCGCTTTGGATGAAAGGTCGTGTCGCCCCTGCGCACCGCCTCGATCGCGCGATCGGCCATCGCGCGCATGCTCAGGAACCACTGCTCTGAGAGCATCGGCTCAACGACGGTGTCGCATCGCGAGCACACGCCGACCGAGTGCCTGTACGGCTCGATCTTCTCGAGCAGCCCCGCGACCTCGAGGTCCTTGACGATTTGCTTGCGCGTGTCCTCGCGCGACATTCCGCGATACGCGCCCGCGTTCTGGTTCATGTGCGCAGTGCCGTCGAGGATCGAAATCTGCTCGAGGCCGTGACGCTTGCCCAGTTCAAAATCCACGGGGTCGTGTGCGGGCGTGACTTTGAGCGCGCCGGTGCCGAATTCGCGATCGATCGCGGAGTCGGCGATGATCTTTATCTCGCGCCCCATCAGCGGCAGACAAATCGTCTTGCCGACGTACGACTTGTAGCGCTCATCGTCGGGATTCACGGCGACGGCGGTGTCGCCGAGCATGGTCTCGGGCCGCGTCGTCGCGATCGTTATCGCGCCCGTGCCGTCGGCGAGCGGATAGCGTATGTACCAGAGGTTGCCCTGCACATCCTTGTGATCGACTTCGAGATCGGACAACGCCGTCTCGCATCGCGGGCACCAGTTGATTAACCGCTTGGCGCGATAGATAAGACCTTTGTTGTAGAGATCGACGAATACCTTAGTCACCGCGCTCGAAAGTCCCGCATCGAGCGTGAAGCGCTCGCGGCTCCAGTCGCACGACGCGCCGAGCCGGCGCAACTGATTGAGGATTCGATCGCCGTAAGTCTCGCGCCATTCCCACACGCGATTCACGAATGCGTCGCGCCCGAGCTGATGCCGGTCCTTGCCCTCTTTCGCGAGGTCCTTCTCGACGGCGTTCTGCGTCGCGATTCCGGCGTGATCGGTGCCGGGTAGCCACAGCGTGTTGTAACCCTGCATCCGGCGCGTGCGCACGATGATGTCCTGGAGCGAGACGTTGAGGGCGTGGCCGAGATGAAGCTGGCCGGTGACGTTCGGCGGCGGAATAACGACCGAGAAGACTTTGCCCGGCCGCGCGGGGTCGGCCTTGAAGTATCCGAGATCGATCCACTGCTGAAACCATCGCTCTTCAGCGGACTTCGAATCGAATGTCTTGGGCAAATCCACCGGTATCGCTCCGTCGAAAAAAGGGCGCGGCGCGCCCTTCGCTCAAATCATATTGTCCTGCCAGTCGCCTCTCAAGCGCACGACCCGACGCAGCGATCTACGGCTTGTAAAGTCGAGCCGCTTAATAATATCGTGCGCATGCTCGTATTGGGGACGGGCTGTATTCAACCGCGGAGGAGAGATTTCATGGCTGACGCGCTTCGTAAACTGGGGATGGCTGCCGCGCTGGGAACCTTGATTCTTGCGGGTGGAATTTCGGGTTGCAGCTCGATGTCCACCGACCACGTTGATTGCAACGTCGTGAAGCTGCAGACGGAATCGGGTCGCTCCGACGCCGAGATCGCCTCCGCCATCGGCGCCAGCGAAGCGGATGTCGCGAAATGCCATGGGCCGGAAAAGTCCGGCAACAAAACCTCGACCGACGCGGTTCCTTCGGGTTATTGAGCACGCGGCGACCGCCCGGCTCTATTGAACTTGTGCGAGAGAGGGGACTTGAACCCCTACGAGCTTGCGCTCACAAGGTCCTGAGCCTTGCGCGTCTGCCATTCCGCCACTCTCGCGTTCGAGGCAAGAGTATAGCGTTTAACCGGCTGATGATTCCAATTCAAGACGGGATTCCAAACTTTTGGCGGCCGTCTTGAGCGCGCGGCGCTGGTGCAACACAATCTGCGGTTACGATGAGTGAGCGAGTTCGCGGCGCGATTGCGCTAGCGCCGGCCTTGGGGGCGGGGGCGTCGTCGCTCGCGCTGGACTTGAGTGCGGGCGACGGGCTTTCGAGCCGGCTGCTTGCTGAGCGCGGATGGCGCGTAGTTTCGACCGAGTATCGCACGCGCAAACCCGGCTGGATTGCAATCAACCTCGACAACGACCTCCCACTTCGCAGCGCGAGCTTCGACCTGGTGGTGATGCTCGAAGTGATCGAGCATCTCGCCGACATCCCGCACATACTCGGCGAGATCGCGCGCGTAATGCGGCCCGGCGCCGTCGCGATCGTCACCACGCCCAATCGCCTGAGCGTCAGCTCGCGAATACATTACCTGCTGAGCGGCTACTACAAGGGACGGCGCGCGCCGCTGGCCTACAAATATCGCGTCGCGGACGGGCGCAACTGGCACGTGATGGGCCTCAACGACCTGCATTGGATCGCCTGGGGGGCGGGATTGCGGATGGACGCGATCGGGCGCAGCAGGCGCAAGATGCGCTCGCGAATCCTCGCGCCGATTCTGTGGCCGTTCATCGCGGCGTTCTCGTGGATGCTCTACGGGCGCGTAAAGGATCCGGTGCAGCGCAAGATCAATCGCGAGCTGCTCGGCTTCATGACCAGCGCGAGCCTGCTGATGGACGAAAACATCATCATGCGATTTCGCAAAATTGAAAAGCGTTGAAGACCTCGATCATCGTTGCGACTCACAACCGCCCCGACTCGATTCGGCGGCTAGTCGCGAGCCTCGCGCCTGAACTCGCGACTGGTTCGCGCGAGATAATCATTGCCGAGAATGGCACGCTGTCGCCGATGCGGCACCCGCTCGAAACATCTCGGCTCAAGCATCTGCACGAACCGCGCGCCGGAAAATGCCGCATCCAGAATCGTGCAATCGCTGATGCGTCAGGAGAGATCCTGGTTTTCCTCGACGATGATTTGGTCGTCGCGCCGGGTTATCTCGAGGCGGTCGATCAGTTTTTTGATACCCATCGCGAGTTCGCCGCAATGGAGGGGCGAATCCTCGCGGCCGAAGATCCCGAAAAAAAAGTCGGGCCGATGGCGGTGTACCTCGATCTGCCGATCGCCGACCACGGCGAAGAAGTAGTTGAGGTGCGCGGAGTGCTCGGTGCGAACATGGCTTTTCGCGCAGAAGCGCTCAAGCAAGTTGGACCCTTCGATGAGCGCCTCGGTCCGGGCGCGTGCGGGCACGAGGAAGAAACCGAGATGTCGCAGCGGCTTCGGCGCGCGGGCTTTCGAATTGGGTACGCGCCAAAAGCGCTCGTCTATCACGAAGTCGATCCGTCACGCGCGAATCGCGAACGATTCATCAGAATCGCGCGCGAGCGCGGTCGCTGCCGCATGCTGCACGAGAAGCATTCCGCCGCGGACGTGATTTCGAAGAATGCGATCGCATGGGTGCGGTTGCGAATTGCGCAGCTCACGGGCGCGGGCATCCCGCGAATCGCGCGCGAGGAGCGCCGGCTCGCAATCGCACGTGGGATGTTCGACGGCCTCGGCGGCTGAAGACGCGCCCTACCCTATCGATTCGAGTAGCGCATTCAGTTCGCTCGCGTAGCGCGACCAGGTGAATTTTTCGGCCGTCGCGCGGGCTTCGGCGGCGAGACTCGCGGGCGCGTCGAACAAGGCCCCGAGACGAAGCGCAACTTCACCCACGTCGTCGGGATTCTCGACTCGAAACCCGCGCATCGAGGGTGGGATCAACTCCGCGACGCCCGAGAACGCGCTGGTCATCGCGGGCAATCCGCTGGCCATCGCTTCCATCACGACATTGCCGAACGGCTCGAACAGTGACGGCATCGCAAAGGCGTCGGCCGCGTGGAAAATCTCTTCGACGTTGGGCTGCGGACCGGTGAAGACCACGCGCGCGCCGACGTTCAGGGCGCTAGCGCGGCGCGCGAATTTGTCGGTTTGTCTATCCGCGCCGACCACCAGCAGGAATGCGCCGCCGGCGACCAGCGGCCATGCTTCGATGAGGAATCCCAATCCTTTGCGCGCGAAGCCATTGCCGACGAAAGCGACTACGCGGGCGCTGGCCGGCACGACAAACTTCTGGCGGATAGCTGCGCGCTCGGACGGATCGGCGGCCGGCCGAAAGCGATCGAGATCGACGCCGTTGTAAATCGTGAGCGCTTTTTCAGGCGCGAGGCCGAATTCCCGAATCAGATCATCGCGGACGAAATTCGACACCGCGATCGCGCGCTTCAGGCTGGGACTGCGGAACGCCTGGCGCTCGACGAGCATCTGCACCTGATGATACGGGCTGAGGCGCATCGCAGTCGCACTCAGCGCGCCACGCCACTTTCGCGCCGCACGGAGGTAACTGGCATGCGCACCGCCGCCGGAGCGCATCACGTCCGCGCCGACGCATCGCGCGAAGCTCAGCACCAGGTCGGTGCCGGCACGGCGCGCCGCGGGCGCGGCCGTCCATGCGAATCGGATCAACGACAGCGCACGTCCCAGCCTTGGGCCGACGCCGACTCGACGAACATCCCAGTCCCCGGTCGCGCCCCGGATCTCTTCGGCAAAAATCGTAACCTGATGCCCCGCCGCGCGCAGGCCTTGCGCCGTAACGATCAAATCACGCTCGGTGCCTCCGCCCGCGCTATCGAAACGGCGCGTCAGGATCGCTATCCGCATTGCGCGACGCTCCACGGTGCCGGTGTCAAAAGATGCGCGACCCCTTGCCGTGTGATAATTTTCTGCGCGGGATGTGAGGTGGGGAAATGATCGAAATTCAATGCACCAGTTGCCACACCCGCTATCGGATTGACGAGCGGGTCCTGCCTGACGATACACCGACCTTCAAGTGCTCGCGATGCGGACACGTGTTCAATGCGGACCCGATGCCGGCAAGAGTGCGGAAGCCGGCTCCACAAGCGGCCGAGAGTGAGTCGCGGCCAGCGCGCACGATTCGCCCCGCGCGGCCGCGCCCGAGCGCGCTCAAGTCGCAAGTCGAGAGCGACGTGGTCAAACGCGCGGAATCGCGGCCGATTGCGCCCGTACCCGAGCCGGAGGTTCGCGTCCAGCCGGTTCAACCGCCGGCTTCGGATCAGCGCGAGTCTGTCGAGCGAAAGATGCCTGAGCCGCCGTCCGCGGAACCGGAAGTTCGACGTGAAGAAGTGCCGGGTGAAGCCGAGGCCGACGATCCGCTCAATCGCACCTTCGGCGACCGCGAGCAGAAAGCCGACACCGGCGAAAACCTGAGATTCGATTTCAGCGACGAGCGCAAGGAAATCAGCGACACGCCGGATGAGCGCGAGCTCGAGCGCGCCGAACCTGACGACGGCGGATGGCAGGTGGGCGACGTGCCGGATGAGTTCGAATCCGCGCCGATTCGGCCCGCGCAGGCCATGATGGAAGAGCCGGAACCAGCCCCGCGTCCCGCGCCCATTCCGGTGCGTCGCATGGCATCTCCGCTGCGCGCGGAGGCACCCCGATTCGCGCAGCCGTCGCCCGCGAAGGCCGCGGGATTCCAGCTTGGCCAGGTCGACGACAGTGCCGACGCGGTATCGCCCGGCGCGCCTCATGCGTCGGGATTTTTCCTCGCGATGTTTTTCTTCGTGGCGATCGGTTTCCTCGGTGCGAGCGCGCTAATCTGCGACGAGCCCGCCGCCAGCGCGCGCATCCTCAGCCAAGCCCCGCAACTCGGCGGCTACTTCGCGCGTCCGATTGTACCCGCGATGCTGGTGTCGCTGCATGACGTCAGCTCGAAGTATTACACGCTCAAGGGCGGTCATGTCGCGCTGGTAATTACGGGCAACGCACAGAACGTCGGAACGCGACCGCTGCACCTGGTCGAGATCGCCGCGAACCTGATCGGCGACAACGCGCATCCGCTCGCCAGCCAGAGCGTATACTGCGGCAACGAGCTTTCGGCGCAGATGCTCGGTGAGATGACGCCGCGCGAAATCGAATTCTCTCAGGGCTTGAGTCCGCAGAAGCCGTTCGTGATGGAGCCGTCGGCGTCGGCGCCGTTCCTGATGGTGTTCATCGATCCTCCAGCGGGGGCGGGCAAAATCAGAATCGCGGTGTCGAAGGCGGTCGCTCCCGATTACGTCGCCGCGCCTGAGCCGCCGGTGTAGAGGCGCGATTATTCCTTCTCGCGCGCGAGCAGCTCGGTGTATTCTTCGGCGTCCATCAGGTCTTCGAGATCGCTCATGTCGGTGATCTTCACCTTGATCAGCCAGCCGTCGCCGTACGGATCTTCGTTGACGGTCTCTGGGCTCTCGGGCAGGTCTTCGTTGATCTCGATGACGGTGCCGGTGACGGGCGCGTAGATATCCGAGACGGCCTTGACCGACTCGACGACGCCGAACGGATCGTCCTTGCTAATCTTGTCGCCGACCGCGGGCAATTCGATGTACACGATCTCGCCCAACTGGTCCTGCGCATGATCGGTAATTCCAACGGTCGCGACGCCGTCCTCAGTCGCGACCCATTCATGCTCTTTCGAATATTTGAGCCCCTGCGGGATCTCCATGACTCCTCCCGAAATCGTGAGCGGCGCGCGTTTTGCGTCCATCTCGCGCCAGGCCGATCGCGATCGCATCCAACTTCATGAAGCGCAGCGGCGCGAGTTTTGTCAAGTTCCAATTCGCACCATCGCGGGCATCGATGATCCGCGCGACTCTTGACTGTCGCGCGTCGATGGCGTTAGCGGTCGGGCGGATGCGGAGGAATTGATTGCATGAATGTTGGAATCCCCACTGAAATCAAATCCGACGAGCGGCGCGTGTCGCTGACTCCGGCTGGTGTTGCCGCGCTGCGCGCGCACGGTCATAACGTGACCGTGCAAGCGGGAGCGGGAGTCGGCAGCGGATTTGCGGACAGCCACTATCGCAAGGCGGGCGCATCGATCGTGACTAGTGCGGCAGGCGTATGGCTCCGCGCCGACATGATCCTGAAGGTCAAAGAACCGCAGCCGCCGGAATATCCGCTGATGCGTCCCGGGCAAATTCTTTTCACCTATCTTCATCTCGCCGCTGAACCGCGGGTCGCGCGCGAGTTGCTTCGGCGCCGCGTGACGGCGGTCGGCTACGAAACGATTCAACTCGAAGACTCGAGTCTGCCTCTGCTCGCGCCGATGAGCGAGGTTGCGGGACGCCTGGCAATCCAGGCCGGCTCATGGTGCCTGCAGGCGCGCAGCGGCGGCCGCGGCGTGCTGCTCAGCGGAGCGTCAGGCGTGCGGCCCGGCAAGGTCGTCGTGCTCGGTGGGGGAATCGCCGGACTCAACGCATGCCGGGTGGCCGCGGGCGTCGGCGCCGAAGTGACGATCATGGATATCAATCCAATGCGGCTGCGCTATCTGAGCGACCTGCTTGGCGGGCGCGTGACCACCGTGATGTCGAATCGCGCGACGATAGACGAGGAAGTCACCAACAGCGATCTCGTGATTGGCGCGGTGCTGGTTCCCGGCGCGCGCGCGCCGCGGCTGCTGAGTGCAAAGATGGTGTCGCGGATGCGTCCCGGCGCGGCGATCGTGGACTTGTCGATCGATCAAGGTGGAATCGCGGAAACGTCGGCGCCGACGACGCATGCGCGCCCGACGTTCATCCGCAAAAGCGTTGTGCACTACTGCGTCACCAACATGCCCGCGATGGTGCCGCATACGTCAACCTACGCGCTTACCAACGCGACGCTGACGTACGCACTGGAAATCGCAGATCGCGGGATTCTGGAAGCCGGGCAACACAATCCCGCCGTTCGCCACGGACTCAACATCTTCGATGGCCACGTGGTGCATCCCGCCGTCGCGCAAGCGCTCAAGATGAAGCCGCACTCGCCGTGGGACTAGCGCGTTCTAGTAGATTCCCTGCGGGCCCGTGCTGTAGCGCTGCTGTCCGGACTTCAACTCGCCGTAGCTGCCGGTTTCGAAGCGTTTGACACTTCGCGACAAGTTGAGATCGCCGTGAAGATCGGCGACCGCTTCCTTCACACCTTCCTGTGCGATCTCATGGGCGCGCACCCAACGCCCGGAACGTTGCACAAAATTGGCAAGGTCAAAGAGATTTTGGCTCAAAGCTGCCTGCGACTTGGCAAACTTTGCCGTCCAGACGACCTGCTTGCTCTTGAGATCGACGAACTTGAGCGAGAACGCGACCGAAGCCGGGCTTGCCGCCGCGTAGTCCGCACCGACGCGTTCCTTGTAACGTTCGACGGTGCCGTAGACTACGCCGTCGGCCGACACGTCGTGGCCGAGCCTGAGCGCATTTTCATCGAGGTTCCCGAGCGTGGTCGGTGGCATCTTCTGCATCGCGTCGTCGACATCCTGCGCCGGGGTCGGCTCCCATCCGCCAGCCAGCGCAACCTGGCTGTAGAGTTCGGCGCTAATCGTTTCTGCGGCTCCTGGAGCCAGCGGCTCGCCACCGCCGGGGGCGGCATCTATCAGCGGCATCACGGCTACACGATTTATTGTGAGGGTTTTGATCGAGCGGACCGCATGCGCCTTAATGTCGCGCTGATTGATCGCGTCGCTCACCGCGCCGGTGGTGGAGTTGACCGCGTCTGCGGCGATGCTGGTGCATCCCGCCGCCAGCCACAGCGCCGATGCCACAAGCGTCAACCGCGCCGATGCAGTAACCCAACGGGCTTTCATGATGTCACCTTGATCGACAGTTCCCTGAGCTGGCGCGGATCGACTTCCGACGGCGCGCCGCTCATCGGGTCGACCGCCTTTTGCGTTTTGGGAAACGCAATCACGTCGCGCAGCGAGTCCGTGCCGCATAGCATCATGCAAATCCGATCGACTCCAAAAGCGATTCCGCCATGGGGCGGCGCTCCGTACTTGAGCGCGTCGAGCAGGAAGCCGAAACGATCGATCGCCTCTTCCCGCGTCAGCCCCAATAATTCAAATACCTTCAATTGCAGCTCGCGGCTATGGATACGAATCGAACCGCCGCCGAGCTCCTGGCCGTTGAGCACCATGTCGTAGGCGAGTGCGCGAGCCTTGAGCGGCGTGGAGTCGAGCATCGCGAGATCGTCGGGATTCGGCGCGGTGAAAGGATGGTTCACCGCGACCATGCGCTTGTCGTCGGCGCTGTAGTCGAACAGCGGGAAATCGACCACCCACAAAAATTTGAGCTCGGCGGATTTGTCGAGCCCGAACTTCGCGGCGAGCTGCAGGCGGATGTCGCCGAGCACGGGGCGCACCTTATCGGGCGGCCCCGCGACCATCAGCAGCGTGTCGCCGGCTTTCAGAGCCGACGCCGCAGTAGCCGCCGCTCTCTCGCCGTCGCTCAAGTACTTCGCGATCGGTCCCTGCCATCCGCCGTCGCCCACTTTTGCCCACGCCAGTCCCATCGCATGGCGCGATTTCACCGACTCGGTAAGCTGGTCGAGCTCGCGGCGGCTCAGCGTGTGATTCGAAGTGACGTTTATTCCATATACCGATTCGCCGCGCGCTAGAATTTCGGCGAACACCTTGAACGAAGTGCCCGTGAATGCGGTCCTGAGATTTTTCAGCTCGAGGTCAAAGCGCGTGTCAGGCCTGTCGATACCAAAACGCTCCATCGCCTGGGCATACTGCATCCGCGGAAACGGCGGCTTGACATCGACGCCTAGCACGCTCCCATAAATGGAAGCGATCATCCCCTCGGCGATAGACTGGACATCTTCGGGCCGCGGGCATGTCATCTCGATATCGATCTGGCTGAACTCGGGCTGGCGATTCGCGCGCAAATCCTCATCGCGGAAACATCGCGCGATTTGATAGTAGCGATCGAGTCCGCCGATCATCAGAATCTGCTTAAGCAACTGCGGCGATTGCGGCAGCGCGTAGAACTTTCCGGGGTTGACGCGGCTCGGCACCAGGTAGTCGCGCGCGCCTTCGGGCGTCGATTTGAAGAGGATCGGAGTCTCGACCTCGATAAACCCGTTTTGGTCGAGATGGCTGCGCACCGCCCGCAGCGCCTGATGGCGCCGGCGCAAATTGCTTTGCATCTCGGGGCGGCGCAGATCGAGATAGCGGTACTTAAGGCGGACTTCCTCGGCGGTCGCCTCGCCGTCGGCAATCTGGAACGGCACCGGAGCGGATGCGCTCAGAGTCTCGAACGCGCCGACTAGGATTTCGATTTCACCGGTCGGAAGCTCGGCGTTGACGGTGCCCTCGGCGCGGCGCACGACCTTGCCCTTGACCGCAACGTAGAACTCAGAGCGCACGTCGCCGGCAGCCCCGTGCGCGGCGGCATTGTGCGCGGGATTTAGCACGAGCTGCACGATTCCGTCCCGGTCGCGAAGATCGATAAAGATCAGCCCACCATGATCGCGCCGCGTCTGCACCCATCCCCACAGCGCAACCTCGCGGCCCACGTCGGTGGCGCGAATCGTGCCGCAGTAATCGGTTCGAGGCCACGGCGGCAGCGGAGAGTATTGTTCAGATTTACCCATTACAGTTGAAATTTATCACGTCGGTCGAAGAATACCTGTGCCAAGGAGCGTACGAAACAGTCAGTGTCCGCGAGCGTCGGCGATCGCGCTGGCCGCCTCTGCCGCGACGACTTCGCGCTGCGTGCTCTGTTTCAGGTCGCGGAGTTGCACGACGCCGCGCGCCAATTCGTCGTCGCCGATAATCACTGCGAAGCGCGCGCCGATCTTCGACGCGCGTGCGAGCAGCGTTTTCATCTTGCGCTCCGGCGACAGCATCTCGACGTTCAGATTTGCGGCGCGCAGATCGCGCGCTACGACAACCGCATGACGCGTCGCCGCAGGACCCATCGAAATTATTGCGGCATCGGGTGTGACGGCTGGCAGCACGCCGGCAGCTTCCAGAGCCAACGCTATGCGATCGACGCCAATCGCGAAGCCGATTCCCGCGACCGCCGCCCCGCTCATCGCCTCGACCAGCCCGTCGTAACGTCCTCCCGCAACGACCGTGCTCTGCGCGCCGAGACCGCCCGCCATCACCTCGAACGCTGTGCGCGTGTAGTAATCGAGGCCTCGCACCATACGCGGATTGACGGCGTACTGGACGTTCGCGGCGATCAGGAGTTCCTTGACCCTGTCGAAGTGCGCGCGGCATTCGTCGCACAGGTAGTCGAGGGGGTTGGGCGCGGACGCCGCGAGCTTCGCATCGATTTTGCAATCGAGCAGACGCAACGGATTGCGGTCGATGCGGTTGTGGCAATCGTCGCAAAGTTGGTCCCAATGCTCGCGACCCCATTGGAGGAGCGCCTCGCGAAAGGCAGGCCGGCATTTCTGGTCGCCGATCGAATTGATTTCCGTCGTGAACGGAATTTTGAGATCGCGACAAAGCTCATCGATCATTATCAACAGCTCGGCGTCGCAGGCCGCGTCCGGCCTGCCGAATACTTCGACGCCGAACTGATAGAATTGGCGATAGCGGCCCTTTTGCGGACGCTCGCGGCGGAACATCGGACCCGAGTAGAACAACCGCTGCTCGGGCTCGGTGCGATCGAGCCCAGCCTCGATGTAGGCGCGCACCACACCGGGCGTTCCCTCGGGCCGCAGCGCGACTACGGTTTCGCCTTCGTCGCGGTCGGTGAACATGTACATCTGCTTCTCGACGATATCCGACGTTTCGCCGGTCGACCGCAGGTAGAGTTGCAAACGCTCCAGCACCGGAATTCGTATCTCTTTGATTGAATAGCGCTCGAAGAGCGCACGAGCACGCCCCTCGACCAGGCTCATCGCACGCGCGTCGGCGCCGATTAGATCTCGAAACCCCCTGAGTCGTGTCAGTTCCAAAATTGTCACGCTGCTTTCAATTCTTGCCGCGCATCAGGTCGCGCAGTTCGCGGAATCCGACGAGTTGGACGCGTTCATCCGCGACAAGCTTGCGCACCTTCTCGGAAGTGAAGTACCGGAAGTCGGCCTCGCGCTGGAAGGCGTCGCGCGCGCAGCTCTTTAGCTCGTCACGCGCGAGCGCGGGATGACACAAAATCTCGGTCACGCCCGGCTTCAGCGTGCGAATGAGATTGGTCCAGTAGGACTCGGTTTCTGGCACCGTCGGCGGCCCGCTGAATACCAGGTGATCGGGCGTGACGACTCCGAACGCGTCGAGCTGATCGAGAATCGCGCCCATCCCTTCGATGCCAATCCGGCGGCGCGACGCCAGCCTGATCGGCAGGCGATAGTCGTTGGCCAGCCGCGCGTAAATCTCGTGATAGTCGGCGCGCAGTTGCAGCGTGCCCATGTGCGAATCGAGATGTGTCACGTCGATTCCCGCCGCGAGCGCCTTTTCGATTTGCGCGCGCAGCTCCGCCTCAGCCTCGTCCAGACGCGCATGCTCGTAAACCTGCGCGACGGTTTGCCACAGGTACCCGCGCTCATCGACGAGAGACGGCATGGCGCGCCGCGCCATCACCGGTCCCCATTTGTAGCTGTCCCATTCGGCGGTGAGCGTGAGATGCACGCCCAGATCGGCTTCAGGATTGCTCCGCGCGAAGGCGGCCGCCTCCTCGAACCACGGGCACGTGACCAGGATCGTCGAGGACGTGAACACGCCTTCCTTCAATCCTCGCATCACTCCTTCGTTTTGATCGTGGCACATCCCGAAGTCGTCGGCATTGAGGATGAGCGCGCGCGCATCCACCGCATAGCCGAGGCGTTCAGCCGTCGATTTTTCCTGGTTCGTCATTTTGTCGATCCGGTCCGTCAAATTTATCGGCCTGATCAGGAAAGAAAAAGGGCCGCCTTTTTGGGCGGCCCTCTCTCGAAGTGCTGATTAGGCGTTGTTCCTGAATTATACCGTCAGGATATGGATCGTGCAGGCGGAACCCAGCCCGATTACGTGGGCTTGGCCCGCCTTGGCGTTGGGCACCTGGCGTTCCTTCGCCCGATCGTCCTGCGTCAGGTGCCAGACCACTTCGCAGATATTCGCCACGCCGGTCGCGCCGAGAGGATGCCCCTTGGAGAGCAGTCCGCCCGAAACGTTGACCGGATCATGACCGCCGAGGCCCGGATGCACGCCGCCGCCCGAGTCGATGAACTTGCCGGCTTCGCCATCGCCGCACAGTCCGAGGTTCTCGTAATGCACCAGCTCCGCAGTGGCGAAGCAGTCATGCAATTCGGTAAGCGCGATGTCCTTGGGTCCGATGCCGGCCTTCTCGTAGGCCTGCTTCGACGCGCGCCGCGTGAGTGTGCTGACGTCGGGGAGCGTGAGGTCGCGATCGGTCCAAGGATCCGAGGTGAGCACGGAAGCCGCGACCTTCGCACGCTTGCGGCCGCCGGCGAGCTGTTTCAGCTTGTCCTCGCTGACCAGAATCGCAGCCGCCGCGCCATCACCGGTCGGGCAGCACATATACAGCGTGTTGGGATACCCGACCATGCGCGCATTCATCACGTCTTCGAGCGAGACTTCGTTGCGATACTGCGAGAACGGATTCTTCGTCGCATGCTTGTGCGATTTCACCGAGATTTTTGCGAAGTGCTCCATCTTGGTGCCGTACTTGCGCATGTGCTCGATGCCCGCCTGGCCGAAGACCGCCGGCATCAGGCCCGAGCCGAGCTTGCCCTCGGTCAAGTACGCGGGATCGCCGCCACCCGCGCCGCCGAGTAATCCCGCCTTGCCCATCTGCTCGACGCCGACCGCCATCGAGATGTCATACATCCCGGCCGCGACGGAAATGTACGCCTCGCGAAACGCGGTCGAGCCGGTGGCGCATGCGTTCGAGACGTTGATTACCGGGATTCCGGTCTGGCCGATTTGCTGCAGGATTCTCTGCCCGACCATCGCGTTGGACTGGTAGAGATTTCCGCAGGCGAACATCTCGACGTCCTTGATTCCGATTCCGGCGTCCTTGAGCGCGAGGATCGCCGCCTGGCCGCCGAGTTCCGGAACAGTCTTGTCGGGATAGCGTCCAAATTTGATCATCCCGGTTCCGAGAACATAAACATTTCGCATCTTGATTCCTCCTGGCGGCCCGGCCCAAAGCTCAGGTCCGTCGTAAAGTTGTTCGCCGTGCGCGCCTGCTGGGCGTCCTAATTTTTACTCGGCTGGAACGAAAAAGCCACTACGTCGTGCCCTTCGCGATCCTTGGCCGCCACGCCGGTCACCAACTCGACCGGCAGGTTGAACATCTTGTTGGGTTCTTTCTGCGCCTGCTCAGGATCGACGCCGGTCAGATTCGCGCGGACGCTGATACCCTCGGGCAGATCGACAATCGCCGTCACGTACGGCGTCTTGATTCCCGGGAACGACTGGTGCACGACCGAAAACACGTACACCTTGCCCTTGTCGGACAACACCAGCGGTTTGAACTTGTCAGTCTCGCCGCACTTCGAGCACGCGACGCGTTTCGGATCGAGATAAATTGCGCCGCACGCGCACTTGATACCTTCGAGATGGGGCTTGGGCGTCAATTTCAGCCATGGAACGATCGGGCGCGGTCCCGTGTCAGTAGCTTGAGCCTGCTCAGCCATACAGATCCTCCGAACGATTCAATTCGATTGATGATGCTATCAGAATGACTAACGCCGCCCATGCGGCGGCGCCGTCTTCTTCTTTGGCCGGAGTTTCCCACAGGGGCTGGAAGTCGTCAACCCTCGCGCCCGCACCGCAAATCACGCGGCTGGAAGGGGAAGTCACTCCATTAGATGTGAAACCCCACCGTGGGTTTCAGCCCGGGCCTCCCTCCCCATCCCGTTCTAACAGGGACCCTACGAGTACCCAGGCTAAACTCGGCCCGCGTCTTTTCTTGATACTGGGTGCAGGGGTCACCCCTGCTACTTGTGCTGCCACTTGGGCGGGCGCTTCTCGACGAAGGCGCTCGTACCCTCGACGCGATCGGCGCTGCCGAAGGTCACGCCGAACGCCTCCTGCTCGAAGCGCAGGCCGGCGTCCTCTTCCATCGTGAACGCGGCTCTCAGCGCGGCCTTCGCCTGGCGGAGCGCGACGGCGGATTTGCCCGCGATTTTCTCGGCCAGCTTGCGCGCGGTCTCGATCAGCGCGTCCGGCGCGATGACCTGGTTGACGAGGCCCAGTTCGAGCGCCGTCTTCGCATCGAACATGTCGCCGGTCATGATCAGCTCGCGCGCTTTGTTGTGCCCGATTCGATGCGGCAAGCGCTGCGTTCCGCCGAAGCCGGGGATGAGTCCGAGATTTATCTCGGGCTGCCCGAATCGCGCCTTGTCGCTGGCGACGATCAGGTCGCATGCGAGCGCCAGCTCGAGCCCACCGCCGAGCGCGAAGCCGTTGACCGCCGCGATGACGGGGATCGGCAGGTCCTCGAAACTTTCCATCACGCGATGGCCCAGGCGCGAAAAATCGAGCCCGTCGACCGCCGACATTTTTGCCATCGCCGCGATATCCGCCCCCGCGACGAACGCCTTGTCGCCGGCGCCCGTGACGATCAGCACGCGCACCGACGCGTCGTGACGCACCTCGCGAATCACGCGCGCCATCTCCTCGAGCACCTCGCGATTTAACGCGTTGAGCGCTGTCGGCCGGTTGACGGTGAGCGTCGCAATCGCGGCTTTTTCGAAAATTATATTTTTAAAGTCCACGCTTCTAATTCCGCCCCCCGCGCTTGCGGTGTCAACCCCTGCCCGCTTGCGCGAGACTCACCGTGCGCGAAACAATGCGCACGTGCCCGCCAGATCCAGAACGCATGCCGGCTTGTTCGCGCTCGCGATCACTTTAGTCCTTGCCGGTTGCACTGATCCGGCGACGGAATTTGTCAACAAGATTCAGGCTGAGGCAACTCAGAAATGTAGTGAAGGCAACCAGGCCGCGTGTCGTACAATCGTGCAACAGGTGAGCGACACGAAGGTTCTGATCGAATCGACTGCGCCGCTCGAGACGCAAACGCCCGCCTGCAACGCCGGCAAACAGGACGCGTGCCAGCAGCTCGCGGTGCTGCACAGCGAATTGAGCGCGTGGTGCTCGACGGGCAACAATCAGGCGTGCGCCGCGGTCAACGTCGGTCCGTGGCCCGTTAAATGGGACGAGCCTGCGCTGATCGACGCGGCCAAGCTCGCGTGTCTCAGCGGCCAGTTCAAGCCGGACTCGCGCACCTGCCAAGCCTTGGAGATGATGTAGCGATTACTGCCGCTCTTCGAAGCCGAGCGAAATCATCATCTCGTGCAGCGATTGGTCGACTTCCAGGAACTCGGTGAGCGAGAGATACACGTGACATCCGCGGTGCCCCTCCTTGCCGCCCGGAATCTCCACGATTTTCAACACCTGATCGCCGTTAATCATCAACGGCCTGTCCTTCATAGTCACGCGCAGCCACATGTCCCACCACCTTCCCGCAAGCTGATTTTTAGTACTCGGGTTTGAAATCGAAATGATGAATCGCTTCGATGAAGCGAATGGTGCGAGTCTTCGAGCGCATCACGACGCTGTTGGTGGTCGCACCGCCGGAGAAAAATCGCACGCCGCGCAGATAGTCGCCGGTGGTCACGCCCGTCGCCGCAAACATCACGTTGTCTCCAGCCAGCTCCTCCAGCGTATAACGATGCTTGAGATCCATGATGCCCATCGCGAGGCACGCCTCGGCTTCCTCGCCGTTGCGCGGCACGAACCGGCACTGCATCTCGCCACCGGCGGAACGAATCGCGGCGCCGGCCAGCACGCCTTGATGCGCTCCGCCGATTCCAATCAGCATGTCTATTTCGCTTTCCGGGCGTGTAGTCGCAATCGCCGCTGACAAGTCACCGGCCGAGATCATCTTGATCCCGGCGCCCGCGCGTCGGACTTCATTGATGAGCTTCTCATGACGCGGGCGATCGAGGATCGCGATCCGTAGATCCTCGACGTAAACTTTTTTCGCCTCGGCCAGCGCCTTGAGATTGTCGGTCGGCGACCGATCGATATCGATCACGCCGCGCCCCGCCGGCCCGCATGCGACCTTGTCCATGTAGGTGTCGGGGCAGCGCAGGATTCGCCCGCGTTCGGCCAGCGCGACGCACGACAGCGCGTTGGGCCCGCCGGTCGCGCAGATGATTGGACCTTCGATCGCGTCGAGCGCGACGTCGATTTCGGTGCCCGCGCCGGTGCCGACGATTTCGCCCTCGTACAGAAACTCGGCGTCGCCCTCTTTGCCCTCGCCGATCACGATTTTGCCGTCCATCGCGACCGAGTTCAGCGTCTTGCGCATCGCATCGCACGCCGCTCGATCCGCCATCCGCTCGTCGCCCTTGCCGATGAAACGCGCCGCCGCCAGCGCCGCGGCTTCCGTCGCGCGTACCACTTCGAGGGCAAGATTCCGCTCCATCCAGGGGCCTCCGAGTCAGTTCGATACGGTCTTCAAGGCGCGTCCGAACAACGACTCTATCAGGAGATAGCCGTCGCCGACGAGCAACCCCGTCGCGGTGCCGTCGCCTTCGGTGTAGCGACGCGGCGGGCCGCCGCCCGACCTGAATTGCGCCGACGTCATCAGCGCGAACGGCACCGGCTCCGGCGAATGAGTCTTGAGCTGGCTCGGCGTCGCGTGATCGGGCATCAGCAGGATCGCGAAATCGCCCAGCGCTCCAAGCCCCGCGAGCATCGGCCCGATGATCAACTCGTCGATACGCTCGATCGCTTCCTTCTTCAGATCGGCGCGGCCCATGTGGGCGGCCTCGTCTGGCGCCTCGATATGCAGCAGTAGAAAGTCGCGCGACTTGAGCGACTCGAGACCGTAACGCGCCTTAGCGGCGTAATCGGTATCGAGAAATCCGGTCGCGCCGGGAACCTTAATCAGGTTCAGTCCGGCGAGCCGTCCCAGCCCGTTGACCAGATCGACCGCTGATATCACCGAGCCCTCGACTCCGAAGCGCTCCTTCAATGTCGGCACCGACGGTCGCGTCCCCTGCCCCCAGAACCACACCGACGTTGCCTCGGCCTTGCCTGCGGCGCGGCGCGCCTTGTTCACCGGATGCTCGCGCAAAATCGCCGCCGAGCGGCGCATCAGGTCACGCAGCAAATCGGCGCCCGCGCCCTTGGGCAGATGCTCCTCGACGGGCTTGCCCGTGATGTCGTGCGGGGGCGTGAGATGCGTCGTCGCGATACCGCCGCGCCACATCATCAGATGCCGGTAGCTGACGCCGTTGAAAAATTCGATACCGTCACCGGCCAGTTCCTTGCGCAGGTCCGCGACGAGCTGCGCGGCCTCCTCGCTCGTGATATGGCCCGATGTGAAATCGTTCATGATCATCGCGCCGCCATCGTCCGGCGTCAGCGACACGAGGTTCATGCGGAACACCACGTCGCGCGGCCCCATCTCGATTCCCATGCTCGCCGCTTCGATCGGCGCGCGCCCGGTGTGATACCGCGCCGGGTCGTAGCCAAGCATCGTCATCGTGCCGACGTCGCTGCCCGACGGCATGCCCTTCGGAATCGTCGCGACCATCCCGAGCGTCCCGCGCGTCGCGAGCAAGTCCATGTTGGGCTTGTGCGCGGCCGCCAGCGGCGTCATCCCGCCGAGTTCCTCACACGCCCAATCGGCCATCCCGTCGCCGTGTATGATGACGTACTTCATCTAGCTGGCTATTCGCGCTCCAGGATTTTCAGCACTTTCGCGATGTCCGGCTCTACCACGATCGTGTTGCTCAAGTTTTTCAGCGCGGTGTCCGGATCCTTCAGGCCGTGGCCCGTGAGCGTACACACGACGATCGCGCCCGGCTTGAGCATCCCGGCGCCCGCATATTTCAGCAGCCCCGCGACGGACGCTGCAGATGCCGGCTCCGCGAAAATGCCACCCGCCGCGATCAGCCGATACGCCGCGAGAATCTCCGAATCGGTGACAACGTCGATAATCCCGCCCGATTTGTCGCGTGCGCTGGTTGCGCCTTTCCAGCTCGCGGGATTGCCGATCTTGATCGCAGTCGCGACAGTATGCGGATCGTCGATCGGATGCCCGACTACGATCGGTGCCGACTCGGCCGCCTGATAGCCCATCATCTTCGGGAGGCGCTCGCTAAGCCCTACCGACTTGTATTCCTGGTAGCCGGCCCAGTAGGCCGTGATATTCCCGGCGTTGCCGACCGGCAGAAAATGATGCGTCGGCGCATCGCCGAGTTGATCGCAAATCTCAAACGCCGCCGTCTTCTGCCCCGCGATTCGATCGGGGTTCACGCTGTTGACCAGCCGAATCCCCAACGGGTCGCGCTCGGCGAGATCGCGCACCACCTTCAGGCAGATGTCGAAGTTGCCGATCACTTCGAGCACGCGCGCGCCATGCATCACGCTTTGCGACAGCTTCCCCAGCGCGACCGCGCCTTTGGGAATCAGCACGAATGCCTTCAGCCCCGCGCGACCCGCGTATGCGGCCGCGGACGCCGCGGTGTTGCCGGTCGAGGCGCAGATTACGGCGCGAGCGCCCTCGCCCAGCGCCTTCGATATGGCCAGCGTCATGCCGCGATCCTTAAACGAGCCGGTCGGGTTGGCGCCTTCGAACTTAAAGTAAACTTTGATGTTTAGTCCGAGCCGCTCCGCGATCGAGGGCACCTCAATCAGCGGCGTGTTGCCTTCGTTGAGCGTGACGACCGGCGTTGAGTCCGTCACCGGCAGGAAGCGCCGGTAGTGCTCGATAAGCCCGGGCCAGTAAGACAGCCGCTGTTGTTTTGATCCGCTCTTCGAGTCCGACGCCATCGCTTAAAGCTTCTCCTCGATTCGGATAAACGCGGGTGCCGACTGCGCGATTTTCTTCTTTCGAATCTCCGCCAGTGCGCGTTTCAGGCTGCGCTCGGGTGCGTCATGCGTCCGCATGATAACCGGCACCGTCCGCGCCGTCCTGCGGTCCTTCTGGATCACCGACGCGATCGACAGCCCGTGCTTGCCGAGCACCGACGCGATTGCGCCGAGCACGCCCGGCTTATCCTGCGCCGCGAAGCGCAGGTAATACTCGCATACCACGTCGTCCATCGGCTTGACACTGGCGCTCTTCATCAGCTGAATCGGGAATCCAAATGCGTGCGTGCGCGCCGATCCTTCGGCCAATCGATGCCGCGCGATTTCCAGTATATCGGCCATCACCGCGGTCGCCGATGGCATCTCGCCCGCGCCGAGCCCTGAATACATTGTCGCGCCAAGCGCGTCGCCATGGATATAGATCGCGTTGAACGCGCCGCCGACCCCCGCCAGCAGATGACGTTGCGGGATCATCGTGGGATGCACCCGCGCCTCGATCGCGCCGTCGTCATCCTTGCCGATCGCGAGTAATTTGATCGTGTAGCCCAGCTCGCGCGCATACACGATATCCGCCTGCGTGATTCGCGTAATCCCTTCCGTGTAAATCTGCGCCGGTTTCACCAGCACCCCAAACGCGAGCGTCACCAGCAGGCACAGCTTGTGCGCCGAGTCGTGCCCTTCGACATCAACCGCTGGATTCGCCTCGGCCAGGCCCTTGGCCTGCGCGTCGGCCAGCGCTGTGCTGAACTCGACGCCGTTCTCCGTCATCGTAGTGAGGATGGAGTTGCAGGTGCCGTTCACGATTCCATAAACGGCGCGCTGCCGATCTCCCGCCAGCGCCTCGCGCAGCGTGCGGATAATCGGCACACCGCCGCCGACGCTCGCCTCGAAACCGACGGCCAGGCCGCGCTTGCCGGCCTCGCGAAAAATCTCACCCCCGTGCTCCGCGAGCAATGCCTTGTTGCCGGTCACGACGTCCTTGCCGGCAGCCAGCGCCTTAATGATGAGTGCGCGGGCTGGTTCGTGACCTCCGAACAACTCGACCACAATATCGATATCGGGCCGCGTCACCGCCGCCGCCGCGTCACGCGTGATCAGCTTCGCCGGCAGTCCGGGCACGTCGTCGGGCTTGAGGCTTCGGTCCGCGACGACGGCAAGTTCGAGCGGCGCTCCCAGGATGCGCTCGTACTTGTCGGGATTGCGCAGCAGCAGTTTCACCACTCCGCCGCCCACGGTTCCGCATCCGAGCAGGGCTATCCGTACCGGTTTCAATTGTTCCCCGATGCTTTTGCGATTGCGCTCAGGAGGCGCTGGCCGCACGGATCGGAATTGCGGCATTACCTGCGCGCAGCGCGTGACGAATTCCGCGAAGGGCCTGGCGCGTTCGATGCTCGTTCTCGATCAGCGCGAAGCGCACGAAGCCGTCCCCGTCCTGGCCGAAGCCGACTCCCGGCGAGACAGCGACCTTGGCCTCGGCGAGCAGGAACTTGGCAAACTCCAGCGAGCCCATCGCCCGGAACGGCTCCGGAATCGGCGCCCACACGAACATCGTCGCCTTGGGCTTCTCCACCGGCCATCCTGCCCGGTTGAGCCCCTCGACCAGCACGTCGCGCCGATTCTTGTACGTCGCATTAATCTCGGCGACGCATTCCTGCGGCCCGTTGAGCGCCGCGATAGCCGCGACCTGCACCGGCGCGAACATCCCGTAGTCGAAGTACGACTTGAGCCGCGCCAGCGCCGCGATCATCTCGCGATTGCCGACCGCGAATCCGACGCGCCAACCCGGCATGTTGTAGCTCTTCGACAGCGTGAAGAACTCGACGCCGATATCCTTCGCGCCCGCCACCTGCATCATCGACGGCGCCTTGTAGCCGTCGAAGCACAGGTCCGCGTATGCGAAATCCTGCGCCACCATGATGTCGTTTTCGCGCGCGAACTCGACCACCCGCTGCATGAAATGCAAATCGACCGTCGCCGTGGTCGGGTTATGCGGAAAGTTCATGATTAAGAACTTCGGCCGCGGCCAGCATCGATTCACCGTCGCCATCAGCTCGTCGAAAAATTCCTCGCCGCGCCGAATCGGCACACCCTGTACCTGCGCGCCCGCAATGATGCATCCGTACTGATGAATCGGATATGTCGGCGTCGGCGCCAGCACCACGTCGCCCTGGTCGAGAATCGCCAGCGCCAGGTGCGCGATGCCCTCTTTCGATCCAATCGTGACGATCGCTTCCGAATCGGGATCGAGCTCGACGCCGTAGCGCCGCTTGTACCAGTCGCAAATCGCCAGCCGCAGCTTGTACACGCCGCGCGAGACCGAGTAGCGATGGTTCGCGTTCTTGGAGGCTGCCTCGATCAGCTTCGCCACGATATGCGGGGGGGTCGGCTCGTCGGGATTTCCCATCCCGAAATCGATTATGTCCTCACCGGCTCGCCGCGCCTTCAGGCACAACTCTCCGATGGCGTTGAATACGTAAGGTGGCAGCCGCTTGATTCGTGGAAAATCCATTTTGCCTTGCGCCCGGCGACTGTAAGCGTCCGCCAAAATGCGCGAGCTATAAGTTCTAACGGACCCCCGCCAACGCCGCTAGTAGGGAAGCGGCCAAAAGGCACGTATTGAATGTGAAACCCCCGGTGGGTTTCACGCTTCCTTCGGCAGGGGTGACCCCTGCACCCAGTGATAAGAAAAGATGCGGGACTGCGTCCCTGTTAGTAACGGGTTTGGGGGGCGGAAGCGTCCGACTCTTACCTCGCCCGTTATTTTTACGGGAGAGGCGGCTGGCCGCAACGCGGCCGGTAGGTGAGGGTTCTGGGCCGATCGCGAGCTCGCCTTCGAAGTACAACTCGTGCGTTTGGGCCGGATAGACTATCGCGTCATTGGGTCCGATCACCGCAGTCGACGGTTTGAGGAATATCAGCGGTTCCTTCGGCGGCTCGACTTTCTGCTCTCGTACGAATTCGCCGTAGTTCAATCCCGCGGCGACAATCTTGCTCGGTGTTAATGGCGCGAGCAGCCGAACCGCATCGAGCGGAATCGATTTGGCCCCCGCCGTTCTTACAAGCGCGTCGAGCTCACCTTCCATCGGCTCGATCTTGTCGCCTTCGAGCGCCCCGAATTGTTCGCCGCCATCGTGGCGATATCGGACAATTTTCAAGCGATGTGTCTCTACTTCGCGGTGCCTGCAAGCGCGACTTCTGCGACCTCGCGACGGCGCATTGCCCAATACACCGGCGCCGCGCACAGCGAAATCAGCCCCGCGATCTGCCATTCGAACGGGATGCCGGCCGTGTCCGCGATGTGTCCGGCGAACAGGAGACCGAGCGAGCCACCCCCCGTCTCGAACGTCGTGCGGAAGGACAGCAGCGTCGCGCGATTGCCAGATTCGAGCTGCTCGTTAAACCAGCTCTGGACGAGCGGCATCATCGCGCCCGTGAACAGATTCATTACGAACAATATCGCGAGTGAGACCGCCGGCCGCCCGCCGAACAGTCCCGCAAGGAAGAGCATCGCGCTCGCAGCGATGACCAGCATGCTCACTCGCGCCGCGCGCTGCGTTTCATTGACCATAAACCGCGCGCTGACCTCCGCCCCGATAAGCCGCGCTGAGGATAGGCCGCAATAGATCCAGCCGATGATCCACACACCAACCGCCAGGCTCTGATTGAACATTATCGGCCATGAAACCCAATACGGTACCCACGCCGCAACCGTGATTGCGCTCGCAACGCTCAGCATGAGCACAGTATTCGCGCCCATTCCGGCGCGGATGCCATCGCCGACGTTTTCCGCGACTCGCCGCGGGATCGACGCGATTCGCACATTCGTCGCGCTCGGACGCTCGTCGTGCATCAGCAATGCCCCGACCACGCCGGCGATTACGTAGCCGCCTGCGCCGAGCAGCCACGGCCACGCGATGTTCATGTCGGCCACGTACGCGCCGATCATCGCCGAGCTTATGAAGCCAATCGTCGTCAGTTGCGAGATTCGCGAGAAGAGCCGGTCCTTCAGCCCGTCGTAGCCGGCGTCGTCGAGCGCGTCGACACCCCACGCGTCAATCGCGCCGTTGCCGAAGGTCGTGCCGATACCGTCGATGCTCTCGGCGATCAGGAACACATAGTAATGATGCGCGACGAAATACAGCAGGAACGCGGCGACCCGCAGAGTGGCGCCCAGTACGTACGAGCGGCGCCGCCCGAGCAGGTCGGCGAACGCGCCGGTCGGCACATCGGTCAGGAACAGTACGACGAAGTACGTCGCGAGGACGCTGTTTATCTGGAACTGGTTGAGCCCGCGCGAACGCAGGAAAATGGGATAGACGCCGAACAGGAATCCGCCGGCGAACGAGTACAATCCCCATACCGTGTAGTAGCGGCGGGTGATATCGCGAATCGTCGGAGCATGCGGTCGTACGCTTTCCACCGAAATTTCCCCACCCAGTCTGCAGGGCCAAAAGCAAAAGCCCCGGGGCTCGCAAGCGCCCGGGGCTTTTTAGAGCCAAGTATCAATGTCCGTCTCAATTCAGGAGGACCTTTATTGAATTGGGGACTCGACGCACATCACCACTCGGCTTCATGGCAAAGAGGATATTCAAGTAGCTGACGATCAGTCAAGGGCCGTGAATCGGGTCCAAAACAGGCACCTGGTTCTCAGAATCGCCTGCATAACATAGGATCTAACCATCTTCGTATGATCAACCCCAACCTCGACTACACCCTCGACTTCCCTGCCGACGTGCCCGAACCCGGTCTCGCCACCCGCGCGTGGCGCTTTTCCAACGTGGTATGGCTAGCGGCTTACGTGTACGCGGGCTACAAAGGCACCCAGCTCTGGACGCGCTTCATCGACGATCGCAACAAGGCCGAGCTCTACCGCCGCCAGGATCTGCGCGCCGCGCAAGCGCTCAACCGCACAGCGCTTCGGCTCGAAGGCTTGCTCATCAAGGCATGCCAGTTCATCGCGACTCGCGCCGACGTGCTGCCCGACGAATGGGTATCCACGGTCTCCGGCCTGCACGATCGCGTCCCGCCGCGCCCGTTTGCGATGATTCGCGAGCAGATCGAGCGCGAACTCCGCCGCCCGCTCGAGGCTGTTTACGCCGAGTTCGATCCCGTGCCGTTGGCGTCGGCGTCGCTCGCGCAGGTGCATCAGGCACGCCTGCACGACGGCCGCCGATGCGCCGTCAAGGTGCAGTATCCCGGAATCGACGGCATCGTGCGCGCCGATCTCCGCAACATGACGACGGTGCTGCGATGGCTGGCGATGATCGAGCGCGACTTCGACTATCGCGTCCTGATGCGCGAGGCCCTAAAGTACATTCCGATGGAGCTGGACTTCATTCACGAGGCCGACAACTCCGCCACGATGCGCGCTAACTTCGCCGCGGATTCTTTCGTGCTCGTGCCCGAGGTCTATCGCGAATTCACGACGCGGCGCGTGCTCACGATGGAACTGGCCGACGGCGTCAAGGTGACCGATATCGACGGGCTTGAGCGGGCGGGCATCGACAAGCATCTCGTCGCGCAGAAGCTGATCGAGATTTTCTGCGACCAGGTCCTGCGCGACGGCTTTTTCCACGCCGATCCGCATCCCGGCAACATCCTCGTTCAGCCCGGCCCCAAAATAGTGCTGCTCGATTTCGGCCTGGCAAAGGATTTCCCGCCCACATTTCGCGACGGCATCGTGCGACTGACGTTTTCGATCCTCACGTCGAATCGCGACGGAATCATCGCCGCGTTCCGGGAATTGGGCTTTCGGACGCGCAACGGCAATCCCGACACGCTGCTGGCGTTTGCCGATTTGTTTCTCGGCAACACCATCAAGTCGAAGAAGGCTTATGCGGACAAGGACCTCATTGAGCAGTTCAACGAGGAACTGCCGCGTGCGATTCGCGCCAATCCCATCGTCGAGGTTCCCGCCGACGTACTGCTGGTTGGCCGCATGATGGGTCTGCTGAGCGGGCTGGGCAAGTCGCTCGACTCGCAAGTCGATCTGTTCACCACGATCATGCCCTACGCGCAACGCCTGATGATGGCGCAGCAGTCCCCAGCGCCCGCCGTCTCGTCCGACGCTCCAGCAAACACTCCTGCCGGCAAGTAGTTCCGGTTTCTTCGCGCGCCGCTTTCATGGCACTGTTTGCCGGTGCGATTTTCCTGATGTGGAGTCCAACTGATGTCTGATCGACGAAATAAACTTGTGGCTCTTGCGGCGGAGCTCGCGGAAGATTTTGCCACTCGCGCTGGAGAACACGATCGCGCCAATTCATTCCCGGTCGAGAACGTCGACAAGATGAAGGCCGCCGGATACACCGCGCTCGTCATTCCCGAAAAACACGGCGGACTCGGCGCCGGCCTCGAAGATTTTGCGCTATGCCAGGAGCAGCTCGGCCAGGGATGCGCCGCGACCACGATCGCAATCAACATGCACCTGTTCGGCATCGGCAGCATGGTCGAGCGCGCCACCGGCCGCCCGCAGGAGCAATTGTTCTTCGACGCTGTCGCGCGCGGCCACCAAATCCTCGGCGGCGGCATCAGCGAGCCCGAGACCGGCGGCGATTGGGGCTACTTCGCGACCCGAGCGCGCCGCGACGGCGAGACCTACGTTCTCAACGGCCGCAAAACCTTCACCAGCCTCTCGCCCGTGATCGATCTGTTCATGGTGATGGCGACGATCGAAGGCTCGAATCCCCCCGCGTCAGCCACCTTCGTCGTGCCGCGCGGCACTCCCGGCTTCGAGCTGATCGAAACCTGGGACGCTATGGGGATGCGGGCGACGGCCAGCCACGACCTGGTGATCAAGGACGTGCGCGTGCCCGCGATCGCGATGGCGGAATCGCGGCCCATCGGGCCCGTCAACGACCAGGCGATTTCGCTGTTCGCATGGTTCGGGATTTCCGTCGCCGCGACTTACACCGGCGTCGCGATTGCCGCATTGAAGTTCGCCAAGGAATCTGCCGGCCGCCTGAAACCGCTCACGCAGCCACGCACGATCAAATATCTCCCCGGCATCCAGTTCGCCGTCGCCGAGGCCGAAGCCCTGATCGCGCAGTCGCGTGCGCTGTATCTCGGCGTCGCGCGCGATTACGTTCACGATCGTGATTCCTTCAAGGGCGAGTCGGGATTGGCGCGCGTGGTAATGCCCAAGTATGTCGCGACCAATAACGCCATCCGCGCCGTCGATTACTGCATGGAGGTCGTCGGCGCGCATGGGATGTTGAAAAAATTCCCGATGGAGCGCCACTACCGCGACGTTCGCGCCGGCGTAAACCATCCGCTGTCCAACGCCCGCGCGCGCGAGTTGCTCGGCAAAGTCGCGCTCGGCATCGGCCTGGCCGAAACCCCGCGCTGGTAGCCTCTCTGCCTCCTCTCCCTGCCAGGAAATCTTTGCCTGACTAGTCACGGGTATCTTCCCTCTCCCTGTTAGGGAGAGGATCAAGGTGAGGGTCCTGATACAGCGCCATGCGCGATTCAGGATTCTGCCTCCGCATTTGAAACGCCCGCGACGGGTGCCAGTCGGCGCATTGTCGATTGATCTGCGCGCCGCGCTGGACGCCTCACCCCGCGAGTAATACTTTCCTTTACCGTGATCAATGAAATCGAACAGGTTGCGCTCCGCGCCGCGCGTGCCGCCGGCAGAATTCATCTCAAGCGCCTCAGCAGAATAACCATCAATCGCAAGTCGAACTCGATCGATCTGGTCACCGAAGCCGATCGCGAATCGGAAGCCGCGATCATCGAAGTGATCCATCGCGCATTTCCGACCCACGCGATCCTTGCCGAGGAAAGCGGCGCCAGCGCGCATCAGAGCGACCATCGATGGATCATCGACCCGCTCGACGGCACCACCAACTTCGCGCACGGCTATCCGCAGTTCTGCGTGTCGATCGCGTACGAACGGCGCGGCCGCGTGCAGTTCGGCGTGGTCTTCGACGCGCTCAAGAAAGAATGCTTCGTGGCCCATCGCGGACAGGGCGCGCGCCTCAACGGCAAGCCGATTCGCGTCAGCGCGACGCCAAATCTGTGCTCCGCCCTGCTCTGCACCGGATTCGCATACGACCGCCGCGAGCGCCGGCGCTTCTACCTGGCCTTTTGGGAAGAACTGATGACGCGGACACAGGGCGTGCGCCGCACCGGCTCGGCCGCGCTCGATCTCGCCTACGTCGCGGCCGGACGCACCGATGGATTCTGGGAGTTCGGACTCCGTCCCTGGGACGTTGCGGCGGGCGCATTGATTGTCGAAGAAGCACGCGGACGCGTGACAAACATGGACGGTACCGAGCTCGATCTCACCGGCGCAAACATCGTCGCGACCAACGGCCGGCTCCACGACGAGCTGATCGAAGCAATCGCACAGACACGGCCCGAGGCCGACCGCCGCCAAGCCGAGATGCTCCGCGAGACCAAGGCGTCGGCATAAGATGCCTCCATCGAACACCCATATTCGACGCGCGACTCGCGAGGATATCGACGTCCTCGGTGACATTTGTTACCGCGCATTTTGCGCGATCGCCGACGAGCACAATTTTCCCCACGAGTTTCCGGCGCGGGAGGCTGCCGACGGCGTCGTCCGCAACATGATTTCCACTCGCGGCCACTACGGTATCGTCGCCGAGGTGAACGGGCGCATCGCCGGCAGCAACTTCATGGATGAGCGCTCGACGATTGCGGGAATCGGCCCGATCAGCGTCGATCCTGAAGTGCAGAACAGCGGTGCCGGCCGCGCGATGATGCAACACATGCTCGATCGCGTCGCTACCAATCGATTGCCCGGCGTCAGGCTCGTGCAGACCGCCTATCACAATCGCTCGCTCAGCCTGTACGCGAAGCTTGGCTTTGAAATCCGCGAGCCGCTGTCTGTGATGATCGGTGCGCCGATCAAAGAGTCAGTCCCCGGCTACAAGGTCCGCGCCGCAATCGACGCCGACCTCGACGCATGCAACCGGCTATGTTCCGTTGTGCACGGGCACGACCGCAGCGGCGAATTGCGCGATGCTATCCAGGGCGGAACGGCGACGATCGTTGAGCATCTCGGCCGCATCAGCGGCTACGCAACCGCAATCGGATACGCCGGTCACGGGGTCGGCGAATCCAACAAGGAACTGAAAGCGCTGATTTCAGCGGCGCCAGAATTTCTCGGATGCGGCCCCCTGATACCGTCGCGCAACGGCGAGCTGCTCCGATGGTGTTACAGCAAGGGCCTGCGCCTGATGCAGCAGATGACGCTGATGACCGTCGGCCTCTATAATGAGCCGCGCTTCCCGTTCATTCCGTCGATTTTGTACTGATTAGCGTCGCGCGATAAAAGGACCGGAGTCCTTCGTCATCTGAATTTCGCCGTGCGGCGCGATTTCATTCTCGACGTGCGCGCGCAGGGCCGCGATCTGTTTGTCAGTGACTCGGCTTCGCACGCGCATCGAGCAGATGTAATCCATCAGCGGCGCGGCTTCGGTTCACCAGCGAGTCGGGGTAGCGCTCGAGCCTCACCTCGCTGAAGGCGCTGCGCATGTAAGCCTCGCCACTCTCGAGGCCGAAGCGAGCGGTGGAATCAGTCATTCGTGGAATCGAAAAGAAGCGCGCCGCAAGTTCGTTCATCTCTTTCATGTTCGCGAGTCCCATCGTCGCCGCGTAGCAGAAGCCCGACGGCTTGAGCACGCGCCGAACCTCGCCGAGCGCCAGCGAAATGTCGGGCACGTGATAGAGCATGTCATTCGCGATCACCGCATCGAACGATTCGTCGCGAAACGGGATCGCCTGCGCGTCGGCCTGCGAATAAGTGAACGAGCGGTCAAATAGCGCGAGGCTGCTGCGCGCCTCGCGCAGCATTCCGTCTGACATGTCGGTTAGAATCGCGCGCCAGCCGCGCGGAACCTTAACCGAGCCGCGCCACAATGCGCCAGTGCCGCAACCAAGCTCGAGCACCCGCGCGTTTTCGGGAATCTGAATCCGATCGAACATCCAGAGGAAGAATCCGTAGCGATTGGTGCTGAAGCGCTGATGCGGCCGGATGCGCGCCGACAGGTTCGAGCCGTCCTTGTATTGCTCGCGCAGGATTCGTGCTGAATCGATGCCTGCGTCGGTCCCCCCGCAGTTATGTTGTCGCCCGCTCGCCGCGCCGATCAACCGCTGCCCGCCTTGTCCGCCGCGCATTGCTGGTATAGTTCTGTCTCTTGCCGCGCCTTTCGCCCCGGTAGTGAAAAGGACATCACAGAGGTCTCCGGAACCTCAGGTCCGGGTTCGATTCCCGGCCGGGGCATTCAGTTCGGGGGCGGATCTTCTTTCCAGATCAGGGCGTCGAGGGACCATGACCCGCCGCCGACGCTGATCAGGAAAAGCAAGCTCAACGTCATCGCAAAGTCCGTCCGCGCGTCACTCACCATGAACCAGAAGCCCTGGTTGAGATGGAACAGCTCCGGGATTTTGGTCGTCGCGATCGCCGTCAGGATCACAAGCAACAGCGGTATGCTCGCGAGCCTGGTGACCAGTCCGACGAGAACCAGAAATCCACAGATCATCTCGAACGCCCCGACGAAGCGAGCTGTAAAAGCCGGCATCGGGAACCCGATGCGCGTGAACCGCAGCACACCCAGCTGCGGATCGATGTACTTCAGAATCCCCTGGGTGAAGAAAATCAACCCGACGGCTATGCGAATGAATGCAATGCTGCGACCATTCGACGAACGTCCCGGAAGTGATCTCAGGCTCTGCATGGATATTACGCAGACGACTCAGATGCACATCGAAGTCCGACTTTCATTTTCCTATATCGACTCCGTCGACAGAAATTTTACCAGGAACCGCGACCGCCCTGCTCTGAACTCGAAGTAGAGTTTCGTTACTCGTTCGCTTTCAAAACATACAGTAGGCTAATAAATCGTACTGTAGGCTTTATCTATTGGATTCTAACGAGTTTCTTATTGGTGTTATAACACTCTATACATCTCATGTCATCTTTAGTCTTGCTTTAGGCCGTGTTCGGCGTCAGAATCCACGTCTATGAAAGGCGAACTACAAGACCAGTTGATCCTGGCGCCGCGGACAGAGCGCGCAATCCTCGATGAAATCCGCAATGACCGCGAACTTATCGCGCGCCTGAGGGTAACCCCCCAGGAGCTTGAGGCGCTGTCGAAATGCGCGCTGCTGGGCACCCTGACCTGCAAGCAGGATATGCTTTTCATCCTGCGCCAGATTCGCGAGGCCACCAGTCCCGATATCGATCATGCGACCATCTTCCCCCAGCCGGCCGTGCCCGAGGAGCAGGACGAAGAGGATCCTATCCCGGATTTCCGCCGTATGCCGTCACGCGCGGCTTCCGCGGTCATTCCCGAGCCAGGTTCGCTCGACGGTATCGTTCGTACCCGCCGGTCCGAGCAGTTCGGAATTCTTTTCTGGGTCGTGGTCCTGGTGGTGGGCTTGATCTGGAATGGCGTCATCGTGATATCGCGCTGGCGCGAAAACTTCGTCACCAGCATAGGGTCGCCTGTCAACCAGCCGACCACTTCAGCCGCATGGTACAGCAGTCTCGACCGCTTCAACGTTCTGTTGACGTGGGAGACTCTGTTCATCGTCGGTGTAGCGGTTATCGTGTATCTCAGAAACCGCGATTCCCGCCGGATCAGGATCAGATCCAGCCGGCGTTACAACTAGACTTTCCGCCCCCGATTCGCGATTTCGCACCAGCCGCGACCGCGCGCGTGATGCGGTCGTGCGCGTTACCTTAGGATTTGCCCGTCGTACCTATCTTCGAGGTAAGGGCGCGTTCGATGGGGGACGTTAACAAGGCCGGGCTGCGGCAGCTGAAGCCGAGCGTTTTCAATGGTATCGCGACTGCGATCGCCGCTGCCGCCGGCTTGATCGGCCTGCTCCATCAAACCGGTTATCTCGGGAACCATCCGCGCCTAAGAGCCGGGGTCGAAGCGAGGGCTCGATTGCATCCGCTGATCGTCGATCAGCCCGGACCGCTGGCTGCGGCGGACGCTCCCGCCGCGCCGAACTTTGCCGCCCGCCGCGAAGTCGGCGAGAACGTCGCGCAACTGCTCTCAGGCCTGCGCATCGACAAATCAAAGGGCCAGTCGTAGAACTGCACCAACACGCGCGCGGAGAATTGCGATGGAATATCGAATCACGCCTTGCAGACTGGAGATCGGCGAGTTCTCGCTCTACTACGAGCGCGCTGGCGCCGGCGCGCCGCTCGTTTTCCTGCACGGCCTCGGCGGCAACCATCTGTCGTGGTGGCAGCAGGTCCCCTACTTCATGCGGTCGTTCGAGTGCGTCACGGTTGACCAGCGCGGCTTCGGTCTCTCACCCGATCCCGACGGCCTCTTCAATCGCGCGCACTCGAGCGATCTCGGCGCCCTGCTTGACCATCTGCGGATCGACAAGGCCGTGCTCGTCGGGCAATCGATGGGCGGATGGACAATCGTTGGCTATGCGCTCGACCATCCCGAACGCATTGCCGCGATGGTGATGGCGGACACGCCGGGCGGAATCTTCACACCCGAGATGAAGTTCGCGCCGCCGCGGGCGCCCCTACCCGTCGATGCGACGCCGCCGATCGGATCGTTGCCGACCTATGCCGCGGATTATTTCGCCAAGCATCCCGAGATGGCTTTTCTGTACGACGAAATCCGGATTCACGGCGCGCGGCCTCCGGCCGACGCGGGCGCGCGGCTCGTCGGCCTGCGCCACGATCTCGCGGCGGTTAAGCAACGCCTGACGATGCCAATACTGTGCATGGTCGGCGAAGAGGATACGCTGATCACGCCCGACATCGTCAAAGCGCTTGCTGCAGCGCTGCCCAATTCGCGCCTGCGAACGGTCCCCGGCAGCGGCCACTCGATCTATTTCGAGAACGCCGCGGTGTTCAACCAACTGGTGCGCGATTTCCTGATAGAGATCGGCTACGCGAGTTAGTCCTTCCTGCGTCGCCCGTTTGTCGGGAGAGGCCGACGCTCATCTTCGAGCGGCGGGTGCGCGACCGAACTTGCCTGGATTCCGAGAGAATAGAACAGCCACTTCACGCGCCCGCGCGGCTCGATTCCCCGAACAAGCTCCGCTGAATCATCGGAAACAAATCGCGCTCTTCGCCGTCGATCAGATCGTCAAGGCAAACCGCGAACGCCGTCAGCGCGGTTCCCGCTTTCGTGACCTCTTCGTTCGACCCCGTGATAAACGATACGGCGTCGACTGTTCGACCAAGGTTGCGCAGACGCAGATGCTGTTCGCAGGTGCGCAAGATCAGATCCGGCGGGAAATCTTTCCGCGACTTCATCCACGGGAGGACGACGTCCTCTTCGCTGTTAAGATGATGCGCGATCACCATCCTGATCGAGTTCCAGGCCTCGGCCGCTTCCGCCCGCAGGATCGTATCCGCCGGCTGGCGCGCGGCCACCGCCCCGGCCACCGCCGCATTGAGCAGGCGTTCGCCCAGTTTCGAATCCTCGAGCCTCAAGCGCTTGAGCGCCGCTTCGATCCGCTCGGCAGCTACGCAGTTTTCGGTTCGAGCCTGATTTGGCTTATTCATTGGCATCGCAATCAATAGTGCATCGACCGTGCCATCGAAAAGCGTAGATTCGATGCCAGCCCCTCTCGCACAATGAGTAACGCATTCTCGCAACGCGAAGCGCTCCTCGTGAAATGAAGCGAAAATGTCCGGGATTCGTCGAATTGTTAGGTGAGACGCATCGGACTATAGTCGAACTTATGAGTCGCATCGCAAATGCCCTTATTGCCTTGGGGCTGGCAGTGGCTCTGACGGGATTATCCGCCTGCATGACGCCCGTGCAGAACCCGTACGGAACTACCGGCGCGACGAACGCGGCGCCGCTCGGGACTTCGAGCAGTTTCGGTTCCACTTCGAGTTTGCCGCCGCCCTCTGCCGCCGGCACCGTGGCAGGCGGAACGATTGATTCGCCCCAGAGCCAGGGCCTCACAGATTATCTGAAGCATCACTCGCTGCCGCTGGTTGGCGCGCAAGTCGTGACGAGTCCGAGCGGTGGCGAGCAGGTTATACTGTTCGGTTTTGTTGCGAGCGACTTCGGCAAGACTGACGCCGAGCAGAAGGCTCGCCACTATCTGAAGGACCCGTCGCTGGTGGTGGACAACCGGATCAAGATCAGGGCCGATCTGGCTGGCGGCCAAGGCAACTCGGGCTCGACGGTCAACGGGGTCCCGTCCGCCAATGCGATGCCGTCCGGCGGCTTCGATCCATACGCCTCGTCCGGCTCGATCCAGGATTATCAGAACAACGAACCGTCCGGCGCGCAGGCCTACCAGGCGTATGGACAGCAGCAATATCAGCAATACAACAGCGCCCCGCCGAGCATGCTTGGTACCCTACTGCCGATGCTGCTCGGCGGAGGCATGACTATCGGCAGCGGAGGCTACGGTGGATTCGGTTCCGGCTACGCGCCCGGCTATGGCGCTTACGGCTATCCGACTTATCCGCCGCCGATGCCCAATTCCGGATTCAGTGCGTCTGGGGTTCCTTACTGATTCTGCCGCACGTTCCGAACGCTTCCGCTATCGCGCCAGCTTGAACCGCTCGCCCAGGAAGACCTGCCGTACCGCGTCGCTGGCGACGATGTCGCGCGGCTTGCCCTCGAACAAAATCTTGCCCGAGTGAATGATGTACGCGCGATCGATAATCGAAAGCGTGGCGTGTACGTTGTGATCCGACATGAGCACGCCGATGCCGCGCTCCTTGAGATACGATACCACGCGCTGAATCTCGACGACGGTGATGGGATCGATTCCGGCGAACGGCTCGTCGAGGCACAGATACACCGGATCGAGCACCAGCGCCCGCGTGATTTCCACGCGCCGGCGCTCGCCGCCGGACAGCACTCCCGCCTTGGACTTCGCCAGTTTCGAGATACCCAGTTCGTCGAGCAGCGTTTGCAAGCGCGCGTAACGCTCCTCCTCGGTCAGCGGCAGCGTTTCGAGCACCGCCAGCAGATTTTGTTCGACGGTCAGCTTGCGGAAGACACTCGGCTCCTGCGGCAGGTAGGAAATTCCTCGGCGCGCGCGCTGGTAGAGCGGCAGCGTCGTTATGTCCTCGCCGCTGAACGTGACTCGCCCCTGGTCGGGCTTGAGCAGTCCCACCAGCATGTAGAAGGTGGTGGTCTTGCCCGCGCCGTTGGGTCCCAGGAAGCCAACGACCTCGCCCGGCTTGACGACTACGTTGACGTTATCGACTACCGCGCGGCCGCCGTAAACTTTGGTCAGGCCTTCGCCGCGAAGCGCCAGCCGTTCGGCCTTGCCGGCCGCCTCGGTGATTTCACCGGATTTAATGCTTTCGACTCTCGCCATTCTCAAATGCGGTCCGCGCGACTCATGAATTAACCGCTATCCCCTCAACTCATCGAGCAAGGCCTTCGCAACTTTCAGGTCGGCGGTGTCGAAGCCCTCGGTGAACCAGTTGTAGATCTCCGCGAGCATCGCGCGCGCTTCATCGCGCTTGCCCTGCTTGGCGAGCAATCGCGCCAGGCTCGTCGTGGCGCGCAGTTCCCACGACTTCGCTTTCTGTCGGCTCGCAATGTCGATGGCGGTGCGGAAGGATTGCTCGGCTTGCGCGGCATTCGAGGCGTCCTGCTTCAGGAGCAATTCTCCGCGGAGGCGATTCAGCTCGGCTTCGTAGTATCGCTCCTCGGTCTGCGCGAACGGAAGTGTCTCATCCAGCACGCTCAGGGCTTCATCGATTTGGCCGACGGATGCGCATGCTTCCGCCAGCATCGATCCGAACAGCGATCGGGCCAGGCCGAAGCGGGTCGAAGCTATCCCCGCCATCCCGTCGCGGATCATCGCTATCCCGTGGGGCTGGCCTTCCTTGGCCAGCAACCAGCCGCGAGCGAGGTCTGCTCGAGCCGGGAAGATGGAGGCTATTTCCGCCAGCCAGGGAGCCTCCAGCAGGGTCTGCGCGTTCTGCCGAACGGACGTTAGATCGTTGCACCAGATATGAACTTCCTCTGGCCGAAAAGCGAACCCCTTCGCAATCGGATTGGAGCTGCGATGACCAATGACTTCAGCTTCTCGTATCTGCTTAAGCGCCTGGTCCGGGAAGCCAAGCAGCCAAAGCGTGCGACCGAGCACAGAAAGCAGCGCTACCCGGCGAGATTGCAGGTTCGAAAGATCCGGGAGAGATCCCAACTGCGCGAGCGCTTCTTCGCTCATCTCACGTGCTTGAGCCAGTTCGGCGAGAGTACTCAGAGACATGGCCAGGGCGCTGAGCGCGAGCGCAAGCTGGGTTGGATCGTTGATTCTGCGAGCTATCTCCAGGTTCTCTTGAGCCACTTCCCACGCTTTGTGCACCGCTCCCCTGGTGTTGTGCACATTTCTAATCCCGTTCAATGCTCGCAGGAGGTCTAGACTCTCGCCGCTGCGACGGCAAAGCTCATAGGCTCGCGAAAAGGCCGCTTCGGGTTGGTCGGAAGCCGGACCATACACGGTCGTAGAGGCCGTGCCCAGTTCCAACTGCAACTGCAACTCCTGTGCGTCGCGGGCCGGACTCTGGGGCAGAGTCTTGAGAAATTCCAGTCCGGCGGTCAGATGTGCGAACGCTTCGTTGAAGGCCGAACGCGCAAGCGCCTGTACGCCCGCAAGATAAAGGTAGTGCGCCGCCTTGGCGGCGTCGCCCGCACGGCCATAGTGATGAGCCAACTCAGAATAGCGGTCTTCCAGCCGATCGGCGTAGAGAGATTCGATCGCCGCTGCGGTGCGTCGATGCAGCTCCTTGCGCCGCTCGGTCAGCACCGATCCGAATGCGACCTCCTGCGTCAGGCCGTGTTTGAAGGTGTACTCGACGTCGCCCACCGCCGGCTGCTCATAGATGAACTCACCCAACTGCAGGTCGTTGAGCAGGCGGTTGAGTTCGTCATCGGATTTCGGGACCACCGCGCGAATCAGCGACAGCGGAAATTCGCGCCCGATTACGGCGAGTGCTTGCAGCAGGTCCTTGGACTCCGCGGGCAACCGGTCGATGCGCGACGCGAGAATGCCCTGGACAGTCGGCGGGATCTTGAGTTCGCCCAGCGGCCTGGTCAGCCGCGCCGCGTTACCGTCGCGGACCAGCGCGCCCTCGTCGAGCAAGACTTGCACGGTCTCTTCCATGAAGAAGGGATTGCCTTCCGTTTTTTCGATGATGAGTTTCTTCAGCGCTGCCAGTTGCGCGCCATCGCCGAGCAGCGCGGAGAGCATCTCGTCGGCCGATTCCTTGCCGAGCGGGTCGAGCCGTAACTGCGTGTAGTAAGTCCTGCTGTTCCGCTGATGCGAGTACTCGGGCCGGTAATTCACCAGCAGCAGGATTTTCCCGGTGCCGATCGAGTCGGCGAGCAGGTTCAGAAACGCCTGGGTCTCGTCATCGATCCAGTGCAAGTCCTCGAAAATGACCATCAGCGGCTGGTTCATCGATTCGCGCGATAATATCCGCTTGATCGCTTCGAGCGTGCGCCGCTTCTTCACCTGCCCGTCCATCTGCGCAATCGGATCGTCTCCCTCGACGATGCCCAGCAAGCCGAACAAGTACGGCAGCGCGTCCTCCAGTGATCGATCGAGGATAGCGATCTTGCCGGCGACCTTTTCGCGCCGTGCGCGCGCGTCGTCATCCGAGGCGATGCGGAAATAGCCGTGCAGCAGGTCTATTACCGGGAAATACGCGGAGGCCTTGCCGTGCGAGACCGAGAACGTCTCCAACACCATCCAGCCCGACTGGTTCTTGGCCTTGAACTCGAAGAACAGCCGCGACTTGCCGGTGCCCGCTTCGGCCATCGCGGCGACGATCTGCCCGCGGCCCGCGCGCGCCTGCTCCGACGAGCGTTTGAGCGCCTCCATCTCACGCTCGCGGCCGACGAACTTCGACAGCCCGCGGCCCGCCGAGCGCTGAAGGCGCGTGCGCAGAGGACCGAGGCCGGTCACTTCGTAAACGTTGACCGCTTCGCTGACTCCCTTGACCCTGGTCGGACCCAGCGGCTTCAGCGCGAAATAGCCCTCGCATAACTTGCGCGTGGGTTCTGCGACTGCGATCGAGCCTACCGGCGCCACTGCCTGCATTCGTGAGGCAAGGTTCGTGGTATGCCCGATTGGCGTGTACTCGACATGCCCGCCACCGGTCGAGATCGATCGCACGACAACTTCACCGGTGTTGACGCCGACTCGACATTGGAGCGGATTGCCGCCGTCGGCGACGAGCTTCGTCGAGTATCGGCGCAACTCTTCCTGCATCCGGATGGCAGCGTAGAGCGTGCGCTGCGGATGGTCCTCGTGCGCAACGGGCGCGCCGAACAGCGCGAAAATCCCATCGCCGGTGCTTTGCACGACGTAGCCGTCGTAACGACGTACCGCGTCGATCATCAGCTTCAGTGCAGGGTCAACGATCGCGCGCGCTTCTTCGGGGTCGAGGTCCTGCTCCAGCTCGGTCGAGCCCTTGATATCCGCAAACAGCGCGGTGACGATCTTGCGCTCGCCCTCGGCGACGGTCGCCGCCGCTTCCTCCAGCAATACGCGAACCGATGGCATCGATTCAGGCTGAGCAATTGATTTCGGGCCGGCGGCCGTAAGAGGCGCCGCGCATTCGTTACAAAACTTGGCTCCGGGCTTGTTGCTTGCTCCGCATCGCGGACACTTTGCCACCATCGGTGAAGCGCATTCGCTGCAGAATTTCGCTCCCTCGGGGTTTTCGGCTGAGCATTGCGGACAGTGCATTTGGCTTAAGAACTTATCGGCTTTGAGCGAGATATGGAACGCTCCTCCGGTATTCGCGATGCGCCGCAACGCCGGCTGTGGTAGATTGCGGCGCGATGGCTGACGGGGTCCGAAACATGTAGATCGTCATTCCCCTGAAAGGAGTGCTTCAATGGTCAAAGGAATATATTTCGCGAGCGGTTTCATCTTCGGAGTCCTGCTCGCCTGTGCCGCCTGCTCACAGACTCCCGCCTACAGCACCAGTCCTTACGGTCCGGTAGAGGGAGGCCCTGGGTATTACGGTGGACCTCCGCCCGCCGGCCATCCTGAAATCTCTCAAGCAATGAGCGCACTGCAGCACGCGCGGTACGTGCTACAGGCAAAAGCCGCTAATGACTATCACGGGCATAAGGCCAACGCGATTGGATACATCGACAACGCTATCAACGAATTGCAAATCTGCCTGTCGATGCCGTAGCTACTGACTATTGAGGCAAAAGCTCTCCGATCAGCAGCGTAACGGCAACGCCCGAGCTGCCAACAGCTGCTCGATTCCAGAGGACGCTGCTCGCCGGTAGCATCACGCCTTCGCCGGGCTCGAGGACGACGCGAATCCGCGCCGACCCCGCGTCGAGAGCAATCGCGGCGTTCTCGTCGCCGAGGTTAATACACGCGAACAGCGTCCCAACTCCGTTGGCGAAGCGCATCGGGTGACTCGGTACCAACGCTCGATCGCGCCGACCGTCAGAACCCACCACCTCCATCAATGGAGTGGCCGGCAAGATCCAGTTCTTGTACTCGAAATACTCGGCGATCTCGCGAGCATAGCCTTCAAACCCAGTAGTTATACGGTCCGATTCAGCCAGACTCCACCATCGCTTCAACAAATGCCGGGGTATCGCGACTACCGACACGTCGCCGTCGTCGGCGCACATCGCCGCCACCTCGTCCGCGCTGGCGGGCCGCCATTCGGCAGAGTCGAAGACCTGCACACGTTCGGCCAGCGTCAGCCGACTCTGGTACCGCGGCGCGTGACGAATTTTCACTGCGTCTGCGTCAGGCGCCGTCGGTCGCGACGCCAATCGGATGTTGCAGCTTCGCGACAATCACATCGACTATTACCTTGCGATTCAAGCGGCAGAACATGGTCTCGGTCGAGTCGAACGAGCCATTCTCGAAATACTTATTCACCGGCGCGCCGCCTCCGCACAAACTATAGTATTCACATGTGTTGCGGCACTTACTCAGTCCGCGCGCGATATCATTACTCATACGCTGGAATTTTTCGCCATTCATCGCGGACGAGAGAGTATCGTTAGTCACATTGCCTATGGCGAAATCGCCGTAATGACTACTTTTAAGGCCGAGCAGTTCCGGCGAGTAGGTAGTGAAGTTACCTTCGCAGTCCACACTCAATATCGCGCACGGCGCATTCTCCTGGGTCAGTGGAACGTCGTCGCGGTCGCTGCCAAGGATGAGCGGAACCATTGAGTCGAACTCGCGCACGCTGATGGCCAATTCGTCGCGCGCGACGAGGTCGAAAAATCGCCCGATGAAACGCCGGAATCGCCTCTCGACTTCGGCGCCGCCGAGCGTGGACGCTGCGTGCGGTCCTTCGATCTCCTCGATATTGAACGCGACCTCCCGGATCTCGTTCTCGAGGTAGAAATCGTATAGCTCGTCGGCGTAATCGAGTGATTCGCCGGTGAGCACTGAGATCACGTGGAACGGCACCTCGTTGCTCTGCAGTCTTCGGATACCTTCCATGACTCGACGCTGAGTCCCGGCCCCGTTGTGCGTTTTTCTATTGCGATCGTGAAGAAAAGCCGGCCCGTCAACGCTGACGCCGACGTTGACGTGATGCCGTTTGAAAAAATCGCACCACGCGTCATCGATCAGTACGCCATTGGTCTGGAACGAATGGCCAACCTGTAAGCCTGCCGGATTATGCGCGGCCACAATTTCAATCGCACGTTCGTAGTAACCGACCGGCAGGACCATCGGCTCGCCCGCGTGCCACACCACGGTGAACCCCTGCTCAACGATTCCACTTGAGAAGACGAATTGGAAGACGCGATTCAGCGTCGCGTCGGACATCCTATGCTTGGAGTCGCGATCGGGAAGATAGCAGTATGTACAATCGAGGTTGCAGAATGGAGTCGGCTGCAGGACGAGAAGCTCGAGCGGTCCGGCTATTCGCCATCCATTGCCCGCAGCCATTTTGAGTATTGCTCGATACCGCGCGACGCACCTGGAATCGCCGCTCGAGTCGCAGCTTACAGATTACCAATTGCGCCAGTTGCGCCAGTTGTGCCAGTTCGGCCAGCCCCATCCGCGCCATCCGCCGTTGCGCCAATTGCGCCACCATGCGAGCTGGATTTTCGAATCACCCTGCTGCTGCATGTTGGCGTTCGCATCTTGAGCCTGGGGGCGCACTTTCTCGACGCGCTGCTGGAGAGTTCCTGCGGGATTGTTGTCCGCGACGTTGGCGTCAGCGGGGAGCGCACTAAGTATAGTCGTCGCGAGCACAACAGTACTGGCGCCTGTAGTGACGATCGTTCGAAGCCGTTCCTTAAGCCTGTTCCGGATGGCTGGTTTGTCGGATTCCACCGGTTTCTCTCCTCCCGGATAACTCATTCCCGGTTGTATAAGCTGTCGTCGAAATCCCAGTAAGTATTTCGATCTAACGATTACTCAAGTCCAATGTCAACCTGAAGTAGATTATGCTCTCCGACTTCCGCGGGTTACGGTTGACATCGAGGATTTTCTTTCAGTAGGATCTCGCGCAGTCCTAGTATCTAGTTCTTCGACGACTACCCAAGTCACTCAGGAGGTCTCACCATGAGGTTCCGCCCGACGCTATCCGCGGCAATCCTGGGCTCTACTCTTTTCGGCGCAAGTCTCTTCCTCATGGCTGCCGACGATTCGCATCCACCGCCGCCCAATCCGGAATACCAGCAATGGTCTCACTTCAAACCGGGCACGTACGTTACCCTTGAGCGGAAGATACTCGAACATCAGGAGAACAATATCGGCGTCGTGGAAGCCATGGCTCATCCGCCGGGCGGCGCCGTCATGCGTATCAACACCAAGCTGGTCGACCTCGACAAGGACAAAGCCACACTCGAGGAGACCAGGATTGATCTCGGAGAAGGCAGCGAAACCGAGATGCCCGCCGACAAGGTGACCCTCTTCGCCAACGGTGAAATCAGCCACGCAGACGAGTCACTGCTGGAAAAGCCGTCGCAACAGCCGGTCGTCAAGGAAACCGAGGGCGACGAGGACGTGACCGTACTCGGCAACAAGATCAAAACTCATTGGGTCGAGACCTCGGTCAAGACCGGCCGGGAGCTGTCCACCTCGAAAGACTGGCTGTCGGACGACGTCCCGGGCGGCCTCGTCAGGGAAGAGGTCAAGAAGTCGGTCAACGGAAAGCTGCTGGTCGAATCGGTCACCAAGGTGATCGACTACAAGCTGGGTTCCTGAAGGTTTCTTCGCGCGGATTTGAAGAGTGGAGCTTTTCCGCGTCGCTCCGGGATGCTACTCGATAGGTGGTGGCTGACGAATACGACGGCGAGCGTTTTCCGGGAAATTTCTACCAGGGGATGATTCTCAAGCTTGACCGCGCGCGCGGCTGTGGCGTAGTGCGCTCGCATAGCGGCAAGGAGATCCCATTCGAGTTTCCGTTCGTGGCGGTCGCCGGCGCGCGAATCGGCGGCACGATGCCGGGGATCGATCTGATTCGCGAAGGCGACATCGTCGGCTTCGACGTCGGCTGGACCTCCAAAGGACTGCGCATCACCACCATCCATCCGCGCGACGCGGCGCGGTAACTAATTTGCCATCCTGACCGGAGCGAGCAACGCGAGCGGCCGGAAGAGCCTGCCCTGAGCTTAGTCAAAGGGATCTCGGACAGCTTCGCGCCAGCGAAGCCAGTACCGGTTTCTGAGATGCTGCATCCAATGAGAGGGCCGGAAGCTTGCGCGACAGCATCGGCACAGGACCGCTTCGCGACCTCAAAACCGGAACCGGCGGCGCTTACGCGCCACTGTCCGAGATCCTTCCTTCCACTCGCGTTGCTCGTTTCGCCAGGATGACAAAAAAACAAGCGCCACTGCCCGAGATCCTTCCACCCGCTCGCCGCCGTCTCCTAATACTGGGTGCAGGGGTCACCCCTGCCGCTTGCGCTGGTACATCCGCCATGTCCTGACGCCCAGCGGATACAGCTCGCCCAAGATCTTGTAGCCCTTCGAACTGTAGAACGCGACGTTTGCCTCGGTCGCCGTCTCGAGGTACACGCCGGCTATCTCGGGCCGCGCCTTGGCCTCGAGCGCAAGCCTGTCGAGCAGCGCCTTGCCATATCC
>Ga0074046_10000294_pt1 | contig 44770 bp, 42 predicted proteins | sample BogForMeECP23OM3_FD_94441 | JGI IMG/M metagenome (GOLD analysis project Ga0074046, IMG submission 94441) | Bog forest soil microbial communities from Calvert Island, British Columbia, Canada - Bog Forest MetaG ECP23OM3 | ecosystem: Environmental > Terrestrial > Soil > Wetlands ... | reverse complement strand
GTAGCTCGCGCGCGGGCCGGTGTGGCCGAGGCCGGACATACTGATGCAGATGATGTCGGGTTTCACAGCCTTGAGGCTTGCGTAATCCATCCCCCAACTGCGCATCACGCGCGCGGAAAAATTATCCATCACGATGTCGCTCATCGCGGCGAGACGGCGCGCGAGCTCGACGCCGCGCGCATGCTGCATGTTGAGCGCGACAGAAAGTTTGCTGCGATGCAGGTCGCATTGCAGGCCGAGCTTGCGATTGCCCATCGGCGGCGGATCCTTCCGCTCGACCTTGACGACCTGCGCGCCGTGGTCGCCGAGAATGCGCGTCGCGACCGGGCCGGCTACTACCCAGGTGAAGTCGAGGATGCGGACGCCGTCCAGCGGCATCGCGGCCATGCTCAGATCACTCCTTCGGCCGCGAGCACGGCGAGCACTTCAGGAGCCATCGCGAGGTCATCGCGCAGAATCTCGCCGGTATGCTCACCCGTCAGCGGCGGCCGCCGCGTGACGCGCCACGGCGTGCCGTTGAAAAGATACGGCGCTCCCGGGTAGCGGAACTTGCGCCCGAGCTCAGGATGCTCGATCTCGACGAAGTAGCCGCGCTCGATTAGCTGCTCGTCGTCGAACAGCGCCTCGGGCGGACGGACGGTCGCGTACGGCTGGCGCAGAAGCTGCGCACGTTCGAGCAGCTCGTCGCGCGGATAATCCTTGACCCAATCGTCGAGAACTTCGAACACATGCTCGGCCATCAGGTAGCGATACATCGGCTGCTGGTAATTGGGGTCGTCGAGGTCGGCCGCCTTGCCGTCGGACTTGACCCATTCGATGAGCGACGTCCAGTCGCCGAGCGTGCAATGCATGATGTACCCATCGCGGCATTTGCCGACGCGAAAGAAACGGCTCCAATGCAGAGTGCCGCGGCGCGGCTCGGCCTCGTTGCGCTCGAAGAATCCGCCGGCGACGTGCTCGACGGCCGCGGCGGTCGCCTCCTGCATGCTCAGATCGATCCACTGACCTTGAGCAGTGTTATCGCGGGCGAGCAACGCGAGCATCACCGCGATCGCGCCGAAGTACGCCGACGAGTGATACGCCTGGAGTCCCAACGGACGAACGGGAGCGTGACCAGGAAAACCATTGACGTAGAGCATCCCGCCGAGCGCGGTCAGCACGGTGTCGTCGGCGACGTAATCGCGGTACGGGCCGGTCTGGCCGAAGGGTGCAATCGAGCAGAGCACGAGCGCGGGATTCTCGCGATGGAGAACATCCCAGCCAAGGCCGAGTTGGTCGAGCGTGCCAGGCGCGAAACTCTCAATGACGATGTCGGCGCTGCGCGCGAGCTGGAGAAAAATGTCCGCGCCGCGCGAATGGTTGAGGTCGAGCGTGAGCGAGCGCTTGTTGAGATTGTAGAACCAGAAGAACAGGCTGCGGTCGCGATGCGGCAGGTCGTCGAGGAACGGGCCCATGCGGCGCGCGTCGTCACCGGCGGGCGGCTCGATCTTGATGACGTCGGCGCCCATGTCGCCGAGTAGCCGCGCGCAAAGTTGTGCGCGATGCCCCGTCAGATCGAGGACGCGCAGGCCCGCCAGCGCGCCGGCGGCCGGCTGGGTCATGATTTTTTCGCCGAGGTGTTCGCGCCCGCAGGCTTTTCGATTTCTTTCAGCTCTTCCTTAACCTTGGGCGGGGGCAGGTCCTCGATTGCGAACGCTCCGGTGTCGAGGGTCGCGGGAACTTCCATCAGGACTTCATTCTTCGGGCCGGTGCGTTTACCGCCGCGCACGCGAATAGTTTCAAACGTGTCGGGATTGACCCACCGCACGCCCAGCACCGCGGGCTTCGCTTGGCCGTCCTCATCCACAGGCACGAGCGTGGTGCCTTCCTTGTCGAACAGTGTGACTTTCCTGAGTCCCATAATTTCTTTCAATGATAGTGCGATTGAGTGATGTGCGAAAAATGATATGGAGGCTGGTCGCCGGATTCAAACGAACGAGAGGAGTAGTTCCGTCAGCTCCGGCATTGAGCGCGTGCGCGAGACGCTCGATTGGCGGAGAGGCGTCGAAGCGCGTCGGGCATCCCGTCATGTGGTCCCAAGCGGTGTTTCGGAACGTCTTCCCACCATTCGCTCCGTGGCATGTCATTGCGGCGTTGAGGATGGAGCGGATAGTAGATGCGATTGTCGCGTCTTGAAGCCTCTCCTCCCACAAGTAGCAGGACGTCATGCTCGCTGTTGTTTATGAAGCAATGGCAGATGCCGGTCCCTGCAGGAAAGGCCGCAAAGTCCCCGGGCCGCATCGCGTGTAGGAAGCCGTCTATCCAGGCGTCAACCTCACCCTCAAGAACGTATACGAACTCCTCCTCCTTCTCCTCGGCATGAGGCCATGAACTTCGCTCCCCGGGCGACAGCCGCATCAGGTTCACGCCAATCTTCTGCAGTCCCGCAGCTCTGCCGATGCTCCGCTGATGGCCGGTGTATTCGTCGCTGTCAGGATATTGGTGGCTCGTCTCCGGACATGACGCGGCTGCAATGATGAACGGCCGTCGTCTCGCGCGATTCTTCATCCGTCCCATGTAACACAACCAGTGCCGGAATGCAGGCAGCCGTCGGTACACTTCGTAGGGCGCGGTCAAATCTTCATCGCCAGGTACTTGGAGGCGGCGAATTGAGACTCGATACTCGCGAAGGAACGCCGCGTGAGTTAATCTGATCGGACGCAGATTCACCAAAATACCCGAGAATGACGAGTGGCTGAGACCGATTACAAATCGACGCTGAAACTTCCCAAGACCGACTTCCCTATGAAGGCGAATCTGCCCAAGCGCGAGCCGGAAACGCTCAAGCATTGGGATGATCTCGACCTCTACATACGCCTGATGGAGGCCCGCAAGGACGCGGAATCGTGGGTGCTGCACGACGGGCCGCCGTACGCCAACGGGCGCGTGCACCTCGGCACCGCGCTCAACAAAATTCTGAAGGATTTTGTCGTGCGCTCGCGTTCGATGCTGGGATATCGCACGCCGTTCGTGCCGGGATGGGACTGTCACGGGATGCCGATCGAGTACAGGGTATCGCGCGAGCTCGGCGACAAGGCGCGCGTGACACCCAAGCTCGAGCTGCGCAAGCTGTGCAGAGCGGAAGCCGAGAAGTGGGTCGATTTGCAGCGCTCGGATTTTCGACGCCTCGGATGTATCGGCGATTGGTTCAAGCCGTATCTCACGATGGCGCCCGAGTACGACGCGGCGGAAATCCGCGTGCTGCGCAAGATGGTCGAGCACGGCTATGTGTATCGCGGCCTGCGTCCGGTGCATTGGTGCTTCGACTGCCGATCGGCGCTGGCGGAGGCCGAAGTCGAGTACCGCGATCATGCTTCGCCATCGATCTACGTGGCGTTCGCGTTCAACTCGAATCTCCGTGACGCGGGCGCGCTGGCTGCGGAAGCCAACGACCGCTTAGAGCTTGCTGCCGCGCACAAGTCCGGCAAGCTCTCGGCGGTAATCTGGACGACGACGCCGTGGACGCTTCCGGGGAATCTCGGAATCTCACTTAACGAGACGTTCGACTATGTCGCGCTGAAGGTCGGCGATCGCTACTACGTGGTTGCGTCACGATTGGCCGACCATGTCGAGAAGGAATGCGGGCTGGCCGTCGAGAAACGAATCGCGCTCGACCGCGCTGCGCTCAAGGCGCTCGACGGCCAGGATATTTTTCGGCATCCGTTTCTCCCGCGCGACGTGAAGCTGATGTACGCCGAGCACGTCACCGCCGACACCGGCACCGGCCTTGTGCATACTGCCCCCGGGCACGGCTACGAGGATTTCGTCGTCGGCAAGGCGTACGGGCTGGAGCCGTTCACTCCCGTCAACGGCAGCGGAATATTCACGGCCGATGGCGGCGAGTGGGCCGGGCAGCACATCTTCAAGGCGAACAAGCCGATCGTCGAGAAACTACGTACAGTCGGCGCGCTGCTGCACGCGCGGGATTTCTCGCACAGCTACCCGCATTGCTGGCGATGCCACAATCCGCTGCTTTTTCTTGCCACCGAGCAATGGTTCGTCAGCGTCGATCATCACGGACTGCGCGGTAAGGTTATCGACGCGATCGACAACGTGAAGTGGTACCCCGCATGGTCGCGCGATCGCATCCGCAACATGACCGAGACGCGACCGGATTGGTGCATCTCGCGCCAGCGCGCGTGGGGCGTGCCGATTCCCGCGGTCAGATGCGCGCAATGTGACGAGGTCGCGCCGCTGCTCGCGACGATGGATCGGGTCGAGGAAATTTTCGCCCGCGAAGGTTCCGACGCTTGGTACAGCCGGCCGGCTGCCGACTTCGTCGCGCCAGGCGTCAAATGCGCGAAGTGTGGCGGCGTGGTCTTCGTCAAGGAAGAAGACATCCTCGACGTGTGGTTCGATTCGGGCTCGTCGCAAGCCGCTGTGCTTGCCGTGCGGCCGGAACTGAAGTGGCCGGCCGACGCCTATCTCGAGGCGGTCGAGCAGGCGCGCGGATGGTTCAGCTCGTCGCTGTTTTGCGCGGTGTCAGATCGCGGAGTGGCGCCCTTCAAGAACGTGATCAACCACGGGCTGACGATCGACGAGAAGGGCCGCAAAATGTCCAAGTCGCTCGGCAACTCAGAGGACGCGGTCGATGCCGTCGGGCGGATGGGCGCCGACGTGCTGCGACTGGTGTACGCATCGCTCGACTACACCGCCGACATCACGCTCGGCCAGACGATCTTCAACGCGGTGTCGGAGTCGTATCGCAAGATTCGCAACACCTGCCGTTTCGTGCTCGGCAACCTCGCCGACTTCGATCCCGCGCGCGACGCGGTCGAATTGAAGGACATGCTAGAGTTCGATCGCTTCATCCTGGCGCGCACCGAGAAACTCAAGAGCGAAGTGCGCCGCGCTTACGAAGCGTTCGAATTCCAGACCGCGTTCCAGGCGATGCAGAATTTCATCGTGGTCGATCTGAGCTCGCTGTATATCGACGTCGCGCGCGATCGCCTCTATTGCTCAGCGGAAAACTCGCGCGAGCGGCGCTCGGCGCAGACCGCGCTGTTCCATATCCTCGACGCGCTCGTCAGGATGCTCGCGCCGCTGATCCCGTTCACGACCGAGGAAGTTTACGGTTACATGCCGGGAAAGCGGCTCGCGAGTGTGCACCTGACCACGATGCATCCCGCGAATCCGTCGTGGCGCGATGAAGAATTGGAAGCGCGATGGGAGCGGCTGCTCAAGGTTCGCGACGAGGCGCTCAAGCTGCTCGAGGCGATGCGCAAGTCGGGAACGATCGGTGCGCCGCTCGATGCGGCGATCAGTCTCGGTGCTGACGGCGGCTCTGAGAGCGGTCTTGCTGAAACGCTCAAGCGGTATCGCGAAGAGTTGAAAGATTTGTTTATCGTCTCTGACGTCGCGATTTTAGGCGATGCGGAAGCCGCCGAGATCAGGCGGCAAGCCAACGGCCGCGAGGATTTCGCCCTCGATGGCAATGGCACCTTCGCGCGCGCCGCCGCGAATCCCGCGATCACGCTGGTCGGGCGCCATGCGTCGGGCGCGAAATGCGCGCGATGCTGGAAATACTTCGACGACGGCAGTGGCGAGACGCTCGACGCGAGATGCCGCGCGGTGGTCGGAGCGTAGCCGATGCCGGAACAGTCGAGCGCGAAGACTCTTCCCAACGTTCTGGCAGGCCGTGCGGAGGGGAAAGAATCGGCCGGATCGCCGCCGCGCAGGCCATTTCTGTTGCTGCTCAGCGCGATCACGATTCCGATCATCGTACTCGACCAGGCGACCAAGCTGTTCGTGCAGGCGCACATGGCGCTGTACGAGAGCATCGCGCTGATTCCCAACTACCTGGACATCACCTACACACTGAATCCCGGTGCGGCCTTCAGCATGCTGGCCGACGCGCCGGCGTGGGTCCGCCTGGCGTTTCTGCTGTCGATGTCCACAGTAATGAGCATCGTGTTGATTGTGCTGCTAGCGCGGTCGGAGCGCTTATCGATCTACTCGTTCGCCTTCGCGTTGATCCTGGGCGGCGCGGTGGGGAACTTGATCGACCGCGCGCTGCGCGGCGGCCGCGTGATCGATTTCATGCGCGCGCACTACTACGACCTCAACTACCCGATTTTCAATGTCGCCGACAGCGCGATCTCGATTGGCGTCACGTTGATCATCCTCGCGTCGTTCTTCGGCCACGACGACGAGCCCAAGCCAGCCAATTAGCCGGATCGCGCAGCGATTTGACGCCAACACAGCGGCGGGTCTAGTTTTGCAAATCGATGTCTGGATCGACGCTCGGCGCGCAACTAGCGCCGGGCGGGGAGCGCATCGCGATGAAGCCAATCAACACCGTCACTGGAACCGTGATTCCGGAGCAGCTCGGCACGACGCTCATGCACGAGCATCTGCCGATCGGATGGGCCGGCTGGGAGCTCGACTGCGCCGCACCGAAATTCGAGCGCAAGTCGGCGCTCAAGAACTGCGTCGAGCGGCTCAAAGAGGTGCGCGATCTTGGACTCGAGACTTTCGTCGATCCGTGCCCGATGGACATCGGCCGCGACGTGAACTTCATGGCCGAAGCGGCGTCGGCGTCGGGCGTGCGAATAATCTGTGCGACCGGCCTCTACAAGGAAGACTTGGGCAACACCGCGTACTTCAAGCAGCGGACGATCGACGATGTCGCGTCCGTGTACATCAGCGAGATCAACAAGGGCGTCGGCGACACGGGCATCAAAGCCGGCATCATCAAGTGTGCGACCGGCAAGGGGCAGATCACGAAGTACGAAGAGATGTGCCTGCGGGCGGCGGCGCGCGCGCATAAAGCGACCGGCGCGCCGATCACGACGCATACCGAGGATGGCACGATGGGGCGCGAGCAGCTGGAGATTTTCGCGTCGGAGGGTGCGGACTTAACCCGCGTGATCATCGGGCATAGCTGCGGGTCGTCGGACTTGAGCTATCACGCGGCGATGCTCGATCGCGGATGCATCCTGGGGTTCGATCGCTTCGGCCTGGACTTCCTGCATCCCGACAAGCTGCGCTTGGCCGCGTTGATAGGACTGCTGGGCGTTGGATACGAAAATCAACTCGTGCTCTCGCACGACACCGTCGCATGCTGGCTGGGTCGCGGCCTCGACGTAACGCCCGAGACGGCCAAGCTGGTGGCGAACTGGACGCCGACGCACGTTTTCAAAAATATCGTGCCGGCGCTGAAGCGGGCAGGCGTAGGAGAGGCGAAGATCCGTACGATGCTGGTAGAAAATCCGCGCCGGTATTTCCAGAATTAGCGGGCGGGCGCGTCGACTTTCATCCAACCGGTTTATCCAAGCGCTGCGATCTTACCCGTTGTGGCTTGCGGGCGCCGGTGCGCCGGACTCCACCGTAGCGCGCCATTTGTCGATTGCCTCGACCGTGAAGCGCCAGTCGCTGCCGACGCGGAACGCGGGCAGCTGATTCTTTTTGAGCATCCTGTAAATGGTTGAGGGATGTACGCGCAGGTAGCTAGACACCTCCTGCACCGTCAGGACCCTGCTCTTCATTTCATCGAATCGATCCATGTGGCTCCTTCGCGTTACGCGCGTTTACCCCGTCCTTCCCGGCCCTTGACGATGTACGGGTTGAAACAGTCCGACGTACGCTACTCAGTACATACTAAACACATCATAGATACGCCAGGCAAACGAGTGGAATTTTCACGACAATTTGTCACCCGCAGAACACTTCTAGTCGCCACTTTTCAGATTTTCAAGCGGACACTCATAGCAGAGGTGACACGATGTCGTCAATCGAAAGACTTTTTGTCAACGAATGACCGAGGCGGTCGAGCAGCACGAATTCGACCACGCCCGCGGCGGCGCGCTTCTTGTCGAGGCCCAGCGCGCGGAGAAAGTCGTCGCTGTGCCATCCGGCAGGCAGCGCCGTCGGCAGGCCGGCGCGCTCGATCAGGCGCTGAAGACGCGATGCTTCGTCGGCCGAGAAGCCGGCGTATCTCGATGACAGTCGTGCCGCCGCTACCATGCCGATCGCGACCGCCTCGCCATGAAAATAGCTGCCGTAACCGGCGCTCGCTTCGATCGCGTGGCCGATAGTGTGGCCGAAATTCAGCGTTTTGCGCAGACCGCCTTCGCGCTCGTCGGCGCCGACTACTGCGGCTTTGTGCGATAGCGATCGCGCGACGACCTGCTCGAGCAGGTCAGGGCGGCGCGCAAGGATCGCGTCGAGGTCGCGCTCCAGGTCAACGATCATTGGCGCGTCCATGATTGCGCCATACTTGATGACCTCGGCGAGTCCTTCGCGGAACTCGCGGTCGGGCAGGGTCGCGAGCGTAGCCACGTCGGCGACAATCAGCCGCGGCTGGTGAAACGCACCGATCAGATTTTTGGCATGTCGATGGTTGATCGCGGTCTTGCCGCCGAGCGCCGAATCAACTTGCGCGACCACAGTGGTCGGCACCTGCACGATCGCCACGCCGCGCAAAAAGGTCGCGGCCGCAAAACCCGCGAGATCGCCCACGACGCCGCCGCCGAGCGCGAACACCGCGCTGCTGCGGTCAAGCCCGATCTCGGTCATGCGGTCGTATACAAGCTCGAGCGTCGGCAGCGATTTGGAGGCCTCTCCTGGCGCCACCGAAATTACGACGGGCGCGAAGCCGCTCTTGCGAAGTGCGTCATTGAGGCGCGCAGCGTAGAGCTTCTCGACGCTCGCGTCGGTGACGACGGCGCAAGCGCCGGGCTTTAGTCCAGCGGCCTTCGCGAGTTCGCCAAGCCGGTCGAGAATTCCCGCGCCGACGTGAGCGTCATGCGAAGCGGGCCCGAGTTCTATGCGGATAGTACGCATCTCTACGATGGCAGGATTCGTCGCGCGGCGTGTGCGCCGAAGGCGCCGATTACATGATCGGCCAGTTGCTCGACCGTGAGATCGGAGCTGTCGATTTGGACGTCGGCGCGTGCGTATGCGTCAGCCCGTTCCTCCATCAGCTCTTTGACTCGCGCCAAAGTGGATTTCCCGCCCTCGGTCAGTTTCGGCCGCTTGCTTTTTGATCGCTCGACGCGCGCAGCGACGACTTCGGGACGCGCCGTGAGGCAAACTATCACGCCGACGCGCTTGAGCGCCGCACAATTTGCTTCGTCAACCAGCGCGCCGCCCCCCGTCGAGATCACTTCGGGATGAGGCCCGTGGCAATGGGGGCACAGCCGGCGATCGCTCGTCAAGTGCGCGACCACTTCGCGTTCGAGCTGCCGGAAGTGCGCCTCGCCATGGTCGGCGAAGATTTGCGCGATCGGTTTTCCGGCGCGCGCGACAATCACTGAATCCACGTCCACAAATTCCCATCCGAGCCGGCGCGCAACGAGCGGGCCGACCGAGCTTTTCCCGGTCGCCATGAATCCGGTGAGGATCAGTTTGGGCGTCATTGGCGTCGCGGCGCGCCTCTTCGCGGCATGGCGCGCTTGCCGATCTAATAGTTGTGGACCTGTTCGAGGAAGCCTTTGAAGTTGCGGGTAATCTCTGCCAGCGAATCGCCGCCGAATTTTTCGAGAAAAGCCGCGGCGAGTTCGAACGCTACGACTGACTCCGCGATTACTGCTGCGGCGGGAATCGCGCATACGTCGGAGCGCTCGATCGCACCGACCGCTTCCGCCTTGGTTTTGATATCGACCGAGCGCAGCGGCCGCATCAGCGTCGACAGCGGTTTGAACGCGACGCGCACGCGCAACGGTTCGCCCGTGCTCATGCCGCCCTCGGTGCCGCCCGAATTATTCGAATGGCGCGTGAAGCGATGATGCGCGGCGTCGTAGCCGATTTCGTCGTGAAGTTCGGAGCCGCGAATCCGGCCCGCCGTGAATCCCAGGCCCAGCTCGACACCCTTGGCGGCTTGCAGGCTGAGCAGCGCGAACGCGAGCCGTCCGTCGAGTTTGCGATCCCATTGCACGTGACTGCCGAGCCCGACCGGCAATCCGGTCGCGACGACCTCGACGATGCCGCCGAGGGTGTCGCCGGTTTTTTTGCACGCGTCGATTTCGGCGATTATTTTACTTTCGGCGTCGGGATCGGCCACTCGCACCTGCGACGCTTCGGTAATGCGGCGCAACTCCGCGATGCTCAACTCAGGGTGAGTTTTCGCCTCGGTCGCGCCGATGCTCGCGACGTAGCCGAGCACGTCGATTCCGAACGGCGAAAGAATCTGCTTCGCGAGCCCGCCGATCGCCACGCGCGCGGTGGTCTCGCGCGCCGACGCCCGTTCGAGCACGTCGCGGATATCTTCGAGATTGTATTTGAGCACGCCCGCCAGGTCGGCATGGCCGGGTCGCGCGCGCGTGACGACCTCCGCCGCGCCGCGATCGGCGGGATCGGCGGACATCTTCTTGACCCAGTTCTTGAAGTCGCGATTCTCGATGATGAATGTGATCGGACTGCCGAGCGATTTGCCGAAGCGGATGCCGGAAACCGGCCGCACCTCGTCCTTCTCAATCAGCATCCGGCCGCCGCGGCCGTAGCCCTTTTGGCGGCGCGCGAGATCGGCGTTGATCGCAGCAACGTCGATGTTGAATCCGGCGGGCACGCCTTCAACCGTCGCGACCAACTCAGGGCCGTGCGATTCGCCGGCGGTCAAAAATCGGAGCGTCATAACCAGATTCAACCAGACTGGAAGCGTCCGCGAAAGCGGGGCCAATCGAACATCCAGCGGGGTGCCTCGCGGGATCGCTCGCGCGCGGTGTAAGTTGGATTCGCAGAGACAGTCGAGATGCAGGCCAATATTGTGATCGTCGGGGCGACGCGCGGATTCGAGACGCTGACGTATGCGATCCCGCCCGCGCTCGACGGACTCATCCAGCCAGGCCATCGCGTGCTCGCGCCGCTGCGCTCGCGCAAGGTTACGGGCCTGGTCACCGAGGTCGGCGAACGGCTTTCGCCCGCGCAACTGAAGCCGATCCTCGAAGTGCTCGAGCCGCGGCCGCTGTTCGATCGCGCGCATCTGCAACTGATGGAGTTCCTTGCGTCGTACTACATGGTTTCGATTGCGGACGCTTACCGCAGCGTGATTCCCGCGGTCGCGCGGGTCGAGTCGCGGGCGGCCTACACGCTCGCGACACCGCCCAACGCGCTCGCGCGAGCTGCATTCACGCGAATCGAGCGCGCGATTATCGAGACGATCGCGAAGCGCGCGGCCACGACGCGCCAGCTCGAAAAGGTCGGTCCGCCGAGCGAAGTGCGCGCGACGATCGCGCGCTTCGTCGCGAACGGCATCCTCGAGCGTCGCGACGCGACCACGGGGCGGCATCGCGACACCGCCGATGTGGTCGCGCGACTCGTCGCAGGCGCGAGCATCGATGGCGTTCGCGGTTCGAAGCAGCGCGAGGTGCTATCGGCAATCGCTAATGCCGGTGCAGCAGGCGTGCGCGTCGAGGATCTGAAGACCGCAATCGACGGCGCTAGCGCGGCGCTGAAGAGCCTCACGCATCGCGGGTTGATCGCAATCGATGCAGCGCCAGTGACAGCGCATGGCGGCGCGGCGGCGCAGTTCGATCTTACTGAGGAACAGCAGATCGCGCTCGAAGCGGTCTCGCCCGCGATCGAGCAGCGCCGCTACCAAGCGTTTTTGCTGTGGGGCGTCACCGCCAGCGGCAAGACCGAGATTTACCTGAACCTCGCCGCGCGAGCGCTCGCGGCCGGGCGCAACGTCCTCATCATGGTGCCCGAAATCGCGCTCGCCGACGAAATCGTGCGCTCATTTCGCGCGCGTTTCGGCTCGCTCGTCGGCATCGCGCACAGTGCGCAGAGCGTGTCCGAGCGATGGGCGAGCTGGATGGCGGCGCTTGGCGGTCAGGCCCACGTGATGATCGGTCCGCGCTCGGTGATTTTCGCGCCGATCCACGACATCGGGTTGATCGTCGTCGACGAAGAGCACGACGCGTCGTACAAAAATGAAGAAGGGATTTACTACCACGCACGCGATCTCGCGGTCGCGCTCGCGGGATTTTCGAAATGCCCGGTCGTGCTCGGCTCGGCGACGCCGTCGAGCGAGTCGTATGCGAATGCGCGGCGCGGACGGTACCGGCTGCTGAGCCTTTCACGCCGCGTGAACGATCGCGCGATGGCGTCGGTCGAAATCGTCGACATGCGGCGCGAAGTCGCCGATGCGCGCAAACTCGGGGCGGCCAAATCGACCAACGGTGCGGGACCCGCTGAATCGAAATCGCAAGCGGCGGAAGTTCCAGAAACGGTGCCGCTCTCGACGACTCTCGTCGCCGCGCTCCGCGAAAATCTCGCGTCGGGCGGCCAGAGCATGGTGTTTCTCAACCGCCGCGGATTTCACAATTTTTTGCAATGCCACATTTGCGGCAACGTGATCGCGTGCCCAGACTGCAGCGTCAGCATGACGTTTCACATGCGCGACCGCTCGCTGCGATGCCACTACTGCGGCAATCACACCGCGGCGCCCGACACTTGCCCCGAGTGCAAGGGCTACGGGCTCCAGGGGCAGGGCTTCGGCACCGAGCGGCTGACGCAGACGCTCGCTGAGATGATGCCGGCCGCGCGCATCGAAAGAATGGATTCCGACACCAGCAGTCTGCGCGGCGCGCGCGCGCGGATGCTGGCCGATCTTCGCGCTGGCGAAATCGATATCCTTGTCGGCACGCAGATGATCACCAAGGGCTTCGATTTTCCCGGCGTCACGCTGGCCGCTGTGGTGAACGCCGACCTCGCGCTGAACATGCCCGACTTCCGTTCCGCCGAACGCACGTTCCAGTTGCTGACGCAGATCGCGGGACGCGCGGGACGCGGCGAGCGCCCCGGCCGCGTCATCATCCAGACGTTCGCGCCGAATCACTACAGCGTCCGCGCCGCCAAGGATCAGGACTACGCGCGGTTCATGCGGCGCGAGCTGGAATTGCGCCGCGATCTCATGTATCCGCCGTTTGCGCGGCTCGCCATGGTGCGAATCGAAGGCGCGGAGCCGCAACTCGTCCAGGGTGCGGCCGAGGCCGTCGCGAAATCGCTGGCGAAAGGATCGACGCCCGAGGGAATGCGCGTGCTTGGGCCCGCGCCGGCGCCGATCGAGCGGATCAAGCAGCGCTACCGGTGGCAGGTGATGCTAAAGTCGCGCGAACTGAAACCGCTGCGCGCGGCGATCGCCGCGATGCGCGCCGAAGTCGGGCCGTCGGCGGAGCGCGACGACATATATCTTGCGATCGATATCGATCCGGTGAGAATGCTGTGAGCGAATGAACGAGACCAACGAACATCCCGCGACGCATCACGTGCCGCGCGCGCGTCACGCCTTTGACGTGAAGATGCACGACGGCGCGACGATTCACGTTCGCCAGCACGGTATCCCTGGCGCGCCGCGATTGGTCCTCAGTCACGGCAACGGGCTCGCGATCGACGGCTACTTTCCATTCTGGGGACCGCTGCGCGAGCGCTACGAAGTCGTCGTCTTCGACTTCCGCAATCACGGTCACAATCCGCTGCACACCGCCGAAGGGCACACGTGGGGTAACTTCGTTGCCGACCTGGACGTGGTCTGGCACGCGATTAATCGCGAGCTCGGCGCGAAGCCGGTCGCCGGCCTGTTTCATTCGCTGTCGGGCGTCACGGCCGCGATGCATGCGCTCAAGTACGGCCGGCGATTCGACGCACTGGTGCTGTTCGATCCGCCGGTCTATCCGCGCGAAGGGCATCCCGTCCGCAACCTGCAGCAGTCCGACAAGGAATCGCTCGCCTCGCGCGCGGCGCGGCGTCCCGAGCGCTACAAGGATCCGATGGAACTGGCGAAGCAGTTCAGCCGGCGCTTCAAACGATGGGTGCCCGACGCGTACGAGCTGATGGCGCGGGCGACGCTGCGGCACGATCGCGCGAGCGGCGACTGGATTCTCGCGTGTCCGCGCGAATACGAGGCGCACGTGTTTTCCAGCGGTGCGAATACGGACCTGTGGCCACAGATGGCGCATTGCCCGGTGCCGGTGAAACTCGTGTGCGGCGATCCTACGCTCGACGAGGTGATGCCGCCGGCGCTGATCGGGCGCGCGATGGCCGAGGAGCTGGGGCTGCCGTACGAGGCGATTCCGGGCACGACGCATTTTCTTCAAATCGAGCGTCCCGCCGAATGCATCCGCGCCGTGGAATCGTTTCTCGCGCCGCTCGGACTCGCCGCGCCAATGACCCTTTGATAGATTTGAAAACCGGTATTCGAGATGGCGCTGCTGAAAATCCGCAAATTCCCCGATGACTCGCTCAAGCAGCCTGCGGCTCCGGTCAAGAACATCAACGGCAATGTCGAGGGGCTGATCGACAGCATGGTGCAGACGATGTACGCCGCGCCCGGGGTCGGCCTCGCGGCGCCACAGGTCGGCGAATCGAAGCGGATAATCGTGCTCGACACCGATCACGAAAATCCCGGCAAGCATCTGCTGAAGCTCATCAATCCCAAGGTTGTCGAGGCCGAGGGCAAGATCGTTTGGGAAGAAGGATGCCTGTCAGTGATCGACTACACCGCCGACGTGGAACGCGCTGCGCATGTGCTGGTGCGCGCGTGGACGCCCAATGAGAAGGAGATCGAAATCGAAGCTGACGAATTGCTCGCAGTCGCGTTACAGCACGAGATCGATCATCTCGACGGCAAGCTCTTCATCGACCGCATCTCCCGAATCAAGCGCGAACTCTACAAGCGCAAACTGAAAAAGTTAATCAAGGAGGGCAAGGCCGACAGCGTGAGTCCCTCCTCGGTGCGGATCTAAAATCGCCGAGCCACTAAAGATAGTCTTCATGGGCACGCCAGGGTTGGCGGCTCATGTCCTCGAGCGGCTTGTGACGGCTTCAGGAGCCAAGCTCCGCGTCGTCGGAGTAGTCACTCGTCCCGACCAGCCGCGCGGGCGGGGACTTGGCACCGAGCCCAGCGCGGTCGGCGCAGTCGCGGCGGGTCATAAGATTCCGACGTTGAAGCCGATCAAAATTCGGACGCCCGAATTTTTGAGCGAGCTGAAAGCATTCGAGCCCGATCTCCTGGTGGTGGCGGCTTACGGACGAATCCTGCCGAACTCGATCCTCGACGTTCCAAAGATCGCGCCGATGAACGTGCACGCATCGCTGTTGCCGCGCCATCGCGGCGCCGCGCCGGTCGAAGGTGCGATCCTGGCGGGCGACGCCGAGACCGGGGTCACGATCATGCGGATCGTCGAGCGGATGGACGCCGGCCCAATGTATTTCCAGCGCAAGATTCCGATCGAACCGAACGACACGCAAGGTACGTTGAAAGAGAAACTCGCAGAGCTTGGCGCGTCCGCGATGCTCGAAGCGATCGATCTCGCGACGCGCGGCGCCCTGGTCGAAACGCCGCAGGACGAGACGATGGCGACCTATACCGCACAGATCGAAAAGAAGGACGCGGTAATCGACTGGACGGCGAGCGCAGTGCAGATCGAGCGAATGATCCGCGCGTACGATCCGTGGCCGGTGGCGCGCACGCGCCTGGGCGCCGACGAAGTTCTAATATGGGGTGCCGCGGTCGAAGACGCGGCTTCTAGCGGTTCTCCCGGCACGCTCGTGAGTGTGAAGCCGAATCCTGTCGTTCAATGCGGGACCGGACGACTCAGGCTGATCGAAGTGCAGGCAGCAGGGCGAAAAAGAATCTCCGCGGCTGATTTCCTTCGCGGCAAACGCATCGAAGTCGGAGCGCGATTCGGCGCATGAGAGAAGTACAGGCCAAAGTGGCGAGGTCGAGCGCGCGCACCGACGAAGGGCTCGCGTCGCGGCTGGCCGCCGTCGAGATTCTCTATCGTGTCGATCAGAAGTCCGGCTATGCCGACGTTTTGCTCGGCGGACGGCTGCCGGATTTTGCGCCGGCCGATCGCCGGCTGATCACTCGGCTCGTGCTCGGGACGCTCGCATGGCAGGGACGCCTCGACTTCGAGCTGGCGCATCTGACAGGTCGCAAGCTCGCCGGGATTCAGCCCGCGGCGCTCGCGATCATGCGGATGGGGCTTTTTCAGCTTCGATTTCTCGACCGGATTCCGCAGCATGCGGTGGTTGATACTGCCGTGAGCCTGGCGAAGCGAATTCCGGAGGCGCGCAAAGCGTCGGGCTTCGTCAACGCCGTGATGCGCCGCGCGACGCGCGAGACCGCGCCGATGCCGGCGCGCGAGCGCAACGAAAAGAGTTTCCTTGCTGTCGCGTATTCGCATCCGCGCTGGATGGTCGAGCGATTCGTCGATTGGTTCGGCGTAGCCAATGCCGAGCGCCTGATGACGGCGAACAACGACGCCGCGCCCAACGTGATCCGGCTGAATCTCGCGCGCGGCTCCCGCGCGGAGATAGTCGAGAAACTGCGCGCTGACGGTTTTGAGATCGGCGCGCCCGGCCGTGCGCCCGAGACGCTCGTGCTGAACGGCGCGCCGAACTTCGAGTCCCGCGCGTATCGCGAGGGCCTGTTCCACGCGCAATCCGAGGCGTCGCAGATGGCCGTGCGAATGCTCGCGCCGCGTGCGGGCGTGACGGTCGCGGATTGCGCGGCGGCGCCGGGCGGCAAGGCGACGCATCTGGCGGAAATGGTGGGCGAGCGCGGAAGAGTGATCGCCGTCGATCTCAATTTCAACGGACTGAAGAACGCACGCGACCTGGCGCGCCGATTGCGGCATCGTAATGTCGAGTTTGTTTGCGCCGACCTGACGGCCGCCGCGCCGCTTGCGCCGTCAACCTTCGAGTACGTGCTCCTCGACGCGCCATGCACGGGACTTGGCACGTTGCGCGAGCATCCTGAGATAAAGTGGCGGCTCAAGCCGGCCGACCTCGCGCGAATGGCCGCCATTCAATCGAGGATGCTCGACAACGCGGCGTCGCTGGTACGTCCAGGAGGCGCGATCGTGTATTCAGTTTGCAGCATCGCGCCCGAAGAGGGCGAAGCCGTCGTCGATGGCTTCCTCGCGCGCCACGGCGATTTCGAAATCGATCACGACATGGCGGCACGCGAGTCAAAGGACGTGATCGACGCGAGGGGATTCATGAAGACCCGGCCCGACATCGGCGGGCTCGACGGATTCTTTGCCGCGCGGCTCATTCGGCGCTAGGCTGTAAATCAGGGCTGGCGCGATGCAACCTCAACTATCTACCCGCTGGATCCTCGGCTTCACACTCGTCGCGCTGGCGTTCATTATCGGTGGATGCTCTTCCCAGAATTTCTCGCCCGCGCCGGCCGCAAGCTACTATGCGTCGCCGTCTGAAAGTTTCAGAGGCACGCGCACCGAAGTCGCTTCATGGTATGGGCCCGGCTTCGCGGGACGCCGCACCAGCAGCGGCGAGACTTTCAATCCCGAGGCTCTTACCGCCGCATCCACCACGCTGCCGCTGGGCTCGCACGCGAGGGTAACGAATCCGGAGACCGGCAGGTCGGTAGTGGTGCGAATCAACGATCGCGGACCATTCGTGCGCGGTCGCTCGCTCGACCTGTCGCATCGCGCGGCGGCTCAAATCGGGCTGACCGGCAAGGGCGTTGGCAGGGTGCAGGTGACGCCGGCCGCGAGCAGCACACCGGCTTACGCCGAAAGCCGTGTCGCCGCCGCGCCCCGAAATTTGAGTTACGTTTCGTACCAGCCTCGACCGACCTCCGTCAGAGTCCGGCACCGTCACTATCGCTACTATTCGTCGCGGCGAGTTGTCTCAAATCCCATCGGCGCATGGCTCGCGAGCGCATTCCCGCGGCTATGAACGCCTCGCGAGTGATTCCCCGCGCGCATCATTCGTTCTTTGCCGCCTGGTCGAGATGCGATACTAGTCTCAAGCGATGAGCAAATCTTCACACCCGGATGCCGCCGACCAAATAGCGCCCTCGATTCTGTCCGCCGACTTCTCCCGGCTCGGCGACGAAATTCGCGCGGTCGAAAAGGCCGGCGCCGACATGATTCATTTCGACGTGATGGATGGGCACTTCGTGCCCAATCTCTCGATTGGAATCCCCGTGCTCGAATCGGTGCGGAAGATTACGAGGCTGCCGCTCGATGCGCACCTGATGATTTCCGAGCCGGCGCGCTACGTCGAAGCATTCGTGAAGGCCGGCGCCAATTCAATTTCGGTGCATTGCGAGGTCTGTCCCGATATTCCCGCGATGGCGAAGCGAATCCACGACCTCGGCGCGCGCGCGTCGATTGGTATCAACCCTGAGACCGACGCCGACCGCGTGCTGCCGTTCGCCGAGCACCTCGACATGATCCTCGTCATGAGCGTGCACCCGGGATTCGGCGGCCAGGAGTTCATCCCGGCCGCACTCGACAAGCTGCGTTACATCCGGCGCGAGTTGAAGCGCCGCGAACTGAGTATCGACGTCGAGATAGACGGTGGCGTGAAGCTCGACAATATCGCAGACGTAAAAGCGGCAGGCGCCAACATCTTCGTCTCGGGCTCAGGAATCTTCAGCAAGCCCGACTATACGAAAATCATGGCCGAGATGCGCGAACTGGTCGCGCACACGCCCGTCAAGATCTAAGCCATTTGTCACTGGCTGAATTAAGACACCGAGCGCAGGGAAATTAAGCGAATGAAACTCCTCCACGCTGCCACGCTCGCGCTTGTGGGCGGATGCATCGAACGGTCCTTGGCGGAGCGGAAAAACAGCAAGGCCAACTCAGATGATGAAGTGTATAGTTTGCCACAGTGACAAACCCGACTCCGATTTTCCGCAAATCATCGGGGGCGAGGTTGATCAGAAGCAATCCTCAGTGGGTGATAAAATCATTGGCCCTGCGAAAATACGGATCGAAAGTTTGAAGCACCTTCGCATCTGCAAAAAGGACTGGGACGACCTTCCCCGTGTGCAAGTGACAAAGAAAGGAAATTAAGCCACTCGCACTTTCAACGGCCGCCACTCACCATCAGCGGGGCTAAAATGACGCCGGTACCGCGATTCCGCCGCACTCGCGCGCTATCGCCTCCAATGCTATAAACACTCGTCTGTATTCTCCCGATACCGGAGACGGGGTGTAGCTCAGCCTGGCCAGAGCACTGCGTTCGGGACGCAGGAGTCGCTGGTTCAAATCCAGTCACCCCGATCTTTTCAGTGAATCTACTCAACCAGTCGGCTGCGACCGTGAATATTACTTCCGCCTTTCCGTCTTGACGCTATGATCGAAGCACTTCTGATTCTCGGCGCGTATCTTATCGGCTCGATTCCGACTGGTGTGATCGTCGGACGCATGCGCGGGTTCGATCCGCGCGCCGTCGGCTCCGGCAATATCGGGGCGAACAACGTCGCTCGTGCGGGCGGCGCGAGTGCGGCCGTGATGACTCTTGTTGGCGACGCGCTTAAGGGCGCAATTCCTGTGCTGATCGCGCGCGCGGCCGGGCTTCCTGCCGCGGCTATCGTGTGGGTCGGTCTGGCGGCGTTTATCGGCGCGATCTGCTCGGTGTTCCTCGGCTTTCGTGGCGGCAAGGGGATCGCTGCCGGGCTGGGAATCTGGCTCACGATCTCGCCGATGGTTATCGTGTGCGCGCTCGCGGCGTTTATCGTGGTCTTCGCGATCAGCCGAATCGTGTCGCTGGCGTCGATCGGCGCCGCGATCGTATTGCCGCCCGCGGTCGCGATTCTGGGTTTGCCCCATCATTATTTGCTGCTCGCGATCCTGATGACGGCGCTCGTGCTGTTTCGCTTTCGCGAGAATATCCAGCGCCTGTCGCGCGGCGAGGAGCCGACGTTCCAGCTCAAGCGCGCCAGCCCCCCGAACGCGGCGTCCTAGCAGGTGCCTGCCGATTAATCGGACGCCCGTCAGTTAAGCATCCCGGAGGCCGACCCTGAAAAAAATTGTGATGCGGCGATGCGTATCGCAACGGCCAGTGCCCGTTGGCATCGCGCTTGCGTTGACCCATGGCGCTGGATGTTGGCGCAATCCCGCAGGATGGACTAGGTATCAGTCTGTAGCCAGCGAGGAGAGAGGCCAATGAATACAGCGGAAAAAAAGGAATTAGCCACCGAATTTCTCAGTGAGTTCAGAGACCCCGACCCGGCACGGCTCGCCACCATGGTCGCGAACGACTTCGAGTGGAAGGTCATGACCAGGATGGAAGGGATGCCGCCGGTGAAGGGGCATGAAGGGCTCCGGAATTTCGTGAGAGGGCTCAAGGCGATGATGCCCAGCGGACTTGGTCTGCGAATCGACACGGTCATTTGCGAAGGCGACCACTGCGCGATTCAGGCCGAATCGAACACCGTCGCGGCGAACGGCAAGAAATACAACAATCGCTACCACTTCGACATCCGCTTTGACGGCGACAAGATTGCCGAGGTGCGCGAGTATTGCGACACCAATCACGCGCGGGAGGTTTTCTTCAGCAAGTAGGCGCCCAGCGGAACCGTCGCGGCGCGCGCGCGAAACAGGGGGCTTGAACCATCTCCATCTTGGGAGAATGGTTATGGGGGATGAGGCGGGGGCCGGCATGTGTCACGCGCGGCCAGTCTGAGAAAGGACCGAGAGGAGACTTATGAAGAAGGTTGAGGCGATCATCAAACCGTTCAAGCTCGACGAGGTCAAAGAGGCCCTGTCGAGTATCGGTGTGCAGGGTCTCACGGTCAGCGAAGTGAAGGGATTCGGCCGTCAGAAGGGGCACACCGAGCTGTACCGCGGCGCCGAGTACGTCGTGGACTTTCTGCCCAAGGTCAAGCTCGAGATAATCGTCTCGGACGAGCTGGCGGCGCAGGTGGTCGAGACGATCGAGCGCGCGGCGCGGACCGGCAGAATCGGCGACGGCAAAATCTTCGTCATGCCAATGGAAGAGGTGGTGCGTATCCGCACCGGCGAGCGCGGCGTCAACGCGTTGTAATAATTCTGTGCTATACCCGTCGCGAAAGACGCGCTGCGCGGATTTCGCGTCTTCGTCCTTCACTGGGTGCAGGGGTCACCCCTGCCGCCCACCGCGCAGGTGATTATTTTCCGTTCCTCGTGACCCCGCGGCCGAAGTCCCACTTGCGGCCCTTCTTGAACTCGCTCACGATTCGCCGCGACACCACCATCCGATGTACTTCATCCGGCCCGTCGTAAATTCGTGCGAAGCGCGCGTGACGGTACATGCGTGCCAGCGGAGTATCCTCCGACACGCCCATCGCGCCATGCACCTGGATCGCGCGATCGATCACGTCGTGCAGCACCTTCGCGCCGAAGAACTTGATCAGTGATATCTCGACGCGCGCCTCGTCGCCGGCGTCGATCTTCGCGGCCGCGTTGAGCGTGAGCAACCTCGCGGCCTGGATTTCGGCGGCTGAGTCGGCAATCCAGTTCTGAATCGTCTGCTTGTCGGACAGCGGTCCGCCGAAGGCCTGGCGATTAATCGCCCGATCGACCATCAGCTCGAACGCGCGCTGCGCTTGCCCCAGCCATCGCATGCAATGGTAGATGCGCCCGGGGCCGAGCCGCTTTTGCGCAATCTTGAACGCCTGGCCGCGCGGGCCGAGCAGGTTGGTCAGCGGCACGCGCACGTCGGTGTATTTGATTTCGCAATGCCCGCCCGACGTCTCGCCCATCACGGGCACGATGCGGACGATCTGATAGCCCTTGGTGTCTGTCGGCACGATGATCATGCTGAAACGCTCGTGCGCGGGCGCGTCGGGCTCGGTCACGCACATCACGGTCGAGAACGCCGCCACATTGGCGCCGCTGGTGAACCACTTGTGGCCGTTGATGACCCATTCGTCGCCGTCCTGCACCGCGCGCGTGCGCAACCCGGTCGGGTCGGCGCCGGAGACTTCAGGCTCCGTCATCGAGAAGCTTGGGTAGATGTCGCCGTTGACCAGCGGCGCGAGCCAGCGTTTTTTCTGTTCGGGATTTCCGTACAGGTGCAGCATGGTCGCGTCCTGCGCGGAATGTGTGCCGAGTCCTGCGATCGCATACTCGCTGCGCCCGACGATTTCATTGACGAACACGTAAGGCATGAACTCGAGTCCGCCGCCGCCGATCTCTTTGGGCAGCCCAAGCGCCCACAGCCCGCGCTTTTTCGCCTCGGCCTGGATTGATTTCATCGTGCGCGACGACTCGTCGCTGCCGCGCTCGAGAATTTTCTCGTTGGGATAGATCAGCTCGTTAAGAAAACCGGAAACGCGATTGCGCAAGTCCTGTGCTTCGGAACTAGCTTCGATTTCGGCAACACTTTGCATGATAGTTCTCCTCCTGAACAGACAGCGTGCGCGTACCGATCGTTATCGCGCATCGCATCCATCTGACAAGCGCCGACCGGCACAGAAACGCGGTGGGCTGAGTTCAAGCAGTGTGATGGCAACGAACGTCGCACGATGGATTGCCGCAGTCGGCGCGTCCGGCCGTGAAGAAGGGCATGGAAGTGCCGAACGTCTAGCCGGCGGCGACGCTAGCGATTGATCGAGCCCATCAGCGCGGCGGGATAGCGGCCCAGTCGATGGACACGCTGGCGCGCGCGCTCGAGCTAGGCGTCACCTTCTGGGACACCTGGGACGCTTACGGGCCACACCGCAACGAAGAGCTAATTGGAAAATTTATTCGCGGGCGGCGCGACAAATTTGTCATCGCGACCAAGTCCGGAATCGTGCGCACGCCTTCCGATCCGACGCGCCGCGAAATCAACGGGCGGCCCGAATAGCGCGTCGTCGCGCGGCCCGTAGAAATCCGACATGCCCACGCATCCGAGGCCGATCGCTGGTCAATCCGCTTTTTCCAAGCTGTCTCGGTTTCATTTTTTCAGTGTGCGCGGCTAGTACATCGGAGGCAAATTCATTTGACAGCGCGCGCCTCGATGCGCTGAATTCGACCCATGCCGGAACGCGCGCCATCAGTTCCAAAACCCGATCTTCAGGGATCGATCAATCACGTCTCGATCACCGTCAGCGATCTTCCCGAGGCGATGAAGTTTTTCGGACCGCTGCTCAAATTTCTCGGCTACACCGTCGGCGGAATTTTTGACGACACGCGGACTGGTGGCCGGCTCACGGTCAACATCAACGAGTCCAACGGAATCGCGTTCAACGTCTGGGAGGCGAAGCCCGGCTTGGCGGAGCATCGCTTTGAGGTCTACGAGCCGGGCTTGCATCACGTGGCTTTCAACGTCCAGCGACACGAGCAGGTCGATACCGCGTTCGAGTTGGTGCGCAAGCTTGGCGCGGAGATTCTCGACGGTCCGGGCGAGTTCCCGTTCGGACCGGGCGGCTACTACGCATTTTATTTTCTCGGACCCGATCGTCTGAAATTCGAAATCGTGCACATGCCGCTGGCCGAGCATAACTATCGGCAAATGATCGACGCCCTCGAACGCGGGTCGCGCTAGAAATGCGATACAGCGCGCTGAGCGACGTTCGGGTCGTCGATCTCACTCACTTCATCGCGGGTCCTTACGCCACGAAGTTGCTGGCGGACATGGGTGCCGATGTCGTCAAGGTCGAGCCGCCTTGGGGCGACGGCGGACGCAAGCTGGGGCCTCATCGCGCGCGCATCGAGGAGCGCGGCGGACTGTTCGCGTTTCTCAATCTCAATAAGCGCGGCGTCACGCTGAACCTGAAGCATGAGCGCGGCCGCGAACTCCTCGCTGGTCTGCTCGAAGGCGCCGATCTCCTGATCGAGAACTTCGCGCCCGGCACTCTTGCCGCGCTTGGTCTTGCGCCTGATGAGCTGATGGCGAAGTTCCCGAAGCTGTCGGTCGTTTCGATTTCGAATTTCGGGCAGGACGGCCCGGAGCGCGACGGCAAGTTGAATGACCTGGTGCTGTTCGCGCGCGGCGGATGGACGTTTCCGGTTGGCGAGCGAGATCGCGAGCCGCTGACGCCGCCGGGCTCGCTCGCGCAATACGTCGCGGCGCTGTACGGGGCGGTTGCCGCGATGCAGGCGCTGGCGGCGCGCGACATGGGCCTCGGCCACGGCCAGCATATCGACGTGTCGATCCTGGAGGCGACCGTCGCCACGATGATCTACGAAACCGTCACGTTTCAGTACACCGGGATCGTGCGCGGACGCGCGGGCAAACGCTTCGCGGTTGGCCGTTTTTGATCGTTACGCTGAAGTGCAAGGACGGCTATGCCGGCCTGCATTGCGTGACCGACAAGCAGTTCGAAGGGCTGTGCGATCTGATGGGGTGTCGCGAGCTCGCTTACGATCCGCGATTCAATACCGCGCTCAACCGGATGATGAACAACGACGCGCTGCTCGAAATCGTCGAGGCGTTCTTCATCGAGCGTGAGCGCAAGTGGCTCTACCGCGAGGGGCAGCGCCGAGCGATTCCGCTCGTGCCGATACCGAGCGTGGCCGAGGTGCTCGAGTGGGAACAGACACGCGCGCGCAATTATTTCGAGACGATCGACGATCCGCTCCTCGGCAAGATTCGCGTGCCGGGGACTCCTCTTCGCCTGACGTCGCATCGCGCGGAAGCGTCGCGGCCGGCGCCGCGGCTTGGCGAGCACAATCGCGAAATGTTCGGCGGGCGATTGGGATTAAGCGATAGCGAGATCGAGACACTAAAAAGAGCGGGTACGATATGAACACGATCTTCGACGGCAAGCTTCGCGTGCTCGACATCTCGATGGGATGGGCGGGCGCTCTCGTTGGTCAGATGTTCGCCGAGATGGGCGCCGAGGTCCTCAAGGTCGAGGACACGCATCACTTCGACTGGTGGCGCGGGTCGCTCTCGATGGCGCCGCCGGAGATGCAGCCGATTGAACGCGCGGCGGTCTTCAACACCGCCAATCGCGGCAAGCGGGGAGTCACGCTCGATCTTGCGAGCGCGCGTGGAATTGAAATTCTGAAACGCCTGATCGAAGTCTCAGACGTCCTGGTCGAGAATTTCAGTCCGGGCGTGATGGATAGGCGTGGGCTCGGCTACGAAGCGGTGAGCGCGATCAATCCGCGGCTAATCATGATCTCGATGCCGTCGTTCGGGAGCGACGGTCCCGAATGCAACGCGCGCGGCTACGGCAACACGGTCGAGGCGATGGCGGGAGTGACGGGACTCACGGGCTATCACGATGGCGACGGGCAGCGTTACACGCTCAGCAACGCGCTGGGTGATCCGGTCGGCGGATTGCACGGCGTGTTCGCGCTGATGGTGGCGCTGTACGAGCGCGAACGCAGCGGGCGCGGGCAGTTGATCGAGCTGGCGCAAGTCGAGTCGCTGATTCCATTCGTGGCCGAGGCGATTGTCGATTTTCAATTCACTGAAAAAGTGCCGGCTGCGCGCGGCAACCGGCATCGCGAGTACGCGCCGCATGGAATCTACCGATGCGCGGGAGACGACAATTGGATCGCCCTGGCGTGCGAGACCGGCGATCAGTGGCGAAGTCTCGCGAGCGCGCTGGGAGTCGAGCAGCTTGCAAGTGACAAACGCTTCGCGAGTGCGTCGGATCGAAAGGCCAACGAGGACGCCCTGGACGCGGAACTGTCGCGCGCGATTGCGCCACTGAACGCCGACGACTGCGCCGAACGTCTCCGCGACGCGGGCGTGCTGGCCGCGCCGGTGAATTCGGCGTCGGCGGTGATGGCCGATCCACAAATCCAGAGCCGCGAATATTTCGTTGCGATCGATCGCGCCGTCGTCGGGACGCATCTCTATCCCGGCGCCGTCGCGCGAATCCCGGATACTCCGCTGCGCGCCGACACTCCGGCGCCGCTGCTTGGCGAGCACAACCGGCAGGTATTCGCAGAGCTGCTCGGAATGAACGACGACGACATCGCGGAACTCGAGCGCAGCGGCGTGATCGGATCGAGTCCGCGGCAGTATCGCGCGGCGTCGTGACTAGGGAAGGGTGGATCACTTGATCTAATGTGAAACCCACCGTGGGATTCACGCTTCCTTGGGCAGGGGTGACCCCTGCACCCAGTGTTAAGACGAAGATGCGGGACGTCGTCCTTGTTAGAACTTTTTCGTTCGGAAGCGTTGATTTCTGGCGATAGTGGCAGGCGCGCGACGTCACAGTTTCGCCTGTTTTCCGGTAAACACCGCGTAGCTATTGCGATATAAAGCGAAAATGTTTCACGTGAAACGGTACTTTTGTTCAGGAGAACGAAACGCGAATCGCTGGGCGAGTGCGGTCGCGCTCAAATAACCGCCGACTCAGTACAGGACCGACGGCAGGTATGAGCCCGTTGGCTCGTTGTAGAGACCGATCGTCATCAGGGTCATTTGATGCACCAGGCGCAAGCCGTTTTGGAGACACCAGCGGAACAGCTCACTGTTGCGGGTCGGCAGCAGAAAGCCGCCGCCGCCGATCTCAGGCGCGGCCGAGATAAGCGCTTCGATGTCTTGATTGGTCTCGCCCACAGCGTGCCCAAAGAAGGCGAACTCGGTCGCGTAGCCGGTGATTCGTCCCAGATGCTCGACGACGTTGGCGGTGCCTTGATTGATCGCGTCGCGAAGCTCGCCGCCACGGTCATGGCCGTGCACGCGGCGACATAGTTGATTGCAGGTCTCGAGGTCCCGCTCGGCGGCGCGCCGCACTTCGTACCCCGGCAATTTCAACCTCGGCGGTGGCCCGAACATCTTGGATAACGTCTCGCGCGTGTCGAAACCGAGCTTGGTGTACAGGCAGAGCGATCGATTGTGGTAGGCCGACTGAACCAGCCGAATCCCGGCGAAGCCGCGCTGTGCCGATCGCTCCATCACGGCCTGCATCAGCTGGCGCCCGATGGTCTGATTCTGCAGCGCCGGATCGACCGAGATCGGACCAACGCCTGAGATCAGGTTTCGCTCATCGAGAAAGTTGCTGCCGACGACTCTGCCATCAATCTCCGCGACCACGGAATAGAAGCCCGGGTTGGAAAGCATCATCGTGACCACGGTGGTCGCGATCTCGACCGACGGAAAGTCCCACGGAAAATTATGCTCACTGGAAATCGACTTGAAGGCCTCGAAGTCGATCAGGCCGCACGCGGCCGCATCTTCTCGCGTACCGGGTCGAATTTTTGGGTTCATTGAGAGATAGCTTCTATGAGCCGTCGAGGAAACTCGCGGGTCAGTTGTTAGTGCACGTTGTCTCTTGGGACGAAGCCTTGCAGGCCTTTGAAGGCGCCGTCGAGGACTTCGACCTGCGAGCCGTTGTCGTCGCTGTTGATGATTCGAACCGGAGTGTTGTTGTCGACCTGCTTGGCGGCGAGTCCTGTGCCGAGGCCTCCGATCATGCCGCCGACGCCACCCTGTTTTTTCAAATCGGCGAGTTTCATGAAGGTGTTCTCGTCGGGATAGACCGAGACGGTGCTGTCGCCGTTGTGCGCGACCAGCTTATGGCCGCATCCCAGGAGCCCCAGGGAAGCTCCGATCACAATTGCGCAGATGACGAGGGTCGAAATTCGCATCGAGAGTTCTCCTCTACCGCGGGCGCCACGGAGCCGGCCGCTTCATCTGATCGCGTCTTGTAGCACGAGCTTCGGGAAAACGGCCATACGTCGCATGGGCGAGATTGCGAAAATGCCGGCAAATCTTGAAAATTGCGAGGGATTCGGGGCCATGATAGGGTTTACGATTCGTGCTCGGCGGGTGTGAGCGCCCGGAGCAAATCGTAATGCGAATCGGCCTGATCTCTGACACTCATATTCCCGAAGCCTGCGAGCATCTCCCGGAGAGGGTCTTCGAGGTGTTCGCGGGGATCGACCTCGTGATGCATGCGGGCGACGTTTACGTGAATCGCGTGCTCGACGAGCTGTCGGCGATCGCACCGGTAATCGCGGCGCTTGGCAATGGCGATGAAGGATTGGATGGGCATCGGCATCGCCTAGACGCCGATGAGCGGGTGCGCGAGGCGCATCTGGTCGAGATCGCGGGCGTGCGAATCGGGCTGGTGCATGCGATACCGACGCCGGACGAGACGTCGGAGGAAGTGTTCGCACGTGCGATGAATACGCAATTCGGCGGGCCGGTGGACGTTGTCGTGCAGGGCCACAGCCACGTCGAAGGAGTGACGCGGTTCGGCGCGACGCTGGTGGTCAATCCGGGCAGCGCCACACTGCCGCGCAATCTGATTGGAGTGCCAGGAACGGTCGCGATACTGGAAATCGGAAACGGCGGCGAAGTCTCCGCCGAAATAATCAGCCTGGCCTAGGCCGGCTGCCACGAACGATTCAGGAGGAATTGTTGTCCGCGGAAAACGCAGTGCCCGTCACCGAACGCGCGGTCACGATGGAAAAACTGGTCAACCTGTGCAAGCGCCGCGGAATTGTTTTCCCGACGAGCGACATTTACGGGGGACTCGGCTCCACGTTCGACTACGGGCCGCTTGGCGTCGAGCTCAAGCGCAACGTCAAGGAAGCGTGGTGGCGTGAGATGGTCCAGCATCGCAGCGACGTGCTGGGGCTGGACTCGGCGATTTTTCAGCATCCGCGAACGTGGGAAGCGTCCGGGCATCTGAAGAACTTCACCGACCCGCTGGTCGATTGCAAAGAATGCAAGCAGCGGTTTCGCGCCGATAAAATTCAGGGCGACAAATGTCCCGAATGCGGCGGCGAACTGACGCCCGCGCGCCAGTTCAATTTGATGTTCAAGACGTTCATGGGACCGGTCGAGGACACGGCGGCGCTCGTTTATCTGCGGCCGGAAACGGCGCAGGGAATTTTTACGAACTTCGAGAACATCGTAGATACCCAGCGGGTCAAGCTGCCGTTCGGCGTCGCGCAGCAGGGCAAATCGTTCCGCAACGAAATAACCACGGAGAATTTCATCTTTCGCACGCGCGAGTTCGAGCAGATGGAGATGGAGTTTTTTGTTCGCCCGGATACCGCAGAGGAAGAGAAGTGGTATCGCCACTGGGTCGATTTTCGATTCAACTGGCACGTCAAGTTCGGAATCAAGCGCGAGCATCTGCGCGCCCGCGAGCACGCGAGCGAGGAACTGTCGCATTATTCGAGCGGCACCACCGACATCGAATTCCTATATCCGTTCGGATGGGGCGAGTTGGAGGGCGTGGCCAAGCGCGGCAGCTTCGACCTGGATCAGCACGCGAAGTTCAGCGGCAAGGACCTGACGTACTTCGACGAAGACACCAAGACGCGCTTTCGGCCGTGGGTGATCGAGCCGGCGCTCGGCGTCGACCGCGCGATGCTCGCGTTCATGCTCGACGCTTACGACGAGGACGTGGTCGATAACGAGGAGCGAATCGTGCTGCGGCTCGATCCGCGGCTGGCGCCGATCAAGGTCGCGGTCTATCCGCTGCTGCGCAAGGCGGGTCAGCCTGAGAAGGCGATCGCGATACGCGACGCGTTGAAGCGTCATTTCACGGTCGCCTACGATCAAGCAGGCTCGATTGGGCGCCGCTATCGGCGTCAAGATGAAGTCGGCACGCCTTACGGCGTGACGATCGATCATCAGACGATGGAAGACGACACAGTCACGCTGCGCGATCGCGACACGATGACGCAGGAGCGCTTGCCGATTGCGAGGCTGGTCGAGGAAATCGGCAATCGAATAGGCTGGACGCGCTAGAAATTTAAAATTGTCTCCGCGCTACGCGGAGATGGGAGAAACGATGGGTCGCATTCATCCTGAGATCTACTTTTTCGGTGCGGGCGTGGCGGAAGGACGCTCCGAGATGCGCAACCTGCTGGGCGGCAAGGGCGCGAACCTGTCCGAGATGGCGCGGCTCAAGCTGCCGGTGCCGCCCGGGTTCACGATCTCGACGCAGGTCTGCGACTACTTTTACGATCACGGCCACAAATATCCGAAGGGGCTGACCGAGGGTGTGGCGAAGAGCGTAGCTCACGTCGAAAGGGCGCTCGGGCGCAAGTTCGGCGACGCGAAGAATCCGCTGCTGGTGTCGGTGCGTTCGGGCGCGCGGGTCTCGATGCCGGGAATGATGGACACCGTGCTGAACCTCGGTCTCACCGACGAAACGGTGAGGGGGCTGGAGGAAATCAGCGGCAACGCGCGGTTTGCGTGGGACTCGTACCGGCGGTTCTGCCAGATGTTCGGCGACGTCGTGCTCAAGCTGAAGCCGGAGAACAAGAACGATCCCGATCCGTTCGAGGAAATTATCGATCGCAAGAAAGTGGCGCGCGGGGTCAAGAACGACACCGAGCTGAAGGTCGATGATTTGCGGGAGTTGGTGGGCGAGTTCCGCGCGCTGATTCGCGCGCGCGTCGGGCGAGACATCCCGCAGGATCCGCGCGAGCAACTGTGGATGGCAATCGGCGCGGTGTTCGACTCGTGGCATAACGATCGCGCGATCACGTACCGGCGCATCAACAATATCCCGGGCGATTGGGGCACTGCGGTCACGGTGCAATCGATGGTGTTCGGCAATCTCGGCGACGATTGCGCAACGGGCGTTGCGTTCACGCGCGATCCCGGCACGGGCGAAAAGGGAATCTACGGTGAGTTTCTGCCGAATGCGCAGGGCGAGGACGTCGTCGCGGGAATCCGCACCGGGCGGCAGATCAGCCTCAAAGCGGGGCGCGAATGGGCCAAGCGCGCGGGAATAGGCGAGGCGGAGCGCGTCGCGCAGTACTCGACGCTCGAGGAAAGCTTTCCGGACGTCTACAAGCAGTTTCTGGAAATTTCGGCGCAGCTCGAAAAGCATTTTCGCGATACGCAGGACATGGAATTTACGATCGAGCGCAACCGGCTGTACATGCTGCAGACGCGCACCGGCAAGCGCACGGCGCAGGCCGCGGTGCGAATCGCGGTGGACATGGCCGACGAGAAGCTGATCGATCGCAAGACGGCGCTGAAGCGCGTCGAGCCCGAACAGCTCGAGCAGTTTCTGCATCCACGCCTCGATCCGTCGAGCAAAAGGCACGTCATTGCGCGCGGACTGCCGGCGTCGCCGGGTGCGGTCAACGGCGAAGTGGTGTTCTCGGCGGATGAAGCGGTCGTGGTCGCGGAAGCGGGCCGCAAAGTGATCCTGGTGCGGCTCGAGACCTCGCCGGAAGACATCCACGGGATGCAGGTCGCAGAAGGAATCCTCACTGCCCGCGGCGGCATGACCAGTCACGCGGCGGTGGTCGCGCGCGGGATGGGCAAGTCGTGCGTGGCGGGAGTGTCGGCGCTGGAAATCGATTACGGCGCGGGCACCTTATCAGCCAACGGCGCGGTCGTGCGTCGCGGCGAGTACATCACGCTCGACGGATCGGCGGGCGAGGTGATCGCGGGGCGGGTGCCGACGGTCGAGCCCGAGATGCCGTCGTACTTCAAAAAATTTCTGTCGTGGGCGGACGCGGTGCGCAAATTGGGAGTGCGGGCCAACGCCGACACTCCCGACGACGCGAAGATCGCGCGCGATTTTGGCGCCGAAGGAATCGGGCTGTGCCGCACGGAGCACATGTTTTTCGATCCCGAGCGAATCTCGGCCGTGCGCGAAATGATCATGGCGGAGAACGCCACGCAGCGCGGGCGCGCGCTGGCGAAAATCCTGCCGATGCAGCGCGAGGACTTCGTCGGAATCCTGAAAGCGATGGCAGGGCTGCCAGTAACGATCCGTCTGCTCGATCCGCCGTTGCATGAATTTATTCCGCATGCGGACACCGAGCTGCGTGAGCTGGCGGCGAAAATCGGCACCACGCTCGAGCATTTGAAGCAGGTGCGCGAGAGTTTGTTCGAGGTGAACCCGATGCTGGGGCATCGCGGCTCGCGGCTGGGAATCAGCTTCCCCGAGATTTACCAGGCGCAGGCGCGCGCGATCATCGAGGCGGCGTGCGAGCTGCGCAAGCAAGGCGTCAAGGCGATGCCGGAAATCATGTTGCCGCTGATCGGCGAGCGGCGCGAATTCGATATCCTGGCGGCGCAGATTCGCGAGGTGGCGGACGCGGTGTTCAAGGAACGCGGCATCAAGGTGGCGTACACGATCGGCACGATGATCGAAGTGCCACGCGCTTGCGTGACGGCGGATCAGATTGGCGCGGTCGCGGAATTCTTTTCATTCGGGACCAACGATCTGACGCAGATGACGTACGGAATCTCGCGCGATGACTCGGGGAAATTCCTGGCCGACTACATTAGCACCGGAGTTTACAAGAAGGACCCGTTCGCGGAGCTCGACCCGGTTGGAGTCGGCGAGTTGATGCGAATCGCGATCGAGCGCGGGCGCAAGTCGAACAGGAAATTGAAGATCGGGATTTGCGGCGAGCATGGCGGCGACCCGGCGAGCGTCAAGCTGTGTCATCGCCTTGGGCTGGACTATGTGTCGTGCTCGCCGTACCGGATTCCGGTCGCGCGGCTGGCTGCATCGCAGGCGGCGATCGAGGCCTCGCAGAAGAAGGCCGCCTTCAAGGACGTGTAATCATAAGAACCCGCTCGATTGCCAGGTAGATGGGACGGTCGATAACCGACCATCCGAGGCCCGCGTAAAGCCTTTCGCGCCAGGGTCCAGTCGTGAACAGGTAGAGTTGGAGAACCCCTATCGACCTGGCTTCCTCCATGACGCGGCGTACCAACGCGGCGGCGATTCCGCGGCGGCGAAATTCCGGCGCGACGAAGACATCCGTCATCCAGGGCGTCAAATCGCGCCGCGTCTCCATGTCGTACTCAGCGAGGGTCGCGGAGCCGCGAAGCTCACCGTTCTCGACGGCAACGAGCACCGAAGGAATTCGTCGCCGGTTGGACGCGGCTCTCAGAGACTCGAGCCGTCGCGCCACGGAGTCGTTCGCGTGCAGGCGATTCCATTCCTGGTAGTGCCATTCGGCGAGCGTCGGTGCGAACTCGGGATAGTCCGCGAGATATGCGATTTCCATGATTTCGTCGTCGTACTTCTAGTCGGTGTACTTCTTTTCGAGGGCCTGATACTCCGCGACGCCCATCGTTCGCACGAAATCTTCGAACACGTTCGAGCCGGTGCCGATGCTTAGTTTGCCGGTGCGCTTCAGTTCGGTCATCGCGGCGCGCATCGTGTCGAACGCCGCCAGCATCGTGCCGATGTGGATGGTGATTTTGAAGGGGTACTTTTTCAGTTCGTCGATTGGCAACAGGTCGCCGTTGTAGATCAGCGGCAGTTCGCCGAGCTTTTCGGCGTAGCGCTTGAGGTCGTCAAGGGTTTTGATTCCATCGACGAAGAGCAGGTCCGCGCCTGCATCGCGATAGGCGCGCGCGCGACGCACGACATCGTCCCATCCGTTGGGCTGGAGCGCGTCGGTGCGGGCGATGATGACGAGATTGCGATCGCGGCGCGCGTCGCAGGCGGCGCGCACCTTCGGCACCATCGCTTCCATCGCGATGACCTGCTTGCCCGCGAGGAAACCGCATCGCTTGGGAAACACCTGGTCTTCAATGTGCAGGGCTGACGCGCCGGCGTCTTCGTACTCGCGCACCGTGCGCCATACGTTGAGCGGATTGCCATAGCCGGTGTCGGCGTCGCAGATGACTGGAACATTCACGGAGCGCGAGATTGCGCGTGCGTTGGCGACCATCTCGGACATCGTGAGCAGGCCGAGGTCGGGATATCCGCGCGCGGCGGCGGTGCCGAATCCGGTCATGTAAACGGCGTCGAAGCCGGCGGCGGCGGCGAGCTTTGCCTGGATGCAGTCGAAGACGAATGGCGCGACGATCATTTCGGGGCCGGCGAGCAAATCGCGCAGCCGCGATCTTTGTTCATTCATCGGGAGACGCTCCGTGAATTCAGGCGAAGTAGTCTTCGGCGCGGATGGCGGGGATGTCGAGCTGGTAAACGCGATTGTTGCGCAGGACCTTGAGATTGACGTTCTCGCCGGGGCGATGATTGCGGAGCGCCTCGTAGAGCACGCGGCGGTCGTTCACGTCGGTGTCGTCGATCGAAATCACCAGGTCTCCCTGCTGCAGGCCGGCCTTTTCTCCGGGACCGCCGGGCATGACGCCCGCGATCACCACGTGCTCGCGCAGCGTGTACGAGAGTACCCCGAGCCATGCGCGCGGCGCGGCGGTGGTGCGGCGGCCATGCTTGATTAGCTCGTCGCGGAGGGCGAGGAAGCTCTCGCCCGGCACGCCGAGAATCGCGCGGCTCAAGTCGGCGAAGTTCAAGTACGAGATGCCAATCACCTGCGCCTGGAGGTTGCAGATCGGTCCGCCGCTCAGCCCGATGTTCAGCGACGAGGCGGTGACGCAGACGCATTTGTCGAGCACGAATTCCCAGACCGCGTCGTAGGGACCAAGATACGTGATGATGCCGCAATCGGCGCATCGCTTCTCGCCGCCGAGGCTCGAGACGGTGAACGCCTCCTGGCCGACGACGCATTTTTCCGACGACACGACTTCGACGCAGGGGATTTTGCCGCGATCGATCTTCAGCAGGCCGATGCCGGTGCTGTAATCCTTGCCGACGATCTTCGCCTCGAGCTGCTCGCCGCCGGGCATCGTGACGATCACGTTTTGCGCGCCGAGTAGCAGGTAGTGAACCGTGAGGATGAGGCCGTCGGGGCTGACGACAGTGCCGGTGCCGCGGCGATCGGTGCCGAGGCCAATCGCGGTCGAGACGTGAGTCGAGGGGATGTGCGAATGAACGCCGACGGTGGCGCGCAGAACTTTTTCGAGCAGGAATGGAGGTGCGTTCACGACGGATGTCCCGCGAATTAGGCTAGGACCGCGCACTCGGGGTTTCAAGCGCGATCGTCAGCGGAAAAAAAGAGGCGGTCCCTCGCGAGACCGCCTCGAAAAGAAGATCGAGTGGTGTTACTTCGCGCTCTTCACCGGCGCGACGGGCATCGCGGTTTCATTCGCGCGAATCGAAAGCGTTTGCAGCGCCTCGCCGAGATCGAGCTCGCTGTACTTCTGATTCGAGTACAACTCGTCGAGCCGCTTGACCGCCTGGTTCGCACTCACGTCGCTCATCGAGAGCTGTCCCGAGAGCTGGTGAATGATGCGGCGAGCGCCCTTCCAATGAAACAGGTCGGCGGCGGAATTGAGGACGTCGAGTTTGCCGACGCTGACCCGCATCGCGTCGGAATAGCCGTTGACGTAGCCGTCTTTGGCGGCGCCGTTGAGACGGTTCCAGAAACTGCCGTTGTGGCTCACGTTGGGCGACGCAAACGCAACAGCCCAACTCGCAACAAAACCCAGCATTACGCCGGCTGCGAATTTCTTCATTTCGCGATGGTTCTCCCCCGAGCCGATGGCAACCTGTTTAGCAAAATTACGTATCTAGCGCAAAATCGTTACATTCCCGAATTGGGGTGAATAGGATGGCAATGATTAAGTAATATCGCTGTAACCTGCCGAAAGCCCAGTTCGCCCGACCCGCCGGCCGCCACCGAGGCATCCCCGCCACCCACAACAGGCAGGAAGTCTAGAACAATTCAAGAGCAAGGTAAATATGGACATTTTTCAATCCAAAGGGGGCTGACGCAGGATTGAATGAGCGCGCGCGGCGGTGCCATGATCATCCCTGGCGGGGCTGTGGCGCGAAGCCGATGTCCATCTACGAGCAGGTCCTCACGTTTATCCACAGGCCCAAGCCTGAATCGTTCCAGCGGCTCGCGCTGGCCGTTTTTCGTCATCAATTTGAAACAGTTGCTGCGTACCGGAGCTACTGCGAGGAGTGTGGCATCGAGCCTGGCGCGGTCGGCAGCGTTGACGAGGTCCCGGCAGTGAGCAATGTCGCTTTCAAGTACGCCGAGCTTGCGAGCGACGGCGCCGCGCTAGCGCCCGATGCGGCAGTGTTTCTCACCAGCGGGACTACGCAGGGGTGGGTGCGCCGCGGACGTCATATCGTGGTGCGGTCAGAGATTTATCGCGCGTCGGCGATCGCACATCTGCGCACGATGCTGTTCCCCGACGCTCGGCGAATGGCGATTCTCGCGATGCATCCGACGGCGGACGTGATGCCCGAGTCGTCGCTGGCGGCGATGGTGACCTGGTGTATCGAGGAGTTCGGCACGCGCACGCATCTGGCGGCGGCATCGCGCGACCGGGTCGATGTCGAGGCGGCGGGCGCGTTTCTTGCCGGATGCGAGGCGCGTCGCGAACCGGTTTGCATCCTGGGAACAACGGCCGCGTTTGCGGCGCTGTTTTCGGGGCTTCGCAGTCGCGGCGCGAAACTTCGGCTCGCGCCGGGTTCGCGCATGATGGACACCGGCGGCGCGAAGGGGCAGGCGGTGCCGATGCAAGCATCGGAGGTGATCGCGCGGGCGGGCGAGTTGCTCGGGATCGCGCGCGCGATGGTCATCAACGAATACGGGATGACGGAATTGTGCTCGCAGCTTTACGACGCGACATCGTTCAACTGCCCCGGCGTATCTGATTCGAAAGAGCGCTTCAAAATTCCGCCGCCGTGGCTGCGCGTGACAGCGCGGGATCCGGTCACGTTGCGGCCGATGCCTGACGGGGAAATCGGGCTGCTGACTTTTTTCGATCTCGCCAACGTCGGCTCGGTGTCCGCCGTCATGACGGAAGACCTGGGCTCGGTCGAGCGGGGCAGGGTTCGCGTGATTGGCAGAGCGGCAGGGGGAGAAGCTCGCGGCTGCGCGCTGGCGATAGGGCAATTCTTGGCGACTGAGGCATCGGAGGCTTCGCGATGAGCGCGACGCCAGCGTCCAGCGCGATGCGTATGCGACGAGCAGAAAATCCCGCGCCGAGCGCGGAGCGGATGGCTAAGGCACTGGCGCGCGCATTCTCACTCTGGCGCGACCGCAATTACGCGCGCCGACGCGATGCGATCGCCGCAATCGCGCACTCGGCGGAGTACTCCGTCGAGTTGATCGAAAATTCGATCGACGCACTGCTGAAACCCTTCACCAGCGATGCGTTGAAGGCGATGGCCGAGCGGATTTCAACGAGTCACGCGATCGACAGGCCGAAGACGGTTGGATTCATCGCTGCGGGCAACGTTGCGGGCGCCGGAATCCACGAGGTTGCGATCGCGCTGATGGCGGGCGCACGCGTGCTGATCAAAACCGCGTCGGCCGAGCCGATATTATTCGCGGAATTTGCTCGCACGCTCGCCGAGATCGATCCGGATGCCGGCGCGCGTATCGAGGTCCTTCACTGGAGCCGCGCGCGCACCGATTTGACCGCGGCGTTGATTGCGAATTGCGATCGAGTGGTGGCGTACGGCGACGACGCGACGATCGAGTCGCTCAATCGGCGCAACGTGATTGGATTCGGCAGCCGGGTGAGTGCCGCGCTGGTCGCGCCGGGCGCTATTGGTCCGTCGCGAATCGACAAGATTGCAGAGTTGCTTGCACGCGATGTCGCATTGTTCGAGCAACTCGGCTGCCTGTCGCTGCATCAGGTGTTCGTGGTGAGTCCTGATGGCCGGGCGGCGCGTGAGCTGGCGATCCGAATGTCAGCGGCGCTCGAACGTCTCGCGGTATCGATGCCGCCGGCACGGATCCCGTTGCGCGACGCCGCGGAAATACGCGCAGTGCGGGAGCGCGCCCGCTGGCGCGCGATTGCGGGCGAATCGGTCGAGTTGTTCGAGGGTCGCGGACTTGAATGGACTGTGATTTTCGAGTCGAAGGCCGATTCATTTAAAGTCTCGCCCGGATTCAGAACTGTGCACGTGACCGGAGTGCGCGATCTCGCGGAGTTTCACTCTTGCGTTGCGGGCGTATCGAGACAGATTGAAGCGATGGCGGTCGTAGGCGACGATTGTGAAATCGAAGCACGGGCGATTGGGATACCGTACGTGTGCGCGCCCGGTGAGATGCAATCGCCGCCGCTTGATTGGCGCCACGGCGGCGGTGAGTTCCTCGACATGGTGGCTGGAGCGCGATGAGCGAACTTGGCGAATTCTTCCACCGGAGCCTGGCGCAGACTTCCGAGGCACCGATCGGGCTAGAGATATCGCGCGCTGAGGGTTCGTGGCTGGTCGCGTCGGACGGCCGGCGCTATCTCGATTTTATCGCGGGGATTGGAGTGTCAGCGCTGGGCCATGGAAATCCCGAGGTGCTCGACGCGATTGCGGCGCAGGCGCGACGCCATCTGCACGTGATGGTGTACGGCGAGTATGTGATCGAGAGCCAGGCGATGCTGGCGCGGCGGCTGGTCGAGCTCCTCCCGCGTCCTCTCGAGCGCGTGTACTTCACCAACAGCGGGGCGGAAGCGATCGAATGCGCGCTGAAGGTCGCGCGCAAGTTTACCGACCGCGCGGGATTCGTCGCGTTCGAGGGCGCGTATCACGGTGACACGATGGGCGCGCTGGCACTGTGCGGAAATCGTGCGATGCGCGAGCCGTTTGGCGCGCTGCCCGGGCCGGTGCGGCATCTGCCGTTCGATGACGTTGGCGCGCTCGAGAAAATCGATTCGACGATCGCGGCGGTGGTTGTCGAGCCGGTGCAGGCTGAGGGCGGTGTGCGCATCCCCGAGACGGGATTCATTCGCGCGCTGCGTGAACGATGCGATCGCGCGGGCGCTATGCTCATATTCGACGAGGTACTGACCGGCTTCGGACGCACCGGCACGATGTTCGCGCTGGAGCACTTTGGCGTTGTGCCTGACATCCTCGTAATGGCCAAGGCCCTTGGTGGCGGTCTGCCGCTGGGAGCGTTGTGCAGCCGCGACGAGTTACTTGGCACGCTCTCGCACGATCCGCCACTCGGACACATCACGACCTTCGGCGGGCATCCGCTTTCGTGCGCGGCCGGTCTGGCCGCGGTGAACGTCATCGTGCGCGAGCGCTTGTACGAGCGTGCCGCGACGATTGGCAAGGAGATCGTGCGACGCCTGCTGGCGATGCGCGCGCCGGAAATCATGGCGGTCCGTGGGCTCGGCATGTTGGTGGGTATCGAGTTTCGCGATGCGGCGCTCACGCGCCGCTTTGTGGCGGCGACCTTGGCTCGCGGGGTGATCGTGAACTGGACGCTCAACGCGGACAATGTCGTGCGGCTCGCGCCGGTGCTGACGATCACGCCGGACGAGGTCGATTTTGCGCTGAGCGCGATGAACAAGGCGCTTGATGAAATCCGCCGCTGAAGTCACGATTAGAGGTTCGGGAATCGGCGCAGGAGTAAAACTGGGGGAGCCTGATTGACGGAGGGCGGCAAATACAACGGCTCATCCGGGCTGACACATTCGGGGCTCGGCCGCGCCACTTCGAAGTTCAGCTGGACCGAGGATGACGAGGAGTCGCTGCGAGTCCTGAAGCTTGGCGGCGCGTTCGGAATCTTCATGCTGCTGGCGTACCTTGCGTACGATCAGCAGGTGCTGGGACCGGATGCGCCGGGCGCCGGCTTGCACTGGCTGATCCTGGCCGCGACCTGTCTGCTGTTCGGTCTCTCGTGGACCCGCTCATTCAAGCGCCGTTGGAAATTCTGGATCCTGCTGTACAACGCGTTTCTGATCGCGACGTTCATACTGATCAGCCGCGCGACGAGAGATCCCGAGTCGCGCTTTATCGCGATCATGTTGTGTCCACTGGCGACCGCTGCGTTCGTGAGCTGGGGCACGCGCTGGCAGTTTGCGATGGCTCTCACGGCGGTAATCGGCTACGCGGCGGGCGAACATTTCGTGCCGATCGAAACGCCATTCGGAGCGTACCGATGGATGGGGCTCGTCGCGGCGGTGATCTTCGCTCAATACACGTCGATCTTCATCGAGCGATACCGCCGGCGACTCAAGAAACAAGTCGAGGATCTCGAGGAAGCCGCGCGATTTCGGCAGACGCAGATCGCGACGATGGCGCATGACATCCGCAGCCCGGTGGCGGCGCTGAGCGGTTACGTTAACCTGCTCGAGGAAGCGGACATCAGCGCAAAGGAGCGGACGGACCTGCTGGGACGAATCGGTTCGACTGCGTGGAACATGGATCTGGTGGTGAGCAACGTGCTGGATTACTACGAGGCGCAGGATGAGGCCATCGTCACAGCGCCGGTCGAACTGGACCCGAACCAGGTGCTCGGCGACGTGGCGGAGGATTGCGCTCTGCAGGCGCAGCGTCGGCGCCTGAATCTGCGCGTCGAGATCGCGCGGCTGCCGGCGTGCAAGCTCGACGGACGGCATTTCGAGAAAATCGTGAGAAACATGCTTGCATACGCGATCGGAAGGACGGCGGCCGGCGAAATCACGTTGCGCGCGGGCGTGCGAAACGAAATGCTCGCGGTCGAGGTGACCGATAGCGGCCCGATGCTCTCGCAGGAGCAACTGGAAGCGCTGTTCCAGCGTCCAAACAGAAACGGCGATCGCGGCGCTGCGCGCGGACTCGGACTGTATATCGCACGCGCGATGGCGGAAGCGGCGGGAGGGCGGACCGAGGCGCGGTTCGCGGACGGCCGGCGCGGACTGACTCTGGTCGCGGAATTCCCGCTGGAAGCGCAGGCAACGAAAGCGCGCACGCCGTGAGCAAACTTCCCGACGCGTCCGGCAAACTCCCCAGCGAATTCGAACTGATTGCGCGACTGAGCAAGGGGATCCGCCTCAGCCGCCGCACGATTCTTGGAATCGGCGACGATTGCGCGATCGTCTCGCGGCCGCGCGGGGATACGCTGTTTACGATCGACAGCATGGTCGAGAACGTTCACTTCGATCCGCGATGGGGAACTCCAGAGCAGCTTGGCGCGCGCGCGCTTGAGGTCAACTTGAGTGACATCGCGGCGATGGGCGGGCGGCCGACGGCCTGCGTGGTGAACCTGGCCGTGCGCGACGGAATTTCGGCGCGGACTCTAGACGGAATTTACGCCGGGCTGCGCAATGCGGCGCGCGAAGCCTCCACGGATATCGTGGGCGGCAATATTACGCGCGCGCGCGAGCTGTCGATCACGATTGCGCTGCTTGGCGAGATCCGGCGTGGCGTGATGCGACGAGACGCGGCGCGTCCCGGCGACCAAATCTTCGTTACCGGCACGCTCGGCGATGCGGCGCTCGGCTGGCGCATCCTGGCGGGCAAGCTGAAGCCGCGGGGCGATGCGAGAAGAGATCGCGGCGCAAGAAAATATCTCGTCGAGCGATTTCTGAGTCCGCAAGCGCGGCTCTTTGCAGGGGAACGACTGGCGGCGCTCCGGCCCGCGCCGGCTGCGATCGACGTTAGCGACGGGCTCATGCAGGACCTGGGTCACATCCTCGAACGAAGCGGCGTCGGCGCGGAAATCGAGGCGTCGCGAATCCCGGTCTCGCCGGCATACCGCGCGGTGATGGGCAACAGTCTCGTGCACGCGCTAACGGGCGGCGAGGATTACGAACTGATCTTCTGCGCGCGGCGCGGCCACAGCGAAGCCGAACTGTCGCGACGCCTGCGAGTCGCGGTGCGGCGAATTGGCACGATCGTTCGCGGCAAGCGCCTGAAGATGATTGGTGCCAGCACGCCGACTATCGGAGGATGGGATCAGCTGCGCTCGCGCGGCTAGGTAGAAATGATGATGTCCATCCTGCCGCTGGCGGTCCTGATCCTTATCGTGTTGAGCGCGACGCTGGCCGCGTCCGAGACGGCGCTGTTCTCGATGGCGCGGCTCGAACATACGCGTGAGCAGATGAGCCTGTCGGTGCAGCATGCGCTCGACCGCCTGATGCGGCGGCCGCTCGAGTCGTTGATCGTTATCATCGGGCTCAACGAAGCGTGCAACATCTTCGCCGATTGTCTCGCGACGATCATTCTGCTGGCGTGGCTCGGCGACAAATGGGGACCGATTGTCGCGGCGCCGGCGATGCTGATGGTCGTACTTTTGTTCTGCGACATTACGCCGAAAACCTTTGCTCTTGGATTTCCGGCTGCGCTCGCGTGGCTCACCGCGCGGCCGCTGGCGGTGCTCGCAGATTTTGTTCATCCGTTCGCGCGGCATTTCACGCCGCTTGAAGAAGCGCCGCGCCCGGGTCCGGTTTCCGAAGCCGAGTTCAAGACGCTGCTCCGGCTTGGCGAGAACCAGGGACAGGTTGAGCCCGCCGAGCGCGCGATGATTCATCGCGTCTTCGATTTCGGCGCGCGGCGCGCGTCCGAGGTGATGACGCCACGCGAACGAATCTTCTCGCTCGACATCGAGATGCCGGTGGCGCAGTTGGTGGCGGAAATCGCGCACGAAAGCTTCTCGCGCGTGCCGGTCTATCGCCACAGCCAGGACAATATCGTCGGAATTCTGCACGCCAAGGATCTCGCCGCGCGGCGCCTGGAGCCATCGCCGCCGCGCGTCGAGCGCTTGGTGCGGCCGGCGTATTTTGTTCCGCCGGGCAAGCTGCTCGCGGATTTATTTGACGAGATGCGCCGCGGGCGCTTCCAGATTGCGCTGGTGGTCAACGAGTACGGCCGCCTGCTCGGCTTGGTCACGCTCGAAGATCTGCTCGAAGAATTGTTTGGCGAGATTCGCGACGAGTTCGACACTGAAATTCCCGAGCTCACGAAAATATCCGACGACGAATGGTTGGCGTCGGGCGCGGTCGCGCTGGGCAAGCTCGCCGACGCGCTCGCACCAGCGCGAGTCATCGAAGTCTATGGCGGCGGCAAGACACTGAGCAGCCTGATATTGCGCAGGCTCGGACGCGTTCCGCGCGCGGGAGAAAAGCTGAGACTCGGGGAATTCGAAGCTACCATTGAGCGCGTGCGCGGCGCGGCCGTCGAACACGTGAGGCTGCATCGATGACGGCGATCTGGCTCGTCGTGGCGCTGGCCGGATGCCTTGTGGTGCAGGCGTTTTTCGCCGCGTCCGAGATCGCACTGGTTTCCGCTGACGACTTGAAAGTTCGCGCAGGCAGCGAGGGTGGGCACGAGCGCTCGCGAGTGCTCGGCGAATTGCTCGGCAATCGCGATCGTCTGCTGGCGCTCACTCTCACCGGCACCAACCTCGCCACGGTTGTCGCGGCGGTCGTGCTCACCAGCTTTCTGCATCACAACAGGCCGCACCTGGTTTATCTCGCGCCGTTTATTTTGACTCCGATCACCCTGGTGCTGGGCGAGTCGATCCCCAAGCTGCTGACGCTTACGAACCCGCATTCGTTCGCGCTGTTCGCCGCGCGGCCGTTGCGCTTCCTCGCGACGGTGCTCGCGCCGCTGCTCGGCGCGGAAACCGTTCTGAGCAGATTGCTGCGCCGATTCGCCGGTGTGCCGGTTGACGCCGAGAGCGTGTTCCTGAGCCGCGAAGATTTAGCGCGTTTGATGCGGCGACGACCCACCGACGCCCCCGAGCAGCCGCACGACGCCATCCTGCCCGCCGAGCAACTCATGATCAGCCGCATCTTTCGCTTCTCGCAGGCCGAGGCGCGCAAGGCGATGGTGCCGCTGGTGGGCGTCGATGCGGTCCCGGAGGAAACGTCGCTTGCCGCCGCAATCGAAACGGTCCGACGCGAAGGCTTCAGCCGCATCCCGGTGTTCCGGCGTCGAATCACGGACATCGTCGGCGTCGTTCATGTCTTCGATCTTTTGCAGGCGCCCGATCTCAGCCGGCCGGTCAGCGACATAATGCGGCCCGTCAGTTATTTTCCCGAATCGATGCCGCTCGACGAGGCGCTGGTCGCTATGCAACGCACCGGGGAAAACCTGGCGGTGATCGTCGATGAGTATGGCGGCTCGGCCGGGATTCTGACGCTCGAAGATCTGGTCGAGGAGATTGTAGGCGAGATCGAGGACGAGCACGATCTTGGCGAGGAGCTGGCCAAGGTAGTCAGCCCGCGGGTGCTGACCATCGTTGGGCGCGCGCCGATTACGGAACTGAACGAGCGCTTCGGCCTCAAGCTTCCGGAGGCGGACGAGTATGCTACCATCGGCGGGCTGGTGGTCGAGCGACTCGGGCACATTCCCAGGCCTGGCGAAAAACTAATCGAGGGCGAGTTGACGATCACCGTCACGCGCAGCGATGCACGGGCGGTGCGCGAACTTATGCTGACGCTGGTGCGTCCGATCCGCCCCGAACTTCTCAAGCGGCGATGACCGAAAAGCGAATCCGACAAATTCTCGACGGTGTGGCCGCAGGCAGGATGACCCCCGGCGCGGCGTTCAAACGCATCCGCGAGTTGCCGTTCGAGGATCTTGGGTTTGCCAAGCTCGACAACCACAGGAGCGTGCGGCGCGGAATTCCCGAAGTGGTTTTCGGCGAGGGCAAGAATGCGGATCAGCTTGCGGCGATCGGACGGCGCGTGCTCGCGTCGGGAACGAATCTGATAATCACGCGGCTGGCAGCGGACAAGGCGCGCCTTGTCAAACGCAAACTTCGCGCGCTGGTGTATCGTCCCGACGCACGCATCGCCATGGTCGTGAAGGAGCGCGCGAAGCCGTTTGGGCAGGGCGTCGTGATGGTGCTGAGCGCGGGCACTTCCGACATTCCGGTTGCCGAGGAGGCCGCGCTGTGCGCCGAGCTGTTCGGCAATCGTGTCGCGCGTGTTTACGACGTCGGCGTCGCGGGAATCCATCGCCTGACTGCCAATCTCGAAGTGATTCGCGAGGCGAGTGTGCTGATCGTCGTTGCGGGAATGGAAGGCGCGCTGCCGTCGGTGGTCGCGGGCCTTGTGGACAAGCCTGTAATCGCCGTGCCAACCAGTGTTGGCTACGGCGCGTCGATGGGTGGTCTAGCGGCGCTGCTGGGAATGCTGAATTCGTGTGCGAGCGGCGTGACCGTCGTCAACATCGACAATGGTTTCGGCGCGGCGCTGGCCGCGACGCTGATCAACCGCGTGGGGATCGAGCGCGACGGCCGCTGATGGTGAAACGCACGTCAATCACCAGCGGGCGCGCGCGCCGCGCGATCAAGATGGGCGAGCTCGCGTCGCAAGTCGGCTCCAGCTACCTGTGGAATCAACTGCGGCGTCCGTTTCTGAGCGCGCCCGCGCGCGAGCGCGACCTGCTCGAGACTCACATCCGCAACGCGCAGCGGATTGTCGAGAGCTCGAAGCAGCTTCGCGGTGCGTTCATGAAGCTCATCCAGATGCTCTCGATTCGCAAGGACCTGCTGCCGGGCGAGGCGCTCGACGTGCTGCGGGCGACGCAATCGAGCGTGCCGCCGATGAGCTATGCGACAATCTCGGAACAAATCCACCGCGAGATTGGCAAGCAACCCGAGGC